>Ga0182015_10000893_pt1 | contig 41556 bp, 33 predicted proteins | sample 712P3MmetaG_FD_120478 | JGI IMG/M metagenome (GOLD analysis project Ga0182015, IMG submission 120478) | Permafrost microbial communities from Stordalen Mire, Sweden - 712P3M metaG | ecosystem: Environmental > Terrestrial > Soil > Wetlands > Permafrost | place: Sweden: Stordalen | collected...
GCCCCGTCGAGGAAGGTGACCGTGCCAGACGGCGCGGTGCTGCCAGATGCCTGGACAACAGTCCCAGTCAGCAGCACAGCTGAACCCGGAGGGACGCTGGCGGGCGCGGCCGTCAGCGTGGTGGTGGTGGGAATGGTGCTTACGGTCAAGGTCTGGGCTGGACTTTGCGCGGCTCCGTAGATAGCGTCGCCAGCGTATTTCACAGAGAGGAAATGAGTGCCCGGAGCGAAGCTGGCCGAAGAGGTGCTGCCTACGCCGGCGGGATCCAAGGGTGCCGTGGCGAGGACGGTTGCGCCATCGAAGAACATGACCGTGCCGGTGGGCGTTGCTCCACTGCCTGTGAGAGTGGCTGTAAGCGTGACGTTCGTCCCAGGTGCCACGGCGGTTGAGGAGAGTGTGAATTCTATGGAGGGCGTAAGGGGTAGCTCGATGGTCAACATCTGCGGCGCAGAGCCACTGGGCGCGAAGTTCGAGTCGCCGCCATAGGCTGCGGTGATGTTGTAGTTTCCGGGGACCAGAGACGACGTGGTGTAGACGGCCGTTCCCGTAGCGTCGAGTTGAACGGTTGCAACGGTCGCGCTGCCATTGAGGAAGCTGACCGTGCCGGTTGGAACTGCTGTTGTGGACGACGCGGTGACGATGGAAGTGAATGTGACCGGCTGCCCCGTCGCCGCGGTTTGGGGAGAAATCGTCAGCGTGGAAGTTGTCGGGAGCGGCGCGAGCGCGGGAGAGATCTTGGCAAAAAAGCCTCGCGGAAATCCGCCGGCGAGAGGTGAGGTGAAGGCCCCGCTGGTCACCGGAAATGCGCTGTTCTGCGTAGAGCCGCCGAAGAAGATGTTCCCCGCGCCATCGACGGCGATGCCGTTATTTGTGACCGGTTCTTCGTTGGAATCCGTGGCGACGCCTCCAAAACGGGTACCGAAGAGGAGCTGCGAGGCGTCGGGTGAGAAGGTGGCAACGAATACCTTGTCACCTTCCTGGAAGGGTTGCAAAGGATTCACCTGCGGCAGGTTCAGGTCTCCATGCAGTGAAAAGCCATACACGAAGATGCGAGCGGCTGCATCCAGGGCAATGGCATAGGCGGAGACGCCTCCGGCGGAGCCGGTGCTGCCGTAGTAGGTAGACCACAAGAACGCGGTGCCGGTTGGGTTGATCTTGGCGATGAACGCCGCATCGCAGTGCCCGGAGCTGTTGGTGTAGTTGCAGGTGGTCTGGAACGCACCGGATGTGGTGGGGAAGTCGTTGCTGTACGTATGTCCGGTGATGTAAAGATTGTCGGAGCTGTCAGCCACCAAGGCTTGCACCGCGGTCTCAACCGTGCCGGCGTAAGGCGACTGGGTGCCATTGATGAGCGTGGAATAGACGAGTGAAGCGTCGCCGGATTTGCTGGTGTCAAAGGCTGCAACGAAGCCGCCTGCCCCTTCGCAACTCGTAGGGTCCGATGGAAGCACAACGCAGGAAGTTTTGATCGCTCCCGGGGTGGTTGGGAAATCGGCGGCGAATGTAAATCCCCCGAGGAAAACCATGTTGTTCTGCCCGAGGGTGAGCGTACCGGCGAAGGTATTTCTCCCCGAAGTCTTCGGCGCGCCGAGGTAGGACGAGTAGAGCAGCGTGCGGCCATCGTTCGAAAACTTCGAAAGGGTGGCGGAAAAGCCGCCCTCGACTCCGTGAATCTGGTAGGCGGTGGGCGTTGTTGGGAAGGCCACTTCGTTGCTTTGTGGGTTGTTCTGGGCGGAGGCAGTCCACGTGGCGACGTAGAAGTTGCCGGCGGCATCGACCGTGATGCCGACCGGCGAGGTGTCACCCGAGCCCCCGAGGAAGGTTCCGTACAGAATCTGATCTCCGGTTGCATTCAGCTTGACAACGTATGTGCTGGGGCCACCGAACTGAGGCCCATAACTGGTGATGGCGTAACACTGGGAGCTCTCCGTCTGGAAGACGCCGGTCACTGGATCGAAATTTGTACCGATCGGACTGCAAAGAGACTGGTACGCGTCAGGCGTGACAGGGAAGTCGCTGGATGTGGTGGTACCCGTGAGATAGGCGACACCGGCGGTGTCGAGTGCGACTGCGACGCCGTTCTCCTCGCCTTGGCCTCCGTGCAGATAGCTGGAGTAGATGAGATGGGTTCCGTCCGCGCTGATTTTGGTTACAAACGCGGAGGAAAAAGAGGAAACGCCGCAGCGGGTGTTGCCCGCCACCGCGGTTCCGCAATCTGTCTGATAGGCTCCCGGGGTCACAGGAAACGCGAGATCGTAGGTGCGGCCGGTGAAGATCATCTCTCCTGCAGCGGTAACTGCCATGCCCTGGGGGAGGGTGGACTGATTGCCGGTAGCCAAGGTGCCCACGAATAACAGTGTGGGATCGATGATGAGTTCGCGGGTTCGATCGTAGGCGCCTAAGTGGAAGGTGATCTGATGGTGCTTCGCGAGGGCGAATTCGCCTGCGACGGGCTCTCGCCTGCCATTCCGCATCTGGTAGACCACCGGTTTCTCGAACTGGATGCGCCGTCCAGCGATGGGCAATACGAGGTTGCCAGTCCGGTCCAGTTGGGCAGTTGCGCCTTCGAACCCGAGCCGGATGCGTGAGGCATCGGCGCCGGGAGCCAGGACAAAGTCATACTCAAGATGGCCCTGGCTTCCGTAATACACGAGGTCGACGCCGGGATAGACCTGCGGCAGGCGCACCTTGCCGAACAAGGGCACGTCTCGCTGCCATCTGGAAGGATCCTTCCCAGTGAAGTAATTCGCTTTGCCTGGCTGCGGATCTTCTCCTGCTGAGGACGACGCGGACCGCGCACCCAGCAGATTCATACGCAGAACGGCATCGCCGGCTGCTTTCGGCTCCCTTACGTCATCGGCTGCGGGAGAGCCGGTTAGCTGAAGGACCGCATCGTGGCCGGTCAGGAAGAATGCGTAGTCCGGGCCCCGTGAGATCCACTGAACGGCGGAGGAGGTTTGTCCGTGGTTTGGCTCAAAACTGAGGGCGACCCGGCTATAGACGGCGGCTGCGTGTTGGACGGCCGGCGCTCCCGGAGGGGCAATTGCAGAAGGTGTTTGCGCCGCCACAGCGGCCGCTGTGCCTAGATACGTCAGAACCGACGTGAGAAAATGCAGACTCTTCATCATGCCCCTATCCCCATTTGCGAGCTTGTGCTGACTCATACGCGCTATTTCATGAGGGAGTGACTCACGCGAATCGAATGATTCTTCGGCCCAGGCCGCCGGAAGCTAGCTTCCGGGCCGAATAGCCCATGGGCTCTGCACATGTTCCATGGACTTCGTGCTGCTTTTCTGATTGACTGGGAGCCACGAGCATATAAGGAGCGGCCATGGAGGCTCGACTGTCCCAGCCTGGTGAGATAACGATCCTCCTTCATGCGTGGAGCGAGGGAAAGCCAGAGGCAGTCGAGCCGCTGTTCGAGTTGGCGTACCCGCAACTAAAAAAGATCGCAGCTGCACTGTTCCACGGCGAGCGGCCGGAGAACCTGTTGCAGCCGACCGGGGTTGTCAATGAACTCTTTCTCAAATTAGTGCAGCAGACCAGCCTGCGGTTCGAAGACCGCCAGCACTTCTATAGTCTTGCGGCCCGGCTCATGCGCCGGATTCTGATTGACCATGCCCGTAGCGAAGGTCGCCAGAAGCGGGATTGCGGAGTCATGATGTCTCTGCAGGAGAACATGGCCTGGGTGGACGCGACAGCTGCCGACGTACTGGATCTCGACCGCGTGCTGGATGAGCTCGGAGCGATCGACGCCAAGAAGTGCCGGATGGTGGAGCTCCGATTCTTCCTGGGGTTCAGCGCCGAAGAGACTGCGGAGATCACGGGTACTTCTAAAGCGACGGTCGACCGCGACATGCGTTTCGTTCGCGGATGGATTCACGACCGCCTGATGCCGAAACAAGGCAAGACGGCGCCTGTCTCGCGGGATCCTGCGAGTGGACAGTGAGTCAGTTTTAAGCCCTTCCGCGCCTATCGGAGTGAGGATTGGAATGGAGACCGACTCAGAACACTGGTACCAGTTGCAGATGTTGTTTCACCTGGCGGCCAGCACGCCTGAGGCAGACCGCGACTGGATACTTGAAACGGCATGCCCGGACAAAGAGCTACGCCAACGCGTCATGGACATCCTCGCCGCCACTGAGGCCAATGAGGCCAAGGAGGCTAGGGATACTGCGGCTTCGATATGCAGAACGAGTGAAACCGGAAGTGGGATGGGGCCTTATCGACTCGTTCGTGTTCTCGGTTCGGGCGGGATTGGGACGGTGTATCTGGCCGAACGAATGAGGGGCGCGACTATCCAAAAGTGCGCGCTCAAGGTGCTGTCTCCTCATGCAGCGGGAGCCGAGTTTGTGGAGCGGTTTCAGCGGGAGCAGGGCATTCTTTCCTCGTTCGACCATCCGAACATCACGCGGATGCTGGATGCCGGGCACAGCGAGACCGGACAACCCTACCTTGTGATGGAGTATGTCGATGGCAAGCATCTCGACGTTTCCTGCGAGGAAAAGAGACTGAGCATCGAGAGCCGGCTTGGGCTGTTCTTGTCCGTGTGCGATGCGGTGGCCTACGCGCACCAGAACCTGGTGGTGCACCTAGACCTAAAGCCTTCGAATGTCCTGGTAACGACCGATGGAACCGTGAAGTTGCTCGATTTTGGAACGTCCAAGCTGATTCAGTTGGATGGCCGTCTGACCTCGACGCTGTTGGCGACTCCAGCGTATGCAAGCCCCGAGCAACTTCGAAGTGAGCCGGTAACAACGCTATGCGATGTGTACTCGTTGGGCGCGATGCTGTTCGAATTGTTGGCAGGACGGCGGGTGGGAGATAAGGAATCGGTGGCCGGCATGCTGGAAAGGGCATGGCGCGAGCAGGAGCCGGAGCGATTGGAAAGCGTGGTTTCGGAGGACGCGGCGGAAGAGCGCGGACTGAACGCAATGCGGCTGCGCCAACGGCTGAGCGGAGATCTGGCGACGATTGTGGCCAAGTGTCTGAGGCCGCGGCCCAAGGACCGCTATATCACCGTGAATGCGCTGATCAACGATGTACAGCGTCATCTCGATGGGCGACCTGTGCTTGCCCGTCCGCAAACCGTAACCTACCGGCTGGGGAAGTTTGTGCGGAGAAACCGTCCCCAGGTCGTAACGGCAACGGTGTTGCTGTTGCTGTTTGCGGGTACGCTGGCGTATGCGGGATGGAGGCAGGAGCAGGCTCTTCGCGAGGGGCAACGGGCAGTTAGGATGCAGACGTTCCTGTATCGGCTATTCAAACTTGCGAACTCGAACTATACGGGCAAACCGGATGCGACATTGCCCGAGTTTTTGCGATTGGGAGTGAAGGTTCTGCCGCAGTACATACCCGAACCGCGCGATCTCCGGGAAGCGCAGTTGGGCTTGGCGGAGTCAATGTACGACAACGGCGATCTGGACCATGCCAACACGGCTTTCAAGGATGTCATGACGAGTGCCCGGAGAGACGGAGACACGGCCGCCGAAGCGGAGGCCGAGACGTTCTCCGGCGACATCGCGTTTCAGCAAGGGCGCATGGAAGAAGGCAAGCGGCTTACCGAGCATTCGCTGAATCTTTCACAAGCGAAAGGTGTGCCAGCGTCCGTGCGTGTATGGAGCGAAATCCACTTTGCGGTGAATCGCGAGAATTATGGATTTCGTGACGATCGCAATGTGCGACTGCTGGAGGACGCCGCCACCCAAAGCCGCGGGAACCACCTGACGCCTCAGGAAACTGCCTTCGCGCTCACGAGTCTTGCAGATGACCTGGGCGTGCGCGGTCTGCTGGAGCAGGCCGAACCCAAATATATGGAGGCACTGTCGATCTACAACAAAGATCCTCTCGCGCTGTGTGAACAGTCCGGAGTGTATGGCGATCTGGGATACATTCGCGAGCGCAGCGGTGATTCGCCGGCCAGTCTGCAGATGTATCAGAAGGCCTATGACGGCTATGCGAAGTGTTCGGGCCCTGAGAGCAGGAACGCGCTGTCGGAGCGAGACTTTGTCGCGGGCGAACTTATCAAGGTAGGACGAGCCCCGGAGGCCGTGGCCATGCTGGAGCCGATCCTGCCACTGTGGCGAAAGATGGTGGGAGAGAATCCTGATCTTAGCGAGGTGCTTTATTTCCTGTCGCTGGGATATGTCGAGACCGGTCAATACGAGAAAGCGGCGGCGCTTTCTAAAGAAGGCATCGATGTACAAACAGGAAAGGTGCTTCCGACCGACAGGAGATTCGGGGTCGCGCACTGGATCTGGGCGCGAGCGCTTGTGGGAGAGAAACAATATGAAGAAGCACTGCCACACGCGCGGTTGGCAGACGATCTGCTGAACCACAATGCAGTCTCCTCAGGAGCCAGGAAAGTCGGAGCAGAAGCTCATGCCTTGCGGCTTCAGGTAGAACAGAGGGCTGGGGCAACGAAATACTCAAGGACGCCACATCGTAAGCCTTGAAAAGAGCACTCGAAGAGTCCGCCTGCTCTTCCTTCCAACAGCGGCTGTCTCCAGATGGGCGATAGAGCATCCATACACCGACAGAAGTCACCGAGTCTGTTCTCATCACCGATCCCCAAGAGTGCGGCTCGACGCGGCATTTTTGTCATTGTCTGCGCCCAGAATCCTCGATCCTGCGGTTCTCCGCTCCTGTGGTTCGCCAAAATGGCGATCCGCCATTGAATAAACCTGGAATACACTGCGCTCTTGCCCCAGTTTGAATGAGATGCCTCCGGTCGAGAAGAGCCAGCCATGTCTAAATCTGTCAACGGGAAGGGATTCCGGTAGTTCCCTTTGCAGCCTATCGCCCCACGTTGTAGACCACTTGGTGCAAACCCAGGTGGCCTGGTCTGAGGTAACCTCTACCCTAAGCAGATGATAGGAAAGAACTAACCGCATTCACATGGGCAATGTAGACGATTTTGTAGCAGTCGCTGCATTCATTTTTTCGACGAATGCTCAATAAAGACGCGCCCCCGGACACCAGAACACCTGGGCCAATACCAGTGGGCTTACCCCGTCAGCTTGTAAATGATTGAAAACATTGGTCGGGGAGAGAGGATTTGAACCTCCGACCCCCTGGTCCCGAACCAGGTTCGATCACTTGTTGGAATCTGTTGAAATCGCTTGATTTTAACTGCTTTTGATTGAATGTGTTGCGGCTCTCGTGTTGAACGCTGTGGTTCTGAATGGTTCCAGAGTGCTTTGATAGCTACAAATTCGACTACATCGGGATGAAAATGCTTCCGATCAATTGTGCTAATTGAATTCCAAATTGGGAGGAATCTGGGGGTCAGGTCACTTCCCACTTCTCCACACCCCCGAATGCGACTATCTATCAACTGAGTTAGCCGCTCTACACTAACAATCAAACTGGTTCAAAAGATCGGGCAGACCACTAGCTCAGCGTCGGGACGTCGCAGATGCCGTTGAATTATCGAGAATCCTTTCCGTCTCGTCTCGAAACAAATGCATCCAGCGGATCAGTTCATCATCTGAGGAATTGACACGCGGTTTGTTAATTACGAGTCTAATTGACTCCTGCCAATTGTCATAGAGATACTCGTATTGCGGCGTATCATCCATGGCGAAAGAAATTGGTAGTGACGCCTCCACGTGTATCCGTTCAAGAGATGAAAGAAGCGGCTTGATCCTGTTATATTCGATCGGGGTGCGCCGCTTTCTCACTCTGAATTGGGCTGCGATTTCATTCGCAGTAATATTCGTTTTCTCTGAGTACGCACGCTCGATTGCCTCCGATAACTTTCCTTTGGCCAGATCTCCAAGATCGTAACTTATAAGGTCGCCCTTCCCGCCGGGGTAGATCACTAGGACGGTTTCAGAATCAGAGTCGCCGAATCTCAGCGCAAGCTTTACCAAATACGGCCTCTGAGCGACTTCGTCAACAAATAGCAAGTCAAGCACTTTTGCTCTTAGGTTGAGGTCTTGACCGCCGGGTTGTGGATATAACATCTTCGCGCCGATTGCGAGCGAAAAGAAAGCCACCATGCGCCACAATCTCATGACATCTCCTTATCTTAGTAGCGAGTTCGAAAGGGGGATCACCTCTCGAGACTTTGGGATCGTTACATACAATCCACGCGATGAGTACACAAAGTTCGGTACACTCGATTGCCTGTCCATGCCCGATGGCAACATCGAAGCAGTATTCCCATGAGTGTGAAAGACACAAATTGTGTTGGGTCCTCCGGTTATTGTGAGTTCATTCGCAGGTCCGTCAGTATGCACGTTGTCGACGTGCCCTGTAAAGCTGAGTTTATTCTTCACCGGGTCGTACTCGATTGCAAAGCCCGCCTCTGCAACTCCCCCTCGCGCAGTTCCATTCGATGTCTTGACGAATGCCTTGTTTGCTTCCTTTATGAAATCGCGATTTTCGTAAAGTGGGTGGCCTGGGTGCGTTGGATCCTCAGGGCCTTGCTTTGTCGGATCATATTGCTTTGTCATCGTGTTGCTCTGCGGTTGGGCCGCCGGCTGCTGGTCTTGGGAACTGACCTGGCTCTGCGCATGCTGGCCATCCTTCGTTTGGGGAGCAGCTGAAGAACTCGGCCCCGCCGATCCACAGGCAGTCATAATCCCCGATGCACACGCGCCACCCATGGCGGCATCGAACGCATCATTGAATTGTTGTACTTGCGTTTCTCCTCCACCGTCATCATGCCCATCTAAATCGGGGGCGGATTCGGGGTTGTTTTCAACATACGCGTACAGGTTGAGTGTCTGCGGATTGTCTAGCCTGGAATAGGGAACGGGTTCGGCTTTGTTGGCCCAGTCTGGGCTTTGGAAGCGCCCCATGTTGTAGTTGTAGTATCGCGCGCCAAAGTCATCGAGCCCCGTCTCCGTGTCGCGCTCCTTGCCCGTGAATTTGAACTTCTGGTTCGTGAGGTTCAGCGCCACCACGTTTTCGCCGCCGAAGGGATAGAAGTCCGACTCGTTTTCGAGTGCGCCCGAGGATGTAGACACAACGCTCGACGACCCAAGCATATCGTCGAAATAGTAGTACACGCTTCCGGTGGAGACATCGCGCCGCGCGATTCGTTTGCTTCCGGCGAAGATATACTCGCTGGTGATGGTGCCGTTGGTCCCGCTCTCAGCAAGCGTGCTCCAGTAGAGAGTGGTGACCGCATTGCCGCCTGTCTTCTCGACGCGTGCCCCGTCGCCGTCATAGGTGTAGGTGGACCCCGCGGCGCAGCTCATCTGCTCTTCGGCATTCCAAGTATAGGCATAGCTGCCGCAACCGGTGTTGATGCCGTCGGCCAGTACGTTGCCTGACGCGTCAAATACATACCCTAGCAACGCGAACTGATTCGTCGTCAGCGTCATTTGCTGGTTCACAGTCATGGGATTGATGCTCGTGCCCGCGACCGATCCTGTCTGGTAGAGATTGCCCCAAGGATCATAGGTGAACGTCGATCCCCACGCTGTTCCCGATGAGGCCTGAGTCACCCGGTTGAGCACATCGTAGCTGAAGCTCTGGTTGCGAGCTGTGTTCTTGTTGTTTGTGATGCCGAGCACGTTTCCATTGTCATTCGACCCGAGTCCGTAGTTGTAGCTTAGATCGAGCAGGTAGGGCGTTTGTGAGCCGGAGCCATCGGTGCAACTTGAGAGCCCGCAGGCACGAAGTTCGATGGGCTGCCCGCGACTGTTGTAGGTGTTGGTCTGGGTGATCCCAGCATAGCCCGAGCTGTATCCGTAAACGGCAATTGAACTCTGGCCGGTCGGTGCGTAGAGAAGGCCCTGGGTGTAGTTGATATTGTTTGTGTTGTCCGTCACCGAGGAGACAAGCCCCGCCCCCTGCATGGTGTAGGCGAGGTCGATCTTTGGAGCATTCTGCGCTGACGTCTCGGGCGGATATGTGACCTGGCTCGGAGACCCGTCGTAGTTATAGACGGTGCTGTTTGTCTTTGTGATTGAGCCTATCGCCTTGGTCTCCGACCACTCGCGCCCCATCGTGTCGTAGGTCCAGGAAGCGGACCCGGAGCCATCGGTCATACCGGTTCGGCGGCCGACCCCGTAGTTCGAGCCCGAGGTGAAAGCGTCGTACGTGTAGGAGATTGTCGGTTCACTGTCGGAATAAGACTTGCTGCTGATGCGGTAGAGGGCATCTGGACTGTAGGTGATTGTGATACCTCGGTTATCCATCTTGGATGTAAGAACGCTATCGAGGTCATAGCCATACGTGATGGTACCGGTCTCGGGGTTTTTCGCCGTGAGGAGACGGGAGAGAGAATCGTATGTAAAGCGCCGTACATGCCAGGCGCTACTGGCGTCATTCGAGGGAGACGAAGAGCAGCCGGTGCCGGAAACACCGCCGTGCTGCTCGACGCACAGAAGGTTGCTCAACGAATCCCAGCTATAGAGCGTGATGTAGCCTGCTGACCCCTCCGAAACCTGAGTGAGCCTACCCAAGGCGTCCTTGGTGGTTGTCCGGTACTTGCCCGCCTCGTCGGTCACTGTGGTTGTGTTGCCTGAATAGCTGGTATTGATGTTGTCGGAGGTAGAGGAACCATCGGGTGGAATCTCAAGCAATTCTCGGTTGAGGGCATCGTAGTTGTACGTGGTCACGCCCCACGTGGACTCGCCGCAGTTCGTGGTGATCAGATTGCACCGTGTCGGGTTGTAGACCTGGTACTTCCGGCCTAATGCATCGTAGGTTGTCAGAGTGTATGTGTGCCCGGAAGGATCGGAGAGGAGTATCGTTTCTGAGAGCCTCCCCAAGCCATCGACGATCTCCTGGGTCTGCTTGTTCAGCGTGCCGGTGATCTTGTCCGTCACGGTAATTCCGATGTTTCCAGTATCGTTGTATTGGATCCCCGTCAGACCTCCGTCGGGATAGCTAATGCTCGTCAGCCTATTCAGATAATCGCTGTATGTATACGTAGTTGTCTGGCTGTTGGGATCGGTTACCGTCAGCTTCTCCCCTGTCGTGGCGTTGTAGGTGAAGGCCGTTTGCTGGTTGAGGGCATTTGCGGTCGCGGTAGGAAGCGCGCCGAGGTAAGTAGAGGCAGTGCACGGCAGGGTCGTTGGAGAGGAGCCAGTGCAGAAGTAGGTTGAGGAAGTATGCCCTAGCGGATCTGAGACCTGATACGCCTCACCGGTGTCGTAGAAACTCACATTCGTGGTCGGGTTCGAACCGGTATTCAACCACTGCGTCTTCGAGGTCTGGTGCCCGTAAATTCCCGAATAGAGCGGCGTCGTGATTTGCGCTCCGGTCATTCCGACAATCCCAGACGTTACGCGACTCGTCTGGTCGTAACCGTATGTGGTCTGCGCCATCTGGCTGCCGCTGCCGTTATAGATCGTCTGCGACGAGACTAAATCGACAAGCCCAGGGTCGATGTAATTTGAATTCGACTGGAACAGGTACGAGGTCGCTGTTTCCTTGAGGAGCGTTCCAAGACCACCGGAGGCATAGTCGTACACCTTTGTGTCAGTGACCTTTCCATAGCTTGCTGAATTTGGATAGCTTCCCCCGAATGCCGTCCAGTTAGTGAAGGAGAAATCGCAACAGTAAGAATATGTTGTTTCCGAGCTCAGACCGTTGTCGAGCGTGATAGTCTCAGAGGCCGCGTAGAGCGGGAATGAGTGATAGAAAACATAGTTTCCTAAATAAGTCCGCAATGAGGTTTGCATCACGGTGCCACCCGAAGCTGAGCCTGAATACTTTGTGATGGTGCGGGTGGGGCTGTTCAAGACTTGGACCGTTTGGTTCCCAATCGGATCAGTCATTGTCGTGGTACCCGTCCAGCTGTTTCCCGACAAAGCATACGAGTATGTCCATTCGTGTGCGCCCGTTCCGTCGTTTGCATTCACTGTCCTGCTCGTCACAGCGGTCGTAACAGTCGGACTGCCGCCAACCGGACTGTAACAGGCATACGTGTAGTGAATTGTTCCACCGGTGGGAAACGTAATGTCCGTCAAGTCTCCAATATTTATCGTGCCGCCAACTCCTTGTACTGAGTTGGGGCCCGAACACGAGGGCAATGATTCGTTGTAGCCAAATGTCCACGCTTGACCATTTGGCAGCACGACGCTTTGTAACACGGTCTTGGTGGGATTCAATACTTCATAACTGCCATAGTGCTCTTCAGACTCAGTGAGCGTTATTTGCGCGTAGCAGAGCAGAAATGGCTGCGAGTAGCCTGGCGGGGTCCATTCCGTCATCGATACAATTGGCAGGGTTCCGGTACATGGCGTTGAGGATCCCGAATAGGATGACGGAATTGGAATGAATCGCCCAACGGTATCGTAGTAGCCGCCCGAAGTCATGCTGATGTAGTTTCCATCCGTGTCCTCCCGGAGAATGCCCCCGTTACCTGAAGGAGCGGCGGTATTCCCGTCGGAGTAGGTGACTCCGTCCTTTGTCCCAATCGTATCCATGCTACAGCCCCAAGCGCAGGTGAAAGACGGATAAAGTTCGCCGTTCTGAATGTTGCTGCCATCTAGGCTCGTTTGACCACTGTTCGAATTATTCTGCCCTCCAAGATGTATTGCCTGATCGGGAGTCTCCCAGGAAACCTGATACTCATAAGAGATCGGGGGGCCCGGATTAGTTAATTGCTTTACTCCTAATGCGAGATCCTGCATGTCCGTGATCCCGGTGCCATAGAACGGCGAATTAAAATGGTGGATAGTTAGTCCCGTCCCCATCCAGGACCAGATACACTGCTGCTGACCTCGGATGGGGGGCAAACAGTACTCCTGGTACGCGTTTGTGCCCGCAGTGAACAGCAACTGGAAGTCGGCCTTCAGCGAGCTTCCGCGCTGCGGGTAGGATAACAACGGAATGTTGACGGTGAGCCCGCCATTGTCAAGGTTGATGTGGTCGATGTCGCCGCCGTGGTAGTCATGGTAGATTTGCAGGCCCGCATCGACCGGGTTCGATGCATTCTGGGCCGTGAGGCTGATGGACAGAACGAAGAAGACTTGGGCAAGAGAAAGATTGCGGAATCGCATGGAAACCTTACCTCGCATCGAAGAGTGCCGGTGCCGGCTGCGTGTTGGTCTGGACTTCATTCACCGAGCAGCTTTGCTGATCGATCCCCTCGCCTAGAGACTGGCTGAGCTGATGAGGGATCAGCAACGCTCCCTTCGCGGCCGACCAGTTGGAAAACAGCACAGTCATCGGCATGTACTCCTCAAGCGTCTGACCTGGAATAAGATACATAACTTTTACAGGAAGATTTGTCGATGCGTCGAACCACCAGTCCTGGGTTGAGCCGAGTTGCGGAGCAACAGCAAGCCTGTGAACAATCCGGGTATGGACCGTTGCTTCGCCTAGGACCGTTTCTAAGCCAACAATCGAGGCGCTGTAATGGCTGTCAGCCAATTCAGCCGCTAGCACGAGTCCCGGCAGGTGGAAGGGTCTAAGCAGATCGACCGTTTCGTTTGTTACAAACCTCTGATCACTCGCACTGATGATTTTCGGCTTGCCATGACCGCTGAGCATCACGGACGAATTGGCACCTGGGTCACTCTCATATCGGAATTCGTTCTGGGCAGAAATCCAGATAAACGAATATGGGGTCTGGTCGCTGCCATTCACTGTAGAAGCGCAGCTTCCTGTCACGGTCGCGTCAATCACCTGCGACCAAGCTGCCGCACCACCCATGGCATTCAGGGAATTTGTGAGCACCTGGGTCGCAGTTTGGCCAGAGACTGCTGCCGATTGTGCCTGCGCCCGCGCAACAGAGGGCGAGAACATTAGAGCCATAAGGCCCAATGCCCATAGTCCTAAAGGTTGAAATGAGTGCTTGGATCGCATCATCGCCTCCGCAACTCCTTTGAAGGCTCGTCGATTTCCCGAACCCAGAATTGCTTGAATGGAAAGTTCATCCGTTGTTTCATGTATTGATCGTCGTGTCAAGTAAAAATCCAACCTGTGGTGAGGCTCACAGCCGAGTAACTACGCGTGTTTATTTCTTTGACAATATTCAACTCTTCTGTTCTCCAGCATCGAGATTGGATTGACTTGTGCTCCAGTGAATCGGCTCCTAGACTTCCAACGTTCATCCAGCAGTTGGCGCACTCATTTGTCCGAAGCTGTTCAGAATCGGTGCGTCAACGCGCTGGCGCACTCTCGCAACCGTCGATGGATCGATCCCATCCCGGCAGCGGTAGAGCATCTGGTGCAAAGCCAGAGGGTCGGCCTCAGGCAAACTCAAGCACAAGTGATTGGTAGGAAAGAATGAACGGCGATCAGCAGGCCGACTTAGACGATTCTGTAGTCGACAAAGCCACCAACATCTACAAACTTCAACAAGTCCAAATTTGTAAGTTGTTGATTTCAATATGGTTGAAAAGGGCCAACCCTCTGGGTTAGAACCAGATTCAGCCGTTTTCGCTAAGCCTCCTGGATTCAATCGCTTCCATCTTGTTGATCCGCGACAAGTTACGTCACATCGTGTTGATCCCTGTAGAAGCCTGTTGACCCTGAGTGCTTTGACCGCCACAATTCCGACTACAGCGGCGAAAGACATCGCCCCGAGCGAAGAGCTGCCTTTTCAGTTCCTGCCTCGTCGGCGAGAAGCTGCTAGCTCTGGAAACACTCTGAGAAGCACATCCTCGTATTCACCGGACTTATTTCCCCCAAATGCTCGAACCGCCGTATCACGCGCCAAGCGGACCTTATCGGGCCCCGCCGATGCTGAACCCGTGAGTGCCTCGAGCTGCTTCATTATCTTGAGGGCTGCTCTTTCGTTCTTGGGGTTCGGCTCCATAAGTTCCACGTGCGCATCGTTGAGCACTTTGCGAATTTGTTTGAATGGATAGCGGTCGCGCAAATTCAGCAACACGCCCACGATGTTGTGCCGGTTCTTCTCCTGCCTGCCCTGCAAGGCAGTTTTCAGCGCGTGCTCGACAACCAAATCACGCGCGATCTCCTGATGCTGTGTGATTCCACGATCTTTCGATCTCTTCATACCAACAAGTGCACGCAGAATGTGGGGCGCTCTTCGTGCCCACTTTTGCTCGTTCGCATATTCCTGTCCTTCCCACATAATCGTGATGAGACTCAGGACATTCCGCGTCGCAAACTCCTTTAAGGCATTCTTGGCATACCGATCTGTGGAATTCAGCGGCGTCTTCGGGAGGAAACTCACCAACACATCGGTTGCGCTGCCGAGTCCATCTTGAAGTTGCCGGTCCGTGTAGTACGGTCGCTTCACATTGAATTGATATTCCTCGGGAGCAACGTCCTCTTGAAAAAGCCTGAGGTCTGTTCCCAAGTGCTTCGTTGCTTCCCGCACCATATAGTCTCGGAAATAATGGCGAGTGCGCCTGTCTGCCATACATTGCGCGAATCTCCGAATGTCATCCCGAATACCATTCCGAGAGACTTCATTTCGGAGCAGGTGGCCATCCGTAATTTTTGCGGAAAAAACTCGCTGGTCACATATCTCGCCGAGACGGGCTGCGAGTTCTTGGCCTGGCTGGTCAGGAGTGGTCAGGCTTGGCCTGAAGTCCTTGCCAGTAATGAGTCGATCAGCATACACGGTGGCGAATGCGAGGTCTTCGAGTGAGCGCTCATATGACGCGGCACAAGTCTCGCGAATATGTTCGGTCTCAGGATCGCTGTTGATGAGTTCGGAGACCGAGTTGATGATCATGCCATCGACTACGAGCGTAAAGGCCTCTTCCTTGTCTGAGGATGTCGAGGTCAATTCCCCGTAAACCGAAGCCCCAGACTCGCCGACAATGATCACCGGTTCGTATGCAAAGCCGTCGTCTCCGATTAGCTCCGGCCGAATCATCAGTCGATATGGATCGGTATCAATAATTCGCTTGCGTTCTTCAAGAGATTTGCCCTTCCCGCCAAGCGAATCACGCAGGACGCTTATGTATTTGTGGATACTGCCTTTCGCGCTCAAACTTTCCCACACATCGTCGATCAGCTGATCGTCATTGTATGGCTGATCGTAGTTCGCGATGAGGAATTCGAGAAGTCTCACCTGACGAGAATTGAGTTTGCGCTCGACAGTGCCTGTGACTCTTTTCGATCTGCGATCAAACGTCCAGTCTCCAATCTTCCATCGCATAATTTCCTTCCGATCTCACTGATTTCAGAATAAATCAGTTCTTTTCAGAAGCCGTCCAAAAGCATTCAGCCGATCCCTCCTAGCGTGCTTTTAGTGAGCATGAAAAAGGCCAGGTGTGGTTGCACACACCCGGCCACCCCGCACTTCGCGGGAGGTGCCCACCATAGGAGAACTACGATGGCGAACACCCTCCGGGAATCCACTGCGCATCGGCGTAGTGAAAATTTTTCTCATGCAGCAGGATCGCGTCCAGTTCCTGCTTTGGGCTTCGGCCCCCATATTTCTAACGCCGTTCATGCAATCCGTCAAGCAACCACCTCCGTGCCGCTGCCAATCCGGGACCCCTGGGTCTCCCGGGTGGGAGACGCGGTAGACACCGCAATCGCACTGCTTTTCGACGGACGTGGGGCGACCGTAAGCGTGATGGACGGGAATATGGCGGGACGGAAGCTCTATGCCGTCTCGATCTATCCTGAACGCACCCTGAAATTGAAGGCTCCGCCGGACTGGCGGCAGCTCTTTGTATATGCGCTCAAGAACGTCGCGGAGTTGCTGAAACCGGGTAGGGCCTTGGGAATTTGGTACAACCGACCCAAGGCGCGCTTCGAGTTGGATGTCGTGGTGTGCTGTCCTGATCTTGCGGTGGCGATTGCCCTCGGTCGCCGCGCGCGCCAGTCCTGCGTCTACAGCCTTGCAGAAGGTCTCGAAATTCATATTAGCCGTCCGGCGCGTCCATTGCGGCTTGCCCATACCGGGGGGCGCAATGCCTAGGGTGCTGCTCATTGACGAGGACGGTGGCCATGCAGAACAACTTGGCCGCAAGCTTGCCGAGCGCGGATTGACCGTGATTCGCGCCGCTGGCAGCGGAGCGGCAATCGCACAGTTGCGAAATCGGGAATCTGTGTGCGACCTCGTTATCCTTTGCATGACTGACCGTTCCCGCCCTTGGCTTGAAATACTTCGCAACCTGCAACATGCACGCCTGCAAAGCGGGTTCGCAGAGTTGCCTCTCTTCCTCTGTGTCTCGAGGCTGCCACTCGGGATCGACGTTCAACTTCAGATCGAACGAGCGGGTGCGCGCTATGCTTCCGAGGAATAGCTTGTCGCCCGTGCTCAACAAGGTGGATCTGCTCGTCGCGGAGATCGCCCATCTCCGCGCGGCAGGACCGCATTTCCACATTGTGCATCGCTTCCGGATGCCGGGGAGCGACTGCCTGCCCGGTGAAGAGATTGCCGCCGTGTTCCTCGTAAATCATGCCTATGAATATCAGCTGCGACTTTCATTGACGCAGCGTATTCTCTTTGATTTTATTGCGCGTCATTCCCGCCTTGCTCAAAGTGCGCGCCAAATCGAACTGGGAATCCGCGCTGATGATTTCTACAAGCTCCATGCAACGAACGCTCATGGCCGCGCAACCGTTGCCCGCAGAATTCCTCGGTCTTCCATTAAGGAACATATCAGGCGCTTACATCACGCGCTCGAGCTGGTGTTCCAGGAAGCAGGAATTGGCATTGACCCTCACCGCGTCCTCGTCGTGCAGGACACGGTGGGAAATGAAGTCGGCTACAAGCTGAAGGCGACGTGCAGTTGGACGCATATCGATCTCAACGCGCGCGACTGTCAACCGTTGTGGGGCGGGAGCCCTCGATTACCGGAACGGCGCGAAGCGCAGAATAGGTCTCGAGGTTAGCGCCAGCCTGCACGAAATATGCCGACCAGAAATCATGCAAACTCTGCCAGTACGGAACTGTCTCACCTGCACCATCTACACCTTCGGTGTAGACAGCTACACCGTGCAGGTCTGCAAGAAGTCTGCCATTCACAACTTGGCGCATCGCCGCAGGAGTCTGCACCAAGGCCACTCGCTCTAGATTCAGGGCGTGAGTCGCCTGCCTCATGTCGGAAAATACAACGAGCACTTTACGACGGCCGCTCGGCGACGCATGGAATTCTTCCGACGCCACGAGGAGCGCCCCCAGGATGTCGGTCTTTGCACTGCTCGGCGCGAGTCGTGCGGAACGTTCTTGCCATGCGCGCGCGAGCGCCGCATGGCCCTTCGCGAGGCGCTCTTTGAAATATCCTTCATCGCCCGCAAGCTCCGCCGAGAGGATAATGTAGGGAGTGGCGAAGCTGTCGTCCGTAATGCCAACGACGGTGACCTTGGTCCCGCCGGGCAGCGTCGCGAGGATGCTCGTGATACTCGCGGTATTCTTTTCGAACTCCGCCTTGCTCCCCTGACCTTTCACGGCTACGGATTGTGAGAGGTCGAGAAGGATGACAAGGTCCGTGCGATCCCCTACGGATGCCTGACCATGGGCGAGGGCCCCTAGCGAGAGTGCCACAATCACGATCTTCTGTAGCGCCCCGCGCTTTACCCCATTGAGGAGTGACCGGTAGAAATCCCGCCAGAATTCGTGCTCGAATGCGGCCCCGGCATTCTCGAGCGCCCACACTTCGTGTCCGTGGCCGATCATGCGCTCGCGCACGGCGGCAAGGTCGCGGCGCAGCGCGGTGGCATCCTCGCCCGTAGCCGACAACCATTGGCCAGCCTCATAAAGCGCGACCCCCGCGCCGATCTCAATCGCGAATGCAAGGAAAGCCATCACGAGGCGCAGGAGACCGAGCGTGCGGTCATAGAAGGTGTTCTCCGTAGCTGGCGGGGGCACATTATCGGCATTCTCGATTACGGCAGTTGGTGCGCTCGACACCTGTTGCGCAAGAAGGTCTCCACGAATTTCCCCGAGCAGGACCAAGCTCACTACGGCGGCGATACCGGCAACGGTAGCCAGCACGTTTACCAATCGCGGGCTCGCCCACCGTTCGAGGATACGATCCACGAGAAACGGAGTCACAATCGCAATGCCAAGGCAATAGAGCCAAGCTTTCCATCCGAGTTGATACGGGTCGAATGCAAGCACCGAGAAGATGAATGCAGCAACAGTGAGAAGCACCGCAATCGCATAGCGGAAGATGGCTTTCCGCCTGCGCGTAGCTACCGTACCCGGCGGTGCGGCGTGGGTGATACGGCCTTCGAGGTCGCGCGCTTCGTCCTGCAGCTGGCCGACACGTGCACGTAACGCAAGAATTGCAGGCCGGTTCACGGTTTCAATTCGTTGGCGTTCGGAAATGCAATAGCTTTCGCTGTGGCGATCCACATGACTCGCCGCTTCGACTCCAATGGAGCCGCCGCTTACTGGTTGGGTATACACCTCGCTCATTGATTTCTCCTTGAAATTTGATCTGGGTCTTCTCGCCATGAGTTTCAATCCTCGTCTCGCTTCTTTCGTGGCTGACGCCGTTCCCTTCGCAACCACCACATTGTCAAAACAACCACTGCAAGGATTGCCTTTTGCCACACGGACATGCTCGACCAGAGGCCGACAAAAACGGAAACAAGGAGGACCAAGACGATGGCCATGCCCGCAATGGCCACGCAGTACTTCATGGCGTCAGCCGGCTTCACCATGCCCACCATGGTTCCCAATGCGGTGATGATGATCGCGATGATTGCGAGCGATCCTACGATCTGCGACCACCCGTGGATAAGAAACGCACCATACATAAGTCCATCTCCGCCGAACAAAAACGGAGCCTTCACGGGGAAGGCTCCGGCGATAAAGAGCTAGGTTTACTCCAGGACTTTCTTGGCCTGGAGCAGTTTGGTCAGCATCGACTTCTCGGCGTCGAGTTCGGCCTGAAGGTCGCCAACCCGCTTCTCTTGTTTGGTGATTTGTTCCAAAACCACCTCAACTGGCGTTTTCGGCGTCCACGGTTTGCGTCCGCCTTCGGTCGCTGTGGCAGAAGGCTTCGGCGCTTGGTCAGTTTTCTTTTCCGGTGTCATACTTCTCTCCTTTGGAACTTGGGTTGTGGCTGCAAGCCAGAGGGCCGCCGCACCGTTCTGCGGCAAGTTCTACAGGATTGAGCGTCGTCTGTTGTGGGCGTTGTGCTGCTCAAGCGTCATGAGCCACATGCCCTGAAGAAGGTGCGGGTTCCAGGTCTCGCGGAAGCGGGTTGCTTCCTCGGGAATCTGGTTGAACGCGAGGACGTTGTAGATGCCCTCGGTCGCATTGAAGAGCACGGTGTGGTGCGCTTAGTGCACGCCTCCCTCCTCGCGCGGCACCATAAAGCAGTCACGTAGAAGAAGCATCAGACTGCGCATCTTTGCGATGTCCGCCTCTGCTCCCTCAAGCGCACCGATCACGGCGCGGTCCTCATGGCGGCTCAGGTGATCGGCAACTTCACCGAACCGCTTGAGCAGTTGATGGTTCACAGCGTCAGCGTCCCGGAAGAGCACCTCCCGGATCGCCGCCACCGTTGTCTGTGGTTTGTTCATTTGGATTCTCCGTTTCTTGTTCTGCTTTCTCTTTCGCGGCTTTTTGCTCCGCGCTAACCCAGCGTTCAAGTTTCTCGATCGCTTCGCGTTTGAGCCCAATCTCGACGTGCGAATAGATCGAGTTCACCTCTTCGCCGCTTGAATGGCCCATGAGCGCCTTCCGGACTTCCTGCTGCACCCCGGCTTCGAGTAGTCGGGTATTGAATGCGTGGCGCAGGTCATGAAATCGGAGATAGCGCAATCCGGCCCGCCGTAGTGCTCCTTTCCACGCCGTCTTGATCCTGCTGATCGGCTGCTGGTCGAACGTGAACACAATGCCCTCGGGTTTGCGGCGCGCTGCGAGCTCCGTGAGAAGCCGCTCCGTGAGCGGAATCTCACGTGCTTCGCCGCCCGCCGTTTTCGAGTGCGTGACGTACAAAATCTTCCGCGTGAAGTCCACATGCTCCCATCGCTCCGTGAGAATTTCCCCACGGCGCATCCCGGAATCGAGCGCGGCGATGATGATCGAGCGCAAGTGCGGCGCAGCGGCGGCGAGGAGCTTATCCTCTTCCGTGACTGTGAGCATCAAGCGCGGCTTGCGGCGCTCGCGCACCATGAGCACGCGGCTCAGCGGATTCGAGAGAAGTATGCCTTCGTCCACCGCCCAAAAGAGCATGTGGCGCAGGCATTCCAAGTCGCGGTTCACGGTCGTGTCCGAGAGATTCTTTTTTGTCTTGTGCCGGAATGCCCGGTACTCTCTCGCGCCCGCCTTTGTGATGCGACCGATTTCAGTCGTCCCCCAATACGGCAGGAGCAACTTCAACCGGTCGATGTGGTATGGCCGGGGAGAACCGTCCGCGAGGAAGCGTGCCGCCAACTCGCTGAAGGTCATCTCCGGCTTCGGTTCAACAACGCCCATGCACGCAAGGCTCAGCTCTTCCTTGAAGCGCTGGTCAATGCGTTCCGCCGTCCTGCGATTGGTGCTTCCCGTGGATTTTGCGTGCCGGACCCCGTTTGCCCAGACGTAGCTCCAATACACATTGCCCCGCTTGAAGAGTCCCAAGGGCCCTCACCTCCTCTCTGCTATTTGGTTTTCAAGAATCCACTGCACGACCTGGTTCCGGTAGAACGTGATCTTGCCGGTCTTGCCGAACCGGAAATACGGCAAGCCTGACGACAGATACCGCTGCCGTACGGTCCACACCGAGCAGCCAAGTAACTTTGCTACCTCGGTGATCGCGAGCGGTTCCCCCAAAATGTCCGGTGCCGTGCTCATACCGCACCTCGCACCCTCGGGCAATGCTGCGGGCAGCACTGCCCGAGGTGACATTGAAAGAAGCCCAACCCATGCAAGCGTTTAGCGGAAATGTTGAAACGTGACTTCCGCTCTTTCGCATTGCATCCGCTCCCCACCCTTCTGTCACCGATCCTCATGCCGTCCTCCTTTACCGATGGATCTCCGAACAAGGCGCTTGAACCAGTCAGGCAACATCGCCCATAGGGCGAAGAGAGCGCAGAGGAGCAGTCCCAACGCCATGAGTGCGTTACCTGTCTGGGGCGAAGTGGCAATTCCATACAGGAAACTCAGGACCACATAGACAATGAGCAATCCCACCAGCACCCGCGCGAGGAACTCCAACACTCGCCACACGGGAGGCACCTTTGGTTGCGGGGTCGAGAGTTCCCTGCTCCCACACTGCGAGCACACCTCGGCGAAGCGCGGGTTCTCATGCCGCCGGGGGCAAAGCTTCACGTCGTAGGTGCGACCGCAGAACTGGCAATAGCGCGGGTCCCCTGCCGTCACGCGCGAACATTCGTAGCAATACTTCATAGCCGTTCCTCGATAAGGTGTGTTGGTGTGTCGCCTGTGGGCCGATACCACACAGGAGCGAAGAATCCCTGATCACGGACCGCCCCGAGCGTTGCGAACCAGAAGAGTTTGGGCGTGATCGCGCCGACCGTCTTCCGAAGAGAATGCATACGGCGGTCAGAATTTGCGAGAACGAGCACACGGAAGCGATTCAGCCCGAAGCGCCGTTCGAAGTCTCCGGAGAGCGCCAGTTGCAAATAGTTCTTGGGCTTCTCCTTCCACACGGGACCCCGTTCGTGTCCGAGGTCGACTTCGAGAAATGCCGCGAGCGTCTCCCGTGGAGTTGCGAGTTCCACGTACCCATCGGGGATCAACCGGATGTCCTTCGTGATCGGCTCATGAAACTTCAGCCAGCGGCGAAAGGTGAAACCCTCGACCGGGATCACGCCGAACTTCAGTGCGCAATACACGCCGTTGATTGCCAACTGGTGTTCAATGAAGAAATCTGCGACGAGCACTTCGTCCTGTCTGCGTTGCGGACCACGGAACGGCACATCGGCCAGCTGTGCTCCCTTCCGCGAGAGTGCATAGAGCGCCTTTCCGTTGCCAAGAAAGAATCGCCGCAGGAGCCCGGCCCGAGTGAGCGCCAAGAGTCGCGCATTCGCGCGCGTGGTTGAGCCGAACCCGGCAACGATCTTTGCCTGTTCGCGGTCCAGGACCCCCATGACCGCCAACTCCTCATCCAACTTCAGGTCTCGCGCCTGCACGACGAGGCCGCCATTTTTCTTAGTCCCAGTCATGGAGCGCCTCGCTGGAAGTTCGTGTATACCGCTTCTGCCGCTCCGCGATGTCGCGCTCAATGTGGACGCGCACGCGGCTGCGCACATACCGGGTGCGACTCACCAAGTTGGTGTAATCGACGTTTGGCTCGACGACCGTCGGCACGACAATCTCGGTCCAACGATCCGACGAGCTCTTTACGATGGCGTGACGTGCGCGCAGATTCTTCAACCGCTCTGCCAACGGCTTACCGCCATCGAGCGCCTGGGACACCTGCGAAGCATCGGCGCTCGAAAGTTGGAAGAAGACGTGAGTGCCAGCAGCCAGGATGGCGGCGCGTGTCTCTGCCGGATACTGTTCCAAAAACTGATTGGCGGTGACAAACCCGACGCCGAACTTGCGTGCCTCGGAGAGCATCGTCTCGATGCCGCCCCCATGGGCAACGTAATTCTGAATCTCATCGCAGTACACCGTGAAGAGCGAGCGCTTGGTCCGGGAAAACAACGCATTTTTCAGCATCGTGAGGATGAGACTCCCCAAGGTGATTGCGTTCTCGCCCAGTCTCCCCTTCTCAAGGTTCACGACTACCCAAGCACCGTCATCCATTGCTTCGCGGAGTGAGAAGCTTGATTGCGTCTGCCCCACGATGTGGCGGAAGTGCGGATCGGCGGTGAATGCCGACGTTTTGTTCAAGATCGGCTCCCGCATCACCGCGCGCATCGCATCACTCAACGGATCGAAGCGGAGTTCGAAGTATTGCCGAACTTCCGCATTCGCAACCTTCTTCATGCACTCAGCACGAAATCCGGTGTGCGTGAGCAGGAGCGACAGTTCGAGCAGTGTGAGACCGTTCGCGGCGAGGACAAAAAGGGAATTCCGCAGGAGTTCATCTGTGCGAGCGCCGAAATGATCCAGCGCCCAGCGCTCACGGAGAATCTGAGAGAATTCCACCACCCGGACAAAGTCGTCCGCATCTTCCAGGGGATTCAACCCCACCGACATTTCCGGGTCGCCCGGCGAGACGACAATCAGTTTGTCGCTCAGGTGGCGATGTTCCGCTCGCTCACGGGCATTGATCGTCCGCAGAATGAATGGGGTCAATTCGCCGTGGATGTCGAGGGCCAGAAATCCGCGATCCCGTGCGATGTCCTGAGCCATGAAATGTCGCAGCACCGAACTCTTGCCTGTGCCGGTTTTTCCAAGGACAACTATCGATGTTGTGCGGCGCGTGGTGCTCAGCGTCTCGTGCCGATGTGTTGTGTGACCGTCGGTTACCCGGAATCCGAGGTCGAGTTCGCCGCTCTCACTCCGTGCTCCGCGTCCCCGGCCTTGGAGGCGGTTCCAGAATCCAACGATGAGTTGTTCGAGGAACTGTTCCATAGTGTGTTGCAGTGTGAGTGACCCCGTGACAAAAACGGAAACGGCGCGACCGGCGACGGGGCGCAAAAAACATGAGGAGCACGGCATTGCCGGGCTCCTCGCTGGGTCTACGGTCGTTCGGGACGATCTACGGCTTGAAGTTCGTGATGAACACTTCACCGTACCTACGGCCGGATTTCTTCTGGGCGGTGTACGGCGTCTCTACGTGCTTGATATGAAAATCCCGAAAGATGGTGCGCACCTCGGGAACATCATTCAGTGACACGATGAACTTGCCGCGCAGTGCACCGAGGCGCTCGGCGAGCTTTTCAAAATCTTCCGTCTCGAAGTTGTATTTGTAGAGCTTCCTGCCGAAGTAGGGCGGGTCCAAGTAGAAAAGCGTCGTGGGACGGTCGTAGCGTTTCAGCACCTCCCCATACTGAAGGGATTCAAGCTGGACGCGCGCTAATCGCTTATGTGCGTTTTCAATGAGCTCGGGAAGGTTCTCGGGATTGAATCCCGGAGGCTGGACGACGTGCCAGTGGTAGTTGGGGTGCACGATGAGGCTTGCGAAGGAACCCTTCAGGAGATACATGAACCGCGCCGCCCGCTGGATATCGGTGAGGGTTGCCGGATCGGTCGCCTTCAAAAGATCAAACGTTTGTCGGCTGACCACCGAGAAGTGGAAGTACCGAAGCAATTCCTCATAATGCTCTCGGCAGACGCGGAAGAAGTTCACGATCTCCCCGTCTAGGTCATTCAACACCTCGACCTTGGAGGGTTCCTTGTGAAAGAACACCTGCGCCCCTCCCGCGAATGCTTCGACATACGTCGTGTGCAGCGGAAAGAGCGCAATCACCCGCTTGGCCAGCGTCCGCTTCCCGCCAATGTAAGAGAGTGGTCCAATCATGTTCCTTGGGGATTGATGAGTGGGCCTTCCCTTGTTGCGCACTTCGACCGAGGCCCTGATCGAAGCGTACGGTCATCTTATCGCTCACGCAGAAAATCTATAGACGGGAGATGTTGTCGCCGGAGGCAAACCAAAAAAGCACCCAACAATCTCTTGTCGAGTAGGTAGGCTTGGCTCGATTACGAAACTCGTGCCCGCCCAGGCTTAGTTGTCATGACTCAGGCAGCTTTTACCTTTGTAATGAATTCATCTAGCTTCTTGAGTTCTGCTTCGAGTTTGGCGCTTTTTGGCACCGCCGGGTTCATGCCGACGGCCATGTCGTGAAGCCATTGAGAGGATTCCGTCATGCCATCTTCGACTTCTTTAACCAAAACATCGTTGACTTCTATTTGTGCAAGGCGCTGCGTCTGAACTGCCTTATTGAACCGCTGAACGACGCCCTTGAATAGGCGCTCCTCGACAGCACGTTCCCACGCTTCGCGAAGGAGCATATACCAGAGCTTCACCTTGTCACGATATGCGTCGGGGTCACCAGCCTCAGCCTTTTTCACAGCAGCAAGATCATTGCGGATGTAGGCGACTTTCTTTTTCACATCGAGCGCAACCCACGGAAGTTCTGGTTTTACAAGGCCAATGCTATTGCCATTTTTCCTCATTGAGACGGAGATGCAGTCCACGGGCCCCCTCGCCGCGAGCTGCTGGAGGTCTAGCAGAAATACGATGTCATGAGTCAACACGATTACCTGACGCGCCTTAGCTTCCTCAACAAGACGCTTCGCAATCGTACTTCGCCGATCATGGTCGAGAGACGTGACAGGATCATCAAAAATGATACCGGAATTGTTCCTATTGAGTTGTGCTTCAGTAAGGAAGTCTGCCAAGGCGCTAACGGTTTGCTCCCCTTCGCTCAAAATGTCGCTCGGATGCTGTCCTCGCGCAAATTCGAGCTTCAACTCCTTGATCGTGTTGGCGTCGCGGCCATGCGACTCAACCTTCAGTCCAAAATCACAATCAAGCCGCTCGGTCTCTTTGTTGAATATGTTGACGTACTGAGAGATAACAATCTCGCCCATAATATCGGTCTTCTTGCGAGTTGTCGCACTGCGTGCCGCAACCATGTTGATGCCACGGACCACGTTGTACCAGCGTAACCACGCAACGTATTTCTTGATTTTGGCGATAAGGCGTGAAGCTTGCTGCTTCTGCTTAAGGTAGTCGATCTCTGTATTGAGCTTATTGATTTGGCCCGTTGGATCGATTAGACTGCGCTCCACCTTCTTCTTCTCCGCGATTAGCGCAGCAATTCGACTCAAGTCTATCGTTGGGTCCGTGTATTGCACAGACTTTTCCAACTTTATGTTGCTAATCCATTCCAGGACTTGGGCATTCAATCTATCAAAACCATCTCTGATCTTTTTCAAATCGGAAGGGGCATCCTTTTTTAAAATCTTCACCGCAACCTCTGCGTCTGAGAATGCGGGCCAGCTTGTATTGGCTCTTTCAATGCTCACCAGATGGGAGCTTAAGTTGGCGTGAGCCGTCGCAAGCTCAGTTTCAGCAGTACTTCTGAGGAACTTCCAATATTCGCCGAATAGTGTTTTCTCCGTAGCGGTAAGAGCTCGCCTGCACAGGAGGCAGAATTCCGGTTCTTTGCCGCCAGCCGAAGCGGTTTCTTTCTCGTGGAGTCTGTGGGCAGCTAAGATCAGGGCTTTCCATTCCGGGCTACCGACATTCTTGAACGCGGCGAATTCAAAGTTCTTCGCGCTGAGCTTATCGACTATTTCTTGCTTCTCGCTAATCTCTCGCAACACGCCGTTGATCTGGGTAGCTTTCGCAGTCGTGAGGACGGTGATTTTGATGGCGAGGGCGTTCTGAAATGTTGTTAAGTCGCCACATTCATCCTGTAGCAATTTCTTTTGCGCCGCCACATCCTGCTTCAGCTTGTTTGCGACCTCTTTCTTCTTATTCGCAAGTTCCGCCTTATCTGTAGCGGTGAAATTCAACGCACTGTCAATATCTCCATCGGTAGTTTTATGAGAAAGAGAACCGAGGAAGCGCGCAACGGGTGAGGCCCCGTTAAACAATCCCTCCGTTGGATCTTCATACCGTCTTGCGTCAATCTCGCTTTGTAATTTCGCCTCGATAGCGGAAATGCTTTTAAATACCTCGTCAAACACCGCGATCTTCGACGGAACAAACTCGACCTTGTTTTCGCTATCGAGGTGAGTCAAGGCGCACTCGTGATCGAAGACGGCGAAAGATTTGAGGGCTTGGTGTACTTCACCGAGCCTGTACTTCATAGAGTGCGGGCCAGTCGTGTCGGTCACATAGAAGTCGGCGCTGGGTCGCAGTGTCGGGGTCGCGGCTTTGCGAGCATTGGGCAGCAGCTTCCTCGGCTTCCTGGAGGAACACGCATTGCTCAAGAGTCTTCCGATACCGGATTTGCCTGCGCCGTTATCGCCGTAGATGATTGTGAGATTCTTCCCAAACTCTAGGACGCATCCAGCGTCAATGGCATTCACGTTTGTGAGGTTGTCAATTTTGTCGAGCGTGCTTTTTGCGCCCGGCGTGTCGGTGTCGCCGAGATCAAGAGCCGGAAACACGATTGGAGTTCTTCCCGGTTTCTGCTTTACGACGCCGGAATCCTCAAGAAGATACTGATAGCACTTCGAAATGTCGGCTTCGCTTACGGCATCTTTCTCCAGATGGAGACGCCACAAATATCGTTCCCAATAGGGCTTTGCATCCAACCAAGCCCGGAAACTTCCGGCCTTCAGAGTTTTCTTTGTGGTTCCGATTGCGTGCACGCCTTAAGAATACCCCTCATTTTGTGGATTGGCCACATAAGAAAGGACATGTACCGCATCCCTAATCGCGTCTCGGCGTCATGAGAAGGGCCTCAACGGGCTGATACTTCGATTGTCCGTTCATGACTCTATGCGCCAGGACTAATGACCGATGAACCCCGTCGTAGATGTAATATGTGCCGCTCGGTGACTGCCGCCTCTCGGACTCCTTTGCTGGTGTGACAGCAATAAAGTCAAACTTGGAGAAGTCAAAATCAGCATCCAGCGCTCTATAACTCTCGAAGGCACCGGGGGCATGGTGCGTCGGTACTTGCCCCATCGGGTGGCAAAGGGACGAAAATGTCCATGAGTTTGCGATCATCCGGCCCGCAACATCGGCTAAGGTCCGGGGCTGACCCCGAGGTGTCAAAAGGCGGGTGGGGTCGATTTCCTGCCAAATTAACGATAGGAAGGATTGTTCATCTTCCAGTGTGAAGAGGAATAGGTCTCCGGGGGCTTTCACGGCCTGGATCAAGCGAACATCGACATGATGACCGAGCGCTGCGCGATCACCGAGCCGTGCGAGTACCTCTGGAACACTGACCTGCTTCATTTGTCTATTGTTCGCGAGATTTGAACGGGGATCAAACTTCGCATAGTTCCTGGGTTTGCCTAATTTGACTTCTCGGGTACCTGCTTGGCCACGGCCCGTATATGAAGATTGAGTTGCCTCTCGGAACCTATTTCCTTACCGGATGCTCGACCAGACAGTCGTTGATCAGTTCGTCAATGTTCTCCTTTTTATAAGCCCGGTACCCTTTGTCCCATGCAACTTCCCTGAATGACGTCGTGCTGCTCAAAAACACGACGATATCCTTTGAGAGGCCAACCTCGCTGATCAGGGTGATGGCATTCCCACCCAGGGAATCGGCAACGTAAAAATCGAACAAGTTGGTTTTTAAAAACTCGACAAGCCCATCCTCGGCGCAGACATAATAGTTCGCTATCTTCGGCGCGATATCCTCATAAATGAGATCGATGAGCCCTACAAGTTTGTCCTTGGTAAACGTTGATTCCCGCGCGAGGAACAAAAGGTGCACTTCCTTTCCGATATGGAAAAGAGACCGGTAATAACTTATATCGTTCGGGGTATCCTCAATGATAAGTATTCTCTTGATCGTGGAAGCGGGAATCTCTTTGGACATAGCACCTATTAATATTAGCCTCTCTAGTACTCTAACGTTTCTACATAACCCGTCAAGCGCGCCACCGCAATGCGTTTATTCATTGAGACAACGGCACTCCTTCTTGCGCCAATGGTGGCACGTTGTTAGCCCAATCGCCATCAATCCGCCAACGTCAATACCCCTTTATGTCTCAAGAGAACGAATGAGGAGTCGCCAGTTAAGGTATCGCCTTGCAAGATAAATATGTTCCCAACGTAGCCAGGACTTCCGCTCATGAATTCAAATTTCACTCCATAGACCATTTCTGCGAATTCCTCTGGCGTCTCATTTTCAATTCCCCAAGATTCTCTGACCTCAGGCACCTGCATTATTTCCTTCCACTCTTCGGTTGATATTTCTAATGGCTTGTTCATTGAGGCATTCTAGATTTGTCTTAACTTTAAGACATTGATAGGTCTTGTCAAGATTGTTGCCGGAAACGACAAATCCGCCCGTCTACTTAAGCGGGATAAAGAAGACTATGCTGACACCCGTAGATTATGAACGGGCGTCTAAATCAGCTTTGGCAAAGTATGTATGTAGTTGTTCTAAGATGTTACCCAAAGTTCGACAAGTCCCCCGATATGGGCTACACGAAATTCAGCTCATTTTTATTAAGCTTTTTGGGTATACCCCAGAGGTGAATCGAACTCCCTTCAGGGTGACTTACCTTTCTCGACGTTTCGGCATAAGCCACGCGGGCATATAAGTCTCATCGTCGGCTCCGTATTTGTCGAGCAAGATCGCAAGGCTATCGAAAAGGCACATCATAAGAATGGCATCATCCTCAGGGACCCTTGTCCCCCATTCCTCTTTGAATTCTTCGATAAACTCTTGCACCACTCCTTTTGGATAACCAGTATCCATTGAGGAGTTCGGATCTATTCAATTGGTTTATATTGCCTCGGTCCGACTTTTATATCCGGAGCGTACGGATATCTTATCGCGAGTACAGAAACTTCATAGACGGGAGATGTTGTCGGAGGAGACAACAAGAACGAGAAAAGCGCCCAAGGGGGCGCTTTTCTCAAGAGTAAATAACCAAGCCACTCGGGTTACTCACGATCCATTCCTAATTGCTCTTTTTCGAATTCGTCCAGGGCCTGATGCGCATCCACGACCTCCTGAAGAAGTTGATTATGCTTTGCTTCGAGTTCTAAGGCTTCTTTATGACCCGCATTTTTCATCCTCTCTAATTTCTTCGTCAGATCATCAAATCGCTCTCGCTGGGGAGAAGGTATAAATCTCGATGCAGACCTGGCAGTATAACTGCCATCGCCATAATCATATGATTCCGGGACTCCAGTGGATACATGCGTACCGGGGAAAACATCAGAAGCCTCCTTTGCCTCCGTGGTCTTCTTTTCTAAATTCTCATACCCTTCCTTAGAATATTTCTCTTTCCCCCACATTGGATTTATAGCTTGTTATTTAATATTACCTCTATAATAGCGCCAAAGAGTTAATTGTCAAACTCTGTCCGGGGGGATAAAACCGCATATGGTTTTGTCCAGAACGACAATTCCGCCCGTCTATTCTGGGGGGATAAAAAGACTATACTGATCTCCGCGACTTATGAATGGGCTTCTATATCAGCTTTGGCGAAATAGTTATGCAGTTGTTCAAGGATGTTACCCAAAGTTCGACAAGTCCCCCGATATGGGCTACTATAAGAAGTTTTTTCTCGATTTGCGATCACGCGAAACGGAATTGTTAGCTCTACGTCTACGTTTTTCCCCGAAACGGTGAGGTTCGACAGTAGACTTCGCAGCAACTCACGCTTTCTTTCCGGATTTGCTTGTTTGTAAAGCAATGACGCGTCTTTTGCGAGTTCGACAGTACGCTGAATGTCCTCAAGTGCCGTGTCATATCCAGCTTCGAGCGAAGTCAGTGTTTGCCGCAGTTGAGCCTCATCCCAAACGAGCGCCTTTTGCTTTTCCTCGAAAGCCAGCTTTCCAACTGATCCGTCAAGGAGGAAATCTGTGAGGCGGCTCGTGCGGGAACGAACGGCGTCGAGTTGCAAGCTTACAGAGCGTTTTTGTTCCTGGCGCTCTGCGTCAGAATGCTCGCGACGTGCAGCGATCCATTCGCGAAGAAGAGTAACCTCTGCGTCGGAGAGCGTGAGCGTGTCGATATGTGTTAATAGAACTCTTTCTAACTCCTCTTCTCTAATAGACGTTTTCGGGCACACAGGGGGTGATTTGAATGGGCGGTTGTGGCAACGGTAGTATGTGTGTCCTTTGACTCGTTCGCCAATAAGCGAATACCGACAACTTCCACAGCGCACTAACCTGCTAAACAGAAACGAATGTCGCACCACACGATCTACTGCTTTTCCGTGAAGAAGCGCTTGGACTCGTTCGAATAGGTCCCGAGTCACGAGTGGCGCATGATTTCCGGCAAATTCCTGGCCAGTCTTCCTAATCCTCATAATCCCCACATAGAAGGGATTATTGAGTATTGTTGAGATGCCATTCATCGTTACGGGACCACCACGCCGATTACGCAGTCCGCGTTTATGCATTCCATGCACGAGTTCCGGGAGCGACCACTGTGCGGTGCTGTAAAGCTGAAAGCATTCCTTGACGAGCGGAGCCATCACAGAATCTGGCACCTTCGGCTTTGCTCCGCCTTGATCGAGGTAACCGATGGGAGCGCGCAGAGGATAGAACCCTTGCTTAAGCCTCCCATAAATTCCTTTCTTGGTTTCTTCCCGGAGATTGCGACTGTAATGGGCGGCGACAACAGCCTGAATGTCGGCTGAGAGACGACCGGACACCGTAGCCAGATCAACGTTCTCGTTTGCAAAATGAATTGCGACTCCGGCGTCCGAAAGCTTGCCGACATCTACCCAGTCCTCTAGATTGCGCGCACTACGATCAATCTTGTGGATGATTACGCCGTCAACCACTCTGAGACGCAGTAGCTTCAACATGAGCATGAACGCCGAGCGGCCCTGTTTGGCTGCGGTTTCCCGTTCTTCGAACCAGCGGATGATGGTGAGATCGCGCTGCCGCGCGTAACGAATGATTGAGTCTTTCTGTTCCTGTAACGAGACTCCCTTTTCCCCCTGTTTGACCGTCGAAACACGGGTGTAGGCAAACACTTTACCCATGTTCAAACGGAATGTTATTTAATGTACTACTCGACCTTTCCTTAATCGTAACCGGGTGGTCCGGCTTGTCAACGGGCGCGCCGGGAGCTTCGCTCGCGATTTGCAATGCACAGGCAAAATAACGGCCGAGGTTTTCTTCTGCTTCCTTGAGTTCCTTGTCAGTGAGGGTTGGGTAAATGGCTCGCAAGCGCTCTATGTCCATCAGGCACAGGATATGCCCGCAGTGGCCTATGAAGAAGGGCGGATTAGTTGTCCAATCCGACTACAAACCGAGAAGCCGACATGCCGACGGATTAAAAGCAGCTCAGTTCCACCGCCCGACGAAGCCCTTGACAAGTTCGCAGAATAGTAGTTTAAGAATGGTGTAAAGCCGCACATTTAAGCGTAGAGACGAAGCGTTGCTACAAGCGCCGTTTTGGGTTGCTGGGCATCTGTTTGTTGTCGCTTGCGGCAATTTCTCCCGTCTTTTTTGATCGGTGGCTTTTGCATACGCTGAGAGGCATACAGTCGCGAGTGCAAATTTATCTGCGCAATTCACATGTCTTCACGGCCCCACAACTATGTTCGGACATATAGGAAACGATCAAGCCTCGGCCAACAAGACTTAGCCTTTTTGTTGGGATGTAAGGATCGCGGAAACGTGTGCCGATATGAGCAAGGCCGACGACTCCCCTCACTTCGCACCGCTCTCGCACTCGCATTTATTTTTGACGTATCGATTGCCACGCTTTTTGGCGGTATGCAATCTGAGGTGCAGAAAAAGATTACCGAGCGAATCTCTACGTTACGCTCAGAACTAGAAGGTAAGCATAGCTCAGGTCGAGTGTCCGCATTGACCTCCAGGCAATTGCGATGGCTGAACGATCATCACGATCATCTACAAATTAACGATCACCAACCATGAAAAAGGCAATCACACCGCAGAAAGTTTTTGCGCTAGATATTCATCCCCTCAGTTTCGGGTATGCCATGTTTGAGGGACCGGATAATTTGGTGGATTGGGGAATCAAGAGTTTTCGGCATGGTGTAAATGCCGTGAAGGTACCGTTGAACGTGAAACTTGCCTTGCTGTTCGATCAGTACGGACCAGACACCGTTGTGATCAAGGAATCGAGGACGACAAATCACAAGAAGATGGTTGGCGCGATTTTGAATATTGCACAGCGCCGTCGAACTCCAGTCCGGCGCATTTCAGGTGCTTCGGTCCGAAGAGCGTTCTCAGACGAGAGTCACAACAAATACCAAATCGCCTCGGCTATCGCCAAGCGCTATCCAGAGCTTTCGCCTCGTTTAGGGCTTCGGCGCAAATTGTGGCAAGCCGAAACATACTCCATGAGCGTTTTCGACGCAACTGCAATTGGGATCGCATATTTCATGCACGAAGCCGCGAATCGCGAGATTTTCGAGGGCAGGCCGATGGTGCCAAGATGATGAACTCGGCTTCAGCCTTTTCGCCGGCCCCTCCCCAGTTGGCATAGGACTTTCTACGAGTCCGCCAATATACAAACCACACGAGGGGCCGACGACAGGGCTGAAGCGCAGAGACAGCAACTCATTTATCTATTATTCCCGCCAGATTTCATGGGCAAGGGGTGAGCCATTGAGTTCTTCCCGAATGGATCGCCATCGCGGGATGTGCTTATCCATAATCGCTACAAAGGCGTCGTCGTGGTGCCGCACAAGAAGATGTACAAGTTCATGGGCAACGACATACTCAAGGCAATCACTCGACTTCTTCGCCATCTCCAGATTGATCCAAACCCTGCGAGCTTCCGCGTTGCAGGTCCCCCACTTCGTCTTCATTCTCTTGATTCCGAATGAAGTCACCTCGACCCCTAGACGCTTCTGCCACTTCTCCATTAGCGGCCCGAGCAACTCCCGCAGTTGAACCCGATACCACTTGGTCAGCACCCGATACCGAGCTCCCACATCCGCCCCAGGATGCACGTGCAATTCAATCCGCGCCTTATTTCGGACGATGACCCATTGTTTGGTTTCCGCATCCGGGATCACCCGAAGCCTATAGCGATGTCCGAGAAAGTAGTGGCTTTCACCGCTGACCATTTCCCTCGATGATTCGCGCGGTTGCCGTTCAAATTTCACTTGCTGCCGCTTGATCCAACCGAGCTTGCCGATGACCGCCAGCCGCACTGCATCGTTGCTGACCCTTAAAGGGGCGGCGACGCGAACGCGGCCTCCTGGTGGGTATACCCCCAGATGCAGGTTCTTGATGTTCTTTCGAACAATCTCCACCGTTAGACCGGAAATCGTAATGCTATGTTGTTCAGTATTCATTCTGGTTCTTTACCAATTCCAGTGTCTTCGACGCAAGATCTTCATCGCCTTTAAGGGCTTCCTTTATAGCAAGGCGCACTTTCTTGATTTTGAATGGGTTGTTTCTCCAATCATCCTGCCTGCTCTTTCGAACGGCGAGATCGACCGAGAGCGCCAGTGTGGCATCTTTACTGAGATTGTCGAAGAGCGAGCGCTTACCCGGCGTATCGAGTCCGGCAGGATACGATTCCCCAGATGCCGGATTCACGACCTTCTTTGCGAGCGCGATGATCTGCTCAAGGTACTTCTTGTAGTCGAGCGCCTCCTTCCGCCGCTGCGCAATGAGGGCATCAAGAAGTTCCGACATCTTGTCGTAGTACTTCGGATTCAGCGGCTGTTCGTCGATGATGAGTTTTCGAACGTTGTTTTCAATCGTCTCGGCCGCCGCATCTTTATTGTTCCTGATTCCCGATGGAAGTGCCGTTAACGCATCCGCACCGCGCTCAACAATGAGCTGAACCAGTGGGATGTTGTCGAAAGAAGCGATCTTTTCGCTCTCCTCGGCACGGATATAGTTGTCGATCAAGTGCCGCATCGCGGGCTCGTACATCTTGAGGTCGATATAGTCGCCACTTGCCAGCTTGACCTCTTCGCGCGCCTTCTCGAATTTCCCGACCTCCTCCTTCATGGATTCAATCTGCGCAGGAGTGAAACCGGCCTCCGGCAATTCGTTTGCAATGTCCGCGAACGCCCGAACGAGTTCCGCGACCTGCTTATACAGCGTCAGTCGTTTCGGCTCGTTCTCTTTCAACTGATCCGCATTACCTGATTCCTGTGCGCAGAAATATTGGAGATGTGCGGCAGAGTCCTTAGGAGGTTCCACCAGCTCGCACAATGCGCGGGCGGCCTCTAAGGCGTCCTCCAATCTCTGGCGGCCCTTTTCCAGCCGATCCTCAAGCAGACCGGCGACGTCTTCCTTGTCGTAAGCGTCGAATGCGCCAGAGGTGTAGTCCTTCACCGCGCCTTCGAGACTCTTAAACAGGTCTTTGTAGTCAATGATGTAGCCGTAGTCCTTGTCATCGCCATCCAACCGGTTAACGCGACAAATCGCCTGGAAGAGACCATGGTCACGCATTTGCTTGTCTATATATAGGTACGTAGCGGGCGGAGCGTCGAAGCCAGTGAGAAGCTTGTCCACGACGATGAGGAGTTTTAACTGACCCGGCTCTTTGATGAACCGCGCCTTCGCTTCCTTCTCAAATTGTTCGATCTTGTTCACGGCCGTTTCAGGCTTTTCATTGAACCATTCGGCGAGCATTTTCCGATAGATATCGAATTGCCGCAGCCGCTCGGTGAGGCCTTCGCCGCTCTCTTCTCCCTTAATCTGCGCGGCAACTGGCCTGTATGAAGTGACAATCGCGCACTTTCCCCTCAGGTCCGTCTTATCGAAAAGCTCATAAAATTTGCACGCCTGATAAATGCTTCCCGAGATAAGCAACGCGTTTCCGCGCCCACTCTTCAGGCGGTCCCGCGTCGCCATGTCCATCAGCACATCGGCGACAATCTTCTCAAGTCGGTCCTGGCAACTGAGGACCTTTTTCATCGTTCCCCACCGCTTCTTCAATTCCGCCTTTGCCAGATCGTTGAGGCCCTTTGTCTTCGCCTCGAACCACTGATCAATCTTTGCTGGTGATGTGATCCGCTGATCGATGTCCCGCGCTTCGTAGCGCAGGTCCAGCACGACGCCGTCCTTCACCGCCTCATCGAACTTGTATGTATGAATGTAACGACCAAACACTTCGATGCTCTTCTGTTTGTCAGTCTTGAGCAACGGGGTGCCCGTAAATCCAATAAACATAGCATTCGGCAGGATCGTCTTCATTGCAGCGTGAAGCTCACCGGACTGCGTCCGGTGGCACTCGTCCACGAACACATAAATATCGCCCTTCGCTTTAAATCCAGGCGGCAGCGACGTTTTCAATTCCTGGACGTAGGCGCCAACGTCGGGATCTGAATCATCCCCATCCTTCCCACCAAACTTGTGAACAAGCGAGCACATGAGCCACGGCTCCGCATCATTTAGTTTTGTAATGAGGTCTGCCCCACTCGTCGTGCGCTTGATGTCTTCCTTGACCCCCTTGAAGACTCCTTCGATTTGCTCATCGAGTTCGGTGCGGTCAGTGATGATGAGCACCCGGGAGTTCTTCACGTTCTCATGAATCCACTTGGCGAGCCAGACCATTGTCAGGCTTTTGCCGGAACCTTGAGTGTGCCAGATGATGCCGCCTTCCCGGCGGCGAACATGCTCTTGCGAGGCCTTCACCCCAAAATATTGGTTGTGGCGGCAGAGCTTCTTCGTCCCGGAATCAAATGCAATGAAGTCATGGATAACCTCAAGAAGCCGCTTCTTCTCGCAGAGTTGCAGCAGGGAACGGTCCAGAGGGTTTTCTTCCGCTCCGGGTTCTTTCCAGGTTAGGTAATACTTTTCCTGAGTTTTGATCGTGGCATAGCGCAATCCCTCGGTGTCATTTCCGGCCATCACAAGCTGCTGCGTTGAAAAGAAGTGCTCGATGAAAATCTTTTTCTGATTGTCGAGATTCTGCCTGATTCCTTCTGCGACGGACACGATTGACCGCTTTAATTCCAAGACCCCGAGGGCGATTCCGTTGACGTAAAGTACGATGTCAGGACGCTTCGTGTACGACGCAATATCCGACCCCGCAATCGTGACCTCCTCAGCGATGGCAAAGTGGTTCTTCTCCGGATGTTTCCAGTCGATAAGCCAAACATCTTTTGTGTTCTCGCCGACATCGGGCTTTACTTTGACGGCGTATCGCAGGAGATCATAGACAACACGGTTTCGGTCGTAGAGACTCTTGCTGGTATCTCCAGCCTCCCTTTCGAGCAGGAATAACGCTCGGTCAATAATCTTATCGTCGTACCCGCGCTCTTTCAGGTAAGCTCGAAGCAAATCGGGCTCGATGTTGCGATTGCCAATCCGCTCCTCCCAGTTGCCCAGGTAATCGTAGTGAAGCCTGCCACGAAACAGAGCGACGATTCGATTTTGGGTCTTCCGCTCGCGTTGTCCAATATTGTTCGTCATAGGAGCCTTGTCTTACCCGTTAGTAACGCTTGCATCATGCCCTGTTTGAGTTCGCGAGTCTTGGCAAGCTGAGCATCAATTGCGGCGATCTCGGCGTCCATGTTGGAGAGAATGTCTGCAATGGCAGACTGCTCCGAAATAGACGGAATCGGCAGAGTGATTTTTGCGATGTTCGTTTTGCTGATTCCTGAAACCTTCGTCCCAACGACGAAGAATTTGAACTGGTCCGCTATCGTTGAAGTTTGAAAGCAGTACCGTCGGTATCGGTGTTCCAATTCATCTGCTCTGCTCTTTGCAACGATCGTGTGCAGGCCTGAAATAAATGGGATTCCGTCCGGATTGACGACAACGACATGTCTACTCGCTCCTTCAACATCTTCGGAGGCATCGACAAACACAATATCCCCGTCGTCCAGGAGTGATGCGGATGGAACATTTGACAAAGGAATGTCGAGCTTTGGAATGTCCTGGTACTCCGAGCGAACGTCAATAAATGTCTTCTTGGCATTATGAATGTCGCCATAATGAAGGTAGCAAATTCCTTTCGAAGATAGTTGATCACGCGAAGCCGTAAACCCGCCGCTAAACGAAAATAACTCACCAAGTGACTTCACTTGCCACTTTTCGGTGAATCCTGGCAGGTGCCTCTTGCCAGAGAGCAGTTCTTGCGCGACAGCTTGCCTAAGGCAGCGCATCTTAGCGACAAGCCTTGCTAGATTGGCAATCAACTCCGCAGCATCATTCAGAGCTTCTGCTATCGACCGCTGCTCAGCGATTGTAGGAGGTACTCCGACCAAAAAGCGCTCGATTCGTGTCAAGGCGAGTTTTGGTTGTGCACCTACGGTCTTTTCAGACTCTATTATTTCCTGGATGCGTGATGATTGTAAGTTATGTAAGAGATAATCTCGATCGCAAGAAATGTCAGTGATCTTATCAGCGTTTTCTGTTAGGTTGGAGCCGTCCAGCTCAAGTGGAATAGTTCCTACGATTCCTAGGGTTCCGGCGACGCTTATGAAAATATCAGAAACGTATATCCGATAGTTTTTAATTGCCGGAAAGACATCATCTGGAACATATTTGATGTCTTCGGTAGACACACCACCATCTTGCATATCAGTAACTCTGATATATGGGTGGAGCGTTGTCCTGCTCACCAAGCTCTTGCCCAATGGAAGTCTCTTACCGCCTTTGACACTAGCGATATCGCCGATTGCCTGGACTTCCCAGCTCTGAGGGATGATTCCAATGTCAGTCATTTTATATCCAGGCTTTAGTTCCATACGAATCCCATCTTTCTTAGGTGTGCGTCAACACGGGCTGAGAGATCATCCACTTTTGCCTTTGCCTTTGGCAGCGGCATTTCATACCGCTCCGCCAGCTGCTTAATCCGCCCTGTAAGCCTTTGTGAAATTCGATCCAATTCCGCGTGAACGACATCGGCTAGTGTGCCCATCCATTTGTCTTCAACAATAAGTGTCTTGATCTCATCCTTCGACAGTTTGCTGTATTTCGCGACAACCCTTGTATCCAAGGCCTTGACTGCGTCTTTCACCGCCTTATTTGCCCCGGCTTCACTTTCGAGGAGGACAGAAAATACCTTGAGAAGCGCCCTTTCTTCGGGTGCCGTGGGGTCATCGGCAATCACTGCGATTCGAGCTTTTACGCTTGCTCTTGTCAGCTTGCCCTTGTCAGTCTTCGCGTCGAAGAGAAGTCCGTTTTCGTCTCCGTGTTCTTCATCGATCTCCTCCATCTTAAGTATGATCGCATCACATTCATTCTCAAGCTGTTGAACCGTTGCTTGATCTGCTGCAAAGTACCGATTGACAATAAGCTCAGCCGGGATCAGGTCGGTGTTTGGAGAGCCATCGAGGGTAGCTTTCCAGCCTTCTTTGACCAGCAGGTAAACATCATCCTGCATTATCTCTGCCCAGTAGTCCATAAGGTGCTGATATACGTCGTACGAATCAATGAGTTGTGCTTTGCGGAAAGTCGCCAAAAGAACTTCAGACAGATCGTGAATTAGCACTTTTGGCTTGTCCCCAACTCTTATTTCCTTGAGGATGGGAATCTGTGTAGCTTTCCACTTTTCAAACATTCTGGTTATTGACTTCTGAAATGATTCGAACTCGGGATGCTCGAAGATGGCGCTCTTGATTTCAAGGTGCTGCATTCTGAGGGTCGAGTAGCCTTTGCGGTTGAAAGGTTTGAAAAGTGAGGTCCGTAAACTTGGGAAGACCAGCCAAAAACGATCCAGATCTTCGATGTCGCGATTCGGAATGCCGCCTCGAAGGTGAGCATCGATGTCTTGATTATCCTCGGGTTCGCTGCTATCAACATAGCGTGGCAGATTGAGATTGAAATCGTTGGCTTCAATCTCGGCAAACGGCACCATCCGCGAGTACTTCGAAATTTCGATCTGCTTGTTGAATGCGTCCACAATCTTGTGGAGGTCCATCTCTCGAAGACGGTTCTTATTTCCGTCCTTCAAGAATCCTTTGCTGGCGTCGATCATGAAGATGCCCTTCCGGGCAGCGGCGTTCTCCTTGTCGAGCACAACGATGCAAGCCGGAATCCCGGTTCCATAAAACAGGTTAGCTGGAAGGCCGATGATTCCATTGATGTACCCCCGACGGACGATTTCTCTGCGGATATCCGCTTCAACGTTGCCACGAAACAGCACGCCATGAGGCATAATAATTGCGCCCTTGCCTTTGCTCTTCATTGAAACCAGGAGCTGCAATAGGAAAGCGTAATCGCCATTCTTCCTTGGTGGCACCCCGAACACGAAGCGGTTATAAGGGTCATTACCGGTGTTCACGCCGTTCATCCATGCCTTGTCTGAGAACGGCGGATTTGCGACAACAAAGTCAAAAGTTTTGAGGACGCCTTTCTCAGTAAAGTGAGGACTGGAAAGTGTGTTCCCCTTCCATATATCGGCGGACGGGCAATCGTGCAGGAACATGTTCATCTTCGCAATCGCCCAAGTCGCGAGATCGTTCTCCTGCCCGTAGATCGCCAGGTCAAGTCCTGCGCCGTTCCAGGCTTCATCATGCGCCTTGAGCAAGAGTGATCCGGAACCACAAGTTGGGTCATAGATTGTTTGGGTCTCGCTCCTCGCGTCACTGATCCCGATGACCTTCGCCATGATGCGGGAGACTTCTGCCGGGGTGTAAAACTGGCCTTTGCTCTTGCCAGACTCAGTGGCAAAGTGGCGCATCAGATATTCATAAGCATCGCCGAGGAGATCGTCCCCATCAGCTCGATTGCCCTTGAAGTTGAGTTCCGGCTTGTCAAAGATGCCAACCAAATTGGAAAGGCGATCCACCATATCTTTCCCGCTGCCCAACTTCGCCGGATCGTTGAAATCGGTTTGATCGATGACGCCCTTGAGGTTGTTGGCTTCGGCAAGCTTGGCGATGATCTTGTTGATCTTGTCGCCGATCTCCTTGTTGCCTCTGAGCGCAACCATGTCGGCGAAACTCCCGCCCCTGGGAATCTCGACCATGGCGTCTTTTTGACCGGCATATTTGTCGGAAACGTACTTCACGAAAAGCAGTACCAGGACATAGTCCTTGTATTGCGAGGCGTCCATGCCGCCCCGAAGCTCATCGCAGCTCTTCCAAAGCGAACTGTAGAGTTCAGATTTTTTGATGGCCATTTGTTTTTTCCGCCGGACGCGGGGGCTGATACGGGCGAACGGCTCTAAGAGATGACCTGCCCCCGAAAAACTCAACCAGTTGAAGCTGGAGTTCTCTCGTAATCTAAGCGAGGGAGCGGAGATGAAGAAGAGCCGGTACACGGAAGAGCAGGTCATTGGGATTTTGAAGCAGCA
>Ga0182015_10000894_pt1 | contig 41535 bp, 29 predicted proteins | sample 712P3MmetaG_FD_120478 | JGI IMG/M metagenome (GOLD analysis project Ga0182015, IMG submission 120478) | Permafrost microbial communities from Stordalen Mire, Sweden - 712P3M metaG | ecosystem: Environmental > Terrestrial > Soil > Wetlands > Permafrost | place: Sweden: Stordalen | collected...
AAGTACCCCACTCGCTTTCAGGGCTTTGCGACGTTGCCAACCGCATCACCAGAAGAAGCTGCGACAGAACTTGAGCGGAGTGTCACCCGCCTTGGGTTGATGGGTTCCATGCTCTGCGGTCGTACGCGCGAGAAGAACCTCGATCACCCAGACTTTTTCCCGATGTTCGAGACCGCTGCAAGACTTCGCGTTCCACTCTTTATCCATCCGCAGATTCCGCAACGCGCCGTAAGAGATGTCTACTACTCAGGCTTCAGCAACCAGATCGATACCGCTTTTGCGGCATTCGGCCTGGGGTGGCACTACGAAGCTGGTATCCAATTCGTCCGTCTGATCCTGGCTGGCGTGTTTGATAAGTATCCTGATCTGCAAATTATCCTCGGCCATTGGGGCGAAGTTGTTCTCTTTTATCTGGAGCGGCTGGGTTCACTGGCGCGAGTGACAAATCTTCAGAGACCTATCGCCGACTACTTCAAGCAGAACCTCTACGTCACGCCGAGTGGTATGTGGAGTCAGTCCTATCTGCAGCGCTCAATTGAAGTGGTTGGACCCGAGCGCATTCTATTTTCCACGGATTATCCTTATCAGTATCGCCCAGGCAGACCGGGCCGGTTCTTCATTGAAGAAGCGGCACTGTCTCTGGAGCAGAAGGAACTATTTGCTCACGGGAACTGGGAGCGGCTGATGAAATCGGTGCGCCGAATTGATGGCTATAGCATGTCAGAAATAAAAAGTACATAAGGATATTGACGAGAACCTTGCGTTATTAGCCCGCGTTGACGAAAATCAAAAGAACGCACCATGCAAATCTTCTTGCCTTCTGGCCGGTCCTTCGCGATTGGCCGCTTGGCCTGAGCAATGCCGATTCCTACCATCGCAACTGAAGATGGCTGCAACTTAAACGCTGTTCCTCGTCCACAGACCCTGGTTCATAGTTCCTGTTCTTCGTTCGGGGCACGGACGCATTTTTTCGGAGCGGAAAGATCATGCGCACTTTTATTTTGAAGCTGTTTGTCCTGCCTGCCTTATCCGCATTCCCTGCCCTTTTCCTTACTCAATCCGCTTTGGCCCAGGCCGCCGCAGCGGCAGCCTCGGCCCCGGCAACGCAGGCGCAGATTCAGGCGCTGCAACAGCAGGTTGCGCAGGCTCAGGCGGCGGGCGATAACGCGTGGATGCTGGTGTCGGCGGCACTGGTTCTGCTGATGACCGGGCCTGGCCTGGCGCTGTTTTATGGCGGGCTGGTGAGGAAGAAGAACATCCTGAGCACGATGATGCAGAGCTTTGCCATGATGGGGCTGGTGACGGTGATCTGGGCCATCTGCGGCTACTCACTGGCCTTTGGGCATGGGAATGCGTTTATCGGCGGATTTGAGCACCTGTTTCTGCGCGGCGTGGGGCTGACGCCGAACCCGGACTACGCGGCAACGATTCCTGAGCAGACTTACATGGTGTACCAACTGATGTTTGCGATCATTACTCCGGCACTGATTACGGGCGCATTTGCCGAGCGAATGAAGTTCAGCGGAATGGCGGTGTTTCTGTCGCTTTGGTCGGTGTTTGTCTACAGCCCGATGGCGCACATGGTTTGGGGCGTGGGCGGGTTTCTGAATCAGTCGGGAGGGCACTTCCCCAGCCTCGATTTTGCGGGCGGAACGGTGGTGCATGTGACGTCGGGTGTTTCGGCGCTGGTGACGTGCATTTACCTGGGCAAGCGCATGGGTTACCCGCAGACGCCGATGCCGCCGCACTCGATGGTGCTGAGCTTTATTGGCGCGTGCCTGCTTTGGGTGGGCTGGTTTGGAGTCAATGCCGGAAGCGCGCTGGCCGCGAGCCCGCTGGCGACGAGCGCATTTGTGAACACGCACTTTGCCGCGGCGGCGGCGGCACTGGGATGGACGGTGGCGGAGTGGATTCATAACGGCAAGCCGACCGCGCTGGGGGCGATCTCAGGAGCCGTGGCAGGGCTGGTGGCGATTACGCCGGCTTCGGGCTTTGTGCAGCCGTTCTCGGCGCTGCTGATTGGCTTGGTTGCCGGAGCTTTCTGTTCGTTCATGGTGTTTGAGGTGAAGAGCCGACTGGGCTACGATGACTCGCTGGATGCTTTTGGCGTGCACGGGGCGGGCGGGACGCTGGGCGCGCTTTTGACGGGGCTGTTTGCAACGAAGGCGATCAACGCGGCGTTTGGCAAGGGCGTGCCGACGGGCGCGATCGACGGACACTGGGGCCAGGTGCTGAACCAGCTGGCCGGGGTAGGAATTGCGTGGAGCATCTCGATTGTGGGAACGCTGGCGCTGCTGTTTGTGGTGGACAAGGTGATTGGCCTGCGGGTGACGGCGGAGCAGGAGTCGGCGGGCCTTGACCTGTCGCAGCATGGAGAAGAAGGATACGACCTGAATTCCTGAGCCGGTTGGGGGATCGCGCATGGTCACAATGGGGCAGGCGCGGGAGCCGATCGGGGCATAGGATCGGGACACGAGATTTTGATGGGAAAACTTTCGCCGGGAAGGAACCAACTGACCGCCCAGCCTGTTAGGCTGTCAAACGAGGCAATCGCTTTATGCTCAAGATCGAAGCTGTTCTCCAGCCGTCGAAGCTGGATGCTGTGAAGGAAGCTCTGCTGGAAGCAGGCATTGAAGGAATGACGATTCTGGAGGCTCGGGGCCATGGGCGCCAGAAGGGCCATACAGAGTTTTACAGGGGGCGCGAATACACGGTCGATCTTCTGCCCAAAGTGAAGATCGAGCTGGTGGTTCCAGACGAGCTGCGAGAGAAGGCGATCCAGGCGATCATTGCCGCGGCGCGCACCGGCCGAATTGGCGATGGCAAGATCTTTGTCAGCAAGCTGGAAGATGCGATTCGCATCCGCAATGACGAGCGCGGGGAGTCGGCGCTGTAAGCGCATCCTGGGCGCTCTGTTGGCCGAACGGGACTACACTGTTTCCATGGAGGCCGCCATGAGTGTCCTTGCTGAGGCTTTTATCGCTGCTTTCGACTCCAATACCGAACTAACCTGGGCAACGGGCGGTTCCGGAGAAGCGATTGCCCGATTTGAGGTCTCGGGAGCTCGTGTTGCAACGACGTTCACTCAAACCGAGGAAAACCATTGGCGGGTCGGCTTCGAGGTGACCTCGAACGCAAGTGCATCGGAGAATATCCACGCGTCCATTCGCATCTTCAGCGGGGTCTTTCAAGCCGTTCGCGAATTCCTGGAAGTGCGGCAACCGGAAGAGCTCGTTTTCGCTTCGAAAGAGGAAGGACTGGGCCGCCTCTACGAGGAGTACCTGCAGAGGCAGGACACGCCGCTGCGCCAGCTCGGCTATCGAATGGTCGCGCCGATCAAATCAACTCCATTGGCTGAGTTCGCAATTGTGAAGACTACGCCCTCGGAATGGAAAGATTATGGGCGGTGAAGGCAGCACTCTCGTCGATGTTATCGAGAGGAAGAGGCTCTTTCTCCCTCTTCCCGCAGCCGTCCTCATTTCGTAGGCTGGCTTTGCGCTGATCCTGGTTCTCATTGCGGAGCTGCCGAGGCTGGTCTTGACCCTGAACGGGCCGCTAACTCCAATGGCTGCGGGTTTGCTTCCGATGTTCGGCGGGTCAATCATGCGGGTGTTTATGCCCATGATGCCGATGTTGATGGTGTTCCTCGTCACACTTGCGGCAGCGTGGAAACGGCGCGCAAACGGCGCTGACCGCGTGCGAAAGTTCCAAGCCTTCCGCTTCGGCACCAAATTTCGCGTAGAATTTGGCGCATCCTCTGCCAAACGAGTGAAATCCACCCAACTTCCAATTGAATTTCCTGTCTAACCTGGCAGACAACTCCAAATGGTTTTTTGAGTTTGTCCGGTCGAAGCAGGGGCGGCTCTCATCTTCAGGCGCCCAGTTCAACTCCGACCAATGCAAGAACGGAGAAATGAATTGAATTTGCGCTGGGGCACTTTCTCACTTATTGGAATCATGATGATTGCCGGGTTGACGGGTTGCGGCACGCAAGGATTTCCAATACAGCAAACGAAACCGATCTCCGTCCTGTTTATTCAGTCGCCACCAATGTCGCTGGCCGTCAACGCCACGGCAAACATCTACGCGGCCGTGGAAAACAGCCCCACGAACAGCCTGGCCAACTACACGGTCACGTGTGCGAGCACCGCTGCCGGCGCGTGCGGATCTTTCAGCGCCAGCGATGAAGGAGGCGCGATTGTTTACACTGCGCCGTCTGCGGTACCGTCCGGCGGAACTGTTACGGTGACGGCTACGGCCGCGGCCGACAGCACAAAAACAATTTCGGGCACGATCACCATCACGCCGCCTATTCAGATTTCTGTTACTTTTTCGCCGCCGGCCCCTGATTCGTTGCAGGTGAACGCCACGGTGACTTTGGACGTGAATATCAAGAACGACACTTCAGCGAATCCAGAGGTGACGTGGACGGTGAGCTGCGGCAGTGGCGAGTGCGGCACGATTAACCCCACAACCACGGTCAGCAATGCGGAGACCGGGTATACCGCGCCCGCGGCGATACCACCGGGCAACACGGTTACCGTGACGGCGACATCGGTTGCTGATCCGACAAGATCGGCCTCGGCCACGATCACGATCCTTCCGCAGGGTGCGACGCTGGCCAACGGGACCTATGTTTATCAGCTTTCAGGGCCGGCTGGAGGGCCGTCTGGACAGAATGCCTACTTCGTCACGGGAGTCCTCGTAGCACTGAACGGGGTCATCACGGGCGGCGAACAGGACTCCGTCGACTACGCGATCGACGACAACGGCATTCCTTATCCATACGCTTTCCTGTCGGGGGAGATTGGCAGCGGCAGTTATGCCACCACGCCGGATGGAAATGTTCAAATCACTCTTTTTGTCGAGGGCGCCCAGGAAACTCTCAACGGCACACTTGCCTCAGGTGGCAAGGGATTTGTAAGTCAGCTCTACGGATCATTGGGCAGCGGCACGCTCGAACTGCGGACGAGCATGGCCGCGCCCGCAGGCGGATATGCATTTTCAATGTATGGCGGTGGCCAATTCGGCGGTCAGATATGCCTCGGCGGCATACTCAACGTCGACAGCCCGGGCGGAATCTCGGGAGCCGGGAGCGTTTTCGATCTTCTCGGACAGGTCAACAGTGGAGCTTTCGCGGCAAGCACGGTGAGCGCTCCGGACAAATTCGGCAGAGTGCAATTTGTGTTGAATCCCGCTGCATTGGGGGCGCCCCCGGTGCAGGATGTGACCGGGTATATCGTCGACGCTACGCACATCCGCCTCATCTCGAGCCCTACCGATAATTCCGGGAACTATCAGGGTGTGATGGGTGGCCTGGCTCTGGGCCAGGGAGCGAACACCGGGAAGTTCACCAATAGCTCGATTGCGGGCAATACCTATGTATTTGGAGCTTCTACCGTGATCGAGTACGGAATGTACCAGGTTGCGGGAGCGGTCACTTCAAACACCGGCGGCGCCCTTACCGGCTTCATCAATTGGAATGATGCAACCGGCAATCCCGCAAGCCCGCTGCCGGTGAACGGGACGTGGACGATCGACTCCACCGGACGAGCAAGCCTCTCGAACTTGACGGATGGCTCGCAGGCTAACCTGACCTACACCGACAGCATGCATCTGTATCTGACGGGCGACGGGAACGCTCTGTTGATCTCGAACGAAGTCATCAACCCATTTGTCGGTCAGGCCTTCCAGCAGCAAGCGAGCGCATTCACTGCAGCGTCGTTTAGCGGAACGTATGGTTTGAATGCCAGTCAGGCTGACGTCCCGCCGAGTGGAGTAATGGCCGCGATAGACGGCTCCGTTGCAGTGGTTGCGGACGACAACACGGACACGCTGACGGGATTCGGCGATTCGGGCGTCGGAGCAGAGAATTTTGCGATCACGGGCAGCCTGACCGCGGCATCGAATGGAGTTTTCACCGGAACGCTTACCGGCCTCGATGCGGCTTCACGCACTACGGCCAACAGCTTCACTTTTTATCTGGTGGACAACACACGGGCCGTGGCCATTGAAACGGATAAGAGCCAGCTGACGCTGGGGTATTTCGAACTTCAGCAATAAACCGGGCTTGGATTCCTATGGTGGCGGATGGCCTGTTCTCGCGGAGGCCCTAAGTCGACCGCGAGACGGTGGGGGCTGTGCACGATCGACATCCAAGCGCCAGGCTACTTACGCCAGCACCTTCAGCCCGTGTTTTTCGACGATATCGAGCAGCTTGAGGGCCATGCCGCTGGGCTTTTTCGCGCCGGACTCCCACTTTTCGACGGTCGAGGAGCTGGTGTTGAGATAGCGCGCAAAGACAGGCTGGCTGACCTTCTGGCTCACGCGGATGCGCTTGATCCGCTTCGGTGCCATCGGAGCGGGAGCGGCCAGGCAGGACTCGTCGAACCGTCGCATGGTCGCCTTGTCGATGGTTCCGGCCCGATACATGCCGGAGACGCTGCTGTGTATCGCTTCAGCGATTTCGCTCTTGTATTTGAGTTTTTGTGACATGGCAGATCTCCACCAATTGCTCGATCTTACCGTAACACCAGGTGCTAGGGCTATCAATGCTCGAGTTTTCGCGGCGAGCGCCCGAACAGGCCGGGTTCGCAGCCTGCGGAATCAAACTCGGTTAGGAGTTGCCGTCATTCCTGGCGCAAAGCGACCATGGGATCGACTCCGGCTGAACGGCGGGCTGGCACGTAGGACGCAGCCAACCCTACCGCCAGCAGCGCTGCCGCGACGAGAAGAAAACTTGCCGGATCGACGATTGCTACGCCGTAGAGCGTGGTGTGCATGAAGTTGCCGAGCAGCAGGGCGCCGACCAGTCCGAGGCCGGCCCCCAACAGCGCCAGTTTCATCCCGTCTCCGAGGATCATCCAGACCACGTCTTCCCGCTGCGCGCCGAGTGCCATGCGCAAGCCGATCTCATGGTTTCTCTGCGCAACGGCGAACGCCATGACTCCGTAAATGCCCAGAGCCGCAAGCAGCAGCGCGAGGACCGCAAACCCGGCAAACAGCACCATGCCAAAGCGGTCGCTCGATAGCTGTGTGTCCATCACCTGCTCCATGGTTTGGATCTCCACCAGGCTGTACCCGGGCAGCGTCTTCGCAACGGCATCGCGGACGCTCTTGGTCACCAGTGTAGGACTCAGGGCGGTCCGCACGGCAACCCCCATGTATGGCCACGGGTTCTGCGAAAACGGGATCAGCATCGCGGGCGCTGTTTTGTCGTTCAAATGCTCGCCGTTGTTCACGTCGTGGAATACGCCGATAATCTGCTTTTCAACGGGCGGCCCCAGCTTTTGACCGGGGATAATCGTCGGTAGCAACAGCCGCTGGTCAAGCGGATTCACGCCCTGCAAATAGCGCTCGACAAAGCTCTGGCTCACCATCACCACTCCCGGGCCGCCGGCGCGGTCGCTCTCGTCGAAGTACCGTCCGCGGATCAGCCGAATGCCAAACGTGTCGAAGTAGCCTGGAGTCGCGTTCTCCAGATCTGCCACAGGCCGGTTGGCATCTGCCACCGGCTTGCCCGCAATCGCGAATGGGAACGAACCGTGACCCTGGAGCGGCATGCCTGTGGTCAACGCCGCATTTTGGACACTGGGCAGAGAGCCGAGCGCGCCGAGGAGCAGCCGGGCATTGGCAACCGTCTGGTCCGCGCCGGGCGGCGGCCCCTTGGGGATCATCACATAGCCCATCAGGATGTGGTCGGTGCGCACGCCCAGATCCAGGTGGGTCAGGTTCCAAAAGCTGTGCAGCGCCATACCCGCTCCCGACAGCAACGTAAGAGCAAGGGCAAACTCAGCAACCACCAGAAAGCGCTGCGTGCGCATCCGTTTGCCGCCGGTTACCGCCCTCGAGCCTTGTTTGAGAATCTCGCTCAGATTGAGCCGCCCCGCCTGCCAGGCCGGAGCGCAGCCGGAAACGACTCCCGCCAGCAACGTCACTCCCACGGCAAAACACAGCACCGCCAGATTCATCCCCACCACCGCCTCGGCCGTCTGATGTCTCAAATCGGGCAGCAACACCATGGCAAGCTTCATCATTCCCCAGCCGAGCAGGATTCCCACAGTTCCGCCGATGATGGACAGCGAAAGGCTCTCGGCGATGAGCTGGGTGAAAATCTGCCCGCGCGACGCGCCCATCGCCGAGCGGACCGCAAGCTCCTGCTGTCGCGCCGAACCGCGCGCAAGCAGCAGGTTGGCCAGGTTGGCGCAGGCAATCAGCAGCACAAAGCCAACCGCCGCAAGCAGCAGCCAGAGATTCCGCTCCAGCTTTTTGTCGAGCCAGTCGTTGTGCAAGGGCTCAACGCTGATGGTCCACGCATTCTTGGGTAAATCCCCGGTCTGGCGCGTGGCCCCAACCCGCTGGTCGATCAAAGACATCTCGGCCTGCGCTTGCGCGATGGTCACGCCGGGCTTCAACCGCGCAAAGACATTGCCAAAATATTCGTAGTGTCTGCCTTGAACGAGAGTCATCGGAACGTCGAACAGTGTCGGCATCCGATCCCGCACCCCGGCCTCTTCAACGCCAACCACCGTGTAGGGTTGATCGTCGACCCTGATCTGTTTGCCCAAGATTTTGGAGTCGCCCTGATAGCGTTCCAGCCACACCTTGTGCGATAGGATCACCTCATGATCGTTGCCCGGTAATCCTTCCTGGGGCAGAAAATCGCGGCCGAGCGCCAAGCGGATGCCAAACATGCCAGTCAGATTTCCGGGCGACTCATATCCACCCGAAATATCCTCCTGGGTGTGATCGTCGTTTGTGAGGTGAGGTCCGCCCCATCTCCCGAACTCCATGCGCTGAAACACCTTGCTCTGGGCCTGATACTGGAGGTAGTCGTCGGCCTGGGTGGGATTGCGTTCGCCCTTTACCTTCGTCCACACCACCACCAGCTCGTCGGCATGGGGGTAGGGGAGCGGAGCCAGAAACGTAGCCCAGACGATGCTGAAGATGGCCACATTCGGGCCAATTCCGAGCGCCAGCACCAGGATGGCAATGCCTGTAAATCCCTTGTTCCGCGCAAGCATCCGCAGACCAAAACCAATATCCCGGCGCAGTTTCCCCATCGCTAGTCCCCTCACTAGTATGTCCGATCTATCTTTGACGGGCGGCGCAGAAAAAACGCTCGGACGAGCGACGCAGGAATAACGCAAACCTCAACGCAACCAAATCAACGAGGATATTCCATCTCATCTCCATGGGAACCCGAAATTCCCTATCCGTGCCAACCAAATCGATTATTCTGTTAACAATTCCTTACTGCTACGGCAGGGACTCACTCAACCCTTACTGCTACGGCAGGACCACACACAACCCTTACTGCTTCGGCAGGGCCACACTCAAACCCTTATGAATCCAGTCGCTTTGGCGGTTGACGATCTTCGGGAGCAGTATATGCGGGAGATGGCGCTGGTGCGCCAGACCTGCGAACGCACCGGAGACGGCACGGCCGCAATCCGCCGCAGGTCCGCTGTGGTCGACCGCATTCTGATTGAAATGTGGCGCAGAGCCTTTGCGGGACAGCCCACGCAAAACATTGCCCTGCTGGCTTTGGGCGGCTACGGACGCAAGGACCTGTTCCCCTACTCCGACATCGATGTGCTGTTTGCTTTTGCGGATGAAAAGACCGAGGAGCAGGCGAAGGACGCGGTCAGGATGATCATCCAGGGAATGTGGGATATTGGCCTCAGGGCCAGCCCCAGTTCGCGGACGGTGAAAGAAGCGGGGCGGTTCGATCCGGACAATCTGGAGTTCACACTGGCGACGCTGGACCGGCGCTTTCTGGCGGGGCAGTTTCCGCTGTACCAACAGTTGCACCAGACGGTGCTTCCAGGGCTGGTGCTGAGCGAGTGGAACACGATTACGCAGAAGCTGGGCGAGATTGCGCGCAACCGGCATGCCAAGTTCGGCAACACGATCTTCCACCTTGAGCCGAACCTCAAAGACTGTCCGGGCGGACTGCGCGACTATCATCTGGCAGTGTGGTTTGCGCTGCTGTTTCATCTGAAAGAGACCAAGGAGTGGCCGCGGCAGCGGGGCGGAGTGTTCCAGAGCGCGCGCGGGGATGCAGAAGCGGCGTTTGACTTTCTTGCAGCAGCCCGATGTTTTCTGCATTTCCGACATGGGCGCGACGACAACACGCTTGACTGGCAGTCGCAGGACGAAGCGGCGGCGCATTCAATTGGCCTGGAGACGCGCGGAACGGCAGACCCCAGCTACTGGATGCGGACCTACTATCGTCATGCGAGGGTGATCTACCGGCGCGCGGCGCTTCTTATGGAACATTTGCCGGCGCCGGTGAGCTTCTACAAGCAGTTTCGCCGGCGGCGGAGTCCGATTGCAGGGACGGATTTTCTGCTGGACCAGGGGCGGATCGACATCGCGCCTGGAGCGCAGTTCAACGACACGGCGGCGATTCTGCGCATCTTCACGCTGATGGCCACGCACGGCTACTCGCTGTCGCAGGCCGCGGAAGATCGCATTACGGACGCGCTGCCGGCACTGGCGATTCACATTCCCGAGGGGCCGTACCTGTGGAACGCGCTGCGCGAAGTGCTGCTGGGACCGCATGCGGCGCACGCACTGCGCACCATGCACGCGCTGGGCGTATTGGAGATGCTGATTCCGGAGTTTCACGGGATCGATGCGCTGGTGATTCGCGACAGCTATCACCGATACACGGTGGACGAACACACGTTTCTTTGCATCGACAATGTGCACGGATTGCGGCAGCCGACGCACGACTACGAACAGAGGCTGGCGCAGTTGTTGCCGGAGATCGATCGGATGGACTTGTTCCTGCTGTCGCTGCTGCTGCACGACACTGGCAAGGCGCGACGAACGGGCGAGCACGCGACACAGAGCGTGGAGCTGGCCGATGCTTTTCTGGCCCGGCTGGACTTTGATGCGGAAGAGCGCGAGTCGGTTCTTAAACTAATTCGCCTGCATCTGGATATGTCGATGGCGCTCAGGCGCGACATCTTCGACATTGAAAACGTGCGCGGATTCGCGGAGAAGATCGGCAGCCCGCAACTGTTGAAGATGCTGACGATCATGACCTATGCCGACATCAAGGCTGTGAACCCTGAGGCTCTGACACCGTGGAAGGCCGAGAACTTGTGGCAGTTCTACATGTCGACGGCCAACTTCATGGATCGCTCGGTGGACGAGGTGCGCTATCACGCGGCGATCGATCCGACACTGCTGAATCGCATTCGTTCGATGGTGCCGCAGACGCAGTACGACGCGCTGAAGCACTTCCTTGAAGGGCTGCCGCAGCGGTATTTGCAAACGCGGCTGCCTGAGCAGATTCGCAATCACTTCCAGATGGCGCTGAACCTGGACAAGGATCAGGTGCAGTTGGATCTGCGGCCGAATCGGCAGCTCTTCGACCTGACGGTGATTACGCGGGACCGCACGCGTCTGTTTGCGGATGTGGCCGGGGCGCTGGCCGCTTGGGGCATGAACATTGTGAAGGCGGGGGCGTATTCAAACGACGCCGGAGTGATTGTAGACAGCTTTCACTTCACGGACATCTTTCACACACTGGAGCTGAACCCAAGCGAAAAGGATCGGTTCCTGGCCAATATTCATGATGTGGTGGCGCAGAAGGCTTCAGTGGAGCAACTGCTGGAAGCGCGCAGCCACATGAACCATCCGGCCAACCTGGGGTTGGAGGTGGCGACGCGACTGCAGTTTGACAGCGAGTCGTCGACCCACTCGACGTTGCTGCAGGTGGTGGCGCAGGACGTGCCGGGATTGCTGCGTCAGATTGCGCTGACACTGAGCTCACACAAATGCGACATCAAGGTGGCGCTGATCGACACCGAGGGCCAGACGGCGATCGACGTGTTCTACCTGACCAGCAAGGAAGCGAAGCTGCCGGAAGAGACGCAGCTGGAGCTGGCTACCGATCTGACGGCGGCGCTGGAAGCGATGCGGTAGGGCGGGCGTGAGCAGGTATTCTAAAACGAAGGAGCGCGGATCATGGCAACTCTGAATTGGTCAGAATGCACCGCCGTAGAGAGTGTCCCCGGCAAGCGCAGCGGGGCGTGGGTATTCCGGGACACAAGGACGCCGGTCTCTGTTGTATTTGACAATCTCGAAGCAGGAGCCTCGATTAGCGAGATTATGGACTGGTTCCATTTGTCACATGATCAGGTAGTTGCCGTAATCGAATTTGCCGCACGGAGCCTTGACGCGCCCCCACCGCCGCAGCAGTTCGCCCAATCGGTCGATGCTCAAACTTTTTTATAACGGCACTCCCGCTCCGCTTCGCCATTTTCTCAAAGGCCATACCGTTGTGGAGGCCATGGAACGAGGCTGGGACCGTCTCGTTAACCGCGAACTGATAGCAGCAGCAGAGGCGGCAGGCTTCGAGCTTTTGGTGACAACCGACAAAAATATTTGTTACCAGCAGAATTTGACGAGCCGAACAATTCTTCTTGCATGCAGTCGGAAGTACCGTTCTGCCCATCCAGTCGCACCTACCTAAGGATAGAAACTTGCAAACGCTGCGATTACGCAACGCAAATCTCGATCGCGCACAGGCTTGCTTCGGAATTCAGACCGCGCCAACCTTGTATGAGGCAGGGCACTGAGCTCGCGCTGTGGCAATGGCTTTGAGGGCGCTTTGCTCGCTAGAGTGAACGGAGGAAATCGATGATTTCCTGCTGCTGCTGAGTGCCTAGTCTATCGAAATGCTCGATGACCATGTTTGCCTCGCTGCCCCTGCTCTTGTGAGCTCTGATGGCTTCTACCAGATTGCCGGCACGTCCGTCATGGAGGAAAAAGGCACGCTGACCCACGCCCCAGAGGGGAGCCGTTCGGAACTCGTCTGGACCTGCGCCACCTTGTGCAATGCCGTCGGCCAGGCCGATTCCCATGTGGTGGACAATAAGATCGGAGTAGAGGTTCGCCGTCTGATTCGATAGAGCAACGCTCGGTGGCTTCGACGAACCGCTCGCTATCATTTTGCCCGTGGTTAACGATGGCGTGTGGCAGTGGACGCAGCCTATGCGCGCAAACGTGGCGCGGCCCTTCTCGCTTGCAGGCGTGGCGGGAGCAGGCGCTGGCGGGGCCAGCATGCGCATGAAGTTGGCAAACGCTTCAATGTCGGAGAGGACTGCCGTGTTCGAAATGGGGTTGGTGGCGGGAGACGTCGTAAAGTTGCTTGTGTCGTTGGGCGAGGCGACGAAACTACAGCCCGGCGTTTCGTCGCGCTCTTGAGGGAATAACTGATTGCTTATCCCCATCTCGACGTTGTATGCCTCGCCTGCGAACATGAGAAGAGATTTATTTTGCGCCTTCCAGCCGAATCGAGTAATGGTTCCATCGTTTGCGCTCAGGTTCGCAGTTCCGCTGATAATTGCGTTCGCGTGACCGTGGATGCCCAACGCCGCCTTCTCCGATGCGTTTGAGCTCAAATTGGCAAGGATGGCCGAGTCGGGGATAGATTCGATGAGGCCCGTGCCGAATAGAGGAGTGGGAATGCGAAAGATAATGTTCGGGTTCCCGCCCTGACCCGTTTGGGGATTGCCGGCGGGCAGAAGGTCGGGCTGAGCAATGTTGCAGCCGGGCGCGTCACTTCGGCCGGTAATCACAAATAACGCGTGCACACCGCCGTCGGTCGTTCCATTGGAGCCCCGCTTAAACCGCGCTTCACGGACAGGACCACTTTGGGTAACAAACCAGGGGACCGTGTTCTTTGCCCCATTCAATGTCGCAACCGCGACTTGAGGATTTTGCAACGGACTTGAGCCGCCGCCATTGGGCTGCGAATGGCAAGAGAGACATTGGTTGGAGTTGAAGCGGGGACCGAGGCCATTGTTTGCGCCATTGGCCACGACTTCGACTTCGGCAAACCTGCTCTGCCCATCCTGAAAGAACGCTGTTTCGTCCGCGGTAAGACCGTTCAGCGGACCGCCGGCGCCTGCCGGGCCACCGCGCACGCCGGGGTCTACCGGACCGCTCCTGGTTTGAGCCAAACTGAAGCCGCAAGTGGCCAACGTGACGGCAACCGTTGCACAGAAACTCTTGAGGGCAGTTCTCCGGACAATTCGCATGATGAACCTCCAAAACGCCCCATTGATCGAGAACATCGAGATTATACAGCCGCTTTGTTCTGGGAGGACGACAGCATGTTTGTTGAGTCTTGATTTCTGACTTTAAGCCGCGCGGATAATATTACCACTGGGCGGATTCGCAAAAAACGACCTGCCTTTGCGAGCGAAAAACGAAACGATCTCAGCCTCGGCCGCGAGGTCGGGTAACTCCGGAGTTGAGTGTTAGCCGACGCCAGCAGCCCAAAGCATTAATCGAACTGGGAGGAGGGCGTTTTCTGCGTTCCGGTCAGATGGTCCGCAGCTCGGCAATTACTCAGTGGTCAATGCATCCAAGTGGCTCTCAAAGTGGCGCCCCCGTGACAATCTCTCGACAAAAGGGATCATTTTGTAGACTGCGGGCAAGGCGCTTGTGGTCAGAGCGCGGCGAGTGCGGATTCGCAGTTCTCCGATTCCCGGTCTGAGTCCACGGTCTAATCCAAACCAAGGAATTGCTGAAAGACGTCGTTGGAGAGCAGGCGGCCTTGAACGGTGAGGCGGATTGTTTTTCCGTCGGAGGCGAGGAGGCCATCGTCTACGAGGCGGGCAACGGCAGGCATAGCTTGAGCGACAGGCTCGCGGCGCAGTGCGGCCATTTCATTCTTAGATAGTAGTCTTGAGCGAGGACGCGTGAAAGGCACAATCATGCATCGATCGCCAGCACAAGTTGGACTATTTTTCTTCTACTTCGCAACATTCTTCAGCGTTGGTTTCCATTCTTTGGCAGCAGCCCAGAGCGGAGAGCCAGCCCCTAAGACTGCGGAAAATGCGCCGGCACAAGCGGCAACCAGCCCCATTACCCGTGAGTCGCTTGCAGGAGAATACGATGGCGGCCAAATGGAAGTGGGCGCGCGCCTTCTGCTTAAGCCCGACGGCCACTTTATATACGAGCTAGCCTACGGCGCTCTTGATGAAGCCGCGGAGGGAACCTGGGAGTTCAAAGATGCCGCTGTGTTTTTGACAACGGTTCCAGCCGTCACTCCACCCTGCTACGTCGTTGAAAGCGATCTGCCGGACCCGCGTGGCGGGCTGTGGGTCAAGCTCAGCAACGGCAAGGTTCTCGAAGGCGCACCGCAACGTCTTTACCTCCTCCACGGGAAGGACGACCCTCCAGATATGGTGGAGGTCGCTGCTGATGGCCATGTTCCGCTGCCAGGCAACCGCTGGCCTACAGCGATCGTTCCAGAGATTCCCGTCTATCCGATCCCGAGCAAGCCCATCCCGATTACTGGCACGGGCGGCCACCTGATCACCCTGCGCTTCGAGCTGAATGACATTGGCAAGGCAGACTTTCGCGCAAAGAGACTCAGCATTGATGGTGGAGTGCTCGTGATGCCACACCGGGACCTGGGACTTATGCTGCGATTCAAACGCTAAGAAGACGATGCACGCCCGAGGCTCACCTGGTGATTCGTAGGGAAGACCTGGCTAGGTGGAGAGGTAGGCGACTGGTTTACCCCGCCCCCTCTGTCCTCATTTTGCCGTGACTGGGCGGAAATAGCCTATAGGAGAGCTCACGGTGCGTCTGCTCCTGCTGCCACATTGCCTCTCGATTCGGCGGCCCACATACAGACAATTGTTCCTGCCCGACGAAAAAGGGCCGACGGATCGTCGGCCCCTTTCTTGAATCCGTAAGTCCCGCAGGCACAGCTATTCGCCCTTGAATGCGTTCGAATATCCCTTGACGAACGACTCGCGGAACTCCAGCTTGAATCGATCCTTGTCCATGCCCTTTGGAATCTTCGCGTGTGCGTATGCACCGGATTCCGTCGGTTTGAAGTTCTGGCCCCGGCCAACGTCTGCCTGACCCTGGCTGAATCCCGCGGCATATCCCTGGCGGGCGACCATGTTGGGCGAACCGTTCTCCGGATAGGCGATATCGTAGCCACGCGGTGCCTTCCAGTCGGCGGAATCGTACGACTGCGTTGTCGTCGTCGTGGTAGTCGTCTGGTCCTTTGTAGTGGTGCTGCTGTTGTCCTGCGCTTGCATCGATAGGCTGCCACCGAGCGATAGCGCACACGCCAAGCCTGCAAAACCTATCTGCAGATGAATCATTCTGAGAATCATTTCAATCTCCTCGTAGGCAGCGAAAACACGCAGCCCGGTCCATGTTTGAGTCCTTAACACATGCTTGCGAGACTCTCACGTCTGAAAAACCTCGTGCTCGATCATGATCGAACCTCAAGCAAATTAAAGCTGATCAGAATTGACCTGTGTTTGGATTCGAGCTTTCGGCACCCAAAACAAGAGCGGTGAAAATACCTGGAAATGTCTTCGACCGCGTGTAGGTAAGTGCAGATCGTTTTCTGTGAGTAGTTGCGACGCTTGAGCTCATCCAGCATCTTCTGCCGAAGATGGGTCGCAAATGTCTCCTTGTGACCCAAACCTTAAACGGCCCAAAAGGCCTTGTGACCACCACGGCTGCAGCGTCCGCCGCGCCGGAGGCTTAGTTCAGACGCCGCAGGATGCTGGAACGGGGATGTGCCCGGATGGTCGTCAACCCGGACAGAACACCGTCCTGGCCGGGTAATGTCCGGATTGCCGGCGATACATCCAAAGCACGTCCAGAGGCAATCCGCATTCCCCCCGGGCCCCCGATGACAGCGCCTCAACCCTGGCGGCTCGCGCTCCTGCGCAGGTTGCAGTGCGCACTCTAACCGTCAGGTTAATGAGTTATTGCACGTGGCAGCCGATTTCCTAGACGATGCACCCAGCTGCGATGACGCCCGTAGTGGGCAGTCCAAATTTACGCAGGGGTCAGGGTTCAGAGGTCAGAGATCGGGAATAGCAAAAACTCACACTTGACATTGTCGGATAATCCACTACCATATGGTTGTGGATAAATTGGGTACAACATTTGCGGCTTTGTCTGATCCAACCCGGCGGGCGATGATCGAACGACTCTCACATGGGCCTGCCTCTGTGCATGGATTGACGGGACCGTTTGCACTCTCGCAGCAGATGATTTCAAAACATATTGCCTGCCTGGTGCGGGCGCGGATTGTGATCAAGACGAAGCGTGGACGAGAGAGTGTGTGCACGCTCAGGCCACAGGCGATAAAGACAGTCAGCGACTGGGCGTTTTACTATCGCCGATTCTGGGAAGAGAGTTTCGACAAGCTGGACGTGGTTGTGAATCAAATGAAAAAAGAGGAGGTCAGAGATGACAAAAAGCACGGTTAACGAGACAGAGCGGATGGTTGTGACAAGAGTTTTTGATGCCCCACGCGAATTGGTTTGGAAGGCGTGGACAGACCCCAAGTACATCTTGCAGTGGTGGGGACCGAAGGGCTTTACTGCGCCTGTTTGCAAGATGGATTTTAGAGTGGGAGGAAAACTTCTCTGCTGCATGAAGGCGCCGGATGGGCAGGAGGGCTGGAATGCCGTCGAGTACCACGAGATTGTTCTGCACGAGAAGATCGTTTCCTCGATGTACTTTTCCGACCCGGAGGGAAACAAGATTGACCCTGCGCAGTTAGGAATCGAACATGAGGCCATAGAGGGTGAGTACGATGTGACTCTCTTTGAGGATCTCGGAAACGGCCAGACGAAACTCACCCACATTGGAAATGAACCCATGGAGAGCGCAAAGAACAGCGGTCAACTCGAGGGCTGGAACCAGATACTCGATAAAGTTGCCGCAGTTGTTGCGGGGCTGGCGCATGCGAAATAAGAACGTGAAGTCTTGATAATCGTCTTGTGCGAGAAACTGAACGTAAAGCAAACGCGGAATCTCATGAGCTAGTGAGCTTGCCGGAGCCGCTCCGGCAAGCTGCGCTCGATTAACTGAAGTTCTGGGCCTCGCGTGCATTTGTTCTCAATGGGTCTGCTGTTGAGATGGAGACCAAAATCAATGTGATCTTCAAAGTCGAAAGGCCGCAGGACCAGCATTCGCCCCGGTTGGGTTTTGTTTCGGCTGGTTTGTCGGCTATCCGGAAGTTACTCTGTGCTCACTAAGCCGCGGCCCACGTGACAATCCCTCGACAACGGGGAGCATTTTTCGGATTGCGGGTAGGGCTCTGTGGTCAGTGCGCGGCGAGTTCGGTCTCGCGATCCTCTGAGTGCCGGCCTGAGTTAGGGCCTGAATGCGGGTCTGACTCCCGGTCGGAATGCTGGTTCGGTTCCAATCCGAGAAATTGCTGAAAAACGTCGTTGGAGAGCAGGCGGCCTTGAGCGGTGAGGCGGACTGTCTTTCCGTCGGAAGTGAGAAGGCCCCCGTCGACGAGGCGGGTGATGGTGGGCATGGCCTCGGCGACGGCCTCGCGGCCAAACTCACGGCGAAGCGCGGCGAGCTTGACACCGGCATTCATGCGGAGGCCAAGGAACCAGGCTTCTTCAAGCTGGCGTGCCGGAGAGAGCCAGGCGGTTTCGACGGGCGATGGGCCGTTGAGGAACTCGGCGAGATCGTCAATGGCGGAAGCGCGCAGGATGTAGGGCGCGGTCGTGTCAGCGGCTTCGGGCAAGGCGTAGAACATGGAAGATGCATCGAGGCCGAGACCGAGATAGGGGCGGCGCTGCCAGTAGCGGATATTGTGGCGCGACGGCCGGCCGCGGCGCGCGAAGTTGGAGATTTCGTATTGGTGGAGGCCGGACTGGGCGAGGCTGTCGATGGCATGTAAATACATGTCGGCGATGGCGTCGTCGGTGGGGACGAGCCCGGAGAAGTAGCGTGAGCCGCCGGAGAGCATCTCGCGACCGAGGCGCGAATCTTCATCCACTTCGAGCATGTAGATGCTGGCGTGGGGAACGCCGGAGTCGATGAGGACGCTGAGCGATTCGTCCCATGAAGCGGCGGTTTGACCGGCGAGACCGGCGATGAGGTCGAGGTTAAGATTCGAAATTCCAACTGCGCGGAGGCGGCGGAGGTCTTCGAGAACGATCGCGCGCGAGTGGAGACGGCCACTCACCTGCGCTTCGCGATCGATGAAAGATTGCACACCGAGGCTGACGCGATTGACTCCGCACTCTGCCAGTGCTTGCAGTGTGTCGTTGGCGATTTGGCCGGGGGCGCATTCGACGGTGATCTCGGCCGCGGGGTCAAGCGCCAACTCGGCGCGCATGGCCGCAAAGATCTGGCGGAGCAGGTCGGGGCTGAGCAGGCTTGGGGTGCCTCCGCCGAAGTAAACCGAATCGACGCGGCGTGGGAGATGGACGCCCATTTGCGAAGCCCAGGCGGGAGCGGCGCGCAGATCGTCGAGGACGCGAGCGACGTAGCGCTCGTGGTCGCGGGCCGGATAGACACCTGAGGCAAAGTTACAGTAGGTGCACTTGGACCGGCAGAACGGGAACGAGATGTAGAGGCCGAGCGCGTGCTGGTCTGGGACAGCCATCAGGAACAATTGTTTCACGAGCGCCCATTGTCCCGAGCATGAAGTCCGCTGAATCGTTTCCGAAGTGCAACCGCAGATCCTTCGACTGCGATTGGCGCTCAGCCACCCCAGCGACCAAGACCTGTCGCCGGGGACCCCGGCCAACCACCCCAGCGACGAAGACCTTGTCGCCGGGGACCCCGGCCAACCACCCCAGCGACGAAGACCTTGTCGCCGGGGACCCCGGCCAACCACCCCAGCGACGAAGACCTTGTCGCCGGGGACCCCGGCCACGCGCCAATCTTCGCTCAGGATGACAGTTTATTTTTTGTGCGAACTTTGGAAGAGCCCGGCTCCGGCAGGTCTCATGATCGGGCGTAAATTTCGGCAGGCACACTCCAATCGAGGGCCGTGCAAGAATTGAGGAGGGGGATTCGCGTTTGAAAGCTTGGCCGATGGTCGGCATTTGCTTGATTGAAGCGCTGCTTTTGCTGGCGCATTGGTTCATCTTTCATACGTGGATTGCATTTTGGGGTTCGACCAGCGCGGGAGCAACGCTGGCGCTCAAGGGCGCGATGTTTGCGTTGACGTTGAGCTTTGTTGTGGCCGCGCTGCTGAGCTTTCGATTTGCGAACCCACTGGTGATTTTTATTTACCGGATGGCTGCCACGTGGCTGGGGTTCATGACCTTTTTCCTCGTCGCGTCGTTTCTTTGCTGGATGGTTTGGTACGGGGTTCTGTTGGCGGGAATCGCGGGCCCAAGCCGGCTTAAGGCGCCGATTGCGGAGATTCTCTTTTCAGCGGCGGTTGCAACAGGAATCTACGGGATGTTCAATGCGCTCTGGGTGCGCGTGAGGCGAGTGACGGTGGTGCTGCCCGGGCTGCCACCGTCGTGGAAAGGCCGGACCGCTCTCGTTTTAAGCGACATGCACCTGGGGCATGTGAACCGGCTGGGGTTCTGCAGAAAGATTGTGGCGCGCGCCGTGGCGTTGAAGCCGGATATCGTCTTTATGCCGGGGGACCTGTTTGATGGAGGGAAGATTGAAGCCGAGCGGATGGCGGCGCCGTTGAAGGAGTTGACGCCGGCCTTCGGGAAGTACTTTTCGACGGGCAACCACGATGAGTTTGGGAATGTGGCCGACTATACCGAGGTGCTCACACGCGTTGGGTTTCGGGTGCTTAATAACGAGCGCGTGGTTGCGGACGGTCTACATGTTCTGGGGATTCAGTATCACGACTCGAACTACCCGATAAGGATGAAAGCGGCACTGGAGGGAATGCGCCTTCCGCAGGGCGAGGCAAGCATTCTGCTGAGCCACGTGCCCAGCCGGCTGCCGATTGTGGAGCAGGCGGGTGTGAGCCTGCTGCTCTCTGGCCACACGCATGGGGGGCAGATTTTCCCGTTTACATGGGTAGTGCGGAGGGCGTTTGGCAAGTTCACTTACGGGCTGCACAGGTTTGGGGCATTGCAGGTGTACACGTCTTATGGCGCGGGGACGTGGGGTCCGCCGATGCGTGTGGGGACCCATGCGGAGATGGTGTTGATCACGTTTGGGTAGAATCGTAGTAGAATGTAGCTACGTTGCTACATTGGAGGTGGGCTGTGGCGATTACAACCTTATCAAGCCGGGAATTTAACCAGAACACTGCCCGCGCGAAGAAAACCGCTCGCAAAGGGCCAGTGTTCATCACTGATCGCGGCAGGGCTGAACATGTGCTGCTTTCAATGGATGAATACCGGAAGATCACCGGCAAGCAAAAAAGCATCGTCGAATTGCTGGCAATGCCTTGTGATATCGACATCGACTTTGATCCTCCCAGAATCGGTGGGGATGAGTTTCCCCGTCCGGCAGACTTTTCCTGATGTACCTGTTCGACACCAATGTCGTGTCCGAGTTGCGCAAGGCGAGCGCTGGCAGGGCTGATCGCCGAGTTTTGGCCTGGACACAAAAGGTACCGAGTGAGTCCATCTACCTGTCTGCTGTCTGCATCCAAGAACTGGAAATCGGAGTCCTTTTGATGGAGCGGCGCGATCCGCGCCAGGGGGCGCTGTTGCGCTCATGGCTCAAGGACCAAGTGCTGCCGAACTTCGGTTCCCGCATTCTTGTTGTGGATTCCGCTGTAGCAATGAAGAGCGCAGCTTTGCACGTGCCGAATCCCATGTCCTATCGCGATGGGTTCATTGCTGCAACCGCCTTGGTTCACGGTTTGACAGTCGTTACGCGCAATGTACGCGACTTCCAATCTACCGGCGTTCAACTCCTGAATCCCTGGCGGGACGGTAGTGGGTCAGATTGAAATTCTCTAGTGTTTCTTAACGAAGGCGATCAAAACGACAATTGCTCCAAGAATCGCGAGTACATCACATGTGACCCTTACGGTTTGGATATGGCCGAATTCGTCCGAGAGAATCCGGGCAGAGTTCAGCAGAACGAAGAAGGAACCGACCCGTATCAAAACGTCGAGCGTGCGATCTGTTTTCGCGCTCGTCAATTGTGATTGATTCATGGCCCAATCAGTATATGCCTACGTGCTTAAGCGCAGATCGAGCTTTCGCCGTCGGTGGGATTCACGGGTTTCTCGAAATAGTTCAGTTGATTTAGACTTGCGCTTCGGTTGAAAACGAGGCCAAGCCATGCACTGTGCTAGCAAACGCTTTCTTGCCAGCTTCTCTCTGACCATTCTGCTGTCGGCATCCCGTGGAGTGGCGCAACAATCCGCGCCGGCGACTGGCGCGGGGCCCAATCTCGACTTCCCGACTGTTCTCTATGGCGTGGCCTATTACAACGAGTACATGCCGGGCGACGATGCCGACCATCAGGCGCGGCTGGAAAAGGACGTTGCGTTGATGAAGGCGGCGGGGCTGACCGTTGTGCGCATGGGCGAGAGCACGTGGAGCCTTTGGGAACCGGAGGACGGGCGATTCGAATACGCGTGGATGGATCGCGTGGTGGACGCGATGGGACGGGCGGGGATCAAGGTGATACTTGGCACGCCGACTTATTCGCTGCCGGCGTGGATGGCGCACCAGCACCCTGAAATTTTGGCGGACAGGATTCCGGGAGGGCTGTTTGGCGGCAAGGCGCAGCCGGCGGTCTACGGGCTGCGGCAAAACATGGACACGGATTCGCCGGCGTACCGGTTTTATGCGGAGCGGCTGATTCGGCACATTGTGGCGCACTACAAAGACAATCCGACAGTGATCGGCTGGCAACTCGACAACGAGACGGGGAGCTACGATGCGGCGAATCCGGATGTGTTTATCGGGTTCCAGCATTACCTCGAGAAGAAATTCGGCAGCCCTGAAGCCCTGAGCCAGGCGTGGTTCCTGAACTACTGGGGCGAGAACATTCACAAATGGGAAGACCTGCCGACACGCGATGGAACGATCTCGACAGGGTACAAGCTGGAGTGGACGCGCTGGAGCCAGATGCGCGTGACGGACTTTCTGCATTGGCAGTCGGCGCTGGTGCGCGAGTGCGCGGGGCCGGGGCAATTTATCACCACCGACTACGGCGGCATGATGAAGCGCGACGTGAACGAAGAGGCGGTGGCGACGGGGCTTGATATTGTGGCCGACAACATCTATCACGGCACGCAGGATCACTACGATGGGTCGTTCCAGGCGCTGCAGAGTGACTTCAGCCGGTCGCTGAAGCACGGGAATTTTCTGGTGACGGAAACCAACGCGCAGACGATCGGATGGACGTCGCAGAGCCAGTTTCCACCGTACGATGGGCAATTGCGCGAGGACGTTTACACCTATCTGGCGAGCGGCGCGAACATGGTGGAGTACTGGCATTGGTCGTCGATTGCGGGAAATCAGGAGACGTATTGGAAGGGGATACTGTCGCACGACCTGGAGCCGAACCGCGCGTATGCGGAGATGAGCAGGACGGCGCATGAGCTGGAAAAGATTGGGCCGCACCTCGCGGGGCTGAAGATTCACAACGATGTGGCGATATTGTGGTCGCGCGACTCGGCAAACGCGATCAGCTTTATGCCCTATGGCGGCCAGGTTCCCGCGCACAGCTGGACGAACGATGCGGATGGGTATTTGTCGCTGGTGCAGCAGATGCACAACTCGCTCTACGCGCTGAATGTTGGCTCGGATTTTGTTTTGCCTACGACGGCGGACTTCTCGCAATACAAGCTGTTGATTGTGCCGGCGCTGTATATCTCGGATGATGCGCTGCTGCAGCGGATTTCAGATTACGTGAAGAACGGTGGGCACGTGGTGATGACCTTCAAGAGCGGGTTTGCGAATGAGAATTCGGCGGTTCGTTGGGTGCGCGCACCGGGTCCATTGCGCGAGGCCGCGGGCATCAGCTACCAGGAGTTCTCGAACCTGGAGCATCCACTGGCGCTGAAGGACGATCCGTACCACGTGGGCGATGAGAACAAGGTCGCCTACTGGGCGGAGTTTCTGATGCCGGAGCATGCGAAGGCGATTGCGTACTACGACCATCCGTTCTTTGGGAAGTGGCCGGCGATTACGGAGAATTCGTTTGGAGCGGGGACGCTCCTATATGAAGGGACGTTTCTGTCGAACGCGCTGCAAACGGCGGTGCTGAAGGAGACGCTGGGGAAGCTCGGGCTGCTCGGGGAAGATCAGAAGGTTCCTGCCGAGGTCCACGTGCAGCACGGCGTCAATCGGCTGGGCAAGCGGCTGAACTACTACTTCAACTACTCGGCGAAGACGGTGGACGTGAGCTACCCGTATGCGGAAGGGACGAATCTGCTGGACGGCAAGGCAGTAGCGAAGGCCGGCACGATGACGCTGGGACCGTGGGACCTGGCGATTGTGGAAGAGCGGTGACGTGTAGGGTCTAGGGTCTAGGGTATCGGGTCTAGGGTGTCGGGTATCGGGTACAGGGTATAAGCGCTGGACCCAGACCACAGGCACGTTGAATCAGTCACGGGGCGGCGCAATCACTTCGCCCCATCACTGCGTAGGATCGATCACCTTCATGCCCGATGCATCGTCCGGCTTTCTTTTCAGGGGAACGGTATTCACAGTCACAATGACTTCCAATGTGGGATTCACGTCCAGTTCAAAGACGTGACCGCCGATGGTGGCGCCGTCCGGCTTGCCGAGCACCGCATGCATATGCACGATCGGCTTTCCGTTGAAAATTGACATGTCTCCGACCAGGGAAAGAACCTCCGCCTGCTGAGTGACGGGGATGCGGTGGTAAATTTTGGCAGCGGGATCGAGCCACGCCAGCGTTGCGCCATTGACGGCGCCGATTCCGGTAAAGTGGGCGTCTTCAATGTGGTTCTGATTGGCAAAATCCGTCAGGCCGCTCATGGCATCGTCCCCTTTGGAAAAGATCACGGCGTAGACCTTTTCCTCAGGCGCGTCCTTGACCAGCTTCACCTTCATGGCAGGGGCTTTTCCCACTGGGACAGGGCGGGTGGGCGAGATGTAGCGATCGTCCGCAGCCTGACCGCTGGCAGAAGTGCAAAGTGCAATGGACACAGCGAAGACTATCAAGAAGCGTGCAAGCTTGTATCTCATGTTCAGTATCTCCAATTCGACTTAGTTGACGCGTGCCGGCCGTGGCGAGTATCGATGCTTGCATTTCCAAGTCTGCAAGTCTATACCGGGTTCCATCGAGTTCATGCCCGTTGAGATTCCTCGGACGCGGGCCATCCGCCGCAGAACCCTCCACCTCTGGCGCCGATTCCATACTTTCATACCGCAAGAAAATCGACCGAAATCCCCTGAATTGGCCGCCAGGATGCTCGAACACGTTCGTCCCCATAAGACCGCATTTGGCGGCATTCCAGCTCGAGAATCTCTCTCATTGTGCGACAATTGACCCGTTTGAACCGTTCATCAAGACGGTACCCGGCCCGACAACGCCCCGGAGGCCAACATAATGGAAAAGCGTTTGTTGACAATGCAAGCCACCTTTGCAGCCTGTGGGATTCTCGCTGTACTTATCGCCGCGGCCAGCGCCCAGACAAAACCGGCCACGGTCACGGACAAGAACCCAGACCTTCCTACCGGCCTCGATAATCGCTTCCTCGACACCTCCTTAGATCCCTGCGTCGACTTCTTCAAGTATTCCTGCGGCAAATTTCCCAAAATCTATCCCATTCCGCCCGACATGTCCGGTTATGGAACCGGCGCCATCATCTTCGAGCACACCGAATATGCGCTTCACTCCTTGCTCGAAAAGGTTGAGGCAAACAATCCATCGCGCACACCCAACGAGCAGAAGGTCGGCGATTACTACGCTACCTGCATGAATGCCGAAGCCGTGGAGGCCGCTGGCCTCAAGGCCCTGCGGCCGGAACTTGACCGTATCGCTGCCCTCAAAGACAAGAGCGAATTGACGGGTTTGCTGGCCCACTATCAGTTGATTAACGTGAGCGCCTTATTCAGCTACGGCGAACAGCAGGACTTGAAGGACGCGCGCAAACAGATTGCCTTCGTCGATCAGGGCGGCCTTGGGCTCCCCGAGCGCGACTATTACCTGCGCACCGGCGACGCCGCTGAAAAGACCCGCCAGCAATACGTCCAGCACGTCGGCAACATGCTCAAGCTTCTCGGCGAATCCGAAGCAGTTTCAACCGCCGAGGCACAAAAGATTATGCAGCTCGAAACCGCCCTGGCCAAGGTCTCAATGGACGTCACCTCGCAGCGCGACCCCAAAAACATCTACCACCCCATGACGGTCTCTCAACTGGCTGCCCTTGCTCCGGAAATTGCGTGGCCCGTCTTCTTCGAGAGAACGGATGCGCCGCCGGTCACGGACCTCAACGTAGCCAACCCCGATTTCTTCAAAGGCCTGCACGACTTGCTTGAGTCGACCGACCTCGAATCCATCAAGACCTATCTGCGCTGGCAGTTGATCAACGGCATCCCCGGTTATGCTCTTCCAACAGCTTTGGATCACGAGGACTTCAACTTCTACGACCGCCAACTGCGCGGACAGCCCGAGCAGCGTGCCCGATGGAAACGCTGCTCTCAGGCCACCGACGGAGCAGTGGGCGAGGCGCTGGGCGAAGTCTACGTCAAGAACTTCTTTCCGCCAGAAGCCAAAGCCAAGACTCTGCAGATGGTCAAAGACATTGAAAATGCGATGGAAAAGGAGATCGACACGCTCGCCTGGATGAGCGCCGTGACCAAAGTCAAAGCCAAAGAGAAGTTGCACATGGTCGCGGAAAAGATCGGCTATCCCGACCATTGGCGCGATTATTCCGCTCTCAAGATTGTCCGCGGCGATGCAATCGGCAATGCCACGCGCGCCGCGGAATTCGAAAATCACCGCCAGCTTACCAAGATCGGCAAGCCCGTTGACCGTGGCGAATGGGGCATGACTCCGCCCACCGTTGACGCCTACTACAGCGCCGGCATGAACGACATCAACTTCCCCGCTGGAATCCTGCAATCTCCGCTCTACTCCGTCGACGCCACAGACTCTGAAAACTACGGACACATCGGAGCCATCGTCGGCCACGAGCTGACTCACGGCTTTGACGACGAGGGCCGCAAGTTTGACGGCAACGGCAATCTCTCCGACTGGTGGACGGACGAAGACGCCAAGAAATACGAAGCCATGACTGACTGCGAAGTGAAGGAATACGGTGGCTTCACTGCTGTGGATGACGTGAAGATCAACGGCCAGCTCACCCTGGGCGAAAACACCGCCGACAACGGTGGCCTGCGCCTGGCGCTCGTCGCGTTAGAAGAAGACGCCAAACGCAAAGGCGTCGACTTGAATAAAAAGGACGCGAGCGGCTGGAGCCCGATGCAGCAGTTCTTCCTAGCCTACGGCCAGGACTGGTGCGGCGAAAACCGTCCCGAGCAGATCCGCCTGCAGGTACAGACCGATCCCCATTCCCCGCGCGAATTTCGGGTCAAAGGGGTCATCCAGAATATGCCGGAATTCGGCAACGCCTTCGGCTGCAAACCCGGTCAGCCCATGATGCCCACCAACGCCTGCCATGTCTGGAAACCGCAGATCGAATCACTGAAAACGAGAACACCAATCGATGGCTTTACCAGCCGCTAACATGGATTCAATGCCCTTTCATAGGTGAAGAAGGAGTCCCTATCTCCATGGCGAAGATCGTCCGTGGTTTTGCCGCTGGACTGGCTCTCACCGCCGCTTGCCTGAGTGCGTCGGCACAAGAGTCGGCCGCGCCACAGAAGCCTCTCATGCTGATTACCTGGTTCGGCCCAGGCGGGATCGCGTTGCCGATCGGTACGGATTGGAAGCCGGAGCTATTAGCCGTCTACGACAATATTCAGCGTCCTGTGGCACAGTTCAACAACCCAGTTTCCCATGTCAATGTCTCCTATATTCTCTTTGAGAACCATTCGGGCAAGGCTACCTCGGAGGGATGCCAGGAGGATGCCATTACACCGATCCTTCAGAATCAGGCATCTGTCATCTCGAATCGCAAGGATGACCATTTTGCGGGCCAGTCCGGTCAGACATTTGCAACAACGGCATTCCTGGTTGATCAGAGCGTCGCGCGGATTCCACATCAACGCAACCTCTTTGGCTTCGTGGGCGACGCCAAGACCTGCGCTGAGGTTCACATTTCTTCTTTTGGCGATGACCCGCGAGTTCTCCAGGCTATGCAGACGGTGCTCGCCGAATTTCATCCTGATCTGGATTACCATCCGAGCGCCGAGGACTATTTCCTGTTCGCGAGCATTTTGTATAAAGAGGCTCCCGGACTTTCGGCTCCCTACTACAAGGAGTTCCTCAATCGCCTACCGCCCGGTCCTCAGACACTCTCCATTCGCCGAGTCGCCACCGATCAACTTGTTATGGCACTGGGGATGAGCGGGGACTTGAAGGACAGCCGCGCGGTTGCCGAGATAGCAATCAAGGATGATCCCGATTACCCTCTCAACTATTACAGCCTTGCCTGTGCCGATGCGGAATCTGGCAACGCTGCCGGTGCGCAGGAACATCTTCAGCAGGCGTTCGATCGCCGGGCAAACGTTATCAAGGGCGAGTCAATGCCCGACCCCCAGAAGGATGATTCGATCCTCAAGCTGAAGAAGAACAAGAATTTCTGGTCATTTGTGCAATCTCTGCCCGGGAATTGATCTGTATCGCCCTCCCTGCAACTTCGAGGCGCGGCTGTCCGTCCATTGATGGGGTATGACCCGGACGGGGTGCCCTTGCGCCAAACTGGGCCTTGCGCCAGACTATGCCTTGTGTTGATAGCATGGGTTGGCGCAAGTCAATCGATTAATTTTGGGGGGATTCATGCAGTCTTCGCTACTCCGCGGCGGGCACAAGGTGTTCGCTCTTACAACAATTTTCATTCTGGTGCTGGCGGTTCAAGTGGGCACTGCGCAGAGGCGTGCGCCCAAGGTGGCCGGGCCCTGGGACAACCAGAGCCTTTCGCCTGACGAGCGGGCCGACCTGGTAATCAAGCAGATGACGCTGGACGAGAAGATCGCCATGCTGCACGGGGTGGGCATGCCCACCGACGATCCGTATACCGTGGAGAATGCGCCTTCGAACCGCGGCGTGGGTTATGAAGTGGGGGTGCCTCGGCTGGGCATTCCGGGCATCGACATGAGCGATGCGGCCTACGGAGTGCGGTCGAGCGGCGCGAATGGACGATACTCGACTGCGCTGCCCGCCAACGTGGCGGCTGCAGCAAGCTGGGACACGGACGCCGCGTATGAGTACGGGAAGCTGATTGGCACGGAGCTGCGGGCGCAGGGCTACAACATGACGTTGGGAGGCGGTGTGGACATAACCCGCGAGCCACGCAACGGACGGACCTTTGAGTACCTGGGCGAGGATCCGATTCTTGCCGGTACGCTCGTGGCGAAGCTGATTCAGGGTACGCAGTCGCAGTACGTGATCGGCGACATCAAGCACTACGCGTTCAACGACCAGGAGAGCGGCCGCAACTCGGTGAATATCACCATCGACCATCGGGCGGCGCATGAGACCGATCTGCTGGCGTTTGAGATTGGCGTGACCGAGGGCAAGCCGGCCGCGGTGATGTGCAGCTACAACCGCGTAAATGGCGACTTTGCCTGCGAGAACAAGTGGCTGCTGACGGATGTGCTGAAGAAGGGCTGGGACTTTAAAGGGTTTGTGGTGTCGGACTGGGGCGGCACGCACTCGACAGAGCAGGCTTCGGCTGCGGGCCTCGACAACGAGGAGCCGGGACGGTTCTTCTTTGAGGACAAGTACAAGGCTGCCGTGACTGCGGGGACGATTTCGCAGGCGGAACTCGATGAGCATGTTCACCGGCTGCTGCGCGCGATGTTTGCCGCGGGGGTGATCGATCATCCGCGCGAGCGCTCCGTGGTGGATATTGCTGCCGGGCTTGAAGTGGCGCGAAAGATTGAAGAGAACGGCATTGTGCTGCTGAAAAATGAGAACGGCGCGCTGCCGCTGAACGCAGCCAACTTGCACACCATCGCGGTGATCGGGTCGCACTCGGATGTGGGAATGATCAGTGGCGGCGGATCGGCGCAGGTTGACCCGCCGGGAGGCAACGCGATCATGCCTCCGGGCAAGGGAGCAACGCACTGGTTGCAGGAGATCTGGTTCCCGACTTCTCCGCTGAAGGCGATCAAGGGACGCGCGCCGATGGCGACCGTGAAGTATGACTCGGGCGAGGATGCGGGCAAGGCTGCGGAAGTGGCCAAAGGCGCGGACGTGGCGATCGTTTTCGCTTACCAGTGGGAGAGCGAGGGCATGGACTTGAAGAGCCTTTCGCTCGCGCACAATCAGGACGAATTGATCGCGAAGGTGTCGGCGGCCAACAAGCACACGATTGTGGTGTTGGAATCAGGAAGCCCGGTGACGATGCCGTGGGTGGAAAAGCCGGCGGCGATTCTCGAAGCTTGGTACGCGGGCTCGGACGGCGCGAATGCTGTGGGCAACGTTCTGTTTGGAACGGTGAACCCGAGCGGCAAGCTGCCAAATACGTTCCCGAAGAGCGAGGCTGATCTGCCGCGCCTGACGATTGCGCAGCCGCCGGCTCATCCGTTCTCCGGGCCGGTTTCGCCGGAGATGCGGGCCAAGGGCGCGCCTGCGTTTCAGGTGGCCTACGACGAAGGGCTGAAGGTGGGTTACAAGTGGTACGACGCCGAGAAGAAGCCGGTGCTGTTCCCGTTTGGGTACGGGCTCTCGTACACCACGTTTGGCTACTCGGATCTAAAGGCCAGCACGGGCGACACGGTGAAAGTAACCTTTAAGGTCAAGAACACGGGTGATCGCGAAGGAGCCGAAATCGGGGAGGTCTATTCCACGATTCCCGACCCGACGGAGCCACCGAAGCGGCTTATTGGCTGGAGCAAGGTAAAACTGGCAGCCGGCGAAGAGAAGACCGTGACGGTCGACGTTCCTCGCAAGTATCTCTCGATCTGGGATGAAGCAAAGAACGCATGGACGCTGCTGCCGGGCGAATACACGATCATGGTGGGCGGATCGTCAGACAAACTGCCGTTGCAGACGACGTTAAAGCTGAAGTAAGAACTGCGGCAAGAGGGAAACCGGCCCTCCATTCATGCGCGCTTGATGCGGGCATGGGTGGAGGGCCAAAGTTTTTGCGCTGCGACCGATGCGGGTTGAATTCACTTGACAGTCTGACGCTCGCGCATTTCAATCAAGCCGAGGCGGCCCCCACCGTTTGCAATTAAATTCCCCTGGAGGATAGGAACAATGATGAAGGTGAGAGCACTGCTTTGCGCAGCGCTGGCGGCAGGATTGGCGGGCTGCGGCTCGGCTCCCGCTCCGGCGCCTGTGGATACAAGCGCCCAGGACCAGGCAGCGATCCGTGTGCTGGAAGACAAGTTTGCGGCGGCATTCAATGCCAGGGACTCGAACGCCATCATGGCGCTTTATTCTTCGGGCGACGACCTGGTGGTGTTTGACTCCGTTCCGCCGCGGCAGTACACGGGATGGGATGCATACAAGAAGGACTGGGACGACACGTTCGCGATGTTTCCCGGCCCGGTGCAGTTCCAGGTGAGCGATTTGGCGGTGACCGTTGGCGGCGGCGTGGCGTACAGCCATAGCATTCAGTCTGGCACGTTTACCGACAAGAAGGGCAAGAAGGTGGCCATAACCGTGCGAGTGACGGACGGCTACAAGAAAGTGAACGGTCAGTGGCTGATCGCGCACGAGCACGTGTCGATACCTGTGGATATGGCGACGATGAAGGGCGTTCCGGATTCGAAGTAGCGGCGTGCGTTTGATAGTCTGCAAGCATGGAAGCGATACAGCCGACTAAAGATGATTCCCCCGGCACCGTAGAAACTGCCAACCCGATCCACGCTCAGGGCTTTCAACCTGCCCTTCTCAGCGTATTCCGAGAGATTTTCACGACACCTCGGGGCTGGTGGCTGATCTCGATTTGTGTCGCGGCGATCATGGCATGGCCGGCACGCAATCATCACGTCGCAGTCGATTGTGTGAGCTACCTTGACCTTGGGCGGGAAGTGAGCAGCGGGGATTTGAGCGCGCTGGGGAATTCATACTGGAGCGCAGCCTATCCTGCCCTCATCGGCGCGGGTTTCTTTTTGCTTCGGCCATCGGCGGCCCATGAGGTGGCGGTTCTTCAACTCGTAGACTTCATCATTTCTGTCGTGACGCTGGGGGCTTTCACCCTGTTCTTCCGCAACTGGTCAAGGTCGCATTCCGATTTTGAGCAAGCGAGCAGCACTGACAAAGGGCTATTCACGCTGTTCGCATTCGCGACGTTTCTCTGGTTTGGGTTTTACTCGATCCGAGTTACGCTCACGACTCCAGACATGTTGGTGGCGGCCCAGGTGCTGTTTGTGGCGGCAATGGGTTGCCGCGTGTCGCGCCCTGACGCAGGCTGGAAGCATTTTGCCGGGTTAGGCGCGTTACTTGGGTTGGGGATTTATGTGAAGGCGGCACTGTTCCCTCTTGCCTTTGCATTCATCGCTTTGCTCTTTATTTCACTGGCGCGGAGGCCGGATCGCCCACACAGGAGGCTACTGGCCTTTCTCGCGGTCACCACAGCGATGTGCGCTGCGGTGGCGACGCCTTTGATCGTGGGGATGAGCCTGGAAGCGGGAAGATTTACAGCAGGCGATACGGGCAAACTGGCCTACCTGTGGAGTGTGGACGAGTTCAAGCCAAACGCCGTGGGCTGGACCGGAGGCACGCCGCCGCAATACGGAACCCCTCTTCATCCTCCGCGCAAGTTGATGGAAAATCCGGCTGTACTGGAGTTTGCAACGCCCATCCCAGGCACCTATCCGCTGTGGCACAGCCCTGGCTATTGGTATGCAGGGGCAAAGCCTGTGTTCATTCTTCGCCAGCAAGCTGCAGCCATCTTGAGATCCCTGGAGGAATACGTCCAGATCGGCCTTCGCGCGATTGGATTCATTGGTGGGGCGCTATTGCTGTTTGTGCTGAGCATGATCAAGGGCAAGGAGACTCACAAGTTGCGCGTATCGTTCTGGCTGCTGGCGTGGCCGCTGGTTGGTTGTGCGATGTACGCGCTGGTGCTGACTTTTGAGCGCTATGTAGCGGCTTTTCTGCTGCTTTTGTGCCTGGAGGCCTATGGCGCGCTTGTATTCCGGGTGGAAAGGCGCGTTGCGATTGGAGTATGCGCCGTTGCGCTTGTAGTCGCTTTGACTCCCCTTGCTCAGCTCGTGGGGAAGTCCGTTGTAACGACGGTACGGCAGTTTCGCCATCCGGTGAGAGAGGAATACGTGACTGCAGCCAACAATCTTCAACACCTGGGATTGCAACCGGGCGACAAGGTGGCATTCGTCGGCTTTGCCGCGAGTTGCTACTACGCTCAATACGATCGGTTGCACGTAGTGTCGCAGGTTGTGAATGCCGATGATTTTTGGCGGTTGAGTGCAACCGACGCGAAAGGTGTGGAAGATCGCTTCGCATCCGTTGGCGCGAAAGCCGTGATCACGACCAGTCGTCCTGCCGGCAATCAAGAGTCCGGATGGACGGAAGCTGGACAATTGGAAGGAAATACAATCAGTGTGCTTCTGCTGCAGCCTGCGAACGATCTTTCGCGTTGATGAGAGCTACAGGCTCCGGATTTCTGAATGCCTTGCAATTCAGGCCATCCATTGCGGTTGAAGCGGGCATCGGTGGAGAGGCCTGAGTTTTTGGTTCGATGCGAACGGGCTTGAGGTTGGTATTGGCGCATGGGGCGCGCATATTCGCGATGCCTTCGGGTGTTTGATAGCCTGCAAGCATCGAAATTGTGAACGAATGGAGAGTCTGCGAGCATGGAAGAGGGACAGGCGACAACGGATAGCTCCGCCATCGGTGTGGAAACTGCGGGACCGATTCAAGCCCGGGGTTTTCAGCATTTGCTTCTCCACATCCTTCGGGAGATTTTCACGACGCCGCGCGGTTGGTGGTTGATCTGCATTTCGGTGGCCGCGATCGCAATCTGGCCTGCCCGGCATCACATCATCACCGACGGGTTGAGCTACCTTGACATAGCGTCGGAAGTGAGCGGCGGAGACCTGACCGCTTTGGGGAATCCTTACTGGGGCCCCGCATATCCAGCTCTCATAGCGGTTGGCTTGTTTCTGCTTCGGCCCTCGCCAGTCGGCGAGGTACCGGTTCTTCAACTCGTAAATTTCATCATTTGTATTCTCGCTCTTGGAGCCTTTTCGCTGTTTTTCCAACAGTGGTCAAGGTCGATTCCGGAGTTTGAGTTGGCGAGCAGCAGGGACAAAGGGCTATTCACCCTTTTCTGTTTCGCCTGCTTTCTCTGGTTTACGTATTTCTCAATCGGAATGACCCTCACAACTCCAGACATGTTGGTGGCCGCCACGGTTTACCTCGTGGCCGCGATGGGTTGTCGCGTATTGCGCCCCGACACTGGCTGGAAGCATTTCGTGGGATTGGGTGCATTGCTTGGGTTGGGGATATATGTGAAGGCTGCACTGTTCCCTCTTTCCTTTGCGTTCATCGCATTGCTTTTCGTCTCTCTGCCAAGGAATTCGGATACTCCACGCCGGAAGCAATGGGCCTGCCTTGCCGTAACGACTGCAATGTGCGCAGCGGTTTCTGCACCCCTGATCTTCTGCATGAGCGTTCAGCAGGGGAAGTTCACAACGGGTGAGTCTGGCAAGCTGAACTACCTTTGGGCTGTGGATATGTTCGAGCCGCGACAAGTGGGCTGGAGTGGAGGGACGGCACCGGAGTACGGAACTCCTCTCCATCCCCCACGCAAGCTGATGGAGAATCCGACGGTTCTGGAGTTTGCAACGCCAGTCCCTGGGACCTATCCCCTGTGGCATAGCCCTGCCTATTGGAATGCGGGGGCAAAGCCGGTGTTCAATCTCCGCAGACAGATCGACGCCTTGCAGGAGAGCTTCAGCGAGTACTTCCGGATCGCCCGTCGCAGCATCGTTTTCATTGCTGGAGCGCTGCTGCTTTTTGCGCTCAGCATCGGCAAGAAGCAGAGCGCCGGCCGGTTACGGACATCGTTTTTCCTGCTGACATGGCCGTTGGCTGGGTGCGCGATGTACGGGTTGGTCCACGTCGAGCAACGCTATGTGGAATCCTATTTGTTGTTGATTTGTCTGTGGGTCTTCCGCGCGCTCGTATTCCGAGTGGACAGGCGCGTTGCGATCGGGGTGTGTGCATTTGCGCTTCTGATTGCAATGACTCCCCTGGCATTTGACGCAGAGGGCTCGCTTGTGAAGATCGCAGGCCAGTTCCGCCATCCGGTGGACGACGATTATGTGACGGTGGCGCACAACCTTCAACACCAGGGGCTGCAACCGGGCGACAAAGTGGCAATAGCCGGATTTGCCCTGAACTCCTACTACGCTCGATACGATCGGCTCCGCATCGTGTCGCAGATTTTGACTCCAGAAGACTTTTTGCAGTTGAATCCAACCGATGCGAAACGCGTAGAGGATCGCCTTGCCTCCATTGGCGTGAAGGCTCTAATCGTATTGAAACGAAATGGCAGAAACAAGGATATGCGTCCCGCCAGAAATCAGGAGGCCGGATGGACAGAGGTTGGAGCCGCCGGAGGAGGAACGCTCAGCGTGCTTCTCCTGCAGCCAGCGGGTGATCCATCGCATTGATGTGAGCTGAGGGCTCTGCATCTCTGAGCTAAGCGGGCGCTCCACTCGTGCGCGTTTCATGGGGGGGTGGGGGCCTGAGTTTTTGGATGGATGAGGGACGCGCTTGACCATAGGGTGGGAGCACGGAAACTTCCGAGTCGCTGAACCTGAGGGTGTTTGATAGTCTGCAAGGACTGACAATCAGTGGGAATAGAGAGTCTGCGAGCATGGAAGAGAGACAGCCGACTGCCGATAGCTCTGCCGGGGCTGTGAGTGGCGACGATCCGACGCGCCCCCGGGGTTTTCGACATGCGTTTCTCGGCATCCTGCGGGGGATTTCCACTACACCCCGCGGTTGGTGGTTGATCTGCATTTGTTTTGCTGCGATCGTGATTTGGCCGGCTCGCAATCACATGTTTTCCGATGGTTTGAGTTATCTCGACATTGGGTCGGAGGCGAGCAACGGGGACCTGACGGCGCTGGGGAACACATACTGGAGCCCGGCATATCCGACTCTCATCGGGGGCGCTTACTTTTTGCTCCGACCATCAGCAGCCAATGAGGTGCCGATTCTTCAACTCCTGAATTTCTTCATTTTTATCCTGACGCTCGGGGCATTTTCAGTGTTCTTCCGCTGCTGGTCAAGATCGATTCCGGAGTTTGAGCAAGCGAGCAGCACCGACAAAGGGCTATTCACGCTCTTCGCGTTCGCCAGCTTTCTGTGGTTTATCGCGACTTTGATCGAACTCACTCTCACGACGCCAGACATGTTGACGGCCGCAATGGTTTTCCTTCTGGCCGCAATGGGGATTCGCGTGTCGCGCCCCGACGCGACCTGGAAGCACTTTGCCGCATTGGGCGCGCTGCTTGGACTGGGTATTTATGTGAAGGCGGCGCTGTTTCCGCTTGCGTTTGCATTCATCGCATTGCTTTTTCTTTCGCTGGCGCGGACCTCGGAGATTCCGCGCAAGAGGCTATTGGCCTTTCTTGCCATGACCACAGGGATGTGTGCGGTGGTGGCAGCACCCCTGATCGTCTCGATGAGCGTGCAAGAGGGAAAACTCTCCATGGGCGATACCGGGAGCCTGAACTACTTGTGGGTGGTCGATCAGTTCAAGCCTGGCTACGTGGGCTGGACCGGTGGCACAGCACCGGAGTACGGAACCCCACTGCATCCTCCGCGCACGCTGATGGAGAACCCCACTGTGCTTGAGTTTGCAACGCCGATCGCAGGGACGTATCCGCTATGGCACAGCCCCGGCTACTGGTATGCGGGAGCAAAGCCGGTGTTTCATCTTGGCTTGCAGCTTCTCAAAATCAGGGCGAGCATGCACGAGTACTTGCAAATCCTCATTCGCGCCTGGGGATCGGATGGTTTCCTTGGAGGGGCAATCCTGCTTTTTGCGCTGAGCAGGGGCAAGAGCAAGAGTGCTGATAGGTGGCGAATGTCGTTTTGGCTGCCGGCATGGCTGTTGGTTGCCTGCGCGATGTACGCGCTCGTGTGGGCTCAGTGGCGATACACGGCTCCATTTCTGTTGCTTCTGTGCCTGGGGGCATATCGCGCCCTCGTATTCCGGGTGGAGAGGCGGGTTGCGATCGGGGTGTGCACAATTGCGCTTCTGATTGCGATGACTCCCCTCGCTCTCTCTTTCGCGAAGTCGCTTGTGACATCCGTAAGGCAATTCCGCCATCCGGTGGAAGAGGATTACGTGACTGCGGCCAAGAACCTTCAACGCCTGGGGTTGGAACCGGGGGACAAGCTGGCATTCGTCGGGAACGTGGATCATCACCCCTACTATGCGCGATACGACCGGCTCCGTGTGGTGTCGCAGATTGAAGATGCCGACGAGTTTTGGCGGTTGAGTGCAAACGATGCGAAACGTGTTGAAGATCGCCTTGCATCGATTGGCGTGACGGCTCTGGTAGCGTTCAATCGGCCTGCCAGCGATCAGGGGAGCGGATGGAAAGAGGCTGGAGCCTTAGAGGGAAGGGCCGTAAGTGTGCTCCTTCTGCGGCCTGCAGGAGATGCTCAACACTAAATGCGGCGGAGGCTCTGCATCCTGGGGTGAATCAGGAATCTAGTAAACCTGCACCGCCGGATGAGTGGCTAAGGAATCCCGAACAGCTACCTGGCGGATGAGCAAAGAGTGGACCCCGCGGCCCGTGCTACTCGCCTTCCGGCGGTAGCTGCTCAAGCAGACGCTTCCAGGTTTTCTGGTTCTTACGGAAGCCTTTTTTGAGATCGTCGAGAATGCGCTCGAAGTCAGCGTTGGTGCGCAGGTTGTTCCATGCATGATTCTTCTGGAACCACGGGTAATTTTCATTGCCGAGGTAGATGGCGCGGCGCAGCCAGTGCAGCGCTTCGCTGGAGTCGCCCTCGACCGCGAAGTAGGTTGCAAGGCGATAGGCCATCTCACTGTCAGCTTCAGCCGCGGCCAGCGTATCGTCTTTGAGCAGAGCGGCTGCCTGCTCGCGGTGACCCGTTTGTACATAGCAAAGAGCGAGCGTGGGGACAGCGATCCGCAGCGAGGAATCGTCTCGGACGACGCTTTCGAGAATGCGAATGGCTTCATCCAGATTGCCGAGGCGCATCTGCTGATAGCCAGCAGAAGTCCGCAGAAGCGGGTGGCGCGGCTCGAGAGCGAGGCCTTTTTCGAGCTCATCGCCTGCAAGCTCGATCTGATTTTGATAGTGGTAGACGCGGGCGCGATGGTTGTAAAGGATGGGCGCGCTGGCAGGGTTGAGCTTGAGGGCGCGACTGAACTGCTGCAGCGCTTCTTCGTACATGCCGTCTCCGCGCAGAGCCATGCCGGCGACCATGTGAACGTTCCAGTCGTTTGCCGCGGAGGCGAGGAGATTGGCGACGCCGTGACGGGCAGACTCCTTTTCTCCGCGCGAGAGCAGCATGTAAATGCGGTAGAGGTTGGCCTCAGTGGATGCGGGATCGAGCCGGAGCGCCTCGTCGAAGGCGCGGCGAGCATGCATCACATGAATCTGTCCGCCGAAGCCGTGGCGCACGTACTGCAACTCGGCAATGCCGAAGCCGCACCAACCGGCGGCGAACTCGGGGTCCTTCGCAGTAACTTCCGCGAAGAGCGCCTGGGCACGATCGAGATCGAGTCGCGAGCCGGTGCGCACCATGAAAGAGCTAAGCAGGGCGCGTGCCTGCAGGTAGTCTTCGCTGACGCGATTGGGGAGCGATGCATCGCGCGGCGCGGGGCGCGAAGCATCCATCTGCTCGCCTGCCGGAAGGCCGTGCAATGAGGCAAAGACTTCGTTGGAGATCTCGGTCTGCACGGCGATGAGGTCGAGCGAGGCGACACGAATTGCGCCGCCGGAACGCACGCTCTTTGTGCCTATGTCGAGCAGTTGCCAGTTGAGATCGAATCCCTCGTCGGAGCGGAGAAAGCTGCCGGCAAGGACGAATGAGACGAGGAGTTTTTGACCGACCTGCAACGGGTCCATCTGCGCGATGGGAAACTGCATGAGCGTGCTGGATGGCCGAATGACGAGACCTGGAATGCGCGCCAGACGCGCAGAGATTGCATCGGCAAGAGCGAATCCGTAGAGGGGTGCGGCCTCGGTTGGGCCGAGGTTTGTGAAGGGCAAGACCATTAAAGAGTTTTGCGCCGCGCGATCGACAGACGGCTCTCTGAATCGCTCGGCGAGCATGGAGAAGAAGCCTGTGTTGCGCAGTTCCTGTTCCGCGGCCGAAACAGGCAGGTTGGCCGCGGCGTCGCCGGGAATGACGCCCGTTTCAATCTGCAGAGCCTTCATGATGGTTTTGAGCGCTTCGCGAACTTCGGCCGCGGAGGCGTAGCGGGCGCCGGGCGTTTTCTCGAGGCATGCGGCGATGACACTCTTCAATTCAGGAGAGATGTCGCGAACAATCTCAGTGATGTCGAAGGGCTCAGAGAATTGAATGGCGCGAATGATGTGGAAGTCTTCGCCCTCTGGGCGCGCAAAGGGATGACGGCCGCTGGCAAGCTCGTAGAGGATGACGCCGAGAGCCCATACATCGGATTGGACGCTGGAATGGCCGGTGACGAACTGCTCGGGAGCCATGTAGCGGATGGTGCCGCCGCGCGCTGTGTAAGTGGCGGCCATGGACGCGTCGCGGGCCAGGCCCGGCTTGGAAGGGTCGAAGCTCGCATCCTCAGGATGAAGGCGGCGGGCGAGACCGAAGTCGAGAATCTTGACGAGGCCGCCATCGGTGAGCATGACGTTTTGCGGCTTGAGGTCGCGATGAAAGATGCCCAGCGTGTGCGCAGCCTGCAAGCCGTCGGCAATTTGAATGCCGATGGAGAGCACGAGCTGCAGCATGGCCGGACCGCCCGCGATGAGCCGCTCGAGCGATTGGCCCGGAACATACTGCATGACGATGTAGCCTTCGTCGCCGGTTTCGCCGACTTCGTAGATAGCGCAGACGTTGGGGTGCTCGATGGCAGAGGCGAGACGGGCTTCGCGCAGGATGGTGGTGCGAAGCTGCTCAGCCGAGAGCGCGCCGGTACGCAGGATTTTGAGCACGACGGGGCGCTGCAGCGAGGTGTCGTTGGCAAGGTAGACAACGCCGCTGCCGCCGGCACCCAGCTTGCGAACTATCTCGTATTGTTCAATCGTCTTGCGCGCCATAGTTAGCTATAAGTGTAAAGGGCTGGCTGTCAGGGACGCCTAAAGGCGTGGGCGGTGGAATTGAAAGCGCTGGGGGCGGAATGTCTCGACATGGGCAGCGGGGCGGGATACTATTCTGGCTTAAAGCCGCCAACTCTCCGATTGCATCGCAGTGAGCCGGTCCTGCCCAACCCACCGACGAATGGGGACTCCGCATGTCCACGCCAGCTACCGTTAGCCCTGCGCTGCAAACCCGCGACCGGGTATTTGTGAGCTACAGCCATCTTGATGCTCAGTGGCTGGACAAGCTCCGCGAGTTTTTGCATCCGGACATTCGTAATGGACGGATCGACTACCGTGACGACCACAATCTCGCACCCGGCGAGAAGTGGTACGAGGAGTTGGCCGGGTACATTGCGCACGCGCGCGTGGCTGTATTGCTGGTGTCCCCCAACTTTCTGGCGTCCGACTTCATTAGAGAAAAGGAGCTGCCGCTCATATTGGAGGCTGAAAAACAGGGGCTGACAATTCTCTGGGTCCCTTTGAGCGGAGTATTTGATGGCCCCAATGCCCTCCCCGGTTCGGAGCGCGTGACCCGCTACCAGGCGGTGTGGGACGCGAACCAGCCGCTGGATGCAGCGCCGGAAGAAAGCAAGCGCCAGCACCTGCTCGAACTGTGCAAGCTGATCGCCAGGCTGGTGGGCGCGGCACGTCCACCGAACAACCTCCCTTTCGCGCCATTGGGCAATCTGCTGAAAGGCAGGGAGGACGATCTTGAACGGCTCGACGAGCAACTCCGCCAGCACGGTTCGTCGGCCATTGTTCAACCTCAGGCTGTAAGCGGGCCGGGCGGAATCGGCAAGACGCGCCTCGCGGTCGAGTATGCACGGCGACACGAGGGAGACTTTACGGCCTTGCTATTTGTTTCCGCCGGCTCGCCCTCGGATCTCAACGCCAACATGGCGCGGCTGAGTGCGGACGACGGAGCGCTGGACCTGACCGAGTACAAATCGGCATCGCAGGACGAGCAATGCGCAGCCGTCATCCGCTGGCTTCAACAGAACAAGGGCTGGCTTCTGATTCTTGACAATGTCGACACAAGGGAAGCGGCAGACGAAGTAAAGAAGCTGGTGGCCAAGCTCACTGGCGGTCATGTACTGATCACGTCGCGCATCACCATGTGGAGCGGAGGGATTCCGAGATTTCCGCTCGACGTGCTCAGCCCCGATGCCGCAGTAGCTCTTCTGATCGACAAGGCAAACAGCCAGCCGCGCACGTCGCGCCCGGATGACGCACAGCAGGCGCGCGTGCTGGCCGAGCAATTGGGATACTTGCCGCTAGCTCTGACACATGCCGCAGCCTATATTGGCGAATCGGACCTGGCCTTCGAGGATTATTTGAAGGAATTCGACGATGCCCTTCAAAGCGACGAGCACGATCCAATCGGGTACGACTCGAACCTGGAGAACGCGAAGATCCTGAA
>Ga0182015_10000895_pt1 | contig 41534 bp, 33 predicted proteins | sample 712P3MmetaG_FD_120478 | JGI IMG/M metagenome (GOLD analysis project Ga0182015, IMG submission 120478) | Permafrost microbial communities from Stordalen Mire, Sweden - 712P3M metaG | ecosystem: Environmental > Terrestrial > Soil > Wetlands > Permafrost | place: Sweden: Stordalen | collected...
CTGCTCGCCGACGCCTACACGGCCAAGGGCGACAAGGACGCCGCGCGCAAGCAGCTCGAAAAATACAACGAGGTAGGTGGGCGAGATCCAAAGTTAGTGGAACAGCTGGCGACGCTCGAAGAGGAAGCCGGCCAGCCCAAGAAAGCCGCCGCCGCTCTCGATCGTCTAAACTACATTTATCCCGAGGATCAGGACCTTCACAAACGATTGGGCGATTTATGGCTCGCACAAAACAACGTACCGGGTGCGATTCGCGAGTACCAGGCGTTGCTGGCGCTCAAACCGCTGGATCAAGCCACGTCGCATTACCGGCTGGCCCAGGCTCTCCGCATGGCCAACCGGCTGGATCAGGCGCGCGACGAAGTTTTGCTGGCTCTGGAGGCCGCGCCCGGATTTAAGCCGGCTCAAAAACTACTTTTAGAGATTGCGAAATAAACAAACATGTCAACCCCCACTTTAGCGATCAACGATTCGGCGGAAGTAAAAGAACGAATCGAGCGTTTCCGGGAAGTCCACCGCGGCATCGTCCGCGAAGTCCGCAAGGTCATTGTCGGACAGGACGAGGTCATCGAACAGGTGATGATCTCTTTGTTTGTGGGTGGCCACTGTTTGATCACCGGCCTGCCGGGAACCGCCAAGACGTTGCTGGTGCGGACGCTCGCGCAGACTCTCGGCCTGGTGTTCAAGCGCATCCAGTTCACGCCCGACTTGATGCCGTCCGACATCACCGGCACCGACATCATTGAGGAAGATCCCACCACCGGACGCCGCACCTGGACCTTCGTGGCAGGGCCGATTTTTGCGAACATCCTGCTGGCCGACGAAATCAACCGGACGCCGCCCAAGACTCAGTCCGCGCTGCTCGAAGCCATGCAGGAATTATCTTGCACGGTGCGCGGGCATCAATACAAAATCGAAGCGCCGTTCTTTGTTTTGGCGACCCAGAACCCCATCGAGCTGGAAGGCACCTATCCGCTACCGGAAGCGCAGCTGGATCGCTTCCTATTCAACACCGTGCTCGACTATCTTTCCGCTGACGACGAAGTGAAGGTGGTCGACCTCACCACCACAACCGCCGTCGCGCAGGCCGACACGGTCACCAACGCCACGGAAATTCTGGCATTCCAGCAGCTGGTGCGCATGGTGCCGATCGCCGATACCGTAGCCCGCTATGCGGTAGAGCTGGTGCGCGCAACGCGTCCCAACGATGCCAGCGCTCCGGATTTCGTCAAGAGCTACGTGAATTTCGGGGCCAGCGTGCGCGCCGCGCAATTCGTGGTGCTGGCCTCCAAGGCCCGCGCCCTGCTGCGCAACCGCTATCACGTCGCTTATGAGGATGTCCGCGCCCTGGCCGCTCCCATCTTGCGGCATCGCATTTTGCTGAACTTCCACGCCGAGTCCGAGCGCTTGGATTCGGACGCGATCTTGAAGCGCCTCCTCGATTGGAAACCCGAACCAAAATAAGAAGTGGCGCACGCACTCTTGCGTGCCGCGTTCACACTCTTGTGAACGCTTTGATTGAGGGACATGCAACCGCGAACTCCAACCCGCTTCATCGATCCGGCGCTGCTGGCCGGCATCTCGCACTTGGACCTGGTGGCCAAGACGGTGGTGGACGGTTTTGTCGCGGGACTACATCGCTCGCCCGATTTCGGATTCAGCCAGGAGTTCGCCGAGTATCGCGCCTACACGCCGGGTGACGATCTGCGCCACGTGGATTGGAACGTCTACGCCCGCACCGGGCGCGCGTACTTGAAGCGCTATCGCGGCGAGACCAATTCGCAGCTCGTCTTGATGCTCGATACCAGCGCCTCCATGGGATACAGCTCGCACGGGATCACCAAGCTCGATTACAGCCGCTATCTGGCGGTTTCGCTGGCTTATCTCGGGAACCTGCAGCGCGACGCCGCCGGCGTCATCATCTTCGATGACGACGTGCGCAACTACGTCCAGCCCTCCACCCGCCAAGGCCAATTCATGCGCGTCGCACATGCCATCGAACAGGCGCAAACTGGCACTCACACGGATTTCGCCAAGCCGTTCATCCATTTTCAGCAGTTTCTGCGGCGCCGCGGCATCGTCGTCGTGATCTCCGATTTTTACGAACAGCCCGAAGTCGTCATTAAAACCGTCGAGCCGCTGCGCTATCGTGGCAACGATCTGATTCTGTTTCACGTCCTAGATCCACAGGAGATTCGCCCCAAGCTGAAAGAGCCTTCGCTGCTGGTGGACATGGAAACCGACGACGCCATCGAAGTCTCTCCCGAATACGCCAAGGAAGAATACGGCAGCAAGATCGATGCGCACATCTCCGCGCTCAAAACCAAGGCCAACGCCGCGAATATTGACTATTGCCTTCTATCCACCGATCGTCCGCTCGACGACGCGCTGCGCGAGTACTTCTTGATCCGGAAAGGGAGACTGTAAAGTGGGGTTCCTGGCCCCTTGGTTTCTCGCCGGAGCCGTCGCCATCGGCCTGCCGTTCTGGATTCATCTTCTGCGCCAGTACCGCAGCACGCCGCATCCCTTCAGCTCGCTGATGTTCTTCGAGCGGCGCACGCAGAGTTCCATCAAACACCGCCGATTGCGCTACCTATTGCTGCTTTCCTTGCGCGTGGCTCTGCTGCTGCTGATCGCGTTGGCGTTTGCCAATCCGTTTGTCAGCAGGTCGGGAGCGACGGCCGGCGGCCCGAAAATGCTGGTCATCGCGGTCGACAATTCGTTCAGCATGCGCTACGACGATCATCTCGCCCGCGCCAAACAGCAAGCTATGAACGCGGTTTCCCAACTGCATCCCGGCGAGCGAGGACAAGTCTTGGCCATCGGCTCTCGCGTCCATTTCCTGACGCAACCGCTAGAGCCAGCCGACGCCGATCAACTCAAGGCTGCCATCCAATCCATCCAGCCTTCCGACGAACAGAGCTCGTATGGCGAGTTTGCCCGGGCCTTGCGGACCATCGCGCAATCCTCGCGTATTCCGCTCGAAGTGCATTTCGCGACCGACCTGCAGAAGTCGTCGCTCCCGCCGGCCTTCGCCGACTTGCGCCTGGGCAGCGACACCAATCTCGTGTTTCATTCGGTGGCCGATCCCAAGCAGCCCAACTGGATGGTGGAAAGCGTCACCGCGCCCGCCAAGATCTACGATCCGAAGAAAGTCCGCGTGCAAGCGGTGATCGCGGGTATGGGAACCGAAGCCGCCAAGCGCACTGTTTCGCTCGTGCTGGATGGCAAAGTGCTGGAAACCAAACCGGTGGATGTGCCCGCCAACGGACCCGCCTCGGTCGAATTTCTTTCTCTCGATTCACCGCATGGCTTTCACAAAGGCGAGATCCGCATCGAGCCCAACGACGCGCTGCGCGAAGACGACCGGTTCGATTTCGCGATCGAGCGAACCGACCCTCACCCGGTTCTGTTTCTGCATCCGGCCGGCCAGGATCGTGATGAACTGTTCTACCGCTCCGCGCTCGAATCCGTCTCCGAAGCCGGTTTCAATCTCGAGCCGCTGGCCGTGGAGCAGGCCGCGAATCAGTCGTTGTCCAAGTACGCGTTTGTTGTTCTTTCCGACGTTGGAATGATGCCGGCGGGCCTGGAAAACAGCCTGCGGGCCTATGTTGCGGGCGGCGGCTCGCTGTTGATCGCGCTCGGCATCCACTCGGCCGAGCTGACTCGCGTCCCAGTCTCGAACGAAGCCATCCAGGGATCCAGCTACGCCTCGCTCAGCGGCTCGCGCTTTGAAACCGTCGCGGCGGCTGACGCCGAACACCCCGCGCTGCGCCGCGCCAACAAACTCGACGGTGTCAAGTTCTATCAGGTTATCCGCGTCGATCCGGGGCCATCCCGTGTGGTTGCGCGATTGACCAATCAAGTGCCGCTCTTGCTCGAGAAGCAAGTCGGCGAAGGGCGAGTGTTGGTCTTCACTTCCACCTTCGACAACATCTCGAACGATCTTCCACAACATAATTCCTTCGTTCCGTTTGTGGAAGAAACAGCCCGATATCTGGGCGCGCAGCAGGATATCTCCACCAACGTCGCAGCGGGTTCCTACATCGAGCTGCGCTCCGCAAAAGATCGCGGCGCCGCCATTGACGTTACCGATCCGGACGGAACGCATCCACTTTCGCTAAAGGACGCCACTGCCGCTCAAACGTTCCAGGTGACGCGCGAAGGCTTCTACGAAATTCATCGCGCCAATGGCCGCCAGGAGTTTGTGGCGGTCCACGCCGATCGCCGTGAGTCCGACTTGACGCCCGTTCCACAAGAGACGCTCGACTTGTGGCGCAATACCGGCCGCGGCCCCGACACGCCCTCGTCCCAAGATGGCTCGGCCGCGCAGAACCAGGCGCGCCCCTGGAGCCTGTGGCGCTATGCTTTGCTACTGGTCCTGATAACCGCCATAATTGAATCAGTACTCGCGAGTAGATATCTTTCGGTGGAGAAGGAGGTCGCGTCGTGAACGCTCTCGATCAACTGAATCGTTACCTGCAGCGGCTGGAGAAACGCCTGCGCTTCCTGGCGGTTTCAAAAGGTACTTCGCTGGTCACCGTCTCGGCCCTGGTGATCACGGTTTTCCTGGTGTGGATCGTCAACCGCTATGCCTTCTCGGCGGCCAGCCTGCTGTGGGCGCGCATTCTCCTGTTTCTCTCCGTCGCGGTGGCCATCGCTTTTGGTCTGGTGATCCCACTGTTGAACTTGAATCGCCGAAATGCAGCGCGCCGCGCGGAACAAAAATTTCCGGAGTTCCAGGAACGTTTGCTCACGTTGGCCGAGAAGCCCAACGCCACCGGCCCGTTTCTCGAATTGCTGGCCGCCGACACTATGCGCGTCGCCGAAACCAGCGAGCCTGAGCGGCTGGCTTCCACCGGCCCCATTATTGGCTTTCTGACGTCAGCGGGCCTGGCCGTCGCCGTGCTGCTGTGGCTGATTCTCGCGGGCCCTGGATATCTCGGATACGGTACTTCGCTGCTGTGGGCCGGTGCACCGAAAGCCGGCAACCGTGCGTTTTACGACATCGCCGTCACGCCCGGCGATCGCGCCGTGCGCCGCAAGGCCGATCAATTGGTCACCGCGCAACTGCTCGGATTCGATTCGCCCAAAGTGAGGCTGTTCGCGCAGTATCGCGGTACTTCGAAGTGGGAGCAGGTCGATATGCAGCCCTCGCCGGGCGCGTCCACCTACGAGTTTCTCTTCAGCAGCTTGAGCGACAACGTCGAGTACTACGTGGAAGCGGGCGCCGTTCAGTCCAAACATTTCAATCTGCGGATCGTGGACCTCCCGAGCGTCAAGAAAATCCGCGTCACCTATCATTACCCCTCTTGGAGCGGGATGAAGGATTCGGTGGAAGATCCCGGCGGCGATTTGCGCGCGGTGGAAGGGACCCAAGCGGACGTGGCGATTCTTACCGATCGCCCGTTGAACAAGGGCGTGCTGGTGCTAGGCGATGATCGCCAAATCGAATTGAAACCCCAAGATGTGAAACCTGGGGAAGGGAATTGGGTCACCGCCCGCGTGACTCTGGACAAAGACGGCCTGTATCACATCGCCGCCATCGACCGCGGCGAGAATGTCCGCCTCAGCGAAGACTTTTTCATCGAAGCGCGCAAGGATTCCCCGCCGACGGTTAAGATCGACCGGCCCGGCCGCGACGCGAAGGTTAATCCGATCGAAGAAGTCACGGTCACGGTGAACGCCGAGGACGATTTCGGGCTCTACGACGTCGCGCTGCATTACTCCGTCAACGGCGGCGCCGAAAAAACCGTATCGCTGCTCTCGCAAAAGGGCGCAAAGACATCCGCGGGCAAATACGTTCTTTCGCTGGAAGACTATAGACTGGCTCCGGGCGATCTGGTCAGCATCTACGCCTCCGCGAAAGACGCGCGTAACACCACTAAGACCGACATCTACTTTATCCAGGCGGAGCCGTTCGAACGCAACTATTCGCAGGCCCAAGCCGGCGGCGGTGGTGGCGGAATGGGCGGCGGCGACGATCAACAGATCTCGCAACGGCAGAAGGATATGATTGCCGCCACTTGGAACGAATACAAGAACGGTTCCAAGGATCGGTCCGTCGCATCCGACGACGCCAAATTCCTGGCTGAGCAGGAAGGCAAGTTGGCCGGGCAAGCCAAGTCCCTCGCGGATCGCATGAAGGCGCGTGAACTCACCGACGCCAATCCACAGTTCCAGAGCTTCACCAAGGAAATGGAGGATGCCTCCAAGACGATGATCGAGTCCGCCGAGAAAATCAAGGCCCAGAAGTGGAACGATGCCATGCCGCTCGAGCAAAAGGCGCTGCAAGCGGCACAGCGCGCCGAGGCCACCTTCCGCGACATTCAAGTCGCCTACGGAACGCAAGGCGGCGGTGGTGGCGCGGGCGGCGCGGGTCGCGATCTGGAAAACCTGGCCGACCTCGAGCTGGACCGCGAAAAGAACCAGTACGAAACCGGACAGCAGTCCGCTTCCGACAGCCGCGCCCAGGAGATTGACAAGGCGCTGCAAAAGCTGGCCGAGCTCGCGCGCCGGCAACAGGAGCTGGCCGCGAAGAAGGATCAGCAGCAGCCGTTCCGCCAGCGTTGGGAGCAGGAGATGCTGCGGCGCGAAGCCGAGCAACTCCAGAAACAGATGGAGCAGCTCCAGCGCGGCGATTCGTCACAGCAGCAAGGCTCGAATCAACAGGGACAGAAGGGGCAACAGGGCCAGCAGTCCGGCCAACAGTCCGGCCAACAGTCCGGCCAACAATCGCCCCAGCAATCTGGACAGCAATCAGGACAATCAGGCAGCGCCGGCCGCGTTGGGTCGGTGGCCTCGCCGCAATTGCAACAGGCCCTGGACCGGCTGAAACAAGCCACCCAGGACATGCAGAACGCCGAACAGCAGCAGAACGGCAGTCCCGAACAGACCGCGGCTGGAGAGCGCCGCGCGGCCGACCGCTTGCAAGAAGCTCGCGACATCCTCAACGGGATGCAGCATCAGAATGCGTCGCAGCAACTCGACGATCTGGCGAAACAAGCCAACCAACTTACGCAACAGCAGGCCGATTTCCAGAATCGTCTTCGCAAGATGGTGGGCACTTCCGGCAGCGACAATCCGCGCTTCGGCGCACAGGCGCTCCAGAATCAGCAGGAGGCAGAACGCCTAGCCGGTGAAAAGTCGGAAATGGCCGACAAGCTCAAAAAGTTAGAGGGCGGAATATCGGACACCGCTCGTAGCCTCGCTGGCGCTCAGAATCCGGTGGGAAACAAGCTCCGCGAGGCGCTGGGTGAAGCCCAGCAAAATGACCTCGAGATGCACATGCGGCAGAGCGCGCAGTGGATCCGGCAAGGCTACGGTTCAACGGCCTGGGTGCGCGAGAACAACGTCACGGCCGGCCTGAACGCTCTGCGCGATCAATTACAGCAGGCCCAGGCAGCCATGCAGCAGTCCGGCAAGCCGGGACAAGGCCCAGGCGGCGACTCGAGCGATCTTGAAAAAGCTTTGGCTCGCGTCCAAGCCATGCGCGATCGAATGCAGCAGCTTGCGCAAAGCCAAGGCAAGGGTCAACCCGGCCAAGGCCGGCAGTCGAATCCACTGCAGCGCGGCAACCAGGACGGCAATGGCCAACAGGCCGGTCAGCAACCTGGACAGCAGCCCGGCCAGTCACAACAAGGGCAGAACGGGCAACAAGGACAGGGCCAGCAGGGACAAGGACAACAAGGCCAAGGACAACAGCCCGGCCAGAATGGCAATGGCTACGCGCCCTACGGAGGCGGCGGCCCCGTGACTCCCGGAAATGGCTACGCGGCCGACGGCCCTCTGCCGATCGAGCAGGCCTATCGCGAATCGCTTCGCGACCTGAACCAGCTTCGCGATTTCGTGCGCGCCAATCCCGACGTCGCGGGCGATTATTCGAACCTGTCGCGTGCCCTGAACCCCCAGTTCGCCACCAATGACGGCGAGCTGTCGCAACGCTTGAGCCACGAAGTTCTTCCCGAGATCGAGCGCCTGGAGCTGGAGCTTCGCCGCAAACTGGAGGACAAGAACTCCGATCAGGTCCGCAGCGCCGGCTCGGAAACTGTGCCGCCGGGATATTCGGACGCAGTCGCCGATTATTTCCGGAAGCTCAGCAAGGGAAAGTAGCGTCCCCGGTTACTGCTGAGTATCGGCGGCGATTTGCGACCCGAGCGCTTGCGAGACTACTTCCAGGCCGGTGGTAACCGTGATCCCGGCCGTCGCGATCGTGACGGCTGGGGAGACGACGGCGGTCAGACGCGTCGCGCTCAGAACGTTGACCTGGTTCACCTGCACATCGCTGGTCCCAAATCCCACCGTGGTCACACCTTCAGTGAAGTTCGTATTGATGCCTCGGACCTCCACCGTAACACTGCCGCCCGCTGGAATCACGCTCGGGCTCACCACCAGACTTGGGTTGGCTGGGACGGGGGACGCGGCGTACGTATAGGTGGGAGCTGTTGGATTCAGGAACAACGAACTCTGCCCGTCGATATTGAACGCCGCAACCGCGGCCGTGTAGCCAGCCGGCGCGGGTGGCGGCGTCACGATCAACAAATTGCTGGACTGCGATAGAATCACCGCGGGCAAGCCGTCAAACAAGATTTGCGTGGTCGGCGAGAACTGTTGGCCGGCTATTGCAACGGCCGCACTACCGTTCCCGGCCGGAGCAAGCCCACTCAGGATCGGTGGAGGGCTGTCCACGACGGTGAAGCCCGCAGGCAGCACATAGAGATTCCCGGGAGTGCTGAACAACAGATGCTTCGGACCAGGCCCGGCGAAGTTGCTCACCATTGCGTCCACAGCGATGTAATCCTGGTTGGGCGGCGGGTAAACTCTCAGCTTGGTGATTTGCGCAGCCGTGCCTAGCATGCTCACATTCAGGCCAGGCGTAAGAACGGTAGCACCCGTCGCAGTATTAGCCGGCTGCACCAGACCGTCCCCGTTGGCAGCGATGATGGTCGTCTCCGAAACCATCACCGGCGCGCCGACCACGTACGTGTGCGGCGCGCCGGTCACGTACGTGTTCTTAATGTAGCCGTAAGTGCGCACCGAAGAGACGCCCGGTGAGCTGGCGGGGGCCACGTTGAAGTCAATGCCCGGCGTTACGCTCCCGGCGGCTACCGTGATCACCTGCGACCCCGATTGGTTCTCATGAAACTGCGTTGCAAAACCCGTGTCCGGAGCCAGAAAAACACCATCGGAATTGTGCGGAAAAAAGATGTTGTCCGGGCTGCCTTCGCCTTCCAGCGGCGGCGGCAACGGATGCACGTAAACGTAGTATTCAATGCTGAAACCGCTCGGACCGGTCGGAATGCCGTTGAGCTGATACGTGCCATCCGGGTTGGTGAGAGTGGCAATGGCTTGACTATTGGCCGCAATAGCAACCACGGAAGCCAGATTCACGCCGTTGCCGTGCAACGTGACCTTGCCGGAGATGCTGCCCACCGTCGACAAGTAGTTGGCGGAGGGATAGAGCAGGGAAATGCCCGCGATATCGTCGGCGCCGAGCGGGCTGGCCTTGGTCGCGGCGGTCGTATTATAGGTGGACATCACGCTCGATGCCAGCGTATGCTGCAGGCCCAGGGTATGGCCGAACTCGTGAACCAACGTCACGAAAAACTCTTCGCTGTAGCTGGGTCCGTTGAAGTACGTGCTCGATCCCAGATCGCTCGGCAGCGTCACCACCGAAAGGTACAACGGGATGAAGCTTCCGTTGGGCCCGGCCGTCAAATTCCCAAAGCTTTCGAGCGTCGTAAAGGCCAGCAGGCCAGGCGGAACATCATCCGAAAATTCGATCTGAACTCCGGGAGCCGATTCAGTTGTTCCCGGGCTGTACAAGCCCCCAAAGGCCAGCCGGATGCTGGATGTGCTGACGCCGTTCCAGATGTTGGCGGCGGCGCTGATCTGGCTGATGATCGCCTGGAACGAATCGCCCGCATACATCGTTGACGGGCCCGCTCCGGAAACGAAGAAGGGAACCGTATTGTTGGTCAGTGTGTTCAGATCGAACCGGGCTGGGATGGGTGTGTAGGGCGAGGACGAGCTGTTGAAGTAGGTGAAGTAGTAATACGCCACGCCAGTGCTCGAAAACAGAAAGCCGGCCGCCACCAGCGCGGCCACGCGAGTCATCCAACGCCTTCTCATTGTCCGGAGCCTCCAGCCAGCACAGTCTGAATGCGGCTGCTCATTTGCGCCAGCGTCATCTGAATGGTGGAAACGGTCATGATCTGGCCGGAGGCATTCAGCATCGTCTCGCTGGTGGCCCCGCGCGAGACCATCAACTGGCCCGAGGAATTGCTACTCACATTGAACAAACCTTGCGACAGCCCGATCACTTGCGTCAGCCCGGTCTTGCTGGTCCACAGAAACAAAAGGTAGTCCTTACCGGCTGTCAGCATCGGCGCGCCCGCGACCGCCTGCTGGACTCGGTTCACCACGCCACCCGGCACGGCCACATCCCAATTCCGCACGGGTGCGCCCTTGTAAGTGTTCGTGACCTGGACTTGATAGTGCGTGTAAATCATTGCGCCGCGAAAAGCCGCCGACGTGGGCTGCAAGGAACCACGAACAATAGCCGTCGACTTTTGGATCATGTCGTCCAAGCTGAGGTTGAGGAGAGTAGCACCCGGCAATGGAGCCAGGCACGCGGCAACAAGGGCCGATAGGATCAATCTATGCATGCTGTAATCCAACAGACTGCACCTGGCTTACCAATCCAGGTGATGAAAAACAAAGAAGATCTGCCTCGGATCTGGGCTCGTTGTGTATCCCTTCGACACACCGCAAGACACAACGGCCACCGGCTACTTGCCGCCGCGAACCACCAGCAGAGGCACTTTTATTTTGTGACGTACAGCATTAATTGTAGTCCCGAACACTATGTCTTTCAAGCCCCTATGACCATGCGCTCCCATGACCACGAGATCCGGCTGCAACTCCTCGGCATACCGCACGATCTCCTTCTTCGGGACCCGGGCGTGCCGGACCACCATTTCAACCGCCACTTGCTGGTGCTCCAGTTCCCGAACGATCCGATGCAAGTACTGGTCGCCAGCTTCCACCTCGGCGGTGGAAGCAAGGGGGCCGTATACGAGACTGGTAACGCCTTCTTCCACGTGCAGCAGATACAGCCTGGCGCCGTGCTGCTTGGCGATCGCGGCGGCATGCGCGATGGCATCCCGGTCGCGGCTGGTGTGATCCAGGGGAACCAGGATCTTGCGGTAAATGGGGCTCGGCAGATCCTCGGCGACGGCTTCGGGAAGCTCGATCGGCGCCTGGCCGAGATGACGAATCCAGCGCGGAAGCACCGGCTCAAAAGTCACCCAAAGGAGCAACATTGCCACGCCGGTGAGGACCGGTATCATGCCGAGCTCCAGGCGCCCTCGCCAACTGCCAGCGTCGTTGAGCCAGTCGCGCGTTGAAAGAATCACCAGCCAGATGTTCAGTGCCAGAATCAGCGCGGCGGCCATCCACGCCAGCGTCTTCAGCCAGGCCCGATTGGCGAATGCGCCCATGCGCTGCTTGTCGTTGGTGAAATGGATGAGGGGTATCACCGCAAATGGCAACTGCATGCTGAGGATGATCTGGCTTAGGATCAGCAGTTTATATGTCCCATTCTCACCTGCGAGATAAACCGTGAACGCCGCCGGAATAATGGCCAGGGTGCGTGTCATTAACCTTCGCAGCCATGGTTGTACGCGGATGTTCAGAAAGCCTTCCATTACGATTTGACCCGCCATAGTACCAGTCAGCGTTGAGGATTGACCTGAACAAAGCAAGGCTATCGCAAACAAAAAGCTAGCCGCAGTCGTTCCGAGCAGCGGCGATAAGAGCTGGCTCGCCTGCTGGATTTCGGTGACCACAATCCCGCGGCGGAAGAACACCATCGCGGCCAGAACAAGAATCGCCGCATTCACCAAAAGCGCGCCGTTCAGCGCAATGGTGGAGTCGATCAGATTGAAGCGGCACGCAGTGCGCTTCTCAGGCTCGGTTTTGCCGATGCGCCGCGTCTGCACCAGCGCCGAGTGCAGATACAGATTGTGCGGCATCACGGTTGCGCCCAGGATGCCGATGGCGATATAGAGCGTCCGCGCGGACAAATGCGGCACCACGCCGCGCGCCAGATCGCCAAACATCGGGGAGCCAGCCCACAGGATTTCGATCGCGAAGCAGCCTGCAATCATGGCAATCAGCGACAGCACAAATCCTTCGATCACCCGAATTCCGAGCCGCGTGAACCACAGCAGCAGCAGCGTGTCGGCGGCCGTCAACAACACGCCAGCGAGCAGCGGAAGGTGGAACAGCAGGTTCAAAGCGATGGCCGCGCCCAGCACCTCCGCCAAATCGCAGGCGGCGATTGCGATCTCGCACAGGAACCACAACGCGTAGGAGATTGAGCGGGGGTAAGTTTCGCGGCAGGCTTGCGCCAGATCGCGCTGCGCCACAATTCCGAGGCGTGCGCTCAAGGTCTGCAGCAGGATCGCCAGCAGGTTTGAAAGCACCAGCACCCACAGGAGCTGATAGCCGAAGCGCGCGCCGCCCTCCAGGTCGGTGGCCCAATTGCCGGGATCCATATAGCCGACGCTGACCAGGTAGGCAGGCCCGGCGAAAGCGAACATGCGGCGCCATAGAGACGGATGTGTAGTGGGAACGCTCGAATGGACTTCGGGCAGGGAATTATTGACTGTAGTTGACGCCCACAAATTAACTATAGTTTACTCGACCCGGCAGGGCGATACAAGAGGCGTGATATCGTCCCGCTTACTCACGTGCGCGGTTCAGTAGATTCCGCGCGTTACTGAGCCGCGCGCGTCAGCAAGCGGCCCTCTCCAACTTCTGCCGTCGGCATCAGCGCGAATACGCTGATTTTCAGTATGGTCAACGCTCTGCTGCTTCGGCCGTTGCCGGTTTCGCATCCGGAGAACCTGGTTCGATTGGTGGAGGTTCATCCGAATGACTTTGTCACCTGGGACCTACCCTACAATTTCTTCGATCGCGCGGCTGCTGGGGACGCGGACTTCTCCGAAGGGGGGCACAGCCGGCGCGCATCGTCGGCTTATTTTCGCGTGAGGCGCTGCTGCTAACCGCGAGCGGCATCGGTCTGGGACTGTGCGCGTACGCGGCTGCAACCGTGGTTTTCACCTTGTGGATCAGCCGGATCTTGTACGACCTTCGCCCCTGGGATCCGGCGGCCTATCGAATCTTCCACTCGATGCCGACCAGTATGTCCACCTGGTTTTGCGTCGATTGCCACGACGGGCCATTGCCGAAGGTCCCCGTGATGGGCGTGTTGTTCCAATGCGTGTAGCGGACACCGGGCGACAGGCGCAGGCGGCCGATCCCGACCTGTACGCCTCCACCAATGACCAACCCTTGACTATCGGGCAACTGCTCGCTAGAGATCGAGGTCGAGGGCGGTGAAACGAAATAGGTCGTCATCGATCCATCCATCACACGGGGCGCATAGCCCACCTCCGCAAACGGCTTGACGAGCGGAACCGGCAGCCTGTACTTGAGCAGCATCGGGAATTCCCACGAATTCGCGCGCTCTCCAAAAAAGCCGCTGTTGAAGACCCCTTGAAATCCTTCGCGCTGATAGAGCGCATCCACTTCAACTCCGAAGCCGAGTGGCAGGCCGATATCCAATGCCGGTCCGACGACGTAGCGTTTGGACACACTGGTGGCTCCTCCGCCGGACAAATCATCGCTGACCCGAGCACCGCCGACAACGCCGAACGAAATCGACTGCCCGAAGCAAACACTGCCGGTTAAGATGACGGCGGTCATCCAAAGGCAAAGGCGCATGATGATTGAGCTTCCTCTTTCCGGTGTCACGATAGGCACGTCCATAACCACGCGCGCCGCTGAGTTGACTGAGGTAAAACAGGCTCATTCCAAGCACCGCTGGTGGTTTTCGGCCAGGAGGCTCCTTTAGCTTTAGCCGGTTAAGTTACTGGATTTACAAACATTAACGGTTGGCCAGCGGATTGCCAATACAGCCTCGACAGGTATGAAACGCGTTCTCTTATCGTTGCTCATGCTGGCAGGCTTCAACGCCCTCCAGGCGCAAGATAGCGGAAACGCCAACGCAAACGCCAATCCCGATCCCGACGGCCAATACGAACCCGGCCGCGCGGTGGCGCGCATCAGCATCTTGAACGGCGACGTTTCACTGCGGCGCGGAGACTCGGGCGACGTCATCGCCGCTGCGGTGAATGGCCCGCTGATGGCGGACGACCGGTTGCTCACCAGTTCCAATGGGCGCGCCGAAGTCCAGCTCGATTCCGCGAACATGATTCGGATCGGCCCGAGTTCGGAAGTTCGCTTCACCGGCATGGACGTAAGAAGCTTTCAGATCCAGGTGGCGATGGGCACGGTGACGTTTCGCACGCTGCGGCCCAGCCAGGCGCAGGTGGAAGTGGATACGCCCAGCGTCGCGGTTCGCCCATTGCGGCCCGGCGCGTATCGCGTGACGGTCCATGAAGACGGCACTTCTGAGATTACCGTTCGATCCGGCGAGGCCGAAATCGACAGCCAGCGGGGCGGAGAACATCTGCAGGCCGGGCAAACCATGGACGCTCGCGGGCCGGCCGCTGACGCCGAGTTCCAGGTTGTGCAGCCCGTTCCCTTCGACGCGTTCGACCGCTGGAATGACGAGCGCGACCGGTTTATTCTGAGCTCGCAAAGCTATCGGCACGTCAGCCCCGCCATTGGCGGCGCCGAGGATCTGGATCAAAACGGCCAGTGGGTGAACGATCCGAACTACGGTGCGGTTTGGCAGCCCACCAACGTCGGCCCGGATTGGGCGCCCTATCAAAACGGACGTTGGGTCTGGGAAGACTACTATGGCTGGACCTGGGTGAGCGCCGATCCTTGGGGTTGGGCGCCGTATCACTACGGCCGCTGGTTTATGGGCCCGGGTGGCTGGGCCTGGTATCCCGGACCGATCCTGGCGAGTCCGTTCTGGGCGCCGGCGTATGTCGGCTTCTTCGGATTCGGCCCGGGACTTGGAATTGGCGTTGGGTTTGGATTTGGAGGAGTAGGCTGGGTCGCGCTGGCGCCGTTTGAAGCGGTCCATCCATGGTGGGGACGCGGCTTCTACGGTGGATTCCGCAGCGGCGTCTTTGCCAACCACACCACCATCGTCAACAACGCGAGCGTCGCCGGTGCGTATCGTAATGCTCGCGTGACGGGCGGCGCCATCGGCGTGAATACCGCGGGATTCGGCCACGGCGGCCAAATCTCGAGTCTCAATCGTTCGCAAATCCAGTCGGCAGGCCTGGTGCATGGTGTTGTGCCGGTATCGCCGGACCGCTCGAGCTTGCGTATGTCCGATCGCTCGGTAAGCGGCCGGTACTCGCAATCCTCGGCGCAGAGTTTTGCCAGCCGCATGCAGACCCCGCGGGTGGAACACGCCAGTTTCGATCAGCAGCAGCGCGGAATGCAGCAGATGTCGCGCGGGAATTTCAGCTCGCCGGCAGGCCGCACGAGCGGGGGAGTCGGCGGGGGCGGTTCTGGATGGAACCGCTTCGGTGGAACAGCCGGCGGCGCATATGGCCGCAGCTCCTCGCCGTATGCGCGTGGCGGCCAGGCGGTGCGGATCAGCCCCTCGATCGTGGCGCCTCGCTCAAATGCCGCGCCGCGGACGAATCCGGCCCCGCGCAGCACAGGTAACGCGCATTCGTCTGGTGGTGGCAGCGGCCACTCAGGCGGAGGCGGTCATGGTGGAGGACACCACTAGCGCGCCCGCGTTCACGAATCAATTTCTTCCCTCGGCCCGGACCAGCTCCTCCCAGCGAAATCCGGGCCCTCTTTTTTGGCTCACGATCATTGGTGAGGATGATGGTCGCGCTGTTCACCGCGTTCACGTCCATCTCGGAGAGTGGATTCAGTGTGTAGCCTGCCAAGCTGATAGAGGCCATGGTCGGCGCTTCGTACGGGGATTCCGTCAGGAAGGCGCTGCCATTAGGCGGGGTGTTTTCATCGATCACCACGTGTTCACCGCCGCTGAGTCGAATGAGGTGTCTTACCATGCTCCGAGTTTAAGACCCGCTATTGGCCGCTTGATGATGCCCGAGTCCGCATCCGGTTGAGATGAGGGCTAATGTGATCACCAGGAGGTGGCACGTTGCGCCCGCGCTCGATACTTTACATAATATTCGTTATCGGAAGTCACTCAGGCGTGCCCGCCTTCCTCGTCTCCGTCACGATCCGCACCACCTCAGGCACCACTGCCCTGACAACCACAGGAACCACCAACCACGCCACGTAGGCTCCAAGCGCCAGGATAGCCGCGCCGATCAGGATCATCACCAACATGAGCACACCTCCATTGTTTATCCAATACGAGGCTGGAAGCTGGCCGGTTCCAGTGCTGCGTCGAATTTAAACCTTGCACCAGCCATGCAATTCGGTTAAGATCGCTGGGACAAGGTTCCCTATGTGCCCTGTTTTCTGGGGGTTGCGCGTACTAGGACGCCTAGTTGTTCCAAATTCTGAAGGAACCAAAAGGAGATTCGTGTGCCAAGGACTACATTTCGTCTTTCATGCAACCTACTGACTGGTCTGTGTTTGGCTCTTTCAGCGAACGCAGCTGCGCCGAACGCCATTGATCGCGGCGCGCTGGATGCGCAGGCGGCAAGAACGCCGATTTCGGTGACCGTCGCGCTTGCACTGCCCGCGCTAAACGAAGCAGAAAAGCTGCAGGAGTCGCTCTACACCCCCGGCGACCCACAGTTTCACAAGTTCCTAACCGCCGAGCAGTTCGTCGCGCGCTTTGCGCCCACTGACGCCGACATTGCGAAAGTTACAGCAGCTCTTGCCAAGTACGGGCTGACGGCTGAAAAGACCACCGCAACCACGCTCAAAGTGACGGGCCTCCCGGCCAACATGGAGCGCGCCTTCTCGGTGGTCCTGCACAGCTACGAAGTTCCGGCTCACAACAACGTCGCGGCCTACACCTATCACGCCCCCACGAGTCGCGTCACGGTTCCCGCGGAAATTTCCGCTGCTGTGACAGCAGTCGTCGGTCTCGACAGCAGCATCGCTCTGAGACCCCTCTACAAAACCGCGCCTCCGGCGATAAAGTCCCCACTGGCGTCCGCGCCGTCGACCTCCACAACCGATCCCTTCGGATCCTTGACCGTGACCGACTTCGCCAAACTTTACGATGTCGAGCCGCTGTATAAACAGGGCTTGACAGGAGCCGGCCGCACCATCGGAATCCTGACATTTGCGGCCATCACGCCCAGCGATGCTTTCGCCTACTGGGCAGCCCTCGGCCTGAAGGTTAATCCGAACCGTCTCCAGATTGTCAACGTGGATGGCGGACCCGGCGCACCCAGCGACTCATCCGGTTCCATCGAAACCACCATTGATGTCGAGCAGTCCGGCGGAATCGCTCCCGGCGCGAACATCATCGTCTACCAGGGATCCAGTTTCTACGTCGACCTGGTCAACGTTTTTGCCGCGGCGATCGATGCTAACAAAGCAGACTCGCTTTCCATCAGTTGGGGTATTTGGGAGTGGCTGACTAATCTCGAGAACTACCCCGTACCCGATCCCACTACCGGAAAAACGGTAGGCGCTTCCCAGGCCATCCACGAACTTCTGCTGCGCGCCTCTATTCAGGGCCAGTCGGTGTACGCGGCGTCGGGCGACGGCGGCGCATACGATGTAAATGACTTTTTTAGATGCGACGGACCCTACTCACCTTCGGTTCCAGGTAGCTGCAGCCTCACGCTGAGCGTGCTTTCTCCGGCCAGTGACCCGTATATTACCGCTGCGGGCGGTACAACGCTGCCGGGCCTGCAACAGTATTGCGACAATGCGGCATGCACTCCGCCTTATTACAACATCAACATCCAGCATGAGAGCGTGTGGGGCTGGGATTATCTCGACGGGTTGTGCAACGTTCTGGGCTACAATCCTTTCACTTGCGGAATCTTCCCAGTCGGAAGCGGTGGAGGAGTCAGCGTCTCCTTTTTCCAACCCTTATACCAGTTTGGAATTTGGGGCACCCAGTTGAGCCAGCCCGGCCAGAATTTCTATCTCCAAGGCTATGGGCTGCTGTATGCCCTGCCCGCATTTTATCCGGGCCGCAACATGCCGGACATTTCGTTCAACGCCGATCCGGATACCGGATACGTGGTCTACTACACTTCGAACTTATATGGATTCGCCGAGATTCCGGGCTATGGAGGCACCAGTTTTGTCGCGCCGCAACTGAATGGCGTGACGGCGCTGCTGGGGCAAGACTCGAACAGGCGGCTCGGATTGCTCAATCCCACCGTCTACGGGCTAGCTCTCGCCGGTCAAGCCTATATCGGCCGGAACCCTCCGTTCCACGCCATCGCCTACGGCGACAATTGGTTTTACCATGGCAGCGACGGCTACAATCTCGGGGCCGGTTTGGGCACCATGGACGTCGCCAATTTCGCCCAGACCCTGCACAGCTGGTTCTAATGAGTCAAGATAAAATAGGCCCTTGGGCCGATTCTACACTCGTGAACAACTGATCGCCGAGCGCGCCGAATGGTCGCGCGCCGGCAAGAAGGTAGTGTTCACCAACGGATGCTACGACGTTCTGCATCCGGGACACATCCGGCTGCTCGAAGCCGCGCGATCACTCGGCGACGTCCTGATCCTGGCGTTGAACACCGACTCGAGCGTCCAGCGCCTGAAAGGTCCCAACCGCCCGCTGATTTCTCAAGACCAGCGCGCCGAGCTTGCCGCGGCACTCGCAGCCGTGGACGCGGTCACCTTCTTCGATGAGGACACGCCGCGCGAGCTGATCGCCGCCGTCCTGCCGGATATCTTGATCAAGGGCGCCGACTGGGCGCATTTCATCGCCGGCCGCGAAGAGGTGGAGGCCGCGGGCGGCCAAGTGCTCGCGTTGCCGCTGGAACCCGGATATTCGACCACCGGGATTCTGGAACAGATACTGGGCTTTCAGCTCAGTTCGAGCGATTGAATCACCGGCTCGCTGCCATCGAAGCGCACCCCGCCGGCCGCCGGATGACGGCGCCACGCCAGGACCAGCGCGACAGCGGCTCCAGCAAAGAACAGGACCGCGACGGCCCAGTGGCGTTCCATCGCGCTCTCCAGGTCAGCCATGTGAAAGCTGTAGCCGGTAATACCGTAGACGTATAGGACGACGAGCAGCGCCAGGCTCTTTCTTCCGGGGAAATAGGAGCAGGTGAAGGGAACTTTATCGAAATTCCAAAAGAACAGCTCGACCAAAAGCCCCGCTGCTATGCATTGAACCGCCAGGTGTTCCAGAACAGCCGGCCAATTCCAGGCAGCTATTTCCAGGGGCAACGCGAGTAGCAACAACGGAACCAGACTGATCGAGAGCACCAGCTTCCTGGTGGCGCTTCGGGACACTTCCGTCCACCGCGCTTCGGTCATGCGAAAAAGCCAATTCGCGGCGAGCTCGGCGGGAAACTGGAACACCGCACGGAAACCGGAGATGGCAAAGAAGCCAAGGACGAACGCAACCGTACGCGCGCCACCCGGCGACAATGCGATCTTTCCATCGCGGATTGCCGCGCCAAAGAACAACGCAATCGCGAGGCCGGCGCTGAAGTACGTCGCGATAAAGAATTGGTGCTTCTGGCTGCGGGCCAGCGTCTTGCCGGCAAATCCGAACAGAGCTTGCTCTTCCGGAGACCGAACCAGCCAGTTGGGAACGGCCCAGGCTCGTGGGCGATGGGCCGCGTCTTCCGCCTCTAATGTCCGGCGGAAGTGACGCCGGAAACCGAATCCCCATGTAACGAGCATCGTCACCAGCGCGAGCGCCGTCATTTTAATTGACAGCATCCCGAGCGACGCCAGAAATTGGTTCTGCCCTCTGGTAAACAGCTCAAACAGGCCGCTGAACCAAACCGGCGGAAACAGGTACAGCCATAATTGTTTTTGCTCGACGGCGGGCCTCAGAAGCCCCGCAGAGAAAGGGAGACCTAGAATGCTCATCACCATCGCGCTCATTCCGAACATCTGAATCCAGGGCGAAATACGGCGGAAGATGCGGGCTGACGTCAGGCTGATCAAAATTCCCTGCCCGGCGGCGACGCCAAGAAACGCAAATGCCGATGCACCGAACGTAGCGGCGATCTGCGCGGCAGCCAGCCGTAGCCAGGCGCCAAGCGAATTTGTACCGAACATGCTCAACAACACCATGGAATCGGGAGTCACGTTCACCGCGCTTGCCAGCAGCAGCACGAAAAGCAGCAGAGCAGTGAACTTGGCTGCCACCAGCTGATGCAACGGGATTGGAAAAGGAGCCAGGATCAGGAAGTCGCGGCGGTCCGGAAATAGTGCGTCCCAGTAAAACAGCGCCGCGAAACCGGCCACTCCGAACGAGAAGGAGGGCAGAAGCAGCCGCAAACTTCGGACCATCCAGTCGGCTTCAACCGACCGTACCCCGTGCGAAAGGTCCGCTGACGTCACCACTGCGGAGTAACCGGCGAGCATGCCAATCGTGATCAGAATGCCCAACATATGATGGATGTTGGTTTGAAATCCGCCGCCCGGCGCTACAGAATCGTTTTCAAGAAATCGATCGCGAAAAAGCTTCAGCAGGAGTTGAAAAGGAGACTTCACTGCGTTATCACGGATGCGATCGCGCGTGCTCGCGATTCCAGATCGTCCTGATGGATCAGCTGCATGAAGATCCCCTCCAGGTTGGGCCGCTGCATCAGCGTTCTCAGCGTGCTCACCGAATCGTCGGCAACAATCCGTCCTTTGTGGATCACAACGATGTGATCGCAGACTTTTTCCACCAGTTCGAGCACGTGCGAGATGTACAGCACCGCTTTGCCGCGCGCCGCCAGTTCGCGCAGCAGATGCCGGAACAAAAGGCTATTCGTGATATCGAGCCCCGATTGCGCCTCGTCGAAAATCAGAACATCGGGATCGTGCAAAAGCGCGGCCGCGATCAACACGCGCTGCTTCATCCCCTTCGAATAATTCGAGAGGGGAACCCAACGGGCGTCATGCAGGTAAAGCAATTGGAGAAGCTGGTTGGCCCGCTCGGTTACCAAATGCTCCGGAAGGGCGCGCAGACCGCCGGCCAGCTGCAGGTATTCCAGTCCCGTCAGGTAGCCGTACAGGTTGGGCTCTTCGGGAACGTAACCCAGGCGTTGACGGAAGCCGATCGGGTCGTCATAGACATTTTGTCCTCGATAGAAGATGTGGCCCGAACTCGCGTGCAGCAAGCCGGTCAGTATTTTCACCGTGGTCGACTTGCCGGAACCGTTCGGGCCGAGATAGCCAGTGATTTCGCCAGGACGCACCGCAAAACTCACGTCATCCACCACCGGCGCTCCTCGAAACCGCTTGGTGAGATGGCGGATCTCGAGCATGGCGTTAGTCAAGCCGCAGCGTGATGAACGAGCAGCGAGCGTAAAAGCGAGTGACGACGAACGCCACAAACGCGTTCAAAAGGCTGGGCAAAAGCACCACCAACAGAATTTGTTCCGGGAGCATGGCCACGTCCGCGCGCGGGGCTTGATGAGTCCCGATCCATAGTTCGGCGCTCTGAGTTAACGCGCACAGGCCGAACGATAAGGCCGGGACCAGAACGGACCGATTCGACCTTTGGCCTGGTAGCGCGACCGTCAGCAGCTCACGCACCGCGCACCACCATACGCGGAGGTTGCCCATGTTCTGGACATCTTCCGCGAATGCCAGCGTCATCTCAGCGCCAAAGTCCCGGCGCAGATCCTGCGGGTAAAGCAGTAGAAACTTCTGATAGAGCCAGGCGTTCATGAAGACTCCGCCAACCGCAGCCGCATGGCTTTCGACTTTTTTACCATGGCCTCCATGCGCGCGAGCTCGGCAGTTAAAGCAGACTTTCCAGCGCCGGTCAGCCGATAGTACTTGCGCCGGCTGTCGCCATGCTCCGGACCTTGCACCTCGCGAATCCGGTCCGAGTCCAGCAGCCGCTGAATCGTCGTGTACAACGTGGCGGGCCCAATCTGGAAGGTTTGGTCGGAGAGTTTGCGCGCTTCCTGCATAATTGCATATCCGTGTTTATCCCCGGTCGCCAGTGCGAAGAGGATGAGGAAAGCCGCCGGGGCCAGCGGCGGATCGGCTTGCTCCACAGTCATGCGCTGCATAGTCACCTAAGGATATATCATGGATGGATATAGTTGTCAACAGGGTTTCACGCTAAAATAGAACCACCGCGTGATCTTCCTCGCCCCTCATTTGTGACGCACCCTGCGATCCGTGATCTGTTTCAGTCGCTCAGCCGCGACCCTGCCTTCCAGGATGCCGTCAGCCGTCTGCTTCGCGATCCGCACGCGCACCTCTCGCTTTCCGGACTCACCACCACAGCCAAAGCTTTGTACATCGTATTGCTGTGGCAGGCCACCGAGCGCAACCTGGTGGTGGTCGTCGACGGCAACAATCAAGCCGACGTGCTGACCGAGCTGGTGGACACGTTTTTCGACCTGCTGGTCACTTCCGATCTGCCGCGGCCGCAAACCATCCCGGCCTTGGACGTCCTCCCGGCGCAACGCATGTCGCCGCACAGCGAGATCAGCGAGCAGCGGGCCATCGGCCTGTGGCGCATGGCATCGCGCAAAACCAGCATCACGATTACTCCGGTGGCCTCCGCGCTGCTGCGCACCGAAGCGGCCGAATTTTACCGTCAGCTCGCGCTCACACTGCGCGTGGGCGAGGAGATTCCGCTGCAGGATCTGTTGGCCCACTTGGAAAGCATCGGGTACGAGAAGCGCGACCCGGTGGAAATGGTGGGCGAGTACTCCCTCCGCGGCGGCATCCTCGATATTTTCCCGGCCGAAGCCTCCAAGCCGATTCGCATCGAACTGTTCGGCGATCTGATCGAATCAATCCGAAGATTCGATGTGCAAACCCAGCGCTCGGTGCTGAAGATCTCGGAGACCACGCTCCTGCCGCTGGCCGAGTATCCCAAATCGCGCGAGCTGTTCGATGAGTTGGGCGAACCCGCTCCCGGCTGGGAATTCACGGTGCCGCTGGTTCGGCCGCGATCGCATTCGCTGTTTTCGCTTACCGATAATCCCGTGATTGTCGTCGATGAGCCGGAGCAGGCCGCGGCCGCCGCCGAGCGCTTCTGGAAGCGCTTGCTCGAAAAAACCGATCGGGAATTTCCCTGCCCGCCCGAGGCGAATTTCTACACCTGGCCCGAACTGCGCGAAACTCTCGAAGGAATCGCCGAACTCGCCCTCCGCGAACTCGACGTTGTCACCAATCCCCAATCCCTAATCCCCAATCCCGCATCAACGGCCTCCAGGCCATCGATGGCCTTCCACGGCAACATCCAAGCCGCCGTCGCCGAGGCGCGCAATCTGGTGGAGCAAGGCTATCGCGTCGTCTTCTTCGGGCGATCGAGCGGCGAACTGGAGCGGCTCGCGGACATTTTTCAGGAATACTCGGTGCCTTTCCAATTGGGCCTTGATCCTGCTGACGCCACTCGCCCGTACCTTGCCGAGCGTTCCTATGTCGCCGGCGCCTCCGCCAGCACCTTCCTCGTTAAGGGACTGATCCGCCGCGGTGTCGTGTTCCCCGCCGCGCGCATCGCTGTTTTCGGATCGGAAGACCTCTTCGATTCGTCCGACTTGGTCGCGAAGCCCGGCCCCTCCAAATCCCAACTCGCCGCCTTCACCGCCGACATGGCGGATCTCAAACCCGGCGACTACGTGGTGCACGAAGCCCACGGCATCGGCCGATTCCTGGGCACGCGCGAGATCGCGCAAGGCGACAACAAGGGCGATTTCATGCTGCTCGAATATGCGGGCGACGCCAAGCTCTACGTCCCGCTCGCGCGCCTGGATCTGATCCAGAAATATCGCGGCGCCGGCGAAGGCAGCACGCCCACGCTCGACCGGCTGGGCGGCGTCACGTGGGAACGCACCAAATCGCGCGTCAAAGCCAAAATGCGCGACATGGCCGACGAGCTTTTGAAGCTTTACGCGCAACGCCGCATGGCCGAGGGCTTTCGCTTTTCGCCCGACAGCAATTGGCAGCGCGAGTTTGAAGACTCCTTCGAATTCACCGAGACCAAGGACCAGCTCTCGGCCATCCAGCAGATCAAGAAAGACATGGAGAGCGGGCATCCCATGGACCGTCTGTTGTGCGGCGATGTCGGCTACGGCAAAACCGAAGTCGCCATGCGCGCGGCCTTCAAGGGACTCGGCGACGGTAAGCAAACCGCGGTGCTCGCACCCACCACCGTGCTCGCGTACCAGCATTTCGAGACCTTCAAGCGGCGTTTCGCAGCCTTTCCGGTGCGCATCGAAATGCTCAGCCGCTTTCGCGACAAGAAGGAAATCGCTGAAGTGTTGGAGGGCCTGGCCGAAGGTAAAGTGGACATCGTCATCGGAACGCACCGCATTCTTTCGAAGGACGTGGCCTTTCGCGATCTTGGACTGCTGGTGGTGGATGAAGAGCAGCGCTTCGGGGTGCGTCACAAGGAGCGCATCAAGCAACTGCAGCACAACGTGGATGTGCTCACGATGAGTGCGACGCCTATCCCACGCACGCTGCATATGTCCCTGGCCGGGTTGCGCGACATGTCGGTGATCGAGACCCCGCCCAAGGATCGGCTCGCAATCCACACCGTAGTCGCGCACTTTGGCAACGAGCTGATCAAGACCGCGATCGAACAGGAGATCGCCCGTGGCGGCCAAGTGTACTTCATCCACAATCGCGTGGACAGCATTTACATGCGCGCGGCGCAAATTCAGGAGCTGTTGCCGGGTGTGCGAGTGGGCGTCGGCCATGGGCAAATGGACGAAACCGAGTTGGAGCGCGTGCTACTGGGATTCATGCAGCACGAATTCGACGTGTTCGTGTGCACCACCATCGCCGAGAACGGGCTCGACATCCCGTTGGCCAACACGATGATCATCGAGAACGCCGAGCGGCACGGTCTGTCGGAGTTGTATCAGTTGCGGGGACGAGTGGGGCGGTCGAATCGCAGAGCTTATGCCTACTTGCTGGTCCCGGCCGACACGGAGCTGAGCGAAATCGCCCGCAAGCGTTTAGCCGCGCTCAAGGAGTTCAGCGATCTGGGCGCCGGGTTCAAGATCGCCGCGCTCGATCTCGAGCTGCGCGGTGCGGGCAATATTTTGGGAGGCGAACAGCACGGCCACATTGGCGCGGTTGGATTCGACATGTACATCCGCCTGCTGGAAGAAACGGTGCACGAGCTCAAGGGCGAAGAAGCGCCGCTGCAGGTTCACTCGACGCTCAACCTCGGGCTCGACATCCGCATTCCCTCCGAGTACATTTCCGACGAGCATCAACGCTTGCGCGCGTACAAACGCATCGCCGACGCCAGCACGGCCGAAGCCGCGTCGGAAGCTCTGGCCGAGCTCGAGGACCGCTATGGTCCGGCGCCCGCCCCGGTTCGCAGCCTGCTGAAATTCTCGGCGCTCAAAGGTTCGGCGCAGAGGCTCGGCATCGAAGCCATCGACCGCCGCGCCGGCGCGCTCAATGTGAAGTTCCACAAGGAAACCCACATCGATCCCAAGCGTCTGATGAGCCTGGTGACTCGCACCGAGGGCGCGCAGTTCACCCCCGCCGGAGTGCTGCGCCTGCCGCTGGATGGAGCCTCGGATGCCGAGAAGGTGCTGGAGCTGGTGGAGGCGCAATTGCACCAGCTCGAGCCAACTGAACCGCGCACGTAACCGAGCCGCGCAGCCGCTTCGCTAGTAAACGCCTAGTAAATGATGGTGCGCTTCGCTGCGTCCGCCGCTGTGGCCATATCCATAAGCGTGTCGAGGAACTCCTTCGACTGGCCAATGAACAGCCCGTCGGCGGTGAAGCTTGCGATCGCAGCCACTGCGCCTGCAAATTTATCGGTCAGCGGACGAATGACCGAGACATGGGGAAGGCTGGCGTCGATGAATTCGCAAGGGACAGGGAAGATTAGGCTGGGCTGAATCGACCGATTCAGAGGAGCGAAAAAATTGGGGAACGTCAGGTGGGAAATGGGATCCGTAAACGGCGCAACAGGGGCTTGCACTCCGTTCCCCGAAAAATCGACCCATTCCAGGAAGTGCGCTATCTCGTCTCCGCCGATGCCCAGGGTGACCTCAAGCACTTGCGGATCCGACACTTTTTGACTCATGGTCGCGTACAGACTCGATCCGCCTTGCTCGATGTACCCGAAGTGAAAGCCCGCAACATTCGCGATCGCCTGAACATGTTCGTTGCCGGGGAGGGTCCCGCCTTGAAGGGGCGCGCCGTTGAAATCGTTATTGTCTCGGGGAATCGCGGTGACGTTTTTGAGAACGATCGCCTGAGGGAAGGTGGCGCCGAAATCCGGATTGGTGGCGCTGCGGTAGCGAACGTACCAACTGGTATCGACGGTGAGATTCATGAGGTTAGTGAGGCGTTTGATACCCGACGATCCGGTCGCTGTGCTTCCATTCAAAGTGCGGAACTTATCGAAGTTGACGGGCCGGGCTCCTCGGTACTCGAGATAGGCATTGAGGAAGGTTGCGTGACTCACTTCATCCAGCGTGTTGCTGCTGATGTATTGCGGGCCGTCGGGATCGAGGTTCGAAAGGGCCAGCTGGTAGTTATTCAAGGGCGGGTTCGGGTTGGGATTTACCTCAATGGGCTGATCGTCGCCGATACCACCCAGTTCCGCATATTGCGTCCACAGGTCCGATTCGATCAGCTCGGCTGCTGCCAGAAACTGGAGAATGGCGACGTCTCCAGCGCTGATGGGCTCCGCCGGAGCCGCGAACAGTTTGCTCTCACTTAGCGCGCTGGCGCCCAGCACAGCCGCTCCCGTGGCGAGAGAGCCTCGCAAAAAAGACCGGCGGTTCTTAAATAACTTCGAGTTAGTGTCTTTCATATATCTCCTGAAAAAGTTAGTTCGCGCGTGTTGTGCGCTCCATTCCAGTGTGGGGCGTTGCGATTGTGGAGTTGTTGGAACTAAGTAAACAAGTTGCAAAATTGAATTGAACCGCGCACGTAGCTGAACCGCGCACGTGAGTAAGCGGTCCCCGAGCTACAATCACGATGTGCGCTCGCCCATCCCTGCCCGTTGGGTTGCGATCAGCGTTTTCATTCTGGCTTCGGTCCTGAATTACCTCGATCGCCAGATTTTGGCCACCATGGTCGACATCTGGCGCACGCGGCCGGAGTTTCCGTTTACCTATGACGATTACGGCTTGCTGTTGTCCGTGTTCTCCATCGCCTATGCGCTGAGCGCGCTGTTCGTCGGCTGGTTCATCGATCGCGTGGGACTGAATCGCGGCGCAATCGTCGCGGTAGCGGTCTGGGCCATCGCGAGCTTCGGCACCGGATCTTCCCATAGCGTCCGGGAGTTGCTGGTGTGGCGTGCTCTGCTGGGAATTTCCGAAGCCAGCGCGATTGTCGCCGTGACCAAGGCCGTCGCGATGTATCTGCTGCCTCCGGAACGCGCAGTCGGACAAGCCATGAGCCAACTGGGGTTGAGCCTCGGCGCCGGGATCGCTCCGGCGTTCGCGGTCTATTTTTCGTATCGCTACTCTTGGCACTGGTCGTTCTACGCCGCGGGATTGCTGAGTCTGGCTTGGATTCCAGCGTGGCTCGCGACCTCGCGCGCGATTCCGCCCGTCTCGTTGCCTGGCGCCGGCAAGGCCGCGCATTCCTTCGGCCTTCTGCGCGACCCCAAGCTGTGGGCGCTGATCGTCGCGAACATGCTCGGCATGACGGTTTACAGCCTGTGGGCGAATTGGGCGCCAACCTATCTGGTACGCGTCCATCACCTGACGCCGCCGCAAGCCGCGCACTACACTTGGGCCGTGCCCATCAGCGGCTACTTCGGCGCGCTCCTTGGAGGCGCAATCTCGTGGCGATTAGTCCTCTCCGGCCACACCCCCATCGCCGCGCGCAAACGCGCTTGTCTCATCTCCGCTCTGTTCTTGCTCGGAACCATGGCTGTGCCGCTCATGCCCACTCCGGCGCTCGCGACCCTGGGAATGTCGTTCAGCTTCTTCTGGGTGTGCGCCTGGAGCGCCAATCATTACACGCTGCCCATTGATCTCTACGGTGCAAGCCGCGCTGCGTTCGGTGGCGCATCGTTGGTGTTCGCGTATGGCGTGATGCAATCGATTATTTCGCGCCCTCTGGCGGACGTGATTGAAAACTTCGGCTTTGCGCCAGTCTGTTTTACTTTTGCCGTGCTCCCGATCGCGGGTTACTCCCTGGTGCATGTTCTGATTCGGAATGAATCGAGCACGGATCCCGCCGCCGATCAGTCACAAGTCATCGTAAAAATTACTAGTACTCGATAACGCGCCGGTACTGCGCAGCGCAAGTTCCAGCTTTATAAGGACTAACAAACAGTAACTTCGAGCGGATTCGGTCGATCTAATCTAATGAAGGGCGAAAAGGGAGGCGCAAAGTTTGCTTCAGAAGGATTTAATGGAAGTATGAGAGTTCAGTGCCCGTACCGCTGCGACTATTGCCTGAACCTAAAGGGCGAAACCAATCATTGGTGGCTGCGGCCTCAAGACGCGATCCAATTCCGGCTGATACGCTGGGATTACGCGATCGCCGATGTAGAGGGCTACGAACATATTTGCTCGGAATCTTGCGCGTCGAAGGCGCTCTCGCAATGGTTGGCGCAGGCCAGCGGCAACCTGGTGCGCCCCGCGTCGAAACCCGAATTATCCTTAAGAACCCAATAGGTCACTTTACCTCTCCCGCGGCGTGCGTCGAACCCGCGGCGCGCGTCAAACCCGGGCCGCGCGTCAAAGATGACGCGTGCGATTCGGCCGCGTCCTCGACGGCCGGCGGGCTCGTGAGAGTGACTGTTTGCGACGCCCATTGGAGCCGCCCCTTGCTGTTCGCAACTTCCTCGACGATTTTGGTGAACAGTTGAGTTTTCATGGCCGTTCGCTTCGTGTAGTCAACCACGTAGCTGAGTGAGAATTCGAGCGATCCGGCATTTACGACCAGCGAGACGGTCGGCTCCAACGACGGGCTTTCGATTCGAAAATTCTCGCTGATATATTTCCAGGAGATCCGCGCCTCCACCAGGTACTCGCCAATCGCACCGTCGGCTACTCGTAAAAGCATCTCCCTGGCGAGCTGGCAATCGCTCGTAACTGAAAACAGCACTTTGATCTCGTCCCAGACAAACCGGAATCCTTGCGAGTAATTGAAAACGGACACCTTCAGGACGGTGCTGTTGGGAATGCGAACCAACCGGCCGTTGTACACGTCCCGGCTGACCCAATTGCCGGTTTCCATCAAGGTGGTTCGCAGCAGCCCGATGTCGATCACGTCACCGAGCGTGTCGCCGATCTGAACCCTGTCGCCCACCCCGTAGAGCTTCGAAAAGCCGATGGAGAATGCGCCGGCAATGCTCGCCACTACGTCCTGCAGCGCCACTGCCACACCCGCGCCGATAACACCGATCGCGAAGCTGAGGCGGCCCAGGCGATCTTCAAAGAGAATGGTGAGGAAAAGAAGAATCGCGAAATATCCTGAAAAGAGGACGAACTTGCGAACCCTGTAGCGCGCATCGCCTTGGCCAAAGCGCCGTGGCAGGATTTGTTCGAGCACGCGGAATGCGGTGTGAATGACCAGGATTCCGACCACTGCGGCAATGCTCTTCTCGAGGAGCGAAAGTGAAACAGCGCGTTTTAAGAGATCATTCATCTGCGTTCTTCATTTTAAATAACTCAGCTCTTTTTGGGCAGCTGCCACGGTCCAGTGATGCCAGGGCGGTTGATGCATCGTGATTTTTTCAAAGCACGCCGCGGCCTCGCGGTAGCGCTTGCTGTTTTCCAGGTACTGGCCGTAGTAAAACCAGGCCGTCGGAAGAGAAGGATGCTCCCGGATGACAGCCGTCGCCAAGGCTTCGGTCTCGCGTAATCGGAGTTGCGCGAACAAGTAGAGCAGCGTGACGTCCGGTGTTGACTCCAGTTCGGGGAACTTGTCCAGGGCTTGGTGCACCAGCGCCATGCTGCCCTCGCGGTTGCCGTTATAGAGAGACTCGAGCGCAGCGTCGACCATGTAGTCGGCTCCAGCTGGGCCGCCCAGTATAGAGGGGTCTTGCAACAAACCCAACGCGATCTTGGAACGGAGTACGTTTCCATCCTGGAGACGCGCGGCCGTCAGATCCCCTGAAACCACCAGCGTGAGGTTCTTGATCGGGACTCGAACCAGCAGCACAGAAGGTCCGTACGACCAAAGTAGGCGCTCGCCCGCATACTCCTGAGTAAACCAGCCGAGCGTCCCGTGCTCCTCCGTCGCAAATTTCAAGGCGTTCGGAAGCGGCGCATGGCCCACAATCGGCGTCAGCGCATCGAAGAACGAGCGGTTATCCAAAACCTCTTCACCCGGCGTGCCGTCTGCCGTGTTCGCGAGTACTTGCCGAATCGTCGCGCCTGGCGGTGTTGGCGCGGCAGTGTCAAGCAGCGCTCTGGGGACGCGCTCGGCAATTACTGGCTCTTCCGGCGCTCGCGCTGTTATCTTTCCGTGTTGAACGACAATACGGCCCGACTTAATGACCGCTATATGTATCTTTGGATCGTAGTCATCAAGACGGACCTGACCCGCCAATGGCCAACACGCCAAGAGCGCGGCGAGCCAAACCCTCACTTCTTATATCCAATTTTCCGCAGAAACCCATGCCGCCACTCGGCGTCCGCTGCGGTTTCCACACCCTTGGGCGATGAGCCATCGATCACGCCGAGCACTCCCCTGCCCTGCTCCGTCTCGGCGACAATTACTTCCACCGGGTTCGCGGTGGCACAGAAAATCGTGCAGACCTCAGGCGTCTCGAAAATGCGGTTCTTCACGTTGATGGGAAATCCGCCGCGCAACGCGACCACAAACAAGTGCCCCGCTCCCACCGCGCTCGCGTTCCGGGTCGCGATAGTTTTCAACTCGTCGTCATTGCCATCCACGCGCGTCAGGCAGGCGCCCGACGCCTCGTTGAACGCGATCCCAAACTTCATCTGCGGAACAGCATTCACGATAGCTTCGTAGATGTCTTCAACGGTTTTGATGAAATGGCTTTGCCCCACGATGACATTGCCATCACTCGGAATCTCCAGCCGAATCGCGTGCAGGTCCATGCCATCCATTAACCCATGTTATAAGGCGCTCATGGTATAAGGCAGTGATGATCCGAACTAGTTGGAACCCCACCCTCGCCGGAGTCCTCGCGGCTCTGGTGTCAACCTCGTTGCTCACCGCACAAACGCCCCGCGCGCGCGATCTCGGAGTTCCCTTCTCCGGCACGCCCGCGAAGTTGAACGCGATTACCGATGTTCCCGGCCTCGAGGTGGGCTACAGCACGCTCATCTCCGGACAGGGCAAGCTGAACGTGGGCCAAGGTCCCGTTCGAACGGGCGTCACCGCCATCTGGCCCCGCGGCAAGCAATCTGTCGATTCCGCTTTTTCAGGATGGTACTCGCAGAACGGAAACGGCGAGATGACCGGCACAACCTGGATCGATGAGTCAGGCTTTTTGGACGGGCCGGTTCTAATCACCAACACCCATTCGGTCGGCGTGGCGCGCGATGCGTATATTGAGTGGCAGGTGCGGAACAAGCATCCATCGGGCACCAACAATCTTGGAGGAGAGGAGTTCTTTTCGCTGCCCGTGGTCGCCGAAACATTCGACGGCTTTCTCAACGACATCAACGGCTTTCACGTGAAACCCAGCCATGTCTTTCATGCCCTCGACACGGCCGCGTCTGGTCCCGTCGCCGAGGGAAATGTTGGCGGCGGCACTGGCATGATCTGTTACGGATTCAAGGGCGGATCGGGCACCTCGTCACGAGCGCTCGACGGGCCTTTGAAGGGCTACACCGTGGGCGTGTTTGTGCAGTGCAATTGTGGACGGCGCCCTCAACTCCAGATCGCTGGCGTGCCGGTGGGTCTGAAGATTCCTGAAGACGTCCCGTATGCCAAAGGATCAAGTTGGATTCAAGAAGACGTGGGATCGATTATCATCGTGGTCGCCACCGACGCGCCCATTCTTCCGCACCAGTTGAAGCGTCTCGCGCGCAGGGCCACCATGGGCTTGGCGCGCACCGGCTCGACATCGGGAAACGGCTCGGGCGATATTTTTGTTGCGTTCTCAACCGCGAATACTGAGGCGGCGAAATCCTCTGGGCTTCGCGATCTGAAGATGCTGCCGAACGACCAGATGAACCCGCTGTTTGAGGCTACCGTCCAGGCCACCGAAGAGGCCATCGTAAACGCGCTGGTCGCCGCGGAAACTATGACCGGCGTCGACGATCACCGCGTGATTGCACTTCCTCACAAGCGGTTGCAAGAGGTGCTCAAGGAGTACAACAAACTTCAGTAGCGCATGTTGAAATTCTGCCTGCTGTGTTATGATGGAAGTTCCAGACTAGCCTGAAAGCCACTGATTTTATTGCACTTATGTCGCACGCTGCGCCGAGTATCGCCCGTCTCATCGATCACACGCTGCTGCGTCCCGAAGCTACCCGCGCGGACATTTTGCAGCTCTGCCGCGAAGCGCGCGACTACAATTTCGCGAGCGTTTGCGTGAACCCATATTGGGTGCCGCTCGTCGCCGCGGAGCTTTCGGGATCGCAGCCGAAAGTCTGCACAGTGGTCGGGTTTCCGCTCGGCGCGACCTCGACTGAAGCGAAGGTTTCTGAGACCGAGGCCGCGCTCGCGGCCGGCGCGCAAGAGATCGACATGGTGCAAAATATCGGGGCTTTACGAGGAGGAGATCGCCAGGCCGTGCAGCAAGACATCGAGGCCGTGGTGAAGGTGGCGCATCGCCGCGACGCGATCGTCAAAGTGATTCTTGAAACGGCTTTGCTCGATGACGATCAAAAAACCGCCGCTTGTTTGCTCGCAAAAGCAGCCGGCGCCGACTTTGTAAAAACTTCAACCGGGTTCGGCCCATCCGGCGCGACCGTTCACGATGTCGAGCTGATGCGTCGTGCGGTTGGTCCGGCGATGGGCGTGAAGGCCTCGGGTGGAATTCGAACGCTCGATGACTTAAACAAGATGGTCGCCGCCGGAGCCACTCGCATTGGTGCGAGTGCCAGCGTCAAGATCGTAGAGGCCGCTCGGACCTGACATGGCCGCCACCGCCCCAAGAACCAAGGTGCGTTTTCAGGAACGCGCCGAACTGCTCGATTTTCTGCTGGAGGTTTCGGCCGCTACGTCCGAAACACTCGACCTCGATCGCATTTTGGCCAACGTCGCCGCCATCGTGAAGGATGTGATCCCGTACGATCTGTTCGCGATCCTGCTCCATAGCGAGCGGCAGCACGGCCTCGGCATCCGCTACGCCATCGGCCATCGTGAGGAAGTGGTGCGGAACCTGGTGATCCCGTTGGGTGAGGGCATCACGGGAATAGCGGCCGCGAACCGGCAGCCGGTTTTATCGGGCGACGTCCGCAACGATCCGCGTTATTTGACGGCGCTCGACGCAGTACAGTCGGAGCTGGCGGTGCCGATGCTCGCGCGCGGCAAGCTGGTGGGCGTCATCGATCTGCAATCCACGCGGCTCGGCGCGTATCGCGAACAAGATCGCGCGTTGTTGCAGTTGATCGCCTCCCGGGTGGCCGTGTCCATCGACAATGCGCGTCTCTATCGGCGCGTGGACCGGCAGAATCGCACACTGAAGACGCTTTCGCATCTCTCTCAGGAATTCAGCTCGATACTCGATCTGGACGAGCTGCTGCGGAAGATCGCAACCACCACGCATTCGCTGGTGGCTTTCGACGCATTCAGTATTCTGCTCCTCGACCCCGATCGCAAGGTGCTGCGTCACCGTTTCAGCGAGCGCTATGACGAGCGCGTGGATCTGGATAACATCCCGCTGGGCAAAGGGCTGACCGGCGCCGCCGCCGAATCGCGCGAAATCGTGCGCGTCGTGGATACGCGGGCCGATCCGCGCTACATCGCTTCGCATCCCGACATCCGCTCGGAAATCGCCGTGCCTCTCATCGTGCAGGATCGCGTGGTGGGCGTCATGGATTTGGAGAGCGAGCGTATGGGCTATTTCACCGAAGAGCACTCGCGCCTGCTGGCACTGCTCGCACCGCAGATTGCCAGTTCGGTCGAAAACGCGCGCCTGTATGAAGAAATTGCCCAGCGCGAGCAGTGGATGGATCGCGATCTGAAGGCCGCCCGCACAGTGCAGTCGGTCATGCTGCCCCGGGAAGCGCCCGAGATTGAAGGACTGGATGTCGCCATCCGCTCGCGTCCGGCGCGCGAAATCACGGGCGATGTGTACGACATCTTCGAACACAGTTCCGGCGAAATTGTCTTCATCTTCGGCGACGTCAGCGGCAAGGGCGCGGCGGCGGCCCTTTATGGCGCCATGGTGAGTGGCTTGCTCCGCACCCTCGCGCATCGGCTGCGCAGCCCGGCCGAGCTTCTCAAGCTGTTGAACAAAGTGCTGCGGGAGCGCATCGTCGGGACCCAGTATGTCGCGCTGCTGGTGCTGGTATGGGAAAATGCTCACCATCGTTTCGTCATGGCCAACGCTGGCGCCGAGCCGCCTATGATCGTTCGCCACGGTGAGATCATCAAGCCGAAAGTGGAAGGTGTTCCCGCCGGTTTGCTCGACAGCCGCGAGTACGATGAAGTGATCTTCAACGCCTTGCCCGGCGACTTGATCGTTCTGCATTCGGATGGCATCACCGACCAGCCCAATCCGAAGGGCGTCGAGTATGGGCCCACCCGCCTGGGCCGCAAGTTGCGCAAGCTGTGCGGCAAGTCTCCACAAGCGATTGCCACGGAGATTCTGGCCGGCCTGGATGTGTACAAGTCCGACGCGCCGACATTCGATGATCAGACGCTGGTCGTGATGAAAGTGCGATAACGCCGCCCATGGAATATCGCGATCACAGCCTGTACCTGGAAGACACTCCGCTGGCCGATATTGCACGCCGTGAGGGCACGCCTTGCTACGTGTACTCGCGCACCGCGATTCTCGATCGCTTCCAGGCCTACCACCAAGCCTTCGGCGATGTTCCGCACAAAGTTTGTTATGCCGTGAAAGCCAACGCCAATCTTGCGATTCTGAAGCTGCTCGCTGACGCGGGCGCCGGATTCGATATTGTCTCCGGCGGCGAATTGTTCCGCGTGTTGCAGGCGGGAGCGGATCCCGGGACCGTGATTTTCTCCGGTGTCGGCAAGACGTCCCAAGAGCTCGATTACGCACTCGATCACACGATTCGCAGCTTCAACTGCGAGTCCGAGCCAGAATTGGTATTGATAGACGCGTTGGCCTCGCGCCGCGGAGTCCAAGCCCGCGTGGCGTTGCGCGTGAACCCCGATGTTGACGCAGCCACCCATCCCTATATTTCCACCGGTCTGCGCGAGCATAAGTTCGGAATCGACATGGCGGAGGCGGAGGCCGTCTATGGGCGCGCACTGGCGCTCGGAAATTTGGTGCTGGACGGCGTGAGCTGCCACATCGGCTCGCAAATCGTCGACATCGCGCCCATGCTCGAGGTCTTCGACAAAATGAACGCGTTGGTGAAACGCCTGCGCGCTCGCGGTATTCCCATTCGCACTCTGGATCTGGGCGGCGGCCTGGGAGTCGCTTACAAACCCGGCGACCAAGCCCCGTCCATTTGCGAATTCATCCAGGCCATGTGCCAACGCACTGCCGGGCATGGCCTTGAGATCTTGATCGAGCCGGGCCGTTCCATCGTGGCCGAGGCCGGCCTGCTGCTGACGCGCGTGCTCTACCGCAAGACCAACGGCGATCGCCAATTTGTGATCGTGGACGCCGCTATGAACGATCTCATCCGCCCCGCGCTGTATCAGTCGCATCACGAGATTGTTCCCCTCCGCGAAAGTCAAGCAGGCGCCATCACGGCGGATGTTGTCGGCCCGGTGTGCGAATCGGGCGATTTTCTCGCGCGCGACCGCGAGATTGCCAACGTGATGCCTGGCGACCTGCTGGCTGTCTGCACCGCCGGCGCGTATGGATTCGTCTCGGCTTCCAACTATAACGGCCGTCCGCGCCCGCCCGAGATTCTGGTGGAGGGCGACCGTTTTCGCGTCATCCGCAAGCGCGAAAAATACGAAGACCTAATCCGCGGCGAATAGTGGGGCGGACCCCCAGGTCCGCAGCCGACGCCCTCGTCGGCTTGGCCTCGACCACCCGCGCACGTTTCTGAACCACGACCGTGAGGGAGTGGCTGCCGGTTCAACCGAACTCGGATTTCCGCCACATGCTGCGCGCTAAGCTACGCTACGCGAGTTAACCTAAGAAAGAGATCCGTGAACTTCACCGTCCAAATTCCTGACGATCTCGCCAAGCGGCTGACAGCCTCGGGCGGCGACTTGTCGCGCCGAGCTCTAGAGGCGCTGGCGGCCGAGGAGTACAAGCACGACCGCCTCACTAAGCCGGAATTGCAGCGCCTCTTAGGAATTGAGACCAGCTTCCAGCTCGACGAGTTCCTCAAGGCCCATGATGTATGGATTGAGTACACCAGGGAAGACGCGGAACGAGAACGCCGGAGCCTCGAACGCCTGACGATCAATCCTCGTGCGTAGAGCCCGTGGATTCGGACTACACTGTATGTAGGGCGCCATGAATAAGGGAAAGAGCAAAGAGCTGGAGCCCACGCCGCCGCAGGCTGCTGAGCCGCAGGGCCAAGAAAGACGGGCCAACGGCAAGACCTCCGGCAACGGCGTCCGCATCGCCTCAAAGCAACAGTTCGATAAGGCTCACCGCAAAACCAGCGCCCGGCACGCCCGGTTATTTCGCCGCTTGGCTACGTGATCCTCCTGCAGCAACGGTTGCCCGGCTGAGTACCTTGGAACAAGAGGCCGTTTTCCTGGCACGGCAAAGAATGTCTTATGAGCAACCAAAAGCTTCTTGGCTTTATGCCTTGGCTATGGCTAGCCAAGCCAGTCAGTGCCAACGGCTTCAATTTTGTTCCGTTCCTCGATAGCTCTGAAGCGGTGGCAGCGCCTCTCACCGGCTTAAAGGACGTCTTCCCGACAATCCTTTCAAGCTATTACGATGCTCAAGAAAAGCCACGACAAAACTGTGTAATTGTCACCGACGAAAGCGCACAACACCCCGATGAGCCATGGAATCTCTCTGAAGCAAGACTGGATGCCATTCGATGGGCCTCGTCGCTATTGTTCCTCGCCAGTTGGGCGGCAAACGAATACTTCACACCCATTGGCTCCTACGTAAACGACACTTCCTTTCAGCTCTACTTTCAGCGGTTCACCGAACCGGTCGACTTTGTCTCACTCAGTTATCGAAAGCGCGACGGCCGAGTCCTATATGGCGGCCCAAAACATGGAGAAATACATTTCACGATGCCCCTGCACTCCAGCTCTTGTCAGTTCCAGGTTGAGGTTGACTTCCTCGCGAGCCTCAACGCCGCCGACGCCGCCCGTTCACCCATCGTGGAGCGCCTGAAAGCCGTGCTGCCGCTCGTTCGTCTAGCGAATACTGACAACGATGTAATGACTCTCGACGCTGAAGCAGCGCTGATGGGGTTCGCCTTTGAGCAATACTTCCAAGTGGACAAAGCGAGAGATCTTGCAGCGAAGTTCGATGCCCTATTTAATGTTCACGGAAAGACCACGGCGCTGGCCGCTCAAGCCAATCGACCGGGCATCTACCCGGGTCCAGATCCGCGCTATACACAGGCTCAGCTCGGCTGGTTCGTCGCCAAAATATGGATGCTCGAGCTTCATCAATACCGCAGCGCCGTTGCCCACGGCGGATCTCTGTCCGGCCGCACCTGGGGATGGTCTCCCTTTGAGCATCTGGTGATGGCAGCCTTTGTTTTTCCGCTAGCGGTGAAACTCAGCCTTGCGAATGAAGGACTCTACTTGCTGTCACGTGAAGACAAGATCCGCTGTCGCTCAGTTGATGCTCTCCTATCGCAGACAGATTGGGCCAACGAGCAGGGCTCGAGTATGCATACCCACTGGCAGAGCATAATTAGAGAGCAGAAGAGAGAGGTCCGGCTCACAGAGTGGAAAAAACTATAGCGGCTCTTAAGGCCAAAGGAATCGACATCCCTTCTGAAACAGACACCTGAGCGCTTCGTGAATCCATACGGCACGGTCCAACGTCTTAGCTGACCTGCCCAGTCACCGCGTCGTCGCTTCTTTCTTCCCTCCCCTCCAACCACTTACCCGCCACTCACCATCCAGCGCCCGTCCCACGCCTGTATTCTGAACCTGGATGTTTCATCGGGCCCAACACTGCGTTTGTTGGCTTCGTTTCGCCAAATTTGAAAAAAAACCACGCGCACACACACAACGCACCCGCTTTTGCGCCACCCGTCTGAGGAACTCGCCCAAAACGGAGTGCCGCGCGAAGCAGTTCCTGGCCGGTCTTATGGTGCGCGCCGCACCCTTTGCGCTTCAAAAGGACTTAACGTTACTCACCAACAACCAGCCACCAACAACCAGCCACCAACGCATCCGGCTAGGCCGCCGCGCGACTCCCGCGCTACAATCAATTCATGCGCTTTGCCCTTCTCACAGCCCTCTGTCTGTGCCTGCTTCCCGCGATTCCCGCGCAAGAGAAGCCCAAGCCCGCTTCCGTATCCGCTCCCGTGTCCGCATTGGACAAGACTCAACTGGAGGTCTACGTCCGCCATCTGCTCGCGGTCATTCCCGAGGTTCAAATCAAGGTCGATGATCCCAAGCCCAGCTCCACGCCCGATCTTCTGCAAGTGGACGTTCACTTCACCTACCAAGGCCACTTGCAAGACGAAACGTTCTACGTCACCAAGAACGGCCAGCATGTCATTCGCGGCGTGGTGTACAAGTTCGGCGAGAATCCGTTCAAGGAAAATCTCGATGAACTGAAGACCAGCGGATCTCCGAGCTTCGGCGCGGCCGCCGCTCCCGTCACAATTGTCGAATTTGGCGACTTCGAATGTCCCAATTGCAAAGAGGAAGCGAAAACGCTGCGCGATAACGTGCCCACGCAATATCCGAGCCAAGTGCGGGTGGTCTTCAAGGATTTTCCGCTGGAGCAGATCCACCCCTGGGCCAAGGCGGCGTCCATCGCCGGCCGATGCATCTTTCACCAGAGCCCGGCTGCATTCTGGAAGTTTCACGACTGGATTTACGAACATCAGACCGACATCACCACCGAGAACTTGAAGACCCAGGTGTTGGATTTCGCCAAGAGCGTGGAGGATCTCGACAGCTTGCAGCTCGGCCGTTGCATCGACACCAAGGCGACCGAAGGCGAAGTCGACGCATCCATCGCGGAAGCTCGCGCACTCCATGTGGACGCCACCCCAACTATCTTTTTGAACGGCCGCCGGCTGGTTGGCAACTATCCTTGGCAGAATCTCAATCAGATCATTAGTGGCGAGCTGAACTATCAGAAGAACGCGCAAAACAATTCTCCTGCCGCGCCCAGCGGTGCCGCAGCTGGTAAAGATGACAAATGCTGTGAGGTCAAGATTCCCTCGCCGCTGAATAAGTAGCATGCGTCGCGCCGCATTGCTGATGTTGGTGGCTGGCTGCCTCATCGCCGCCAACGTGAGTAGCACCGAGTACCTGGACATCATCAAATATCTTGCCTCCCCCGAGATGCGCGGCCGTGCCACTGGGTCGCCAGAGCTTGAAAAAGCCGCGGCCTATATCCGCGACCAGTTCCGCGGCATGAACCTGAAGCCGCTCTCGGGCGTTAGCTATTACCAGGATTTCGACGTCACCACCAGCGCCCGCCTCGGCAAGCGCAACAGTCTGACCTACACCACCGGCGATAAGCCGCAATCGCTTCGAATCCAGGACGACTTTATCCCGCTGAATCTCTCCGGGGCCGGCGACGTCTCGGGAAGCATGGCCTTCGTGGGCTTCGGCATCACCGCGCCCGAGTACAATTACGACGACTACGCCGGACTCGACGTCCAGGGCAAGATCGTCGTGCTACTGCGTCACGAGCCTCAGGAGTTCGACGACAAGAGCGTGTTCGAAGGCAAGGTCTACACCGCCCACTCCCAGATCTCCAGCAAAGCAAGCAATGCTAAAATTCACGGCGCCAAGGCCGTGCTGATGGTGAACGACGTTGGCGCGCATTCCGGCGATGCCGATGATCTCGAAAAATTCGGAAGCACCGCCGGCCCCGACAACGCCGGCATCGAGTTCGTGCAACTAAAGGCCGCCGTCGTCAACAAGTGGCTCGCGCCCGCCGGCAAGAGTTTGCAAGGGATTGAAGCGGACATCGACAAGACCCTCCACCCGGAATCGTTCGCGCTGCCCCAGACATTGCGCCTCACCATGGATATCGATATCGGGCGCGAGGTGAAAACGGTCCACAACGTCGGCGCCTACCTGCCTGGCGAGACCAACGAATACGTCGTCATTGGCGCGCATTACGATCACCTCGGCTTGGGTGAGCAGTTCTCCATGGCGCCATCGCTCGCCGGAACCGTGCATCCCGGCGCCGATGATAACGCTTCCGGAACCGCGGGCGTCATCGAGCTGGCGCGCTGGTTTTCACACCAGCCCCGGCACAAACGAGGCATTCTGTTTCTCACCTTCGCCGGCGAAGAACTCGGCCTGCTGGGCTCCAGCTTCTACGTCAACCACCCGATTCTGCCGCTTCAAGACGCGGTCGCGATGATCAACATGGACATGATCGGCCGCATTCGCGATCGCAAAGTCTATGTCGGAGGCGTCGGAACCGGCACCACCTTCGCCGAGTTGCTCAAGCAGTTGACGTCCCAGCACGATTTCGAAGCCGACGTCACCGAGCGCGCCGGCTACGGCTCCAGCGATCACACCTCGTTCACCACCAAACAGGTGCCGGTGCTGTTCTTCTTCTCTGGACTCCACGCCGATTATCACAAGCCCAGCGATACCTGGGACAAGATCGATGCTCCCAACGCGGTTCGCTTGCTCGACCTGGTGGCCGACGTCGCCGATCACCTCACCGACGGCTCTCCCCGGCCGCAATTCGTCCGCGTCGCCGAGACCCAAGCGCCCGGAGAAGTCGCCAACCCGCACGCTGGAAAGGTATCCGGCGGCTACGGCCCGGATTTCGGCAGCATCCCGGATTTCACTGAGCTACCCAATGGAGTAAGGTTCGCCGATGTTCGCCCCGGTTCACCGGCGGCCAAAGCGGGCCTTAAGGCTGGCGACATCCTCACCGAATTCGACGGAAAGCCCATCCAGAACCTGTACGACTTCACGTACGCGCTACGGGCCAGTCATCCTGGACAAGAAGTACTTGTTAAGGTGCTTCGAGGTACCGGAACAATTGAAGCCAAGGTACTACTGACCGAGCGGAAGTAAGTCCGCATACTTAGGTCAGATTATGGCACCCGAATCATCCTTTGGAACCGCACCCGCCCTGGAACGCAGTCTCGTACTCCGAATGCTTCCTCCGCTCATACTTCATCCCTTCGCCGACGCCGGCGGCCCCGGCAAGCTGGTGGAGAGTTCGCGTGCGAATCTCAAGCTGCAAGGCTTGTTGCCGCAAGGTGAAGCCACGCGCGAGGATCTGGACCGGGCCTTGCTCGACGGACGCTATTCTGAACTGCGAATGCTCTACTACGTGGGAAAAGATCTGGCGCGCTGGATCGGGCAGTGTC
>Ga0182015_10000896_pt1 | contig 41474 bp, 36 predicted proteins | sample 712P3MmetaG_FD_120478 | JGI IMG/M metagenome (GOLD analysis project Ga0182015, IMG submission 120478) | Permafrost microbial communities from Stordalen Mire, Sweden - 712P3M metaG | ecosystem: Environmental > Terrestrial > Soil > Wetlands > Permafrost | place: Sweden: Stordalen | collected...
CCAGATCGTCGACGAGGATGTCAACGGCGTCCGCGTGGTCAAGGCGTTCGCCCAGGAGCAGCGCGAGCTCGATCGCGTCGCGGATGCCGCCAAGGCGGTGTACGGGTCACAGATGCGGGCCGTGCGCCTGCAATCGCGGTATCAGCCGTTGCTCGAGGCGATCCCCTCGTTCGCGCAGGTTGCGATCCTCGCCCTTGGCGGATGGCTCGCGCTCCATCACGAAATCACGCTCGGAACCTTCCTCGCGTTCTCGACCTACGTCACCCAGCTGCTGGCGCCGGCCCGACAGCTCGCCGGGGTCTTGACGATCGGGCAGCAGGCTCGCGCAGGCCTGGAGCGCATCTTCCAGCTCCTCGACCTGCCTGCGGCCATAGCCGACGCCCCGAATGCGGTCGAGCTCCCCGAGCTCCGCGGTGACATCCGCTTCTCGAGCGTGCACTTCTGCTACGGGGACGGTGACCCGGTGCTCAAGGGGGTCGACCTGCATGTGACGCCGGGGGAGCGCGTGGCCATCGTCGGTCCGAGCGGGAGCGGCAAGTCCACGCTGGCGATGCTCGTCCCACGCTTCTACGACCCCACCCAGGGGGTGACGCTCGTGGACGGATACGACGTGCGCAACGTGACCCTTCGCTCGCTCCGGCGTCAGGTGGGCGTGGTCTTCGAGGACAGCTTCCTGTTCTCGGACTCGGTTCGCGAGAACATCGCGTACGGGCGGCCGGACGCGACCGACGAGCAGATCGAGGCGGCCGCGCGCGCCGCGCAGGCACACGAGTTCATCGAGGAGCTGCCGCGCGGTTACGACACCGCGATCGGCGAGCGAGGGCTGACGCTCTCCGGGGGGCAACGCCAGAGGATCGCGCTCGCGCGGGCGATCCTGTACGACCCGCGCATCCTCATCCTCGACGATGCCACGAGCGCGATCGACGCGCGCGTCGAGGCCGCGGTGCACGATGCCCTGCGCGGGATCATGGCCGGCCGCACGACGCTGCTCATCGCGCATCGCCAGTCGACGCTGCACCTCGCCGACCGGATCGTCGTGCTCGACGGCGGCGTCGTGGTGGAGGAGGGCACGCACGACGAGCTCATCGCGCGCAGCGCGCTGTACAGAACGCTGGTGTCGGGGCTCGAAGAGCTCGACGCGGCCGAGATCGGCGATTCCATCGAAGCGCTCGCTAGCCTCACGGCGACTGTCGGCGCTGACGGCGCCACGGCGGCCGCGTGGGCGGGCGACAGCCAGCGATCCGGCAACCGGACAGCCGCTCGCACCGTGGGTGCCCCTTCCCTCGGACCGGGCCTGGGCGGCGGCGGCGGCGGTGGATGGCGCCTGAACCTCGCCCCGACCCCGGAACTCCTCGCGCGCGTCGCACGCCTCAGACCTGTCCGCGACGTGGCGAAGGTCGACCTCGAGCGCGAGTCGCTACCGGACAGGAACTTCAGCCTGTTCCGGTTGTTGCGTGAGTTCAAGAGGCCATTGCTGCTCGGGCTGCTGTTCGTGGTCATCGACGGCCTGATGACACTCGCAGGACCGGTGCTCGTCAAAACGGGGCTCGACAATGGCGTGGCGAAGGGATCGACATTCGTCCTCTTCGCCGCAGCGGGCGTGTTCCTCGTGGTCACGCTCGTCGACCTCATCGACGAGATCGGCGAGACGTTTGTGACGGGGCGAGCCGCGCAGCGCATCATGCTGTCGCTGCGCATCCGGATCTGGGCGCAGCTGCAACGCCTTTCGCTCGACTACTACGAGCGCGAGATGGCCGGTCGAATCATGACCCGGATGACGACCGACGTCGACCAGTTCGAGTCGCTCATCGAGAACGGCTTGCTTTCAGCGCTCGTCTCGATCGTCACGTTTGTCGGTGTCGGCGTGGCGCTGGTCGTCATCAATTCCGAGTTGGGGCTCTGCACGCTGTCGGTGGCGATCCCGCTTGCTGTCGCGACGGTCGTCTTCCGCCAGAAGGCGGCACGGCTGTACAGCATCTCGCGTGAGCGGATCGCAATTGTCAACGCGGATTTCCAGGAGAGCCTCTCCGGTGTTCGCGAATCGCAGGCCTTTGTGCATGAGGGTGCCGCGATGGCGCAGTTTCACCGGCTGGGACGCTCGTACCTCGACACCCGCGTCGCGGCGCAGCGTCTGGTCGCAACGTACTTCCCGTTCGTGCAGTTCATGTCCTCGGTGGCCGACGCCATCGTGCTGGGCGTCGGCGCGCACCTGATCGAAACCGGACACCTCACCTCCGGTGCGCTCATCGCGTTCCTGCTCTACATCGACCTCTTCTTCTCGCCGATCCAGCAACTCTCCCAGGTGTTCGACGCCTGGCAGCAGACCCGCGTGTCGGTGGGCCGGATCGCCGAGTTGATGCAGCTGGAATCACTCACGCCGAACCCTCGCGACCCGGAGGAGATCGGCCGCCTGCACGGCAACCTCAGCCTGAACCACGTTCGATTCTCGTACCCCGTGCCGGTGAACCGCCCCGGATTCGACGGAGTCCGTCCCGTCGATCGGCGCGGACCCCAGGATCCGCGCATGCTCCAGTCCCGGGACGCTGCCTGGCGCAAGCCACCCGAGGCGTTACGCGGCATCGACCTCCGCGTCGCGGCGGGGGAGACCGTCGCGCTCGTCGGTGAGACCGGCGCGGGGAAATCGACGGTCATGAAGCTGCTCGCGCGCTTCTACGACGCCGATGAGGGAAGCGTCGAGGTGGACGGCCATGACCTGCGCAGGATCGATCTTCACGAGTTCCGCCACCAGCTCGGCTACGTCCCGCAGGAAGCGTTCCTCTTCTCCGGCACGATCCGGGACAACGTTGCGTACGGCCGTCCGGAGGCAAGTGATGCCGAGGTGGAGACTGCCGCGCGCGCTGTCGGCGCACATGAGTTCATCGCCCGCCTCTCAGGCGGCTACCATCACGAGCTGACCGAGCGCGGGCGGTCGCTGTCGTCGGGCCAGCGCCAGCTCATCGCGCTCGCTCGCGCCGAGCTGGTCGACCCGGTGATCCTTCTGCTGGACGAGGCCACCTCGAACCTCGACCTGGTCACCGAGGCGCATGTCGCCGCCGCGATGCAGGAGGTGTCCCACGGTCGCACCACAGTCGTGATCGCCCACCGCCTCCAGACAGCCCGGGCCGCGGACCGGATCATCGTGCTGCACGGTGGGCAGGTGGTGGAGGCCGGGACCCATGACGAGCTGATCGCGGCTCACGGGCGATATGCCGCGATGTGGGAGGTCTTCGAGGTCGTGGGTAAGCCGTCACCGGTCACGCAACCGTAGTGGGCAGGGTCGCGGCGTTGAGCATGCGAGCGGTGCGTTATCGCCCGTCGCTCACAGCACTGAGCAGCAAGCCGTGACGCAGCTGACGTTGGTCGAAGCCGATTCCGAAATGGCCGAACACCGCTTCAACGTGACGGTCGATGGGGAATTGGTCCCGGGTTTACTGTGGAGTCCGTCGGACACCCAGAGGACCGGGCCGACATTGCTGCTCGGTCACGGGCGCACTGCGCACAAGCGCAGCCCGCATCAACTCGCGCTCGGGCGGCTCATGGCGCGTCGCGGATGGAACGTCGTCTCCATCGACGCCCCGGACCACGGTGAACGTCGAGCACCCGACGCGGCACCGATCCCGGCGCGAGCGGACCCGGACGCTGTCATTCGGGACTGGCGGTCTGCTGTGGACTTCCTCAGCAACGCAGCCGGGATCGACACCGAACGAGTCGGTTATTGGGGCGTGTCGATGGGGGCATCGCTTGGCATTTCGCTGATCGCTGGCGATGGGCGCATCCAGGCCGCGGTGCTCGGTCTCATGCATGCCGACTGGCCATCACCCCCTGGGACGCGCATCCGCGCCGACGCCGCACGCCTGACGTGCCCGGTGCTCTTCCTCGTCAACTGGGACGACCAGCGCGTGCCGCGGTTGCGGGCATTCGAGCTTTTCGACCTCATCGGGAGCGTGGACAAGCGTCTCCACGCCTACCCCGGGGATCATGCTGAGCTTCCGAAGGAGGCGATGACCGCATCCGTGGCGTTTCTCGCCCGCAACCTCGAAGCCCGCTGAACTCGCCCGACTCGCGGAGGTGGGCACCCAACAGGCTGAGCAGGGCACGGTCGATGCCCGCGAGGCTATGGGTGCCAGGTGGGCTCGAGGCCCGTGGCGATTGCGCCCGCAACAATCGCCGCCACGAGCGCCCAGACGATGACCTTCTCCGGTCGGTTGACGGCAGTGGCGGCAAGGCTTCTGGCCGACGCCCGGACCGCCTTGCGCATGTAGACGGCCAGGTGCACGAGGACGATGCCGCCGAGCGCGATCACCGAGTCGGTGTGGATCGTGGCCCAGAGACCGTGGTCGGTGCCCACGGCCCACAGCACGACGCCGCTGGCGGTGGCGAGCACCGCCGCGCCCGCGAGCGGCAGCGCGATGAGCCGTGGGAGCAGCCACGGCGCACCTGCGGCGCGGTAGGCCTCGCGGTGGAAGTAGTAGCTGATCGCGCGCCACGCGGTGCTCGCGAGCTTCACCACAAGGATCGGGATCAGTGCGAATCCCAGAGCGAAGTGGACCGGCCGCAGCGGGGTGAAGGCGAGGCCGCTGAGGTAGAGCAGCACCAGGCCGAAGAGGATGACCAGCCCGGCGTGCGAGGTGAGGATCAGGTTGCCGATGACCTGCTGCGTCCGCCGCGGATGGGGGCCGTCCTCGAGGATGTCGAGTGCGTGCCCGAAGCCACCACGGTCTGCCGGAGCCGCGTCTACCGCGTCGTCAGCCGGCGTCCCCGAGGCAGTCCCCACCACGAAACTGTACGCAGACAGGCGTGGTCGGCCGCCGCTGCCAGGTGCTTCAGGCGGCCATCTCCAGTGCCTCGTCGATGAATGCCAGCAGACGTCCCTTGGACATGAAGCCGATCACCTGACGCACCGGCTTGCCGCCGATGAACAGCAGGAGCGTCGGCAGGGACATCACGCCATAGCGCCCCTGGGTCACGGGGTTGGCGTCGACGTCGACCGTGAGGATCCCGATGCTGCTTGACCGTTCGGCCGCGACCCCGTCGAGGATGGGGGCGAGCATTCGGCAGGGAGGACACCATGCCGCGCCGAACTCGACGAGCACCGGTGCTTCTGCGGCGAGGACCTCGCTATCAAAGGTTGCGTCGTCGACGGGCTTGACCATGTGCGTTCTCCTGATCACTGGCGAGGGGTGGTGACCGCCTTGTAGGCGGCGCAGTTCGAGAAGGCGTGGGTGGCGCTGCGAGCTCGTGACCGCCGGCCGCGGGCGGGCGGCGGAGGGTTGTGATCCTCGGCGGCGTAGCGGTCCCACACCGACTGTCGCGACATCCCGAGGCGCTCGGCGATGTCCTGCCAGCTCATCCCCTCAGCGCGAGCCGCGAGGACGGTGGAGGCGCGCTTGGACCCGAGCAGGACGGCGACCGATCGAAGCGCCACCAGGCGATCCTCAGTCGGTAGGTCGTTGAGCGCGCGCAGCACGGTCGTCACCGCCGCGTCGGCATTGGGGGTCGACAACGAGTATGTCATATGTCAACTATACATGACATAGAGTCCAGGATCAGACGCTGACCCGCCTGCGAGCACCGAGCCGTCCAGGCAACCCGACGCCCCGTGTGACCACAACGCCCGCGAGGCAGAGAACGCCCCCGAGCAGCGCCAGTAGGGGCGGCACCGCGCCGAGGATCAGCCACCCGAGGAGGATCGCCACCGGCGAAACGAGATACCCCATGGCACCCATCCGCCCGCCACTGGTGCGCGCCAGTGCGTATGCCCAGAAGCTGAACCCGATCGCGGTGGGAAAGAGGCCGAGGTACACCGCCCAGGCAATCGTGCCCACGTCCGCCGTGCCGAGCTCATGAACCAGCTGAGGGGCGAAGGGCAGGCAGACGACGGCGCCGATGCTGCAGGCGAGCCAGGTGACGGTGAGCGCGGAATTCCGTGCGAGGAGCGGCTTCTCTGCCGTGACGCCCCCCGCGTAGACGATCGCTGCGGCAACGCAGAGCACGGCGCCGAGCCCCGCCTGAAACCCGTGGTTCGACGTGGCGAACCCGATGACCACGGCGCCACCGAAGCCGATGATGCAGCCGGCGACGAGGCGTCGTGGGAAGCCCTCGCGCAGGAACAGCCCGCTGAGGATCGCGACGAACACCGGACCGGTGTTCACGAGCATCGCCGCCGTGCCGGCGTCGACCGTACGCTCCGCCTGGTTGAGGAGAAGGTTGTATGCGCCAAACCAGAGCAGCCCGCAGGCGAGCAATCCGGGAATGTCGGAGCGACGCGGGAGCGGCTGGTGGCGGACGACGACCATGACGCCGAGGGCGATGGTGCCGACCAGAAGCCTGGCGAGCGCGAGCGAACCGGGTGAGAGCATTCGATCTGCCGCACGGATCCCCACGAACGCGGATGCCCAGAGGAGGACGGTCGCCAGAGCCGCTGCGAGCGCCAGGCCCCTTTCGCTCGGTGCGATTGACTGGACGGCGGGAGCGAGTGTCACGGCGCAAGCCTATCCGCTGAACACTTCGGTGATGACCGAACTATCGAGGCGGTACGGTTCTCGGTGATGGGTACCGATTTTGCGTCGGTTGGCCGCCTGCTCAGCAGTCCGGCGCGCGCTGCGATGCTGGATGCGCTTCTCGACGGGCGCACGGCGACATCGAGCGAGCTCGCGGCCGCCGCGGCCGTCAAGCCATCCACCGCGAGCGGACACCTCGCGGCGCTTGTCGAAGGCCGCATGGTCGTTGTCGCAACGCGTGGACGCACCCGCGAATACAGCATCGCGGATCGCGATATCGCGCTTGCGCTGGAGGCGTTGTCGAGAATCTGCCCGGATCCGCCCGTGCGCTCACTCCGCTCGGCTCGCGACATGGATGCGCTGCGGGCTGCGCGCACCTGCTACGACCATCTCGCCGGCCGGCTGGGTGTCGACGTCCTGGGGGCCCTGCTTCAGCGCGAGTGGCTCGTGGCGCGCGGCGACGAATACGTGCTCTCTGCAGCCGGCGACCAGAGCCTTGTCGATATCGGCGTGGATGTGCCGAAAGCGCGGATGCAGCGACGGCATTTCGCTCGCGTGTGTCTCGACTGGACCGAGCGGCGGCCGCATCTTGCGGGGGCGCTCGGCGCGGCGTTGTGTCAGAGCGTCCTGCACGCGGGCTGGGTACGGCGGCGCCGCTCCGGCCGCGGCCTGCTCATCACACCGCTCGGCGTCGATCAACTCCAGCAGGCATTCGGGATCTCGACAACGGCAGCGTCGTGAGCGCGCCGGCGCCGATTCGTCGAGTCAGTCGCGCGCTCATCGTCGATGCTGGGCAACGGGTGCTGCTCTTTCGCCGGGAGCTTCCCGACCGGGAACCCTGGTGGTTTGCACCAGGCGGTGCGCTCGAGCCAGGCGAGACGTATGAGTCCGCGCTGGTTCGCGAGGTGATGGAGGAGACCGCGTTGATCGTCGACGCCTCCGCCGTCGGGGCGCCCGTCTGGGGCCGCGACTCCGTGTTCATCTGGCAGGGAATCGCGGAGCGGCATGTCGAGCAATTCTTCCTCGTACGGGTCGTCAGCCATGAGGTCGATACCAGCCGCTTCGAGCCCGTGGAGGCGGCGGTGATCAGGACCTTTGCCTGGTGGAGACTCGACGACATCCTTGGCAGCATCGAGCGATTCTCGCCAGCCCGCCTCGGCGAGCACCTGGCAGCCCTGCTGCGAGGTGGAGTCCCGGATCGCCCAGTTGCAGTGGGCGAATAAGGCTTTAGGTCCGGAAGGACTCGTTGTGTTCGCGCGCCGCATCGATAGGGTGATTGAGCACGAGCAGCGAACGAGGCTGCATCGGGACCTCATCTCCAGCATGATGGGTGCTCGAACCGCGATGCCCTTCGGGATCGTCGGTGTCGATGACAAGGGTCCATCCGCCGCGCCATCCAGACGGCATGGTCCAGGTGATCGGCACGTCGCCACTGTGGAGCAGGATCATCAGCGAGTCACCGACGATGCGGTGGCCGCGCGGATCGCGGTCCGGAATCTCCTCGCCGTTGAGGATCATGCCGATGGTTCGCTCGCCGTCATTGTCCCAGTCGGTGTCAGTGAACTCCTCGCCGTTGGGCAGCAGCCAGATGATGTCCTTTCTTCCCGAACGCCGTGTGGCCTCACCGGAGAAGAAGCGCTTCCGCCGCAGGACCGGTTGCTCGCGTCGAAACGCGACGACGCGCTGCACGAAGCGCAGCATCACCTCGTCGACGCTGGTCCAGTCGAGCCAGGAAATCTCATTGTCCTGACAGTACGCATTGTTGTTGCCGTGCTGGGTGCGGCCGATCTCGTCGCCGCCGCAAATCATCGGGCAGCCCTGCGAGAGCAGCACCGTGGCGATCAGATTGCGGCGCTGGCGATCGCGCAGCGTCATGGTGTCAGGATCATCGGTCTCGCCTTCGACACCGCAGTTCCACGAGCGGTTGTCGTTGGCGCCGTCGTCATTGCCTTCGCCGTTGGCCTCGTTGTGCTTCTCGTTGTATGTGACCAGGTCGCGCAGCGTGAATCCGTCATGTGCGGTCACGAAGTTGATGCTCGCCCACGGCTGGCGGCCATCCCACTGGTAGAGGCTGCTCGAACCGGTGAGGCAGTTGGCGATATCACGAACGCCGCCGGCTTTGCCTCGCCAGAAATCGCGCACCGTGTCGCGGTACGCGCCGTTCCATTCCGCCCATCGCACGGGGAAGTTGCCGACATGATACCCACCCTCACCGACGTCCCACGGCTCGGCAACGAGCTTCACGCGTGACAGCACGGGGTCCTGGTGGATGATGTCGAAGAACGCCGAGAGCCGGTCGACGTCGTAGAACTGGCGCGCGAGCGCCGCAGCGAGGTCGAACCTGAAGCCGTCGACGTGCATCTCGGTCACCCAGTACCGGAGGCTGTCGGTGATGAGCTGCAGCGTGATCGGGCTGCTGACGTTGAGACTGTTGCCGGTCCCAGTGACGTCGAAGTAGAAACGCGGCTCGTCCTCGACCAGCCGGTAGTAGGACGGATTGTCGATGCCGCGAAAGCTCACCGTCGGGCCGAGATGGTTGCCCTCACCGGTGTGGTTGTAGACGACGTCGAGGATCACCTCGAGACCGGCCCCATGCAATGCGCGCACCATGGCCTTGAACTCGCGGACCTGGTCGCCGTTGCCACCGCCCGCCGAGTAGCGGCTTTCCGGCGAGAGATAGCCGACCGAGTCGTAGCCCCAGTAGTTCACGAGACCGCGATCGACGAGGTGTCCCGCATCGATGAAGTGGTGTACCGGCATGAGCTCGACGGCGGTGACCCCGAGTCGCTGCAGATATTCGAGCGAGCTCGGATGCGCCAGCCCGGCGTAGGTCCCGCGCAATTCCTCGGGGATATCTGGGTTGCGTTTCGTGAATCCCTTCACGTGCAGCTCGTAGATCACCGTGTCGGCCCATGCGGTATCCGGTCGACGGTCGTCGCCCCATGGGAAGCTCCGGTCGATCACGACACTGCGGGGCATCGACGGAGCCGAGTCGAGGTGACTCGGGTCGAGATCGTCGCCATCGAACGAGTAGCCGTAGAGCTCGGGTCCGTGCTTGAACCGTCCCGATATCGCCCATGCATAGGGGTCGAGAAGCAGCTTGCGCGGGTTGTGACGCAGACCGTGCAACGGGTCGTAGGCACCATGGACACGAAGCCCGTATCGCTGTCCCGGACCGACCTGGTCGATGTATCCATGCCAGACAAGGTCAGTCCGCTCCTGGAGCTCGTACGTGGCGGTCTCGACGCCGTTGTCGTCGTAGAGCACCACGTCCACACCATCGGCGGACGCCGAGTACACGGCGAAATTCGTACCCTCACCATCCCACGTCGCGCCAAGCGGTGCCTCGCTCCCAGGCCAAGCCTGGTGACGGGGAGTGGTTCGGCTTCCCGTGCGCCGTCTAGGGCTGGTGGTCATGGCGGTGCAATGATGGCGCAGTCCAGAAAATTGATAGAGTTACCTTCAGATATGGTGATAGTCCGAGTGATATTACAGAAACGGACGGTGCCGGGGCGCCGGCGATGAGGGCCAGTCCTCGCGCCACCTACCGGGTGCAGCTGCGCGAGGAGTTCGATTTCGACGCTGCCACGGCGATTGTTCCGTACCTGGAGGAGCTCGGCGTCTCTCACCTGTACACCTCGCCGTACATGCAGGCGGCGGACCACAGCCCGCATGGATACGACGTTGTCGATCCGACACGCGTGAGCGAAACGCTCGGTGGCGAGCCCGGCCTGCGCCGTCTCGATGGCGCCCTTCGCAACGCGCGGATGGGGCAGCTGCTCGACATCGTGCCCAACCATGTGTGCATCGCCGAACCCGCCAATACCCGCTGGTGGAGCGTCCTGCGTGACGGACAGGCGGGCGAGTATGCGTCGACCTTCGACATCGACTGGGATGCGCCAGCACTCCGGAATCGAGTGCTCCTCGCTGTGCTGGGCGCGCCGCTCGACGAGGTGCTGGCTGACGGTGGACTCGAGGTGGTCGCGACCGCCTCGACCTTCGAACTCCACTACGGGAGCAGCGCTTTTCCCCTTGCACGAGGGACGGCCATCCGGCCCGGACCAGTCGCTGCCGAGACGCTGGACGCGCAGCACTACATCCTCGACTTCTTCAAGACAGGTTCCGCACTGATCAACTACCGCCGCTTCTTCGACGTGTCATCGCTCGCCGGCGTCCGTGTGGAGGACCACGAGGTGTTCGACTGGAGTCTCACCCGGGCCATCGACCTCGTCGACGACGGCACGGTTGACGGGCTGCGCATCGACCACATCGATGGCCTGCGTGATCCGGCGGGATTCGCTTCCCAGCTGCGGTCGCGGGTTCCGGGAGCATGGTTGATCGCCGAGAAGGTCCTTGCCAGCGGGGAGCACCTGCCGGTCGGCTGGCCGATCGATGGGACGACCGGCTATGAATTCGGCGCGCTGCTCGCCTCGCTGATGATTCATCCAGGCGGGCTCGAGGAGCTCTCTGATTGCTACCGGCAGTTCACCGGCGACGCATGCGACTTTCAAATTCATTCACATCGGGGACGCCATGAGGTGGTCGAGTCGTTGTTGAGCGCCGAGCTTGGCAGGCTCACACGGGTTGCCGGGGCCGCCGGTGTAGCAGACGCGCGAACCGAGCTCGCGGTCCTCATCGCCGGCATGCCGCAGTATCGGATCTACCCGCGCGCCGATGACGGGTTATCGCGCGACGATCAGCGAGCTCTGAACGCAGCCGAGACGTGGGCACGCCAATCCGGCGCGTGCGACGGCCTGCGCCTCGATGCGGTTCTCGCCATCCTTCGCGGCGAGGGCGACGCTGCCGCGCCGGCCCGTGAGCTGCGTGAGCGCTTTCAGCAGGTCGCCGGCGCGGTGATGGCCAAGGGCGTCGAGGACACCGCTTTCTATCGCTTTACGCGCCTGGTCGCGCTCAACGAAGTCGGCTCCGATCCCGAGCGCATCAGCACGCTCGACGAGTTTCACGAAACATGTGTCGAGACAGCGCGGGATCGCCCTTTGACGTTGCTCGCCACAACCACCCACGACACCAAGCGGTCCGAGGATGCACGCCTGCGCGTCGGACTGCTTTCGGAGATGCCGCAGCAATGGCGCCACACAGTCGAGCGCCTGGACCACCTTGCTGCGCGTCATCGCGGAGTGCACTCGCCGTCACGCACCGCCAAGTACCTCTTCTATCAGACGCTTGTGGCTGCGCATCCCATCGATGCCGATCGCGCGTGGGCGTACATGCTCAAGGCCGGTCGGGAGGCGAAACTGGATACCAGCTGGGTCGAACCGAATGGTCAATACGAGGCGAATCTCGAGCGGTTCGTGCGGGGGATGATCGCCGACCCGGACGTCGAGACGGAGATCAAGGCGGTGGTCACCGCGATGACCCCCGCGTGGCAGATGCTGTCGCTGTCGCAGACGCTGATCAAGCTCACAGCGCCGGGCATTCCCGACATCTATCAGGGGTCCGAGCTCTGGGATCTTCGCCTGGTGGATCCCGACAACCGCACGCCGGTGGACTACGGCACGCGGCGCGCCGTCCTCCACGACGTGATGCGCGCGGATCGCGGCGACTTCCTGTCCGGTCTCGAATCCGGCGCTCCAAAGCTGCGTCTCATCGCCACAGCGCTGGCGGTGCGCGCTCGCCATCCGGAGGCGTATGGCCGTGAGTCGGGCTACGCTCGCGTGACGGCAACCGGTGCGCGCGCCGACCACGTGATCAGCTTTCTACGCGCGGGTGCGGATGGCCGGCCGGTCACTGCAACGCTCGCCTTTCGCTGGCCGTTGCTGCTCCGCGACGGATGGGGGGACACGCTCGTGGCTCTCCCCGACGGGTGCTGGCGCGACGCGCTCACCGGGCGTGAAACCCCGGGCGGTGAGCAGCGCATGGCAACGCTGCTCGAGGCGGCTCCGGTCGCGCTCCTGGAAAGCGCGTGACCGCCAGGAGGATCAGCGTCTGGGCGCCGGCCGCAGAAGCGGTCGACCTCGTCGCCGGCGACGAAACGTGTGCGATGGAAGCGTCCGGTGGCGGGTGGTTCGCCGCCAATGCGGATCTCGGCGCAGGGGATGACTATGCGTTCAGCGTCGATGGCAGCGATCCGATGCCGGATCCGCGGTCGGGATGGCAGGCCGGGGGAGTCCATGAACCATCTCGGCTTGTCGATCATCCGCGCCGGCGAGCGATCGATGAGTGGCGGGGATTCCCGCTCAGTGACGCCATCATCTACGAGCTGCACGCCGGCACCTTCACACCGGGAGGCACCTTCGAAGCCGCGATCACGCGCCTCGACCATCTCAAGGAGCTCGGCGTCAACGCCGTCGAGGTGATGCCGGTTGCCGAGTTCCCTGGACGGCGCGGGTGGGGCTACGACGGCGTTGACCTCTCTGCGCCTCACCATGCATATGGGGGTCCGGACGGCCTGCATCGGCTCATCGAGGCGTGCCATGCCCGCGGCATCGCGGTGGTCCTCGACGTTATCTACAACCACGTGGGGCCTGAGGGGGACTACCTCGGCAACTTCGGACCGTACTTCACCAATCGATACGAGACACCGTGGGGAAGCGCCTTCAACTACGACGGCGAGCACTCGGACGAGGTTCGTCGCTTCGTGCTCGATAACGCCGAGATGTGGCTGCGCGACTACGGGGTCGACGGGCTGCGCCTCGACGCCGTGCACGCCATCATCGACACCTCTCCCCTGCACATCCTCGAGGCGATCGCGATTCGAGTCGATGAGCTTGCCGAGGAACTCGGCCGGGACCTCTGGGTGATCGCCGAGAGCGACAGCAACGACCCGCGGCTCGTCCGTAATCGCGAGCTCGGTGGATACGGGCTGGACGCGCAGTGGAACGACGACTTCCACCATGCGCTCCACGCACTGCTGACAGGCGAGCAGCACGGCTACTACGAGGATTTCGGCACCCCGGAGGAGATGGTGACCGCGTTGCTCGAAACGTTCGTCTACGCCGGCCAGTATTCGCGACATCGCAAGCGCACGGTCGGCCGCTCCGCAGCCGACCTGCCGCGCTCTCGCTTCATCGTCTATTCGCAGAATCACGACCAGGTCGGCAATCGCGCCGCAGGGGAGCGGCTCTGCCACCTCGTGAGCGACGGGCGCGCGCGTATGGCCGCTGCGCTGACCCTACTGTCGCCGATGGTGCCGATGCTTTTCCAGGGAGAGGAATGGGCGGCGAGCACACCGTTTCAGTACTTCACCGATCTCGGTGATGCGCATCTGCAAAAGGCCGTGACCAATGGCCGGCGTCGCGAGTTCAGAGCGTTCGGCTGGCCACCTGCTTCAGTCCCCGACCCTCAGGCTGTCACGACCTTCCAGAACTCGATCCTCAAGTGGGACGAGGTCCACGAAGGAATCCACGCATGCATGCTGGACTGGTATCGAAGGCTGATCGAATTGCGCCGCGTCCGGCTGATCGCCTCAGATGATCAGAGCGTGTCCACCAATGCGTGGTATGACAGCACGCGCAGCTTGCTCGCGTACACGCACGCCGATCTGCTGGTGTGCTGCAATCTCGGTACCGAACTCGCCCGTGTCCCCGAGGCAATGGGCACGATATTGGTGCTGGCGTCGGATGGTGCTGTCTGTTCGGATGCCGGCCCGGCACTCAGTCCCGACTCGGTGGCCATCTGGAGCAACGCCGGGACCGCGACGCCGGTCTAGTCGACCGTCTCCGGTGACCAGATCGGGAGGGTCAAGACGAATGTCGACCCACCGCCCGGGGTCGTCGTCGCGGTGATGTCGCCGCCATGGAGGCGCGCCAGTTCGCGGGAGAGATAGAGGCCGAGCCCTGTCCCCGAGATGTGGCTGTTCTCAGGTGTGACCAGACGGCTGAAGCGTGTGAAGAGACGGTGCAACTGTTCCGGTGGGATCCCGAGGCCATGGTCGATGACAGTGATCCGCACGACGTCCTCATCCGCGGTCGTGTGGCAGGCGATCACCCCACCGTCCGGCGAGAATTTCATCGCGTTGTCGAGGAGATTCCGCAGCACCGTTTCGATCCTGCCCGCATCGACGTTGACGAGCACAGAGTCGCTGGGCAGGCGCACGTCGAGGCGGTGAGCACTGCTGAGCTGCGGTTGGATCGCCGACGTTGCGGCGGCCACGATGGCGCGCACGCTTTGCGGCTGCCGCTCGAGGCGCGTGATGCCCTCCTCGAGGCGTGCCGTCTCGAGCATCTCATTGACGAGTGCATTCATCTCGTTGAGCTTTCGCTCGATGACCGGCATTGCATGCTCGAGCGCCTCGGCGTCGAGTGACTTGTCGGCCATCATCGAGAAATAGCCACGCACGACCCCGATCGGGCCGCGCAGCTCGTGCGATGCGAGCTTGAGAAAATCTGAGCGCATCTTCTCCATCGCGCGCGTGCGCTCGATGTGCTCGATGAGCCGCTGCGCTTCGGCATCGCCAAGGGTGCGGATGCGCTCTTCGGAGTCCTTGATCTGCCAGACGAGGCCGGCGGCGAAAGCGGCGAGCTGGAGGGTCCAGCCGTCTTCGTTGCTGAAGCCGTCGGGTTTGATGGGGTCATAGGCGGCAAGCACGCCGAGCCGCAGCGTCCCGGCGCGCCACGCCACTGCCATCGTGCCGGCCGTGGAGCCGGGATGGTCGCTCCTCAGACTCATTCCCAGCTCGGCGGCGTGACCATGAAAGACGGCATCACCAAAGATGACTCGATCGCGGACGGATGTCCCGTCGGGATTGCAGGGCACCTCTTGCAACTGCGCCAATTCCGTCGCGGTGAACCCGTGTGCGGCTGCTGCCGGCATCAGCAGGGTGCGGTCCATGCTGAGCCGCCAGAGCGTCACGCGACGCGCGCCCACGAGCTCCGCAACCGTCGCCGCGAATCGCGCATACAGATCGGCTTCGGAGGCGTTGGAGTCCAGGTGGTCGGAGACGCTCAACAGGGCATGCAACGCCTTCTGCTGGGCCTCCTTGGTTTCGGCGAAGAGGCTGGCGTTCTGGAGCGCGAGCGCGGCGGAAAGCGCGATCTGCTCGAGATTGTCCAGATCGAGCTGGCCAAACGCCTGATCCGTGCGGCGGCTCACGGCGAGGACACCCAGCACGCGCCCACCGGCTCGGAGTGGGAGCATCACGCGCCTGCGCACGTCCGACAGCTGCTCCTGCATGTCGGCAGGCATTCCCGAGACATCGGAGAATCCCTCGAACGCTGCTTCGCCGCTGTCGATAGCGCTGCGCAACTCCGGCGTCAGCTGCCATCTCGCGCCGATCCTCGCAGGGGGGCGAGTCCGATCGTAACCCGCGATCGCCTCGATGCTATCCGGCCAGAATTTGGTCACGGTGATGCGGTCGACGTCGACGATTTCGGCGATGCGCTCAACGATCGCCTGGACGACCTGAGCGGGGTCAAGCGATGCTGAAAGCTCGCGGGTCGCCTCACCGGTGAGGCGCAGTCGATCGACGAGGTGCCGCGTCGACTCTCTCGCGTCGTCACCGATGACCATGATGCTGATCAGCCGTGTGAATCGATCCATGATGGCTCGCTCGGTGTCTGTGAACGGCCGGGTCTCGGGCCGCCAGAACCCGACAACTCCCATCCCGACACGTCCATCCGGAAGCGGTGTCCCGGTCGACATCGGTACCAACCGTCCGATCCGGATGTGCGAGCCGAAGACCTCGGGGGCCGCGCTTTCATCCGGTGCGTTGCTGGTTTCGACCGCAACGTGATGCAGCATCGCGCGTCCGTGCAGCATCCCTTCGTGCAGCGGCCACTCATCGCCGATCAGTCGCTCCGCCCAGGGTCCTGAAGCGGCGATCACCTGGAAGATATCGGGGCGCGACGCGGGCACGACCGAGATCACGCACTCCGTGTCGGGCACGACGTGCGTGGCTTCGACGGCCATCGCCCTGAGGAGATCCGCGAGTGGCACCGTGGCCCGTGGATCGGTGGGAACGTCGTCGAGGAGGCGTCCGATCAGGCGGCCGATCGCCTCGTTGACGCGCCGCGTGTCCTCGTCCCCCGGAGATGGCCTGGACTGAGGGTCGGCGATACCCGGGGCCGAATGCTTCTCTCGCGCTACGGGCACAGCGATACGATGCGCAGCCAGACCATTTTAGTGATAGCGACTATATCACCCAACAGCCGTGTGGTCCCTCAGGTCGAACCCTCGACCCACGGTTCCCCAGAGTATGCTACAATAATACTATAATGTTGTGTGATAGCGATGAAGGAAACCTCTGATATGCCGGACCGCGTTCCCATTGGCTTTGTCTCCGTCTGAACCGGCCGCGCCCGCGCCGAGCAGTCGAGGGCGCGCGGTCAAGGATCGGAGAGCGCCCAGAGCGTCGTCCCGGCGCACAGCCGGCGGGCTGTGGGACAGCCGTCCGGTGAAAGCGCTCGTCTGGCTCGCCATCATCCTCGCGCTCATCTGGATCTTCGACGGTGCGTCGTTCATCCTCGTGCACGTCTTCAACGTGCTGCTGCTCTTCATCTTCGCGGGGATCATCGCGCTCATCCTCACCCCGTTCATCGACTGGATGGAACGCGTCAGACCGTTCCGAGGGCACCGCTCGTTTGCAGTGCTGCTCATCTACGTTGTCGGTGTCGCGATCATCGCCGGCGCGATCCTGCTCATCCTCCCGACCGTGATCGCCCAGGTGAAGGGATTGCCTGCACTGGCGCAGACGATCGAGAATCAGCTGCACCGGCATGGCATTTCGTTCTCGTTGGCATCATTGATCAAAGCAGTCAACGGGCAACAGCTCGGCGTTGCGCTCGGTGTCGCCGCAGCGTTCGTGTCCGGGCTCGTCAGCGTGGTGTTGATCCTGGTCATCTCCATCTATCTGCTCATCGAGGGTCGTGCTGTCGTCGCGACCGCGCGCAACGTGTTTCCCAGCCGGCAGCGCGAGTTCGACTTCACGGCGCTCGCCGTCGGATCGACCGTTGCCGCCTACGTGCGTGGCCAGGTCCTGATGTCCTTGGTGATCGGCGTCTACACTGGCGTGGGTTTGACTCTCGTCGGCGTCAAGTACGCGTTTCTCCTGGGCATTGCCGCGTTCTTCCTCGAGTTCATCCCGATCGTCGGCGCCGTGGTCGCGATGGCGCTCGCTGTCGCGGTTGCGCTGCTCCAGGGCCCGATCATCGCGCTCTTCGCACTCGGCATCGGATTGGTGGGACACGCCATCGACGCGTACCTCCTCGGCCCGCGCGTCTATGGACGTGTGACACGGCTCCACGCGCTGGTGGCGATGGCGGCGCTGCTGGTCGGCGCCGAGCTGGCCGGCATCCTCGGTGCACTGTTCGCGGTGCCGATCGCGGCGGTCGCCAACATCTTCCTCGGTGCGATGTACCGCGCTCGACGGGGCGACACGGCAATGACCACCGCCCCCGACGACTCGGTGACCGTCGAGTCGCTCCCACGCCTCGGGGAGGAAGTCAGCGCGGTCGAGGAGGAGGGGGTCCGCAAGGAGCCGGTGCCCCAGGGCGTCCAGGCCACTGGGCGAAATGGTACAGTCTGACTATTATGTATATGGATATGACCAACATCACGCGTGCGATGCCGGTCCGGCCCGTCGTCTGACGCGTAAAGCAACGTCGTGAAGTCCGGCGGCCGGCCATCAGGGGTGGCCGCCGGCACAACACGGAGGAACTGACCGTGAGCGATGACGACCAACGTCCCGCGGAAGCCGAGCGCGGCAAGAAGCCGGGGCTGGCTTGATGAAGAGTTCGACGGGAAGCATGGGACCGTTGCCTCCAAGAAGTCGTTGAGCGAGGAGCGCAACCCGGCGTTCCATCCCCAGAACCTGCACGACGCGGCGCGCAAAGTTTCCGAGGAATCTCAGGATGACAGTGTCCTCGGCACGGCGAAGAAGGCGCTCGAAGAGATCGATCGCCAAGTGGGCGGCGAGTACGAAGGCCGCGAGGAGGGGCATTCCGCGCAGCGCCCGTCGTGAATCCCGCTCAGAGCGGGGTGTCGGAAGACCCGAGCCTCTGGGATGGACGCGACCGCCCGACCTTCGTCGACAGTTGCGCCGGAGTCGTGTCCGCCTTGACCAGGAACTCGAGAGCTCCGAGCTTCAGACCGCGCTCGCGTAGCTCCGGCTCGCCGTAGTTGCTAAGGATGATCACGGGGATGTGCGTGGTTGCCGGATCGGCGCGAAGCCGCTCGAGCACTTCAAATCCGTCCAGACCGGGCAGTCGCAGGTCCAGATAGATGAAGTCCGGCGCCTCGTCGGCAGCCATTCGGAGGCCTTCCTCGCCATCCCTGCCGACGACAACGCTGTAGCCGTCAGCCGCAAGACGGAGGCGGTACATCTCCGCGGCAGCCGCGTCGTCCTCGATCAATAGAACCCTGACGTCTTCGTCCACCAAGCTTCTCCTCTGACACCCCCGGCATCGGTGAAATCACCTGGCATCCGGCTCGCTGCGTAGCCCGGATTGTAGCGCTGTCCTCCCTGCCGTTTGTCATGAAACCACTGAATTCCAGACCGTCGACACTACAGGCAGGCTATCAGTTTGCTTGACACTCACTTTACCAAGCTGGTAATCTCGATTCCGGCACTGCTCAGCCATCCAAACCGAATTCCCCTCCCCAAAAGCCCACCCCGCCGGGGTTCATCCCCCGGCGGGATGGCTGCCTCGCAGTGGCGTCGCTGGTGCAATCGGCGGCGTCGCTCACGGTATACACTCGCTATCATGATTGCGCCCGCGATACCCCGGGGTGGACCTTCGTGCTGAGCGAGCGTCAATCGATTCCCGTCTCGGTCAGCGGGATGACTGAGCCATCAGATCGCTGCGGATTCGGCCTGGCGTTCGAACGGCCCTCCATCGACTGCCCCGCGTTCCAGCGGAGCCAGTTCATCGCCGCGACGTCGTATGGCAAGCCGCTCGGCACGCACATCGCATGCGCCCACCTCGTGGTGGGTGAGTTGAGCACGAATCAGTTCTATCCGCGCTGCTCACTCGGCGCCGTGCCCGACAGGATGCGCTGGCTCGGCATGATGGGGCTGGCGCGCCTGGAGGTGCAGCGAGCATTGAGCGCGGAGTTCGAGCTTCAGCACCCGGATGCCCTGAGAGAATTGATCGCGGCAAAAGCGACCGCGCTCGCCGAGCCGCCGGACAGCCGGTCGGGCCGCCTGGCGCTCGCTGCGGTGGTTCGCGAGTTCGTGGACGAGTTCGGGGCGTTCGTGAGCACACATGCGACGCGACTCGAGGAGCTCGGTTTTTCAGCGAGTGATCTCACCGACCGTGTCGCGATCGTGCTCGGCGAGTGGCAGCGCAGCTCGCGTCTGGACCTCCCGCGTGGCGACGGTCAGCCCCCCCCGCGACCCGATGGGCCACTGCCCTCGACCGAGGGTGCCCAGGTGTCCGGTTCGGTCACCATCTCGCGCGCGACGAACCCGGCGGCGCTGACCTTCGTCGGGAGCATCGACCAGACCAACCTCAACGCGGTGGATGCGGCGCTGACTGAGGCGATCGCCGGGGGAGACGTGGTCAGGATCGACCTCACCGGCGTGACGTTCTGTTCCGTTGCCGGCTTGCGCCTGCTCATCCGCGCCGCCAAAGGCGGCATGATCACGTTGGCCGGCATGCAGCCACAGTTGCAGCGTGCTTTGACTGCCGCGGGCCTCGCGTCTGTCGCCGCGATTGCGTCGCCCATCACGGATCTCGAGGTGGCGATTTGACAAGCGGTCACGGCGTCCGCGACTTCAGGCATGAAGCGATCCTCTATGAAGGGGAGACGGAATTCCTCGAAGGCGTCGCGGCGTTCGTCATCGATGGTCTCGCCGCCGGGGAACCGTCGCTGGTCATGGTGAGTGCCGAGAAGATCGACGCACTCCGCGGGCGCATCGGCGCTGATGGTGATGGGCTGGTCGAATATCGAGATATGAGCGTGGTCGGCGCCAACCCGGCACGGATCATCCCCGCATGGGTCGCGTTCGCGCTCGCGCAGGAGCAACGCGGGGTCGTTCGCATGCGCGGTGTGGGCGAGCCGATCTGGCCGGGACGCGCCGCGGCCCAGTTGGAGGAGTGCCACTGGCACGAGGCCCTGATCAACACGGCATTTGCGCACCTGCAGGGCTTCTGGCTTGTCTGCCCCTATGACGTCGCGGTCCTTGATCCGAGTGTCGTTCGAGAGGCACGACAGACCCATCCCCTGGTCAGCGACGGCGCAGCGCCCGAATCTCTTCGGGTGCATTCGTTGGTCGAGGAATTCGTCGCACCGACGTTTCCCTTGTCCTCATCGTTGCCGCAGCCCGATAGCGCTGCCGTCACCGAGATCGCGTTCGACTCCGGCACCGCAGGCGAGGTGCGCGCGCTGGTGGCGGCAGAGGGTGCACGCGCAGGGCTGCTGCGCTCGCGGCTCGAGGATCTGATCCTGGCGGTGAGCGAGGTCGCGACTAACAGCATCGAACACGGTGGCGGTCGGGGCGTGGCGCGCATCTGGGTCGATGACGGCGACGTCGTCTGCGAGGTGGCGGATCGCGGCGTGATCAGCGATCCGCTTGTGGATCGGCGGCAACCGGGTGCCGACCTGTCGGGTCCTCGCGGTCTCTGGACGGTGAACCAGCTCTGCGACCTCGTTCAGGTGCGCTCGTCGCGCGACACCGGATCGGTCGTGCGTGTCCGCGTGAACGCGGGTCGCAAGCTGGCATGACGCCGCGACAGCCATGACTCGCGTGGCCGCAGGCGGCGACGGCGCGGGGAAGATGCTCAATCTCGACAAACCCCTTTACACAATCGGCATCACCGCCGAAGTCCTTGCCACGCACACGCGGACACTCATGATGTACGAGCACCTGGGGCTTGTCGTGCCAAGTCGAACGGCCACCAATCGGCGGCTCTACTCGCAGCGCGACATCATCACGCTCGGTGCGATCCAGCGATTGACCCGGGGATATGGCCTCAACCTGATCAGCGCACGCTCGCTGATCCTCTGTCTTCAGTTGCTCGACGCCCACGGCATTTCGCGACCCGCGGAGCTGGCCGACATCGACATCGAGCACGTCAAGGTCTGAAGCTCAGACGATCCTCGCGTTCGCGGTGGCCTTGGGATGACGGAAGAACCGCGCGCGACAACGGGCACAGCGGAACAGGAGTCGTAGCCCCATCCGGCCGAGCACCTCGGTCAGACGCGAATCGCACTGCGGGCAGATCGCGGCCTCCTGGAGCAAATCGTCGGGAACCGGCTTTGCGTCGAGCTGGACCGGCTTGTATCTACGGGGCACCAGGTGACCTCCCAGCTAATCCCGCTCAGGCGTCGGAGGGCCTGATGAACGGCTGTCAGCTATCAGTAAAGATGATAGTAATACTACCATACTTCGCCCATAGCTGATCACCCGGAGTCCCGAGCTCCACACAATCCAAGCGCCGGGCCGCGCCCTACTGCTCGATGCTGTCGGAGCGATCGCGAAAACGCACGACGGCCTCGGAAATCGTCTCTTCGAGGTACCGGTAAAAGAGCTGACGCTGGGAGATGTCGATCGCCGCCTCGACGTCCTGGCCATCCCGGCGCCGTGCGATCCACGGCGGGACGCCGCCGGCGACGGCCTCGCATCCCACGCGAACATGGACGAGCGAGTCGTTGTCCTCAGCCACGTGCAGCGTCACGTTGAGGACCGGGCCGGTGTGTTCGACGAGACGCCAGCTCCGCTCCCACCGGGCATTGCGATGAAAGTCGTGCGCGCGCCGGGCGACATGGTCGGAGATCACGCTCTCCCCAGGCCGAGCGGCGCGAGCGAGCACTGTCCGGATGTCCTTGTCGAGGTCGCGACCGATCCAGTCGACCAGCGACGGTGCGCGATCGTCGATGTCCGGATGTCCGCTCGGATCACCTGACAGCTCGCCGATTGCCTGCACGGTGCCGGCATGCCGGCGGCAGTAGGTGTTCGCTCCGAGCGAGATAGCGTGAGCGGGGCAGATGGTCACCGAGCAGGAACGTTCCCGGCGGTCGCGATAGGCGCAGAGCTGTGCGGTCAGGTTGGCGCAGCCGCGCATCGTGCATGCGATGCCGGTCGCCGGCCGTGCGGGCGCCGCGTCGTGCTCTTTCCGGCGAAACAGCGCGGTCGCGGGAAGGGCACCAAGCCGCCGGAGCGCGCTCGCCTCCTTCCGGGGAGTCTCGACAGTCACCACAGCGTACGTCCTCCAGGTCCCACTCTCGACGCGGCCACCCTCGTTCGCGCGTCCTCGGCTAATCAGACGTCATAGGCGGCGTCCCCGTGCTCTCGTGCGACGGTTTGCGATCCACGCGTTGATGCCCGGTCACGCGGCGCAACGCCGCTCCCGCGGTTATGCGGAGTCGGTGACGACACCCCCCGACAGCTGATCCGTTCGTGCCTTCCAGAACTCGAGCCGGCGCTCGAAGCGCGCGGCTTCGGCTTTCAGCACCTTGAGATCGGTGTCCTTCACCTCCGTCTCGGCGTCATTGTGCAATGAGGTCACAGCGCGCTCTGCGACGTCGAGCAGGCTGCGCTTGAAGTCGAGCAACTCCGTGTAGACCCTTGTCCAGTGCACGGCGTCATCCACGTATGAGGTGTCCTCGTTCTCACCGTCGAGCAGACGCTCGGGTTCAACAGCGTCGAGAGCCGCGTTCTTCGCGTCCTTATGATCCGGGGCCGGCTTTGACGCGTGTTCAGCCGCAGCATCCGCATCGTTCGCGGTGTCGCTCACGACACCCACCTTCGGGTGGCCTCGGCGAGGGCGGCAGGCGGGGTGTGCGCCTTGATGAGGTAATCGTGCGCGCCCAGCTGGCGGCCTCGTTCCATCAGCTCGGGTTCGCTGTAGTTCGTGAGGATGACGACCGGAATGCCCGCGGTGGTCGGCGCCGCTCGGAGCCGCTGCAGGACGTCGAAGCCGTGCATCTCGGGCAACCCAAGGTCGAGATAGATCAGGTCCGGGGCATCGGCGCCGGCACGGTCGATCGCCTCAGCACCGGAGCGCGCCGTGATGACCTGGAATCCGTAGGCAGCCAGCTGCGTCTCGTACATCGTGGCGACGTCGACATCGTCGTCGACGAGCAACAACCGTATTCCCAGCGCCCCATCACGCATGCACTCTCCCCGCTGGCCGCTTGCGTCCGCGCGGCAGCCGCAGGGTGAATGTACTCCCTTCGCCGGGCCGGGACACCACCAAGATGTCTCCGCCCTGTCCCTCGGCGAGACCTCGTGACAGGTGGAGGCCGAGGCCGGTCCCCTGAATCCCGGCTGCGATAGCACGCTGGAGACGGCCGAAGGGTTGAAACAGCTTCGACAGGTCCTCCTCCGAGATGCCCTCACCCTGGTCGATCACGTCCACCGCGACCCAGCCGGGCTCGTCGCGCACGGTCACCGTGACGGGCGCGTTGTCCGGCGAATATTTCAGCGCGTTGGAGATGAGGTTGCGAAGGATGGTCTCGACCTGTTCCGGGTCGGCTCGCACACGGATGCGCCGCGTGGATTTGACGCTGACGACCCGGGGCGACCGACCACCTGCGGTGACAGCCGCCGAGGCGGCGACTGCGCGCGTCAGGGCCACCATGTCCACTTCGGACGCCGTCTGACCTCGAGCGCGGATCTCCATGCGACTCGTGGTGAGCATGCGGTCGACGAGCTCGCTCATGTGGCGCATCCGACCCGTCATCAAAGGCACTACCTTGGCAGCGGGACCGGGCAGCTCCCCGAGGGACCCTTCCTCGAGCATCGAGAGGTAGCCGCTCACCAGCGTGATCGGCGCGCGGAGCTCGTGGGATGCGAGAGGCAGGAACTCCGACTTCTGCCGTTCGAGAACCGCCATCCGTTGCGCGTGCGCTTCGAGCCGGTCGAGCTCGGCGGCCTGGAGGCCCTGGGCGCGCTGTTCCGCCGCATAGCCTTGCCACACCAGCGCCGACGAGCGCGCGGCGAGGCGCATGATCCACTCGTCCTGGTCGCTGAAGCCGCTCTGTGAATTCCAAGCGGCAAGGATCCCCAACGGCACCGCGGCGGTGCGCCAAGGCACTGCGAGAATGTCGCGAGCGTCGAAGCGCGCGAGCATCGAGCCAGGACCAACCGCCGCCTGCGGCTCGGACCGGTTGAGCCGCAACGCCTCACCAGCGTAGAGAACGCGCGACAGGTCCGGGTGGTCCTTGAAATCCAGGACCCTGACCGCGTCGGTGCTTGCCTCGCCGGTGGCGAGCGGATCGTGGAGCGGGACCAGTTCACTCCCGGTCAGCTGCCAGAAACCGGCACGTTCGGCGTCCACCAGACCCGCCGCCGTCTCGCTCATCTTTTCGAAGAACGTCGCGGGATCGAGGCTCGACGCGACGTGCCGGGACATCTGCGTCAAGGAGTCGAGGCCTCGGCGCTGGGCGTTGCGCACCTGCTCGACGAGACGGGCATTGCGCAATGCGAGGACTGCGAGCAGCCCGACCTGCTGGAGCCCCTCCAGCTCCAGAGGTACGAACGGGCGATCGCTCCTGCGGCTCAGGATGAGCACCGCTCCGACCGTGTCGCCGAGCGCCAGCGGAACGATGGCGGTGTGATGCATCACCAGCAGGGCTGGCGCAAGAACGGGATCCGCGATGCCGGAGTCACCGAGACTTCCGCCCAACTGGATCTGGCCCGTCTTCACGGCCTGGTCGAGCAGCGGCTGCCGGCTCAGCCAGGTCAATGGGTACTCCTTTCCGACGAAGTCCGGTGGTCCGCCGCGCTGGTAGCTGGCCTCGACACGCAAGACGTCCTGATCAAGGCTCGTCAGCGTGCAGCGATCGACATCGATGTTCTCGGCGGCGAAGCGCACAAGGCGCTCCATGATCTGATGCGCGTCACCGCGCGAGACAAGATCCGCCTCGATCGACGCGCCGAAACTGCCCGTCTCCGGCAGGCGCGGACTCAGGTCAGAGTCGAACGTGGTCGATGTCAATCTCGGCAAGCTCCGGCGGCCGGGGAATGCCGTGTGCGTCGAGGAGTTGCAGGCACTTGATGACGTATCTCGCTCCCGCAATATTCAATCCGTACTGACGCGTGAGGCGTTGAATCGCGCTGAGTGTGAGGATGTCGCGCTGCGAATAGCGGCGCCGGTTGGTCGCGGTCCGCTCCGGAACTCCGAGCCCCATGGTCTCGTACATCATCAGGGTGCGCGGATGGCTGGCGAGGATCTCGGCCGCGACACTGATGGTGTACAGCGGTTTGTCGAGGTCGAGCATCCGCTCGGACGTGGGGACGGTGGTCTCAGCAGGCAACCGATCGACCCATCGCTAGACCTCTGCGGGCACGTCGCCCAAGCCCGCGCGCGCGACCGGTGGCACTGTCCAACGTGACAGCGATTCTACCGGTCAAGCGCGCAGCGTCAGACCAGACCTGCGCTGGCCGCCGTGCGCTGGCGGAAGAATTGGACACGGCACCGGTCACAACGAAAGACGAGGCGGAGCCCCATTCTCCCGAGCACCTGGGTGATCCTGGAGCTGCACTGAGGACAGGTCGCCGCCTCGGCCAGATATTGTCCCTCGACGGGTTTGACATCGAGTTGAATCGGCTTGTATTTGCGAGCCATCGAGTACCTCCAAGTGGTGCGGCCGGGTCGGGCGAGGAGACTCTCATGGACCCCTGCTTGGACCATCCTATCACAAAACGTGATAGTGCTGATATTGCTATCATGATGACCATGACTGAGTTGGTGACCCCGAGGTCCGAGCAGATGGGGCGATCGCGAATCGCACCGCGCTCGCTGCGTCGTCGCCGGAGGCTCGATCTTCGAGCGCTGGCGACCGGGGCGGCTCTGTTTGTCGCCGTCGCCTGGACCATCTTCTTCGGAGTGGGGGTCGTTCTCCGCTAGTCCGATCCAGCGAGGGGGGACGGCCCGGTGAGGCGCTTGCTGGTGAGTTGGCATGCCCAGCCGGGCCATTGAACTCCGCGGTTTGTCTGGTACCGTACTGGAACCAGGGGTACACATCCGTCAACGGGAGTGGAAGACAACGGCCACTGAGGAATACCGAGCGGACGAGGACGTCAAAGTCCTGCTCATCGAGGACGACGTCGCCGCCGCCGAGATGTATCGGTTGCGTCTCGTGGCCGACGGGTATTCGGTCGTGATCGGCCACGACGGCCGGGAAGGCCTGCGCCTCGCGACCGACGAAGCTCCCGACTTCATCTATCTCGACCTTCGCCTCCCGGGGCTCGACGGCTTCGAGGTGCTAGAACGCCTCCGCGGCGACGCGGCCACAAGGCACATCCCCGTCATCATCCTCACCAACTACGGCGAACCCGAATTGCGGGAACGCGGTTTGAGGCTCGGCGCCCTCGAGTTCCTCGTCAAAGCCGATACGAACCCGGCACAGCTCTCCGAGAGCGTCGAACGGTCGATCGGCCCGCGCGCACTGCCCTCGACCTGAGTCGCGGCAAGCGCTGCACCGGACCCGGCACCGATGTGGGCTGATCCGACGGACACCGACGGTGCCTCCAGCAACCTCATCCTCGAAGCAGTCCGGCTCGCGTCGCGGTTGGCGTCGACCGAGGGGCAGGTCCGAGACGCGTCGTACTTCGCTTTACGCAGCGATGTCCTGACCTGTCTTGCCGCGTCCGGCTCCACAGAGACGTGGGCACGCGGACCGTACCGCACCTCCGAGCACGCCGCCTTCGACCGTGCGATCACAACCGGTGAGATCGTCGACGAAGCCGCTCAGGTCGTGGTTCCCGTCACCGGGGAGGTGGGCGTTCGCGGGATCATCGTGATCGACGGCACAGGTCGGGTCGATGACGGGCAGCGAACGGCGCTGGCGAACATCGCACGCATCGTCAGCCTCGGGATGCGTCAGGCCGCGACCGTCACCGAGCTCCAGCTCGAGGCGGAGCGCAGCCGCCGCCTCGAGCGTCTCAAGAGCGAGTTCCTGAACATCGCGGCGCACGAGTTGCGCAGCCCCCTTGGGATCATCCGCGGCTACGCGTCCATGCTCGGGGAGGGAATGCTCCCTGAGGCGGATGGCGAACTCGCCTTGAGCAGGATCAGCGAGAAGACGGACGAGATGGCGCGTCTGATCTCCGACATGCTCGAGACCGCCCGCCTCGAAACCCTCGGCCTGGAGCTCGAGCTCGAACCCGTCGATCTCCTCGAGATTGTCGACAACGCGGTCCTCGCGATGCGTCCGCTGATGGGACCCGGCCATCAGTTCGCGCTGGCCTCGACCCGCGATGACATTGCCGCGGTCGCTGACAGACGACGGCTGACCACCATGCTGACGAACCTGATCGACAATGCCATCAAGTACTCGCCGGCCGGTGGTGAGATCGAGATCTCCTGCGAGCACGATGACCGGGAGGCGACGATCCTCGTACGCGACCACGGGATCGGCATCAACGCCGAGCAGGCGCACCTCCTCTTCACCAGATTCGGTCGCCTCGTGACGCCCGAGACGAGCCACATCCGCGGGACCGGCCTCGGGCTCTATCTCGCCCGAGAGATCGCCCGCCTCCACGGAGGTGACATCACCGTCAGATCGACCCCCGACTCCGGAAGCACCTTCGTGGTGACGTTGCCGCTCGCCTGATCCCGGACACGAAGAGTCCACCCGCGCCGCGAACTGGCCTCGGCGGGGTGGACTCGTTGGGAGGGGTGGGGGACAGCGATCATCCGACCGCTGACCCATCGAGCTTAGGCAGGCGTACCGATCATGTCAATTTAGGCTCCAGTCAAGCGATACAGGCCTGCCGAACATCGGGATCAGGAATTGTCCTCGACGTACTCCTGGGGGTCCTTGTCAGCGGTGCTGATGCCTCGGGCGCCGGCGTGCTCGGTCTCGAAGGCGGCGAATGCCGACGCGAGCTGTGCCTGCTCGTCCGAGGAGGCCGCGTGATCGAACTCGATGAGCGGTCCCTTTTCCTCCTCTTCCATGTGCTCGGTGTTGGCGTGCTCGGTGGCATTGACGGCCTGCCACCATGTGTCATCGCCGATGCGATGGCCCTCGGCATCATGGATCGCGTCACGTATCTCGTTGTGATCCTTGATGGCGTCCTTGGTGTCGTCCACCGAGTCCGAATCGTCCTTGAGCAGCCGCGGGTAGAAGAGCGCCTCCTCTGCGGCCGCGTGGACTTCGAGCCGCGCCGATAGTGCAGCCCAGAGTGACGTGAGCGCGTCGCGATCGTCGCGTGCGGTCTCGAGGGCGGCGAACTGACTGCGAAACCAGACGTGGTCCAGGCGGATGAGATCGGTCACACGGGTGGTCTGCATCGGTCTCCTTTTATGAGGCGCGTTCTGGGTTGATTCCGAAGAACCAGGCGACCAGGCCGCCCGCGAATATGATCGCGCCACCGACGTAGTAGCCGATGCTCAGCAGCCGCGCGCAGATGTTGGATTACATGATAGCTACACTATCAGATAGAACTCCACAATTAGGTACACATAGTGCACACTGGTGCCTATGAACATCCCGATGACACCGCCGATCCCGCCCTCGCAGCCCGATCCCGAACCGGAGCCCGAGATCACAGATCCGGATCCAGATCCGGGTCAGCCGGAGGTGCCCGACCCCGATCGCACGGCTGACGCTCCCGAGACCGTCCCCGACAACGAATAGTCGTTAGCCGGCAGCGCCCAGACCGCCGCGCACTGGATCGTCGCTCAGACGTCGAGGTTCTTTCGGAGAAAGGCGAGCATCCGGGGTAGTGCGTCCAGGCGATTAGCCCGTTTGGCGAGGCCGTGTCCTTCGTCCTCGTAAACGAGCAGCTCACTGTCGACACCCCGAGCAACCAGCGAGGCGTGCAACTGGCGTGCCTCGCCGACCGGGACCCTGGGGTCGTTCGCGCCGTGGATGAGCATGAGGGGCGCGCGAATCCGGTCCACATGAGTCATGGGCGATGCCTCGATGAGAAAGTCGCGGTCCGTGTCGAGGAATCCGTACTCCACCTCGCGGACCCGGCGCCGGTATGGAGAGGTGTTCTCGAGGAAGGTCACCAGGCTGCTGATCCCAACGGTCGCGATGCCCGCGGCCCACAGATCGGGATAGAAGGCGAGTGCCGCGAGCGTCATGTAGCCGCCGTACGACCCGCCGATCACCGCCACGCGAGTCGCATCGACGCCGCGCTCCGCGAGTGACTCACGGACGGCCGTGAGATCGCGAACCGAATTGAGCCGGAGCCGGCGGTCATCGAGGGAGACGAACCGGCGTCCCCAGCCCGCCGAGCCACGAACATTGGGCGCTACGACTGCGATGCCCGCGGCTACGAGTCGAATGATGAAGGGGTCGTAACGAGGTGCGAAGCGCGCTTCAGGGCCGCCGTGCACGACCATGACCACTGGGGGATTCTCGGCGGGCGGTCTGTAGAGGAAATAGGTGACCTGCTCGCCGTCAAATGACGCGATCGTCTGGAGTTCCGGCGTCACCAGGTCATCGGGCACGACGTGATCGATCGGCAGCAGTGGCGCCGAGGTACCGAACTCACTCGTATCGAGGCGCAGCGGCGTCAACGGCGTTGCCGTGGTGGTGTAGCTCAGCAATGCGGTCGAACCGTCGGAGGACAGATACGGGCGCGGGACCAACGGCAGAGCGAAACCGGTTCCAATCCCTGGCAGGGCGATATCGCGGATGTGCACGAGGCTGGCGCCGTCGCGCAGTTGCAGGCGGGTGATCGCATTCTCAGCGTGGACCACGAGCACGCTGCGCCCATCACTGCTGAGGGCCGCTTCGCTGTCCCACTCGGTCTCGAGCACGAAGCGCCAGGATGAGGTTGCGATGTCATAGCGCGCGATCGAGGCGATGTCCCGGCCGGCATCGGTGCTGAACAGAAACGCCGACGAATCTGGGTACCAGGTGGGAGCGATAGCGGTACCGGGACCGTCGCGCGCCACGACCGTGCGCACCTCGTTTGTCTCCAGGTCGACGAGCAGCAGGTCGTCGCTGAGCGCATACGACCCGTCGAGACGTGCGACCGCGAGCCAGCGTCGGTCCGGGGAGAAGGACTCGACCCGGTTCCATCCACCTTCCAGCACCGAGCGCGTCGTGCCGTCAGCTCGGTCGAGCACATAGACGTCGATGTCGATGCCGTTGCGTTGTGTCGAGGTGAAAGCGATCAGCTTCCCATCCTGGCTGACATCACCAAGGTCGTGCTTGATGGTTTCTTCGACGACCAGCGGTCGAGGTTCCCCGCCGTTCACATCCACCACCCAGAGCTGGTAGTTCTCGTTACCGCCACGATCGACCGCAACCACGACGTCGTCTGTATGGGGAATGTACCGGGCGGCGGCAACCGGCTCGTGGAGGAAGGTCAGCTGGGTGAGCTCGCCGCCGCGAGTCGAGAGCCGATATACCTGCAGGCTGCCGGTGTCATCGCACCGGACGAGCAGTTCGGAGCCGTCGGCCGCGACATCGGCGATGACCGAGCTTCGCGCCTCCAGGAGGCGTGTCAGCAGTTCGTCGGTCACGCCCGCATCTTCCCACCCCGGCTGATTCAGCCGTTCCACGGCGCCGCGCCCGCGTAGTCGTCCTGGATCATGGTGGCGAGCTGATCGACCAGGGATCCGCTGTTCAGAATGATGCCGAGCTCACGGTTGTAGCGCAGCGACTCAGTCGAGAAGTTCTGTGACCCCGCGATTGCCTCCTGGTCGGGGGATCCCGGATCTCGGACGACCACCTTGGCGTGGATGTAGAGCGATGCGTCCGGGGAGTAGACCCTCAGGTGGACGCCGGCGCCAACCAGCGTCGCGAATTCCGACGACCAGCTGCTCGAGTTGGTCATGCAGATCTCGACGTCCACCCCGCGCCGCGCCGCGGCAGCGAGTGCGTCGGTGATGTCCCGGCTGCTCATCTCCTCGTTCTCAACGAACAGGTCGTGCTCGGCGCCATTGATGAGGGAGAGCAGGTCGGGGAGCGAGGTGGTCGGTGACCAGACGAGATCAGCAGCTCCAGCCGGCGTTATCCGCTTTCCGTTGTAGTCGGCTTCGAACGTCGTCTCGATCGCGGCGACATCGGATGGGACGCGGTCGATCACGGCGACGTCGCGCGTATCGGAGTAGTAGCGGCTCGTCCAGTTCAACGTCATGATCGCGGCGACCGAACCGTCCACGACGAGTGTCTTCTGGTGGGTGAGGTCGTACAGCGAGGTCGCCCAGCGCACGAGGACGCCGTGCCCCTTCAGATAGGAGAAGGCGGCGTCGTTCTCCGAACCCGTGTACGCGCTGTTGAGCACGACCCTCACGTCCACGCCGCGCGCGGCGTCGCCGGCCAGGAGCTGCTCGGCTCGGGTGTCCTCGAGGTCATACATGACGAGGTCGACCGTGTGCCGAGCGGATGCGAGCAGCGCATAGATCGGCCCCATGCTGGCGCCTGGCTCGATCAGCGTCGAGGGCGCCACGACGGGCTGAGCTGGGGCGGCGGTAGCCGGGGAAGGGGCGAGGGTAGGGTTGGCCGTACTGGCACTGGTCGCCGGCGCGGCAGGCGGCGCTGCGCAACCCGCAAGCGCCAGCAGGCTCGTCACGGCAATTCGGGCGAGCCACCGAGCACTCATGTTTGAAGCATGGCGGGCGCCCCCAGACGCGCTCCGGACCTCGTCGCCGACCCACCAAGCGGCCTGAAAACCTCGTTCTGATCGTACGGAGCGTATGAATCGAACAAACCACTTGCACCTTGCGCACCCAGCGCGCCACAATCCTCGCCTCGGTTCAGTCGATGTCGAGGGGGTGTCCCGTATGCCATGTCCGTTTGTGGAAAGAGGGTTTGGCGCAAATTCGCGCCGTGGAGGAGATTCATGAAGTCAGTTCGATCTTGGGCCGCCCTGGCATCGGTGGGGCTCGCGGCGTCAGCTGCGGCCGCGACCACCGGGACGCCGGCATCGGCAGCATCCTCGTCCAGCCGCGCGTCGCTAACCGGCTCGCTGGCCACAGGGGTCGAACGATCCAAGCCCGAAGGCAGGGTTGCGGCGTCTGCCGCGGTCGCCTTCGATCTCAATCTCTCGCTGCGTGACGCGGCGGGGGCACAGGCCCTGGTGACGGCCGTGTCGACCCCCGGATCGGCGCAGTACCGTAACTACCTCACGATCGCCCAGTGGATGGCCCGCTTCGCGCCGACCCAGGCTGCGGTTGCATCCGCGGAAACCTGGCTGCGCCAGCAGGGCTTCAGGATCGGCGCGGTCCCGTCGGACCGGCTGTTCATCCCCGCGAGCGGCAGCGCCGCCCAGGTTGAGCGCGCATTCGGCACCACTCTCGGCACCTACAAGGTGAACGGGAAGGACGTGCGCCTCGCCAACACCGCGCTCTCAGTCCCCGGCACGCTTGCCGGCGTCGTGTCCGGTGTGGTCGGCGTCAACCAGTCGGTCGCAACCAACGATCTCAGCTCGGGATCGACGATGGCCGCGACCACGACGAACAGCCCCACCCAGGAGCCGCCGCCACCAGCTGTCTTCAGGAACCCACAGCCGTGCTCGGGTTACTTCGGCCAGAAGGTCGACACCACCGACAAGGCGTCGCTCTACGCGCCATACACAAGCCCGCAGCCATATGACATCTGCGGCTACAAGCCCGCGCAGCTCGAGGGCGCGTACAACCTTTCGACCGGCATCAAGAACGGAACGGCGGACGGCCACGGCGTCAAGATCGCGATCGTCGACGCGTACGACTCGCCGACGCTGCTCTCTGATGCTCAGGAGTATTTCAAGACCAACGACCCGTCCATCCCGCTCACCAAGAGCCAGTTCACGAACATCAAGCCATCGACGGTCGATGACGAGGCGGAGTGCGGAGCAAGTGGCTGGTACCCGGAGCAGGCGCTGGACGTCGAGTCCTCGCACACCATGGCGCCGGGCGCGCACATCATCTTCGTGGGCGCGGTCGATTGCAACGACACCAGCCTACTGGCGGCGGTGAACACCGCGATCACCAGCGGCGCATCGGTTGTCAGCGACTCGTGGGGCGACACGCTCGGTGACCTGCTCACCGACGCCGCCACCAAGACCGCCTTCGACAACACATTCATCCTCGCCGACACAACCGGGGTCAGCGTGCTCTTCTCGAGCGGCGATGACGGCGACAACTTCGCCGACTTCGGCATGACCGTTCCGGATTACCCACCCACCAGCCCGTATGTCACCGCGGTGGGCGGCACGTCGCTGGAGATCGGCCAGGCACACAATCGCCTCGCTGAGTACGGCTGGTCCACTGCCAAGCAGACCCTCTGCGAAGGCACCACCACCAACTGCGGTTCCGCGACCGTGCCTGCGGGAGCGATCGCGTTCCAGGCCGGCGGCGGCGTTGGTACCAGCTACACCTACCTTCAGCCCTCGTACCAGGCAGGCGTTGTGCCCGCTGCGCTCGCGCTCCGCAACGAGAACCTGTTCGGCCCGCAGCCGCTGCGTGTCGTCCCGGACATCTCGATGGACGCTGACGCGTCGACCGGAATGCTGATTGGGCTCACCCAGACCTTCTCGAACGGTAGCACCGGCTACTCGCAGTTCAAGGAAGGCGGAACGAGCCTTGCGTCGCCGCTGCTCGCCGGTGTCATCGCAGACGCCGACCAGGCCGCCGGCGGTTCGATCGGGTTCCTCAACCCAACCCTCTACAGCCTGGGCACGAGCCATGCGAGCGCGTTCAACGACATCGTGCCGGCCGCCAATCCTGACGCCACCGCGGTGATCAGGGTCGACTACGCCAACACGGCGAACGCGACTGACGGCTACGTCGTGAGCCTTCGCGCGATCGACTACCAGGGCGAAGAGACCTACTGCGACGGCACGGGCAACTGTGCGTCGCGTCTCGTCGAAGTGGACACAGCACCAGGTTTCGACGGCATGACCGGCATCGGGTCGGTCGGGCAGCGGTTCATCCACTTTATGGCCACCGCCTGACGCCGTTCTGACCGACTGAAGCAAAGGGCGCCGGGAAACCGGCGCCCTTTCTTGCTCTCTTCAGGGTGCAGTGCGCCATCATCTCCGCGTGGACCCGACGCGCCGGCCGATCACGATCATCACCGGGGCGGGGAGGGGCATCGGCGCCGCCACGGCGCTCCACCTCGCCGAGATCGGTCACGACATCGTCGTGAACTACCAGCGGGATCACGCGGCTGCTCAGCAGGTCGTCGACGCGGCCCAGGCGTTGGGCGCACGCGCGATCGGGGTTCAGGCGGATGTCACGATCGAGGACGACGTCGCCCGGTTGTTTGCCGCCGCGCACGACGGCCTGGGGTCAGTTGACTGCCTCGTCAACAATGCCGGCGCAACCCTGCACATCGCGGACCTCGCCGACACGCCGGTCGCGACCATCCGTGCGGTGGTCGACGTCAACCTGATCAGCACGATTCTCTGCTCGCGTCGCGCTGCGCAGCTGATGTCGACAAGGCGCGGCGGTGCCGGAGGTGCGATCGTGAGTGTCTCTTCAGCCGCCGCGACACTCGGCAGCCCGCACGAGTATGTCCATTACGCGGCAGCGAAAGCCGGTGTCGAGGCGCTGACCATCGGGCTCGCGAAGGAGCTTGCCGGGGACGGGATTCGAGTCAACGCGGTGGCCCCGGGAATCGCCCGAACCGAGATCCATACGGCCGCCGGCGATCCGGATCGTGTCGAGCGGTCAGCGTCACGGATCCCGCTGGGACGTCCCGCGGACCCGCGCGAGATCGCCGTCGCGATTGCATGGTTGCTCGGCTCCGAAGCGACCTACGTCACCGGCGCGATCCTGCGGGTCGCAGGCGGCATGTAGCGACCCGCTAGGCTTCCGGCGTGAACCTCACGCCTCGCCAGCTCGCGGACGCGGCTGAGGTCGCTCGCCGCTGGATTCGCTTTCAGGCGATGCTCTGGGACATCCCCGGCATCTCGTTCGGGATGAGTTACCGCGGTCGCATCATGATGCTCGACGCCAAGGGCGTCGCCGACATCGCGACGGGTCGCGTTGCGACCCCGGATGCGACGAGCTACCGGTGCGCATCGATCACGAAGACGATGACCGCGACACTGGTGATGCAGCAGGTGGAATCGGGACGGATGCGACTCGATGCACCGATTACCACGTATGTGACCTGGACCCGCCGCCTGCCCGGAGCCCATGACATCAGCATCCGGCATCTCCTGATTCACGGCGGTGGGGTGATCCGCGACGGCTCGAACGCATGGGGCGACGATGACTTCCCGGATCGAGATGCGGTGCGCCGGGAACTCCGCCAGCAGCTCACATTCGCCGAACCGGCGACGACATTTCGCTACTCGAATCTCGCCTACGTGCTCCTCGGTGAAGCGCTCGAATCCGTGACCGGCAGGCCCTTTGACGCGCTGCTGCAACGCGATGTGCTCGGCAGGCTCGGCCTGAGCGGCAGTGCGCCGTCGCTGACGCCGCGCGTCCGAAGGACTTTGGCGACCGGGTACTACCACCGCCGTCCCGGGGAGGAACCACATCCGGCACGACATGCTGAGGCGCGCGCGTTCACGCCCGCGGGGGGGCTGGTTTCGACCGTCCCCGACCTGCTCACGTATCAGCACGCGCATTTCCCGGGTGCGGGCGAGCTCATCTCAGATCTATCGCGGCGCGAGATGCAGCGGACTCAGTGGCAGCGACCCGAGGAGCCGAATCACGGGTTGGGCTGGATGGTCTGGCACGTCGACGGCATCGCAATTCGCGGCCACAGTGGTGGCTTCCCCGGATTCACGACCAAGATCGGCTTCTCGCCGGAGTGGGGTCTGGCCGCGGCGGCGCTGAACAACACGAACAGCGCGGTGCCGGCGCTCGGGGTCGACGCGATCTTCCACAGCACCGCGTGGGTCGTCCGCAGGTGGGCTGATGCTGCCGAGACCGCGCACGGACACACGCGCGCCAGCGTCGACCGCTTTGCGGGCCACTACCGCGGCGAGGTCGGCGAGCTGACGGTTGCTCGCATCAACCGATCGCTGTACCTGTTCGACCCCGAGATGCCAATGCCACTCGCGGCCGCCGCCCGGCTGCTGCCGAACGGTGCGCGCCGATTCACGATCGTGGAAGGCGACGACTACGGGCATTTCGGTGAGGAGGTGAGCTTTAGCGTGGACAGCGCGGGCCGTTCCATCGCGATGCGCTACGGGCCACACACGCTGTATCGGGCAGACGTCTAGCGGTTGATGCCGCTCCGGCGCATTGTTGGGTTGACCCTCGTGCAGGTCAGGCAGTTGTGCGATCAGCCGCCGCGACGATCGCGCGCAGGCGCTCGAGCCTGCTCTCGCGATCGTGGACGAAACGGCTGATGCCCTCGAGAATGTGCCGCGTCGTGAGGTGTGCCTCGTCCATGACCTCATCGACCGAGCCGCCCGTGCGCCAGCGGTTGTCCCAGTCGGCGCCCATGGAGTACTCGGCTGCGAGTGGACCATCGACCCAGTCACGCATCAGCTTGACGGTCCGGTTGGTGATCGCCATCGCGTCGACACGATCGGCCGCGCTGATGACGGTGTCGCGATATGCCGCGGGTTGCCTGTGAAACAGCTGCGGGCTGATGGCCGCGACGATCTTGACGTTGAGGCCAAGACTGTCAAGATCAGGGAGCGCCTTGACGAGGTTGGCGGTTGTCGTCGTGCCCTGGATGAACACGGTGCCCATGGCGGGCAGATCGTCGCGGAACGGACGGAGCACGTATGCGCCACGCGCCGCTTCGAAATGACTCGGCATACCGAGCGCCTCACGGTCGGGCAGCTCGATGGCAGGCCTGGTCAGGTGCAACGCGATGATGGGGATGTCGCTCGCCAGCGCCGCGCCGAGCACGACGAGCACCTCGTTGTACTCCCACGGGTGCAGATCGATGACCTTGCCTTCCGGAAAGAGTTGCGTGACCCCGGGCTCGTAGATGCCGAAGTGCGTGCGTGAATCCTCGGCCGTTTCCGGACCGGAGTGGCCGGCCACCCAGAGCACCTTGCCGACCTTGAGCTCACAGTCCTGGGCGAGCTGGCTGAACAGCCGCATCTCGCCGTACTTGAGGTAGCTGAACGATCCATAGGTCGAACACGCGCCCCAGAAACCGTTGAACGTCGAGAACGGATCGGACGACATGTTCACCGTGGCGAGGCCGGCGATCATCCCGGCGTTGGTGAACTCGGTGATCTCGGTGGGAAGGAGCGCTCCTTCGGGATTGGCGTTGCGCTCGTACCATCCATAGCCGGGCATGTCACCGAAGTCCTTGCCGAATCCCGCGAGGTTCGTCGAATCGGCGAGGTCCGCGGATGCCGCGATGAAGAGCGGGCGTCCGTAGTCCTGCCGCCCCATCGCGTTGACCCACGAGCTCCACGCCCCCAACGCGGCGCGGTTCGCCTGCTTCTCGCCGGGTTGCTTGTAGAGGGCCGCCGGATAGCTGCGGTAATCGGTCAGGCGAGCGTCGCTGAAGATGTCGCCGCCGTGACCACCCACGCGCAGGCCTTCAATCGCATCCGGGACCTGCTGCGCCAGCTCGATGAGACGGTCGGATATGGCGTCGACGACGTCCGGGTGATCCGCCAGCACGCCGGCGGCGCGGCGCAGGTTCTCCGCGGCCTGCTCGTGGACTGCCCCGGGATCGCTGGGGGCCGGCTCGCCAGTGCCGACATAGGTCATGCCGTATTTCGCCATGAACGCGGTGCGCAACTCCCAGAACGGCGCGCTGTTCATGGCATGCGCAGAGCCGTGACTCTTGTAGTCGTACTTGAGATAACCGCGTCCCTTGCGGGTGCGGAACCAGGCCATCGAAGGCACGCGTTCGGGATTCTCGCCATGCGCAGCCTCGAGGACGGCCCTGGTCACCGGCGACCACTCCGAGCCCTCCATGGTTCCTGTGACGCGCCAGCCGTACGCCCCGAACCATGTCTCGGGGGTCCCGGGAACAACTGAGGACGCGGCGAACTCGTCGATGCCGTAATCGTTCCAGTCGACCAGGAACACGAGGTTCGAGAGCCCAAGGCCCCACGCGGCGTTCCGGGTCTCGTGGCTGGCACCTGCGGTCAGGCCACCCTCGCCCTCGACGACGAAGACGCGAACCGCATCCGCGCCGGCCAGCTTGAGCGCAAGCGCCTCACCCGCGGCGGGCGGCATCCCGTGGCCCGATGGCCCGGTGTTGAACTTGAGAAAGAGCGTCTTGCCCGCCATCTCGGGATGCCCGGGCAGGCCGCCGCGATGACGCAGCGTCGTCAGGTGCTCGGGAAACAGGGCCCAGCGGCCATCGTCGGGCAGCACGAACGCCGGGTTGACGTCTCGCCCCGCGCGCAGGCGGAGCGTCTCGTTGAGCGCCGCGAGGGTGGCATAGACCACCGGCACCGTATGGCCGGCCGAGAGCACGAAGCGATCGCCGAAGGGCAGCCATGGCCGGCGAAGATCCCAGCGCATCGCACCCGACAGGAGAGTCGAGAGCAGCAGGTGGACCTTGGAGCGCGAGCCCCCGGGATGTCCACTCTGGCGGTAGTTGAGCGCGAGGTCGATGAATTCATCGACGACGTCCTTGAGCAGCTCCCACGCCGGGAATGACGCCTCCGCATCGGCGTAGAGGCGTTCGGTGGTCTCCACGCTTGTGCACAATAGCGGCCCAGGAGAACCGCATGACGACAACTGTGCCCGTCGAAATCCACCAGGCGATCCACGACGCGACCAGCGCGGGCGCGGACGAGTTGATCTCCACGTCGCGTGCGATCCACGCGCTCGCCGAGATCGGTTTCGAGGAATACGAGTCGTCCCGCATTCTCAGCGGCGTCATCGAGCAACACGGTTTCCACGTCGAGCGCGGGATCTCCGGGATGCCGACGGCGTTCGTCGCGAGACAGGGCAATACCGGGCCGCATGTCGCGTTTGTCTGCGAGTACGACGCGCTGCGCGGCCTCGGTCATGCGTGCGGTCACAACCTCATCGCAACATCGTCGGCGGGCGCGGGGATCGCCCTCGCCCGCGCGCTCAAGGCCGGCGGTGTCGACGCGCGGGTGAGCATCGTGGGCGCGCCGGCGGAGGAGGGTGGCGGTGGCAAGATTCCCTTGTGCCACGACGGACTCTTCGACGACTGCGACGCCGTGCTGATCTTTCATCCGTCAGACCGCACCGCGTCAGTGCAGTACGCGCTTGCTTGCACTCACTGGGAGTGGACATTCCGGGGCAAGGCCGCGCACGCGGCAGGCCATCCCGACCACGGCATCAACGCGCTCGACGCCTTCGTCCACGCGTACAACGGCGTGTCGCTCTGGCGCCAGCAACTGCGCGATGACGCACGCGTGCACGGTTTCATCATCGAAGGCGGGACCGCGCCGAACATCATTCCGGAGCTGACCCGCGGCGAGTACCTGACGCGTGCGCGCGACGGTGAGTACCTGCGCACCATGAACCTTCGCTTCCGCGCAATCTTCGAAGCAGCCGCTCGGGCAACGGGCTGCGAGCTACAGCTCGACGAGCGGGAGACCTATCTCGACCTGCGATCCAATGCGGCCCTCGCCGAGCGCGCGAGCCTGCACCTGGCCGGGGTCGGTCTCAAAGAGGATCGAGTCGTCCCCTGGGAGCGCACGGGATCGACCGACGTCGGTGACGTCTCCTACGCGGCTCCGACGTTGCATCCCGAGTTCGCCATCGCCGACCCGGGAATCGGGCCACACACCCATGGATTCCGCGATGCCGCTCTGTCGGCACGAGGCGAGCAGGCGATGTTGCAGGCCGCCGAGGTGCTGGCCAGGATCGGCGCCGATGTGATCCTCGATCCCGATGTGCGTCGTCGCGTCCGCGACGCGTTTCTCACCCAGCCGCAGCACCGCACCGACTGGACGGGGTCGGGGGAGTAGCCGCCGGCCAGGACCCTCCAGGCTCGAGAGCGAGCCCGGAGAGCCTGACCGACGACCGCCGCGGTTCAGTGAACCGCGTGCACCAGCTCTGGGACGAAGAGCGCCGCGTTCACGGTCCCAACCCCACTCGCGAGGTCGTAGCCGTTCACCGCGGCCCATCCATTGACAGTGTGCGTCGCACCACCCTGGGTCACGGTCACCGTGTTGTTCCCGTTGGTCACGTCGACGATTCCGGGAGCACCCGCTGCTTCCATCGAGTACAGGGCGGGGTTGATCAGGCCGAGGCCATGACCAGCCATCTGGTCAGCGATGGCGATGATGCCCGAGAACTCGGGCGACGCCTCGCTGGTCCCGCCGATCAGGTAGAACCCGGCAGTCCCCTGTGCGGCCTGGGCGCTCAGGTAGACGAGCGCCGCGCCGTTGACGGCTGCGCTCATGGAAATATCAGGGAAGCCGCGCGATGCGCCGACGACCGACTTCACGCTGTTCTGATACGAGGGACGTGCGAAGACTGTCGAGGTGCCACCACCGCCTGCGGCCGGCGAGCCGAACAGGGCAGTGTCGTTCCAGACAGCCGGGGGCTGGGTTGCCTTGCCCTTCGCGTTCAGGAACAGCTCCAGGCCGCCGACGCCGGTGACCAGCGGATCATCCGATGGCCACTCTCCAACCCGACGCAGGAAGTACGTGTTTGCGAAGCCCTGGGACGTCAACGTCTTCGGGCCGGATGGACCCTCGTCACCTGCCGCTGCCAGTACGGTGACCCCGTGTGCGGCCGCGTTCTTGTACGCGCTGCGGAGGCCGAGAATTTGCTGGGCATTCGCAAAGGTCGGCTCGGGTGCCGCGAAGCTCTGCGTGATGACCGTTCCAAGATGGTGGTTGATCACGTAGTTCTCGGCTGCGATGATCTGCGGGAAGCCGGTGACACCGAGTGTCTCGGCAACCGGCGTCTCGACCAGCAGGATGTTGGCGTCGGGCGCGATCGCGTGCGAGTACTCGACGTCAAGCGTCGTCTCCTGCGCCCATCCGACCATCATCGGACGCTTGGTCGCGTTGAACGGAGGGATCGGACCCTCTGGCTGCAGGACGATGAAGTGCGGCGGCGCCGGCAGGTTGAACGACTTGTCGAACGTGGCCAGCTCCTGCCCGATGCCCTGGTAACCGTAGGAGTCGACGATGACGATTGTCTCGCCCTTGCCGGTGAGTCCCTTCTTGTCCAACGCTCCGAGGTGGTAGGCCTTCTGGAACTGGAAGGGCGCGTAGCAGGCGAGGACGGTCTGCTCGATGCAGTCCGCGGTGGTTGGCGGAGTCAGGAACGCGTGGTTGCTGAGCAGCTGCGCGAGCGGCACCGGTGC
>Ga0182015_10000897_pt1 | contig 41452 bp, 35 predicted proteins | sample 712P3MmetaG_FD_120478 | JGI IMG/M metagenome (GOLD analysis project Ga0182015, IMG submission 120478) | Permafrost microbial communities from Stordalen Mire, Sweden - 712P3M metaG | ecosystem: Environmental > Terrestrial > Soil > Wetlands > Permafrost | place: Sweden: Stordalen | collected...
ACGCATTGCGCAACTGGTGAACGAAAAGACCATCGACGACATTTCTGACATTCGCGATGAAAGCGATCGCGACGGTATGCGCATTGTGGTTGAACTCAAGCGCGGCGGCGAACCGCAAATCGTGCTTAACCAGCTGTTCAAGCACACCTCGATGCAGGAAGGTTTTTCCATGATCTTTTTGGCTGTCGTAAATGGACAGCCGAAAGAACTGGGGCTGATTCAAGCCATCCAACTTTTTATCGATCACAGGGTCGATATCGTTCGCCGGCGTACCGCTTATCTTTTGCGGAAAGCGAAAGATCGCGAGCACATTTTAGAAGGCTACCTCACCGCGCTGGATCATCTCGACAATGTGATCACCATCATTCGCGCGAGCGCTAATCGTGCGGATGCGCGTGAAAACCTGATCGCCTACTTTGGCGGCCGGAAGATCGACATCAACACCACTGGGCGCGCGCCCAAGCTCGATCCTGAAAAGCCGTTCACTGGCATTCAGGCTGACGCGATTCTTGAATTGCAATTGCATCGCCTGACGCGGCTATCGATCGACGAAATCAACAAAGAGTTGAAGTCGACGCGCGACAACATTGCTGATTACGAATCGATTTTAGGTTCGGAGAAAAAACTGCGCGGCGTCATCGTGAAAGAGCTGGAAGAAGTTAAAAAGCTCTACGGCGACGAACGCCGCACCGTCATTGAAGACGAAGCTGCCGAGATTCATCTCGAAGACTTGATTGCCGACGAGCAGATGGCCGTGACGGTGAGCCATAGCGGCTACATGAAGCGCACCGCGATTTCCACCTACCGCAATCAGCGCCGCGGAGGCCAGGGGCGTATGGGCATGAAGACGCGCGACGAAGATTTCGTCGAGCATCTCTTCATCGCCTCGACGCACGCTTACATTCTCATCTTCACCAATACTGGGCGCGTCTATTGGCTGAAGGTTTACGAAATTCCTGATGTCGGTGCGGCCGGCAAGGGCAAACACGTCGGCAGCCTGGTCTCGCTGCAACCAGGCGAATCGGTTCGCACTATGCTCGCCGTGCGCAATCTCGAAGAAGAGGGTAAATACGTTTTCTTCGCCACGCACAATGGCACGGTCAAAAAGACTGACCTGAAAGATTTCTGCCACGTGCGCAACGGAGGTATTATCGCCATCAACATCGAAAAGGGCGACGAACTGGTAGCCGCCCGCTTGACCGACGGCGTGCAGATCGTCTTCCTCGCCTCCCACGACGGGCAAGCCATCCGCTTCGAAGAGACCGACGTGCGCTCCATGGGCCGCAACGCCACCGGAGTGCGCGGCATGAACCTCGACGAAAAAGATTACATTGTGGGCATGGCCACCACGGCAAAGCCTGGCGCAGAGCCGCCAGCCAAGCCAAGTGTGGTCGCGGCTGACGCGCCGGTTCCATCAACCGACGTAGTTGAAGACGTCGGCAAAAAAGGTTCACTAATCCTCTCCGTAACCGAAAACGGATACGGCAAGCGCACCGCCGCCGACGAATATCGCCTCACCAACCGCGGCGGCAAAGGCGTGATCAACGTGAAGACCACCGAGCGCAACGGCAAAGTGGTAGGCATCGCGCAGGTCACCGAAGATGCCGAAGTCATGCTGATCAGCCAGTACGGCAAAATCATCCGGATTGAATCCAAATTCATCCGCGAGTCGGGACGTTCGGCGCAAGGCGTGCGCCTGCTAAACATTGAGGCGGGGGATCGAGTGGCTGCAGCGGTGGTGATTCCGCCGGAGGAAGAGCCTACCAATGGGGGGACGCTGATTCAGTAGATGAGTGGGAGGTCAGGAGTTAGACATTGCCTAAGTTCAACCCATTCCGCCCCAACAACATAGTTCACCCCGGAATGTTTGCGGGCAGATACGAGGAACTGGTCGCGCTTGAGAAGGCTTTATTCCAAACGAAAAATGGCAACCCCGCCCATTTCATCGTCGACGGAGAGCGTGGAATTGGAAAATCTTCACTTCTCTTGAATGTGAAGCTAGTCGCAAACGGGGAGCTCCCCGATTTAGAGAATGAACAATCTTTCAAGTTTGTTACAGTCAGTATCTGCTTAGACGCAAAGCACACATACGCTGATATCGTCCGCGCTATCGCGAGTGAACTCCGAAGGGAAATTTCCGCCCGTCAGCAAGTGAAGGAATTAGCCCGCAACGCTTGGGATTTTCTCAAGAAATGGGAGATCGGCGGGGTGCGGTTCAGGGAAGACGAACGGGAGGAGAGCAAAGACACCGAACTGGTCGAAGAGCTGACCTTTGCAATCGCAGAATCCCTCAAAAACCTAGCGGCGGAGGTTGATGGCGTCCTCGTCTTGATCGACGAGGCAGACAAGCCCTCGGCCTCGGCGAACCTTGGGGCCTTCGTGAAATTGCTTACTGAGAGACTCAGGCTGCGCGGCTGCGACCACGTCTGTATTGGCCTTGCCGGGCTAACCTCTCTCCGTGAGAGACTCCGAAAAAGCCACGAGTCATCGCTCCGCCTTTTCAACGTGTTCGGACTTCAGCCTCTCTCTGTTGACGATTGCATAAAGGTGATCCGGAAAGGGCTTGAAGAGGCGAACGCAAAGAATAGTTTCAAAGTAACGATCGATCCCGAAGCTGAGCAGTCCCTTGCGTACATTACGGAGGGCTATCCTCATTTTATCCAACAGTTTGCTTATTGCGCCTTTGACGCCGACGACGACAATAACATCGACGTGTACGACGTACAAAAAGGCGCATATGGCGAAACCGGGGCCCTCAAACAGCTTGGGCTAAAATACTTTGAAAAGCAGTACTTCGAACAGATCAGCTCGGACGAATATCGCCAGGTGTTGCGAGTGATGGCGAAGCACTTCGATTCATGGGTCGCCAAAGCTGAGATTCGAAAAGAAGCTGCCCAAATAAGGGCGTCAACGCTGGATAACGCCCTAGTTGCCCTCAAATCGCGCGGCATCATTCTCGCCAAGCGGGGGACGAAGGGAACTTATAAGCTTCCGTCGCGTTCTTTTGCCGTGTGGCTCAGGGCGTTCACTCAGACTGAAGAACTCATCAGCACGTCAACCGCTGAAGCACGGGAGCAAGTGTAGTGAACCCGACCGCCAATGGAATGATGGAAACTCCGGTCTACGGTGTCGCTGAGGCTGCGCAGTACCTCAGGGTGCCGCAGAATACTCTTGCCTACTGGCTCAAAGGCGGCGGCACCGTTCCTCCGCTGATCAAGTTGGCCAGCGCGGAACCGCCTCGCCTGTCGTTCAGCAACTTGCTGGAATGCTACATGCTGAGCAGCATGCGCGCTATCTACGATGTGCGTATTCCCAAGGTACGTAAGGCTCTCATCACTCTCGCCAAGTACGTCCAGCACAAGCATCCGCTCATCGAGCAGGCACTCCAAACTGATCGTCGCGACTTGTTCATTGAGCACCTCGGAAAAGTCGTGAATCTCTCGAAAGACCAGCAGATATTAATCCCCGGAATCATGGAACTATATTTGGAGCGCATCGAACGCGATCCGAAAGGCCTCTTCAAGCTTTACCCGTTTGTTACGGAGCGAACGCCGAGGGAGCCCAAGCTAATCCAAATCAATCCTGCGGTAGGTTTTGGCAAACCCGTAATCGCGGGCACCGGAATCTCGACTGCGGTGGTCGCTTCCAGGTTCAAGGCGCGGGAATCCATAGACGATCTCGCTTCCGAATATGGCGTCAAGCCACGGCAGATCGAAGAAGCAATCCGCTGGGAGCAGAGGATGTCCGCTGTCGCTGGGTGAAGATTTCGTTGCCTTAGCGCTGCAAACCGAGTGCATAGATCCTTCGTCGGCAGGTCCTTCGCTTTGCGAATGACCTGCGCTTCCTCAGGATGACAGATTGAGCGTCTGCCGTGAACTTTCGGGGCACGATACTCCAGCTTCCGCGAGCGTGGTTCCCCGCGCCTCATTGATCGCGTATTCCCGATTTGGGAATTTGCTTGTCAATATGGCGGAATTACACGATTGGGCTTAAGTTGATGAATGCGCGGGGAATATAAAGTTGTCAAACCTGGCGGGTTTACCCCCTCCAAAATGCTAGTCTTGAAATAGAGATCAATTCTCAGGCGCGGCCTTTCTGGCCGCGTTTTCTATTTCCAGGACAATTCAAAATGGACAGAGAAGTTCCTATCAAGCTCTGCAAGGAGCTTGGCGAGTGGGCGGAGTTGCGTCTTATGGTGCGTGCGGCCGAGGAGGGACTGCGGGCCGCGAAGCCGTATGGCGAGAGCACCAGCTATGATTTTATTGTGGAGCACAAGCGAAGATTTCTGCAGGTGCAGGTGAAAGCCACCCGCAGCAAGCAGTGCAATTCTTATTACTGCCACGTCCGACGAAGCCATCGAGCGGCATATACCAGGGAACACATTGACTTCATTGCCGCGTATCTGGTTCCGAGAGATATCTGGTACATCATTCCTTTGGAGAAAGCGGGCACGGATATGATTGTACTTTCGCCTGATTTGGCGACTTCCAAACATGCTGCTTACAAAGAGGCTTGGCATTTGCTGCGGGGGGATTGAGATGGCGGCGAGACCCAAGGTCCCCACCCTAACGTCGAAAAGCGCGACGTTAGGATGGGCCACCCGAATTTTGGATTGGGGCTGAAGAGCAAAGTCCACGGCAAGGTCAAAGGCGGCGAACAGGAATGTCCGCCCCACACGGCACTGCACGGGCGTGGACGCCCGCGCCTACACACGGCTGATGCGTTCTATCTGGGCCAGGGCTTTGGCTTGGCGGTGGTGGCGGATTTCCGTCACGCTGGCGGAGATTAAGGCTATGGCGCCCACCACCGCTGCCACGGGAAACGCGATGTGGCGATACGCCGTTGGCAGGTTGGGATGGATTCCGCGCAGGCGCGCTGCGATCAGGATTCCTACGATGCCTAGCAGCAGGCTCACGGCGAATGACAGCAGGGTCAGCAGGAATGTGATCAGCAGAATCCGCGCCGGGATCGCGTGCCAATTAGGTTGGCGGACGGGATTATTGCTCGGGGGCATTTCTGTCGATTGTAACGCCGCCGACTGCTCGCCGGCCGCATTCGAGCGAGGGTTCGGCGCGAGTGCGCTAGAATACTTGCTATGTCGCAAGCTGCACCCGCATTCACGCGTTCGCCGGACGAGGTCGTCCGGCAAAGCCCGGTCTCGCAAGCGCCCAATGGAATCTGTTATGCCGTTGTTGGCGAGGTCACCGTGGCCGGCTCGGATCTGGAGCGCATGGTCACGGCGGTGCCTGACTCCGCTGCCGCCGCGCTACAGAGAAAGGCTTATTATTTTGTACCGCTGACGGTCAATCATGGCGACGATACGGTGATCGCCGACCGTTACGACGTTGCGCTCAGCGACAACGCGGTTTGCCATCGCAATATCGATCTGGGCGATTCGCAGTGCGTTTTTATTTCTACGCGGTTGATGGACGATAAGTTTTCCGTGGCTTTCGAGTTCTATATCAACGTTGGGCATGCCATCGTCGACAAGGTGGGAGTCGCGCAGGAGTTTGCCGATCTGGCGTGGAGGCAGGTCGAGGCCGGAGCAAAAGGCGAGACTTCGCTGGATGCGTGGGAGTCGCGCAAAGCCGCGACGCTCCCCGGAGCGGACGCGGAGAAGCATAAGAACGAATATCTGGCGGCCACGTTCTCGGATGCGATTTCGATCTACTTGTTGTCGTTGTTTATCGATGTTGACTACTACGATTTGAGGGAGCGCGATTATCCTCTGCTGGCGCCGGCGCAGATGGCGGAGCGGCTGCGCAAGGTGGCGGAACTGTTTCCGGCCAATCCGGGATTCGAGTTTGCGATCTACTACAAGCGGCGCAGCTAGGGCATTTTACGCCGGCTGAAACCGGACGGTTGTCTGCCTCATCTACTACTGACGACTGATCGAGGGATCGAAACAATGTCTACACTATCTTGGCCTGCACCCAGCGCGCTTGACGCCCGTACCCAATCCTTTCCCACTTTAACTCCAGCGCAGATTGATCGGCTTCGCTCCTTCGGCAAAGTGCGCAAAGTTCAGCCGGGCGAAATCCTCTTTCGTCCGGATGACATGCAAATTCCATTTTTCGTTGTGCTTTCTGGCAGGATGGAAATCGTGCAGCCGGATTTTTCGGGCGAGCGCCCGGTAGCGGCACATGGTCCCGGCGAATTCACCGGCGAGATCACGATGATATCGGGGCAGCGTAGCCTGGTGCTCGGCCGGATCACGGAGGCTGGCGAGTTTCTTGAAATCAGCGCGGAGCAATTACGGGCGATTGTCGCGAAAGATGCCGAGCTGAGCGAGATTTTCATGCGGGCGTTTATCCTGCGGCGGTTGGCGCTGATTAGCAGCGGGCAGGGCAACGTTATTCTGATGGGCTCGCGGCACTGCGCGAATACTTTGCGCATTCGCGAATTCCTTGTGCGTAATGCGTATCCTTTTGCCTACGTGGATCTCGATTCAGATAAAACTTCGCAGGAACTGCTCGACCGCTTTAATGTGAAAACCCAGGAAGTGCCGGTGGTGATTTGCCACGGGAACAATGTGTTGCGCAATCCAACGGTTCAAAAATTGGCGGACTGCCTGGGTTTCAATGCCAACATAGATTCGGCACAAATGCGTGACCTGGTCATTGTGGGGGCTGGGCCCGCCGGGCTTGCGGCCGCGGTTTATGGCGCATCGGAGGGACTGGACACTCTGGTAATTGAGAAAGAGTCGCCGGGCGGGCAGGCGGGTTCGAGTTCCAAGATAGAAAACTATCTGGGATTTCCGACCGGAGTTTCCGGGCAGGAGCTGGCGGCGCGGGCGATCGCCCAGGCGCAGAAGTTCGGCGCAAAAATGATGGTGGGGCATGATGTTGTGCAATTGGACTGCAAGCAACGTCCATATAAGTTAGTTTTGGATAACGGCGATAAGATCGCCGCCCATGCCGTGCTTATTTCGACGGGGGCGCAGTACAACAAGCCGCCCATCGCCAACCTGCAGAAGTTCGAAGGTCAGGGAATTTATTACGGCGCGACTTATATCGAATCGCAATTATGCGGAGACGAGGATGTAATCGTGGTTGGCGGAGGCAACTCGGCTGGGCAAGCCGCTGTATTTTTGTCGCAGGGTGGACAACGTAAAGTCCACATGCTGGTGCGGCGTGCGGGACTTTCGGAAACGATGTCACGGTATTTGATCCAGCGCATTACCGATAATCCTGCGATTGAACTGCATTACAAAACGGAAATTATCGCGCTCGAAGGGGGCATGCAACTCGAGCAGGTCACGTGGCGTGACAGCTCTACCGGAGAAACTTCTACTCATAAGATTCGCCATGTTTTTATTATGGCTGGAGCGTCTCCGAGAACGGATTGGCTGCAAGGCTGTGTGGCTCTCGATGATAAGGGATTTATTCTGACTGGGCGTGATGTGAGCAAACGCGCTGGCAACGGCTCGACTAAAGCTTGGACGTTGAACCGGTCTCCGCAGATGCTGGAGACGAGTTTGCCCAGTGTATTTGCGGTCGGCGATGTGCGCTCCGGTAATGTGAAGCGCGTGGCTTCGGCGGTCGGCGAGGGTGCGATCGCGGTGCATCTGGTGCATCGGGCCTTGGCTGAACCTTAGAACGCCAGAGGGCCGCCTGGTCAGCCCTTCGGCGAGATTTCAAAGCAGTGCAAGTAGGCTGGAGGGATGACGGACGGGATCATTCTACCTTTGTACATCCGTTTGTGGTTCGCCTCGGCCACGTCGGACGCTTTGGCCAATTCGAAGATGAAAGTGTTCTTCGCGCCGTCGCGATCGATGACCAGCGTCATCGTGGCAGTCTTCGGGCTGCCGAAGAGTTGCTCCAGTTCTGCCATCGATTTTCCACGCGGATTGACGCCGTTCACGGAAATGATGGCGTCGCCGTAGTGCGCGCCTGCCTTTTGCGCCGGGCCATCCTCAATACCCCCGATTGTCATAGCCTGCGGCTCTTTCCAGACGAATACCTCGAAGCCCGGGTAGTAGAGTTCTTGGTTGGCGGGATAGTGTCCTATCGGAAAAACTTTCTCGCTGGCCGGCGGTTCCGGTCCCATCTTGCTGACCCGCTGTATCTCGGCTTCGGTTGCATTCTCTCGGAACAGGTTGCCATTCGGTCCCACTTTCCAACCTTCTCTTTGGTACAAAACAGAAACCTTGACGCGCGCCACCGTGACGCTGTACGAACCCTGTTCTCCCTCGAGTTCAATAATGGCGGGCTTTGGGTCTTTGGTGCGAAGCAACGGCCGCGCCAGCACCACGTCAATCCCACGGTGGCCATCAACTGCGAGCAAGCGGTCGCCGGGTTGGATTCCGGCATTTGCTGCAGGCGTGTCCGGCTCCACTACCCAAACGATTGGCGGGCAGGTGGAATCTGCCCCGGGCTTTCCAATAATGGTCATTCCCGTGACATACTCGTCAGCACCCGACTGCTCCGCCTGCACAAGAAACGCAACATGGCTGCAGACAATCGCAAGACAGATCAGTTTCCACATGGCCATTCCGCGTGGTGCTGAGAATTTCCTTTGTAAGATTTTATCTTAGCATTCTCCCATCGCCTGATCCCTCGCAATCACTTGAAGATTGACAACCTTCCTGCCACAGTAGATAATCCCGCCTGCGGTTTTGGGCATATCTTCCTACTGTTCGTTGTCTGAAACCCTCACCTCCATACCGGCTTTTTAGCTAAGAGCATTCGGACCACGGCCAGTGTTCCAACTGGCGCCACAACTGGACGTGTTCAGGTGAAGATGCCGAGTGGCATCCTGACGAGTAACGGCAGCTTCCAGGTGATGCCATAGGGTCGCGCTGGACAATATGACCCCAAGATCCCTCTGCCGCACAGGTCTGATCGTCGCCCTAAGTCTGGTTCTGGCCATACCTGCGCGAGCGGATAAATTCCAGACTTTGGGCGACGAAATCGTGATCGGAATTGTGGCGGTGGGTGCGGGTCTGGTGGTCGCGACCGTCCTGATCATTCACTACTCCAAAAAGCGAACCCTTACCGGCTGTATCAACTCGGCAGAGAACGGCATGATCGTCATGGATGAAAAAGACAAGCAAACATACGCGCTGTCTGGCGACATAGCGGGCATTAAGCCGGGCGAGCGCATGAAGCTCCGAGGCAAGAAACTCAAGGCGAAAAATCACGACAAGACGATGATGTGGGAAGTAAGAGAAGTGAGCAGGGACTTCGGTGTCTGTCAGCCCTAACTGTGATTTCGAAGAGAGGCCAGGTTACACGCTGTTTTGCTGAGTTCTTATTTTCGAACCATTTTCTCTTGCAAGGTTATTCGCTTCAAGACGTGAGGAGAAAATCGATGAAGAACTGCAAGTCCATGCTCCTCGTTCTGGCGCTTGCGTGTACGGTCGCCGCCACGGCAGCCGATGCGCCGAAATTAACCTTCACCTTCATCAAGGCCAACATCCCCGGAGTAGCGCAGACAGGCCCTAGCGGGATCAACAATGCTGGCGTGATGGTCGGCGGATACGTAGACAAGAAATCGGTTTCACACGGATATATTCTCCAGGGCAAAAAGCTGACCACGCTGGACGACCCGAAAGGAGTAGCGGGCAGTACCGGCGCTGAGAATCTCAATCCCGATGGGCCGATTTGGGTTGTTGGCGCTTACGACAATTCGAGTGGAAACTCAGTGGGATTTCTGTACAAGAATGGCAAATACACGGACATTCCCGGCCCCACCGGCGCCGTCTCCTCGGTTGCTTCCGGGATAAACGACCAGGGAGCAATTGTCGGCGACTACGTGGATAGCAGCGGGGCAACCCATGGATTTCTTTTGCAGGCTAAGAAATATACAACTCTCGACGTGCCCGCAGCCTTTGGCACTACTGCCGCCTCGGGCATCAATAACGCTGGCTGGATCGTCTTGTGGTGGGTAAATCAGCAAGGTTTTGTTGAGTCATCGATTACAAAAGACAGTGGCAGTACCTACGATACGATTGACGTTCCCGGCGCAGCCGACTCCTATGCCTCCGACGTCAACAGTGCGGGCGACGTTACTTATTTCTGGTTGGATTCCTCTGGCGCAGGTCACGGCGCGTTATTGCACGCGGGGAAATACTATAAGTTCCACTATCCCACGGCGACATTCACTTACGCCGGCGGAATTAACGACCGTCGCACCCTCGTCGGAGGGTACCAGTTCAAAGGCAAGAATGGCCACCCTCCTCTTTTAGGCTTCAAAGCGACATACAAGTGAAGTTTGGGGATAGCTTTCTAGAAGGTGAACGCCACGCCGCCGCTTACGGTTTTCGCTGATTGCACCAGGTAAACCGTGTGCCCATCGTGACCCATTACTGGAACGTACCCCTGCGCCAGGAGATTCCGCAGGTCGACGATGGCTTCGACGTGGCCGGGAAAAAATCCCAAGCCAGGAATGGGTTGGCGGAAGAAAAGATTTAGGTACGGATCAGCGCGTCCCGCCGAGGCGTTGAACATATCGATAGGAGTGAGAGCTTCTCCGTTGATCAGGCGATACGACGCCATCCAATGCGTTCCTGTTTTGGGGACGGTGCCCGTAAGCTTGGCGGCCACGCTTTGCCGTTTGCGGGAAACGCTCGATTGCGAAACATTCTCCAAAGCTGTTCCGGGATTGGCTAAGTCCAGCACACCGCCATATTCGTAATCGAATGTGCCGGTCAAATTCGACTTGAATTGACGTTGCACCACGACTCGCATGCCCTGAGTGTGAAAATTGTTTCCCTGATAAGTAAAGGTTCCCGAATCCAGGTCAGGCAACACATTGCCGTTGTCGGTGGTGTATTCGCCAACTCCGAGCAACGCAGGGTCGGAGATACGATCGGTATACGCTGCCAACTGCAGATTAGTTTTGCCCACGCGATGCGAAACCGAAACTTCCTGGTGATGCGCATGCTCTACCGTGGTCGAGTATCCAACCATGGTGACGTGCGGTGCGGACTGGTTCACATCCTCGGGATCGGACTCAAAACCTTTATCCATGCGATTGCCCGGTTCCGAGGTGGCGTAGCGGTATTCAACTGTAGTGTTCGGCGAGACATGCAGATCGGTGGTTCCGAACGGACGAAAAGTTGTTACCCGGCCCATGAACTGGATGGTTTGCAGTTCGCTGCCAAATTTCAGCTCCAGAGCATCACCCAACCTGAGATCGTCCGAGGTGCTCAGGGCAAGCGCTTGCATATTGCGCAGCGCGAGGTCGGGTGCGGGCGAGTTCCACATGGTCAGCGCAAACGAAGGCTGCGATCCATCGGCCATTTTGTGATGGAATGAGGCGGAGACTACCGACGACGAACTGCTGCCGTATCCCACTTTGCCGCGCAGACCCAGCGTATCCGAAGAAAAGACAGATTTCTCCATAGAGAAGCCGGTGTTCATGTCGGCTACGCTGCCGTATCCTTCGGACGGGGATCCGGCAAGGAATGACAGTGTTCCCTTCATGTCGCGGTCACCCTTCGCAGCTTCCGCGGCCTCAGCCAGCGATTGATTGCTTGCTGATTGATCGTCGACCAGGCGCAAAATCGGGCGGTTGGATACCGAGCGCAGGACCCACTTCCAGTCATCGTCTTCAGTCGAACTTCGCGCGGGTGCGATTTGGATGGCCTCGAACAGAGTGTTCAAGGTGACATTGACTATGGTGTTGCCGCCGGCATGCAGCCCTATATGCTCGCGCAACGCGGGCAGAAAAGCTGGTGCGGAAACTTTGAGGTTGTAGACTCCAGGCAGCAGCCCTGCGGCAGAGTAGAAGCCGTTCTCGTCGGTGAATACTTTCAGGCTCTGCGCAGCTGCGCCCAGGATTTCGACCACGGCTCCCATTTGCGGGGTGCCGCTTGCGCCGCGGACGTAGCCGGAAATCTTGCCCGAGTTTTCAGCCGACGCTGGGAGCGCCAGGCCTAACAGCAAAATCGAAAACCCGAGCTTGCGAAGAATCAGCAACCCACCACCTCGAGGGAGTACCAAGCGTTCCAGTTTACTCCACGGCGAAAGTAACTGTAGGGTCGACGGTCTGCTTGGAGATGTTGTCGTTTACCTTGATCTGAATGCGATAAACTCCCGGATCAAGGTTGGCGGCCGAAAGCGTTTTCTGCAGCGTTACCTGGTCGCCAATGTTGCCCATTTGGTCCGTGGACTCTACGGTGTGAACCACGGGCTTATTCGTGGCCGCATTCACCACATTGTACTCAACCGTGGCCGAGGGTTTATGCGTTTTGTCGTCGATACCAAGATTGTAAACTTGCATCCAGAAGTTCATCTTCTGATTGCGCTTGAACGACATCGGCTTACCATCGGCAGGTGGAACGCGCGGTCTGACTTTGGTCGCGCCGATTACGAAGCTGCCCGTGCCAACGTTCTTGGCTGCAACCGGCTCCATGAGGTCGGCCACGATTAGCGAAGAAGCTTCCAGACGGTCGTCCGCAAAATCCGGAACTTGTATACCTTTACTCCACGTTCCTACGCGGTCGCCGTTCACGTCCTTCACTACGATGTCTACGCGATAGCGGCCCGGTCGCAGGGGAATTGCCTTCCAGTATACCTGCGAATTCTCCGCCGCCTTGGCCAGCAATTCGGCGGGAATATCCGCTTGCACGGTATCCTCAAAAGTCTGGGCCACGTGACCGGTGAGGGTCGTTACCCGACCGAAAATATTCACGACACCGCGCTGTACGCCGTCTTTGTTTACGAAAGTGATGTCGCGGTTTTTCATTTGCACGGTGAATGGAACAAGCACCGTATCGCCGGTAACTTTGACGAAGTCTGCGCGGACATCGAACGGCATCAGGTTGATGCTGATCTTATGGCTGACCACTTCCTCCAGATCTTTGAATTTGACTGGCGGAGGAGCCTGCAACTTGGAAAATTGTTCCAGACGGTCGAATTCTTTGCTGGCCTGACTCGCGCTGTCGGGGCCCGGACCTAAGGTTTCCAAGCCGCCATTAAAGCGATCTGCTTTGGTGGACATCCCCATCTGCTCGTAGAGCGTCGCGCCGCCGTTTGGAGTGTGGAGCAGCGCATCTTTTTCGCCGCGGTCGATGGTCATGTGATAATCGCCGCACATACAGGTGTCCACAAACTCGATCATTACTTCCTGGCCGATGCCTTCAAGATAACGATAACGCCAATCTTCAAATGGGAAGGTCGAAGTCTCTCCGCCGCCTTCTTCTATGGGCCGTTCGTAGGTACCGCCGCTGGGGTGCGCATCAATCTCGTCCGCGGGCCCGTACATGATGTAGATGCGGCCGCGGTCGGTTTTCCAGCCGGGAATTCCAGCAGCAAAGTGCTCGTTGGCGTATTCGATGCGGCGGTAATGCTCTTCTTTGAATTCGTTTTCTTCAGTGTCGGGGGTAGGATCGCGGCGCTGCCAGAAGGCTTCTATGAATTGGTCGCGCTCTTCATCGTTGGAAAGTTGTTTAAAGGCTTTGCGTTCCTCGTCCGAAATAATGTAGACGACGTCTTCGTCGAGCCACTTTTTATAGGTCTTGCTGAGTTCCTGTTTCAGGGCTTTGGCGTTTTCTTTCTTTTGCTTTTCGCTGAGGGGACGCTTCAAAGGGTCGCTTGTCTGACCGGCTTGCGCTGAAGATGATGAGGGAGCGGCCTGATCGCCGGCAGACGGCTTGGCATCCTGCTGGGCTATTGCAGACGCACTAGAACCCAACAAAGATACCGATAATGACGCGGAAAGAAGATAGCGCCGTAAACCTACCTGGAACATAGAAGGGACACTCCTCGCACACGCACGTGTGATTATCATTCTATGTCGATTGGATACATGAAGGCAAGGCTAGCCTGCCTCTATCAGGATTGTAGGATGCAGGCAAACTCTGCGGAGGTGCCTAACATTGAGTGATGCGGAGTTCTGATCGGCTTCTGGATTCGGTTTGACCGCACTCTAATCGCGCCGGCAGAATCTTCCCTTGGCGGGTTCGCAGTGGAACGGGCGAAACGCTCGTTCTCCATTTTGTTCGTTCGCTAAGCCTGTACTGAACTGAATTGGGTCTGTTACAATCCAACGACGGGCAGGGACAGCTGCTCGTTTGCCTGCGCGAATAGTGTTTGACAGAAAGTCGCAAGGTACCCGATCACGGCACCAAATACCCTGGGGACGTAGTTCAGTTGGTTAGAACGCTGCCCTGTCACGGCAGAGGCCGCGGGTTCGAGTCCCGTCGTCCCCGCCATTCCTTTGTGAGCTTGCTGAGGACCCCTGCGGTCCGCCCGTGCTTATCCGATCTTCTTCACATTGCATTGGTTAGCCGGTTCAACCCGTCCTCTGCTGAGATTTTGTATCAGTATGAGACTCCGAAGCTAAGAATATTTCCCTGGTCTATCCTGTTTGTTCTTCTTCTCTATTGATAAAGCATGACTTGCGTCGTGCTGGGGGCTTCGTGGCTTTGGCCTCGTCCGTGCATTCGAGGTACGCGGTGCGGTCCGGGAGCCTGCGTCACGCTAACCGGCGGACTAAGGAATCCAGACCGCACCGAACCCTGGAAATCAGGAATGAGGTATTCCGTGTCCAAATCGGGCGCTGCGGCGGCTCCGGCGCGTGAAAGCTCGACCACCAAACTGGCGAAGTTTTTTCCCAATGCGACTCCGGTTCGTATTCCTGTCCGGCTGACGCGCGTGGCCGATGGGAGCAAAGCGCTTACGGAAAATACGGTAATCGAGTTTGGTACGCCCACCGAAGTTTTATTTGCTTCCACCCTGCCGTTGGAGTTTGCCGACACCCTGCGTTTACGGAATGCGGATGGCACGCTGGACACGGAAGCCTGCGTAGTCGCTGTGCAATACAATGGCGGCCGAACTACGGTTGCCGCACGTTTTACACGGCAAGTTCCGAACTGGATTGTGAAACCGGAATTGTGAAATCTGAATTGCAAAAATTATGACATCCACATCTCAATTGAGCGAGCTGGCGGCGGAGTGGCGGGACGCGCGGCTGCTCTATCCTTTATATGCCGCATTGGCGCGGGAATTCGTGATTGAATTGCCGGCGCACAGCGATTTGGAAGCTGATGTTGACGCGCCCGGCCAGGAATCTGTGGATCAAGCGCGGCAACTGTTTTCCGATCTTGACGCGCGCATTCAGGTGCATCAACTTCGCCAGTTCCTGCAGACGACGACGCTTGGCAGCGACGAGTCCCTACGCACCTTGCTGGTCCATCATTTGAGCCACGCGGAACATTCCGATTCCGATCGTGACAAGATTGACTTCTTATTGGTTCAGTTCTTTTCTCATTGCGCTCCCTCGCGGTTGGAAGATGCCGACGTCGATATGGCCTATGTAGCGCAAACCCTCGAAGCGGTACTGGGATCGGTGGACGTGAGCGTACCGGATTGGTTAGAGCCGCTCGATGAGGTGGTCCAGAGCGCGAACGGTTGCCGCAATTTGAATCAACTGCTGACCACGCGGGTGCTGGAAAAAGGGAGAAAGATAAAAACCTCTTGTGGACAGGATTATTTCTTGCCCACGGCCATGGTGGCGTTTACTCGATTCAGCTTTCTGATGCGCCGTATTTTCTTCCGCTTAATGCATCAGGACCTTAATGCGATTCTGGATGGTTTGCGCGAACTGGAAAATCGCGGTGTTAAAACACTCGATTGCCGTCGAGCTCAGTTTTCCGCCGAAGAGCCGATCGCGCGACTGCGCATGATCTGCCAGTCGTGGAAAGTGATGTTTCATGCCGAGTATTCTTCGGGACAGCCGGTATCCATGCTGGTTGACCTGCGAGCTGTGGTAGATACGGCTTTGGCAAAAAACGCCAAGACCGCGACGACCGGTCAGGCGCCGAAGGCTCAGGCCCACGCGGCCGGAGTTGGGGCGACCTCAGATGCACCTGAGTTCGAGGTGTCCATCAGTTCTCCGGATTGGAGCGAGAACACCGGGGGGCAGCCGAACATCGACCATAACAATTCAAAATAACTGCCAGTCTTCACTTTCAAGATTGGGCTTACCCCACGGCTCCTGGTTTCGACTTCTACAGAAAGGCGACGTGAATCAACCCTCAGTATTGATCGTTTCGGATGACCCGGAATTTGCGCGGGCGGTCACTGGCCGCTGGCAATCGGAGCGCACGGTTCCCGCATTCACTCTAATGAGCAGCGATGTCTCGCTCGGGCTCGATCCTGACGCGTTTGACCTTGCCATTTCTGGCTCGATTCGGCCACGCGCTCTTTCGGTCGTGCTGGAGGCGATGGAGGCTGCGGGCAAGCGAGTTTTATTCGTGTCCGAAGATATGCGGCTGATGCAAACAGTGCGCGATCGATGGCCAGGCATAGCGGTGGTGCGACGCGAAGAAAATTGGCTGGACACGCTGGTACTGGTCGCCGGGGAAATTTTGCGCCGTGCGAGTGCGGAGTCTGAGGCGCGGCGCCTGGCACAAAGCAATGTGTTACTGGAACGGCAAGCCCACCTGGGCCGCTACATGCTGGAAATGCGGCACACCCTGAACAATACACTCACTTCAGTGCTGGGAAACTCCGAGTTGCTGCTGCTTGAACCGGGATCGCTTTCCGCCGCCGCACGTTCACAGATCGAAACCATTCGCAATATGTCTTTGCGCATGCATGAAATTCTGCAGCGCTTTTCTTCACTCGAAAAAGAACTCACAGTGGTTGATCGCCAGGCGGAAACAGAAAGCGGGAAGAAGCCGCAAACGGCAGCGGCAGGCCTGTAGATTACGAATTCTGGCCGCGCAGCCTTCTGAATCCACATCATGCGTCTATTAGTGGGACCCTGCTTTTGTTACAAGCCTTTATTAGTTCTTCGTCTAATGTGGCGATTGGCAACTCAGTGTTTAGCGCAAGGTCCAGATAGGCCGCATCGTATGCGGTTAAGTTATGCTCGCGGCTAAGACGCTGAATTCTGTCAAATACAAGTCTCTGTGAAGACTGTTCCAGCGCGATGGGAAGCGCTGCCAGATCATTGAGAAAGCTCCGCACAAGTTCTTTCGAAATGCGCTTCCGTTTTTCTCCAACGAGCAAAGCATTCAGAACTTCGTGTGGCCAGAACGATGGAACAACGGCGGTGTTCCCTTGGCTGAACAAGTTGGCGACACGCTGCGCGGTGGCAGCATCCTCATCGGGGAAACACCAGGTAAGGACGATGGAAGCGTCGAGGACGAACCGGCTCACCGGCGTCCTTCATTGATCAGATCCTTGATTTTAAGCCCACGCAAAGAGAGTCCGTGGCGTTTGCCAAAATTCGCCAAGCGGTCTGCTGCCTTTACCGAAGAGCCGCTCTCCATCGCCATGTTTTCTTTCAGCAACGCTCCTAACAACCGCGAAACGCTAGTGTTGCGGCGGGCTGCTTCAACACGAGCCCAGCGGGCAACTTCTTCTTCCAACGTCACTGTGACATTGCGTAAGCGGCGCGACACGATAACAGTGTAACACGAAACCAGTGTACGGGGAAAAAAATAAACAAAAGTTACCTCAAGCTTCCAGCGCATGGGCCAGATCTTCCCACTCCGAGAGGAATTCTTGAAGCTGCGATCGAAGGTGGCTTAGTTCCTGGGTTTGCCGGGCGGTTTCATCGGCGCTGACGAAGGTTTGCAGCGCGGCCTCGCAATTGGCGATGTCGGTTTCAGCGCGGGCAATTTCGGCTTCCAGTTCTTGCACGCGTTCTTCGAGCTGCTTGCGCTTAATGGGATTCAGCCGCCTGGATTTGTCTGAAGCTGTTGCAACGTGGCTCTGATTGCCGTTTACAGGCTGCGTGATAACGGTGGAGCGACTTACTGTTTCTTGCAGTTTTTCCGCGCCGCCTTCTTTGCGCCAGCGATAGTCTTCGTAGTTGCCGGGATAGACTTCCACTCTGCCGTCGCCCACTTCGAACACTCGCGTAGCGAGTTTGTCGATGAAATAGCGGTCGTGCGAGACGAAAACAACCGTGCCAGTGTAATCCATGAGCGCCTTCAGCAGGACATCCTTCGCTCGCATATCGAGGTGGTTGGTAGGTTCGTCGAGCAAAAGAAAGTTCGCGGGATGCAAAAGCATTCGCAGCAGGGCATAGCGGTTGCGTTCGCCGCCGGAGAGGACGCCGATGCGTTTGAAAACATCATCTGCGGAAAACAAAAAGCAACCTAACAGGCTGCGTAGTTCGGTCTGCGTGGAACGCGGCGAAAGTTCGCCGATATCGTCCAAAATTCGCGCGTCCGGATTAAGTTCTTTGTATTGGTCTTGGGCAAAATAGTCAGGCAGCACATTGTGGCCCAGACGGTATTGGCCGCTGGTGAGAGGTTCGGTTTCGGCCAACAGTTTGATCAGCGTTGATTTTCCCGCGCCATTCACACCCACCAGCGCAATGCGGTCGCCGCGTTCGATCATGAAACTGACGTTGCGAAACACTTCTTTCTCGCCATAGGACTTCGCCACGTCAATAAACTCGGCCACAATCCGGCCGCTCGGTTTCGGCTGCTGAAAAGAAAAATGAATTACCTTTTCTTCCTCCGGCAGTTCGATGCGCTCGATCTTTTCCAGTTCCTTAATCCGGCTCTGCACCTGCTTGGCTTTCGTCGCCTGGTAGCGGAAGCGATTGATGAATACTTCCAACTGCTCGATACGCTCGCGCTGATTGCGATAGGCGGCTTCGAGTTGCTCCATGCGCTGCGTCTTCGAGGCTAAATACTTTTCGTAATTCCCTGGGTAAAGCTGGATGCGTTTGTTCCAAATTTCGGCAATCTTGTTGACGGTAACGTCGAGAAAATAGCGGTCGTGCGAGATCAGCACGAACGCGTTGGGATAGTGGGTCAGATATTCTTCCAGCCAGTTGCGGGCTTCGAGATCGAGGTGATTGGTGGGCTCGTCGAGCAGCAACAGGTTTGGTTCCTGCAGCAGAAGCTTGGCTAATGCGATGCGCATTTGCCAGCCTCCGGAAAATTCTTCGGTCCGCCGGTGCCAATCTTCCTTGCGGAAACCGAGCCCCATGAGTACGCTGCCGACCTGAGCTTCGATGGCATATCCATCGCGGGTACGAAATTCGTGCTCGATACGCTGATAGCGTTCGGCGACCTGCGCATATTCTGGAGAAGACTGGTCGAGTTCCGGCATGCGCGCGGTCAGGGCTTCCATCTCCTGCTCCATTTCTCGCAGCTCGGAAAAAACCGCCATGCATTCGGCAAAGACGGTGCGGCCAGAGAGCGCAAGCCCATCTTGCGGCAGGTAGCCGGCGCTGATGCCCTTGGCGGTGCTGATGGAACCGTAGTCGAGAGTCTCGATCCCCGCGAAAATCTTCATCAGCGTGGATTTTCCGGTGCCGTTCGCCCCCACCAGACCGATGCGGTCGCGAGGCGTGATCATCCAGTCCGCTCCCTCGAAGAGGAGTTTGTGACCGTAGCGTTTCCCGGCAGAGGACAACTGAATCATGGCGTCAATTCAATCGTCTCATGAGCGGGGCGGTTTGATGAAGACTGGCATTTACACTCGGTCCCTGGCGGTGCTCGTCAGCAACGAAGGAGGGGACTAATTAGGACCAGGTCCGATTCTTTCACCGTATTCGATTTCTCGAATTTGTTCGACATTTCTCTTGATGTACTATATCATAGTATATACCATGCCTCGAATCGCTAAACTCTTCCGTAACGGGCGCAGCCAAGCCGTCCGCCTGCCTGCTGACCTGCGGTTTGAAGGTTCGCAGGTTTACATTCGGCAGGACGAGGTTACCGGGGACGTGATTCTGTCCCGGCGGCCAGAATCATGGCAGGATTTCTTCGCATTGACCAAAGCCGCCGGTGTGCCCAAAGATTTTCTCAGCGATCGCAAAGATGCGCCACCGCAAGAGCGGGACCTATTCTAGAGCGGTTCTGGATTGGTATGGCCTGCGCGGAAACAGCAGGTCCCTCCGCTCCGGTCGGGATGACAAATCAGTAACAGGGTGCGGCAATGGTGAAAGCGCTCTGAATGCCGGTCCGCTATCTGCTCGACACCAACACCGTCAGCTACATCATCAAGGGGAATCGCCCTCGCGTCCGCGAGCGCTTGCTAAGAGTGGCCATGTCCGAGATTGGAATCAGTGTTATTACCGAGGCCGAACTGCTCTTTGGATTGGTACGAAGACCGGATACGACGCAACTGAAGATAGTGATTGACGAGTTTTTGTTACGCGCGGAGATACTGCCATGGGACTCTGATGCCGCGCGGCAATATGCCAGCATACGCGCGATGCTGGAGGCTGGCGGGCAACCGATGGGGAATCTCGACCTGATGATTGCCGCACAAGCGCTCGCTTCAGGCATTGTCCTTGTGACGAGCGATAGTGTTTTCCGGCGCGTGAAGGGGTTGAAGATTGAAGATTGGAGCAAGTAGTCGACTAGGCATTCTTTTCCCTCAGCGGATCAGCGGTTTCCCAACAAGAAATTAATCCAGATTTGCGGACCGGTCGCGATTCCACTATTCTGCCCATTCCACATAGCAAGTCCGGGAGAATACTTGGTGCGAGCTGTTCTTGCAGTCCTAATGATGGGGTCGATGTTTTTGTCTTTATCCCCTGCCGAGACGCGGCCCTCAAGTCTCATGCCCATGCCGGCGAGTGTTCAAACCAAAACTGGTCAGCTGCTAATTGATCCATCATTCACGGTTGGAATCAACGGGCATCCCGACGCGCTTCTACAGAAGACGATCGAAATATTTTTGGATAATATGCGGCGCCAGATTGGCATGCCTCCATTGGACATGAAGATCGTCGATGCCGCGCAAGCGAAACTGCTAATTCACTGCGAACGGCCGAGCGAAGCTGTGCAGGAGCTCGGGGAGAATGAATCTTACTCGCTCGACATCAGCGCGTCAGGGGCAAAGCTCAATGCCGTGACGCCACTCGGAATCATGCGCGGGCTACAAACATTTCTGCAAATGGTGCAAATAACATCCGATGGCTTTGCCGTGCCCGCAATTACTATTCAAGATAAACCGCGATTTCCCTGGCGCGGATTGATGATCGACGTCAGCCGCCATTTCATTCCGCTCGATGTTTTGAAACGTAATCTCGACGGCATGGCGGCGGTCAAGCTGAACGTGTTTCACTGGCATCTCTCGGACAATCAGGGCTTCCGCGTGGAGAGCAAGAAATTCTCCAAGCTACAGGAACTTGGCTCTGATGGCCTGTATTACACGCAAGACGAAGTGCGCGACCTGATCTCTTATGCGCACGACCGCGGCATTCGCGTGGTCCCAGAGTTCGACATGCCCGGGCACAGCACCGCGTGGTTTGTTGGCTATCCTGAGCTGGCCAGCGCCCCTGGACCTTATCAGATCGAACGGAAGTGGGGCGTCTTCGATCCGGCGATGGATCCGACCCAGGAGCGAACTTACAAGTTTCTCGACACGTTTATCGGCGAGATGGCCAAACTGTTCCCCGACCAATATTTCCACATTGGCGGGGATGAGGTTAACGGAAAGCAGTGGGACGCAAATCCAAATATCCAGGCTTTCATGCGCGCCCACGGGCTGAAGACCAATCAGGATCTTCAAGCCTACTTCAATACGCGGGTGCAGAAGATCGTAAGCAAACATGGAAAAACAATGTTGGGCTGGGACGAAATTATGCGGCCTGACTTGCCGAAAGATATTGTCGTGCAATCGTGGCGCGGACAGGATTCGCTCGCAGCCGCGGCCAAGTTGGGATATCGCGGCCTCCTGTCCTTCGGATATTACGTCGACCTGAACTGGCCGGCTTCCAGACATTACGCGGTCGATCCGATCAGCGGCGCGGCGGCAAACCTGAGCCCGGAAGAAAAGCAGCGCATTCTCGGGGGCGAAGCCTGCATGTGGTCTGAATATGTGTCGCCAGAAAATATCGACTCGCGGCTCTGGCCTCGCACTGCCGCCATCGCCGAGCGCTTATGGTCAGCGCAAGATTTAACCGACGTGCATTCCATGTATGCGCGCTTACAGGATGTGAGTCGGCGGCTGGATTGGTTGGGACTGACTCACAACTCCAGCTACGGACCCATGCTTCGCCGCATCGCCGGGTCAAATGACATTTCTGCCTTGCGCACATTTACCGATATTGTGGAGCCGGTGAAGGATTACACGCGCGAAGAAATTGCCGCAGTCGAAGCTACGAGCCTGAGCCCGCTGAATCGGGTGGTGGACGCGGCCCGTCCCGAGAGCGAAACTGCGAGGCACTTTACCGATCTTGTGAATGTGCTGGTTGCTGGACGGGCCGATGCGAATGGTAAACAAGAAATCGCAATGTGGCTGTCCCGGTGGCGAGACAATCAGATCGGGCTCCAGCCATTGGAAAATCAATCGTTCTTATTGCAGGAGATTGTTCCACTGTCGCAAGATCTTTCGGCAGTCGCCGTGACCGGACTTCAAGCACTCGACTATGTCAACCGCGGCGAGCGCGCCCCAGATTCATGGACAGCGGAACAGTTGGCATTGCTGGAGCAAGCACAGAAGCCACAGGGTCAGTTGTTGCTAATGGTGGTTCCGGCAGTGCGAGAGTTAGTTGAAGCCAGCAGCGGGCAGAAGGCCCCAGTGCCGCACAAGTAAATTCTTGCAAGCATTTAACTGCGACGGAGCAATTCTGTTACCGCGCGATGGGCTTGATCAATTGCCACATCGGTGTAAGCGCTCGCGCCCGCATCTGAGTTTGCAATTGTGATCCGGCCAAATGGTTTTCGTCCCACCACCCATGGTTTCTCATCTTCCGGCCCATTGGGATCGAATAACGAGTTGGGGCTGAAGGCGTAGCCATGCGCCCACCGGTTTACGGTGATGCCCTCAACATCGCGCGCTGAATCGAAGCCCGCGCTGCCGAGCATTCGTGCGAGCTGATCACGAATATTGCGTTCAAAGATGGAGAAAGGCGTTCGCATGAGCTCAGCCCGTCCGGCACGGAATTGCTCGCGCGGCGGCAGCCCCGGTTTGCACGGAGTGCGCAGCATAAACAGCACGATGGGATCATCAGGCTTGCTGGGAAATTCGTACTGGCCGAGACTCACGGGAAAATCGAGAGCCGTGTAAGTATGGTAGCCGGCGGGCGCGACGATTTGATGGATACCAAGAGTCTGAAACGCTTTCCAGTTGCGGATGGCGACGTGGGTATATACCAGAGGACTCTTCACCAGAGAGTGAAGAGCGTCCTGCTGCTTCTGGGGAAGTTCCGGGCAAAGGTAGGGAATCATCATGTTGTAACAAGCCAGAACACAGGCGCTGGCTTGAACGGTTTGTACTTTTCCTCCGCGCATGTACGCGACTGCCACGTCTTTCGCGGAATCGGAGGGGCCATTGTGCCGAACTTGCACAACGGTTGAATTCAAACGAATGCGAATTGGATTCTTAGCGTTGTCAAGCCGGCTGTAATCGGCGCGAGCCAGGACCACGTCGTCCATGGTATGGCCAGGAATCGCGTCTGGAATCAGGGAACGAACCAGCAGGCGTGCGATAGACGCGTTGCCGTCGGGGAAATGAAAAATGTAAGGCTCAGCTTTTTCTGGCTTGCCGAGATTCAATCCATCAAAGCCTGGATAAGTGAATGATTTGTAATCGTCGCCATTTTCGAAACACGACAAAGCAGACACGGCGTCAATGCCTACGCAGAACAAATCGTGCGGATAAGTCCGGAAAAAAGTCAGCGCCTCGGGATTGAGTTTGCAAATCTTGGTGAGATAGTCGGAGTAGCTGATCTTCGCCAGGTGCGCAAACTTTCCCTCTTTCGACATGCCCGGCAAGTAATCGACCTTCTCGGTGTAAATGCGAGCTATGTCGCGACGAACCGCGTCTGACAGCGGAGACTTGCTGAGAAATTCCGGCCAGGGTGTCGTTCCCATGCCTACAACCAGGCGATCTTCGCCAAAAGTTTCGCGATCGAAGAAGCAAGCTGTATTCAGTTTCGTGTATAGCTTTTGATCGTAAGCTTTGTAAAAACGCTGCGTGTCGATACCGAGATTATTGATCAGAGCTTTCGCTGGTTTGCTGTAGCGCCCCGGACTCTCGATTGACTGCGTGCCGCCGTAACTTAGTAGAAGCCGGTTGCCGGCGCGGAATTCGTTGCGCTTGGCGTGTCCACCGAAATCGTCGTGGTTGTCGAGGATAAGAATTCGCGCATTTGCTCCGGCATGCTGGCGATAGAAATAAGCGGCCGCCAGCCCGCTAATGCCACCTCCCACGACGGCCAGATCGTACTTTTCGCCGGTGCTCTCGGGCTTGTTGGCAGCGTCCCAGAATTCTCCGTCACGCAGGCTGTGCGCGGAAGTGTAGCTGCCTTCATGATTCCCTCGCATTCCCATCAGGGCAGGCGGATAATAGCTCGGGTCTTTTTCCGGAACGAAAGAGGAATCAGGCAATCCCAAACCACCCAGCCATGGCGTGCTCGTTGCCAAAATTGAACTGCCCACGGTAACGGCGACACCGTCAAGGAAATCTCGCCGTGTAATCTTGCGGTGCATTCCCAGTTCGCGGTCGCGCGAGTCAGAACTCATGGCATTTCTATTTAGAAGACTTGTAAAAACCGAAGTTTTATATAGGGCACCATGTTAGCGAAGAAGAAAAACAAATCGACGGAATGCCGAAGCGGGCTGGCAACCACTTTATTTCCACCAGATCGAAGTGCCGATTAACGCCAGCACCTCAATAACTGCAAGCGAAATCCATAAGCGTTGGCGGAAAATGGAACGGCGCAAATCTCTTTTCAAATCGGCTTCGAGGACATGAACGAATTCGACTTCAGCGGGATCCGGCTTCGGTGGCGGCACAGCGACTCTGGGAGCTTGCGCGAAGGCAGCCTTCGGCTTGTCGGGATAAAAAACTTTCGGCGTGCTGATCACTGAAGACCACCGCGGCAATTGCATCGCGCCCCCGGTCAGGCTGGGATCATCCATCGGAGCGGATGTTAATTGCAAGGCAGGCAGCCTCTCCGGAGCAGCCACATCGGCGAGGCTGCGCAGCAGCGAGCTCCACCACATGTGGCTCATTTGATCGCCAATCAGTTCACCCACATCGACCGGCCGAGATTCCAATTGCAAAGGCGGCAGCGTCTCCGGCGAAATCACGTCGCCCAGATTCGTGAATACGGTGCGATACCAGGGCAAGCTCAAAATATCGCCAGCCAGCATGCCCACGTCCACTGGACGCGACGTGAGATGCAGCGGCGGCAGCTTCTCGGGCGATAAAGTATCGCGCAAGTGATCGAGCAAACGCTTTCGCAGAGGTCGGTTCCAATTGTCGGCCAGCAAGAGCTCGAGCTCGTGACCGTCGGAGACCGTGGCCGATTGCTTTTCTTCGGAAGATTCGGGACTGGTCGGCTGAGAAAACATTCTCGATTGTGTTCCTTAGAATCTGTTGTGACAAGTACAGTCTAACGCATTGCCAATTTGGGGCAAAGTCTACCCGGCGCCGGCATTATCATATCGCTCTCGTCCTTGGCGGTCCGACAAAATGAACCCCAGCCGCGGCAAATAGTGTCTAATGCATAAAGTGGATTCCACTCGCAAACCAGCCCAGCCAAAACGTCCTCCCAAGGAAAGGCTTCGTGCGGTTCTTCCCCACGTATGGGAGCTCATTCGCACCCGCCGGGCCATGCTTGCCGTTGGTTTTCTGCTGATGGTGATCAACCGTGTTTCGGGATTGGTCCTTCCTTATTCGACTAAATATCTGATCGATAGCGTTATTATCAAGCACAATTCGCAACTGCTCAAGCCGCTGGTGCTGGGTGTGCTAGCTGCGACCATGGTGCAGGGAGCGACCTCTTTTTCGCTAACTCAATTGCTATCCAAAGCGGCGCAGCGCCTGATTACCGAACTACGGCAAAAGGTTCAAGCGCACATTGGATGGCTGCCAATTTCGTTTCACGATTCGACCAAAAGCGGCGTACTGGTGTCACGTATCATGACCGATGTCGAAGGCGTGCGCAATTTAATCGGCACCGGTCTGGTGGACCTCGTCGGCGGCTTGATGACGGCGGTCATCGCGCTGGTCGTGCTGTTCCGTATCAGCGCTCTGATGACGGTGGTTGCGTTTGGATTTCTGTCTTGTTTTGCCTTGGCGCTTTATAAAGCTTTCGGCACCATTCGTCCAATTTTTCGCGAACGCGGAAAGATCAATGCCGAGGTAACGGGCCGGCTGTCGGAATCCCTTGGCGGGGTTCGCGTGGTCAAGGGTTATCACGCTGAGGAACGCGAGGAGACCGTTTTCGCGCATGGCGTGCAACGTCTGCTCGACAACGTCCTGCGAAGCTTGACCGCTACTTCTGTCATGAGTCTTTCCGCAAGTGTGCTTTTAGGCGTGGTCGGAGCCGTGATCATGTACGTAGGCGCGCGCCAGATCGCTGCCGGGATGCTGACGATTGGCGGCTTCTTTACCTACACACTTTTCCTCGGCTTTTTGGTTGCCCCCATCATGCAGATCGTGCAAATCGGCACGCAGCTGACCGAAGCGCTTGCGGGACTCGAGCGCACGCATGAAATCCTGAGCGTACGCCGCGAAGATCACGATCCTAACCGTACGGTAGTTTTGAACGAGATTCGCGGCGACGTTGATTTTGATCATGTGAGTTTCAGCTACGATGGCAGCCGCATGGTGCTCAACGATGTCTCTTTCCACGCGGCGCCAGGCACAGTAACGGCGCTGGTCGGCGCATCCGGTTCGGGCAAATCGACGACCATCGGACTGATCACCGCTTTTCACGTACCGACGTTCGGCAAAGTTCTGGTTGACGGCGTGGATCTCAGCACGGTGCGGCTGGATTCTTATCGCACCCGTCTCGGCGTAGTTCTGCAGGAATCGTTTCTTTTCGACGGCACCATCCGGGAGAACGTCGCCTTCTCGCGACCAGATGCGAGTGAAGACGATATTTTGCGAGCCTGCCGCATCGCGCGCGTGGACGAGTTTGCCGAGACATTCGCCGATAAATACGACACGGTGGTCGGTGAACGCGGGGTGAAATTATCGGGAGGGCAGCGGCAACGAATTTCGATTGCCCGCGCCATTCTGGCCGAACCGCGCATTTTAATTCTCGACGAAGCCACTTCTAGTCTTGACTCGGAATCGGAACAATTGATCCAGCAAGGTCTTTCCTACCTGATGCAGGGACGCACGACTTTCGTGATCGCGCACCGGCTTTCCACCATCCGCCGTGCCGATCAGATTCTGGTGGTCGAGCAAGGCCGAATCGTCGAACACGGCACGCACGAAGAACTGTATGCGATGCATGGCCGCTATTACGATCTCTACACCAGGCAGCATGGCGTCGAAACCAATTTGTTCCTAGCGCCGGGCGAAGGCGATGCCGTCCCGGTTTCAGCGGGGGACGCCCCACCTAAATCAAATGGAGACCCCGATCTGGCCGACACCTTGCGCCTGGTGAGGGGAGAGACGCGTTAGCCCATGCCCACTGCCGTATCCGGTACAACAAATTCCATCGCAATCCGCATTGAGAATCTTTCTCGCCACTACCGCATGGGCGACGCGCTGATTCGCGCGGTCGATGGTATCTCGATGCAGATTGCCTCCGGTGAATTCGTCGCGTTGCTGGGCACCTCAGGGTCGGGTAAATCGTCGTTGCTAAACCTGATTGCTGGACTCGATCACCCAACTTCCGGCACGGTGGTGGTCAAAGAAAACGATTTGGCAAAGTTTTCCCGCGAGGAGCTGGCCAAGTATCGGTTGCATACCGTGGGCATGGTGTTTCAGTCTTTCAACTTGATTCCCAGCATGACTCTTTTAGAAAACGTCGAGCTCCCGCTGCGCTTCGCAGAAGTAGATCGCGGTAAGCGCGAAAGCCTTGCCAGGCAGGCGCTAGACCGAGTAGGCCTGACGCCGCGATTGCGTCACCGTCCCACCGAACTTTCCGGCGGCGAGCAACAGCGAGCGTCGCTCGCTCGAGCGTTGATCAATAAGCCCCAGTTTTTGCTGGCCGACGAACCCACCGGAAATCTCGACAGCCAGACGGGAACCGAAATCATGAACTTCATCCGCGAGTTCAATCAAACTCTCGGCATGACTATCATCATGGTCACTCACGAGCGTGCGCTCGCGGAGCGCTACGCCAGCTGCATGATCTTTCTCGCCGATGGGAAATTAGTGGGCGATCAACCGAATGTGATTTCCGCGACTGCCGGGCAAACGCGCGGAGGCGGATTATGAAAACTTACGATATGGCAGAACTCGCGGTGCGCAACTTGCGCGAGTCCATCCTGCGCAATTCGCTCACTACGGTTGGGATCTCCGTTGGCGTAGCTTCGCTGGTCGCTATGCTGTCACTGGGAATCGGTCTGCAGCAGTTGGCTGGACGCCGCCTGCAGAAGTCCGGATTGTTTGACACCGTGGTCGTCACCTCGCGACGCGACCTCCGCGGGTTCAATCGCGAGCAGGAAGAAAACGGCCCGGCTCCAGCGGAGAGTCCCACTCTGAACGAAGCCGCTCGGCAAAAGATTGCGCAGCTTCCTGACGTGCTCGAGGCTTATCCTGACATTCGCTTTATCACGGAGCTCCGATACGATGATAAGCCCTACCTGACAATGGTGGCAGGGCTGCCATTCTCGGCCAAAAATAATGACGCATTCGACGGCATGCAGGGAAATTTTTTCTCCTCGGATACGGCGCCTGAGGTCATCCTGCAGAAATCCTTCGCTGCGCAATTGCAGGGTAAGACGCCCAGAACCGGCGGCGAAGAGGCAAGCGTAGCCGAACTGGCAAAGCCGCTGCTGGGCAAGCAATTGATCATGCGCTATGCGGAGCGGACAGCAACGCCCGGAGCTGGAACCAACTCTTCCCCGAGCACAGCCTATTCAATAGTTTCGCGCGAAGCTACTTTGAAGATTGTAGGCGTGAGCGATCTCGATCCCGACAGTATGCGCGGACAAGCCAGAGCGCGCATGTTCCTACCATTAAAACTGGCGCAAAGCTTGCACGTGATGCAGCCTTCCGACCTGCGCGACACCACGAACCTTGCGGGAGGCACGCCCGCATATTCGACCGTCGAGGTTCATGTAAAAAGTCCCACCCAGGTTCAACCGGTCGAGGATGCAATCAAGAAGATGGGCTTCAATACTTTTTCCATCGTCGATGCCACCCGCAGCCTGCGGCAATTTTTTGCCGTGCTCGATCTATTTCTGGGAATCTTCGGCAGTCTCGCGCTGGCGGTTGCGTCGATTGGAATCGTTAATACGCTGGTGATGGCAATCCTCGAGCGGCGCCGCGAAATCGGCATCATGAAGGCCATCGGCGCCAGCGACGGCGACGTGAAGGGATTGTTCTTCGCCGAGGCGGGTGTAATGGGGGTGTTCGGAGGGTTTGTCGGGGTCGCACTCGGTTGGACCATAGGGCGAGTCATTAACCTGGGTACGAACGTATATCTCAAGCGTCAGCATTTTCCACCGGAACAAATCTGGTTTGTGCCGTGGTGGCTGGTGCTGGGCGCCATTGCATTTGCGATTGTAGTCAGCCTGCTGTCGGGCTTGTACCCGGCAAGCCGCGCAGCGCGCCTCGATCCGGTGCAAGCGCTGCGCTACGAGTAAACTGAATTCATGCGCTGGCTCTTGCGGCTTCTCCTGTTCTTTTGCTTTGCTATGTCGGCCTCGGCGCAGAACCGCATCAATTGCGATGCGCTGAAGAGCCACATCCTTCATGACACCGTTCACTATTGCGTACTGCTTCCACCGAGCTATGATGCCGCGCCCGCAAAGCGTTATCCGGTACTCTATTTCCTACATGGCCTCGGCGAGAATGAGCAGACATTATTCAAGACCGGCGGATGGAACCTGATCGAAGACCTGCGCCAGCAACACAAAATTGGCGATTTTCTCATCGTCACGCCCGAAGCTAAGGCGAGCTTCTATGTAAACTCAGCCGATGGCAAAGTGCGCTACAGTGATTTCTTTCTGCAGGAATTCATCCCGTACATTGAAGGCAAATATCGTATTCGGCGGGAGCGTGCGGCGCGGGCTATCAGCGGTATTTCCATGGGAGGCTATGGAGCGCTCCGATTCGCATTCGCATATCCAGAAGAGTTTTCGGCAGTGAGCGCGCAGAGCGCCGCGCTCATGACAGAATCTCCGCAAGAGCTCGACGCCGCGCTTCGCACCGGAACTCCGATGGGCAAGTTGCTGGGATCGGTTTTCGGCAATCCGATTAACGTAGCTCACTGGAAAGAGAACGATCCTTTTTCCCTCGCCCGGAAGAACAGAGTCGCGATCGGCAAGCTCGCGATTTATTTCAATTGTGGACGCGACGACGAATATGATTTTGAGATAGGCGCAGCGGCTCTCGACAAGCAGCTTCAGCAAGAACACATCAAACACGAATTTCATCTTTACCCCGGCAATCACAGCGCCTCATATTTTGCCGCGCATATCGGCGAGGTCATGGAATTTCATTCCAAAATGTTTGAGGCCGGAAAGTAAACCACCTTCTAGCTCTTAGCTCCTGGATGCGAGCTAGAAACCAGGAGCCAGCAGCTACTTATTGTCTTTCGCGTCTTTCTCGTCAACGTCCACGCCGCCGGGCATCAATTTCTTCAGCGGCGCCTTGCGCTGCTCTTCCAGTTCCGGATGCGGCAGCGGCTTGCGCGGCAGCATTTGGTCTCGCATGGCGGTGTTGTAGACAAAGATCGCTTCAACCGTGGCCGCTTGGGCCAGGTCGCCTGGCTGCAGGCGTTCATAAGTATCCATGTTTGAGTGGTGTGTTCGCGTGACGTAGTCGAGTTTGTCCTGAATGAATTGGAAGCCCGGAATACCGACGGCATCGAACGACTCGTGATCGGTGCCTCCAGTATTGCGCACGCTGATGGCGGTGACTCCGAGATCCTTCAACGGTTCGATCCATTGCGCAAAGATCGGCGCTTCGGCGACATTCTCCTGCAAATAAACGCCGAGGATCTTGCCAGTACCATTGTCGAGGTTGAAGTATCCGGAAATCTTTTGTTGATCGGGCTTTAGTTCAAGAGGGCCACCGGGTTTGCGCAGCCACCCCGGCAATTTAACCTGGTCAGGCGCCGTCGAAAGCGGCACAAAGCCAAAATGCTGCTTCACGTATCCGATCGAGCCAAACAAGCCTTGTTCTTCGCCAGTCCAAAGCCCAATGCGAATGGTGCGCCGCGGTTTTACTTGCAGCGTGTTTAGAATGCGCATCACTTCCATCGCAACCACGGTGCCCGCTCCATTGTCGGTCGCGCCCGTCGCTGAAGCCCACGAATCCAGGTGCCCGCCAACCATTACAACTTCGTCTTTCAACTTGGGATCAGTTCCTGGTATTTCGGCGATGGTATCGAACCCATGCTCGTGATCCCCGCTGAACCTGGTGTCCACATTCATTTCAATAGTGACCGGAACGTTGGCTTTCAGCAGGCGATAGACGCGCCCGTAGTTTTCAATCGCCATAATTACGACGGGAAGCGGCTGAATGTGATCGCGTTGATAACTGAACCATCCCAGGCCGCCACCGCTGTCAACGAAAATAGTCCCACCAGATCCGCCGTTGTTCCTGCCATCGCGGCTAGGGAGAATGACCGCCAGCGCATGTTCCGAGGCCAGCAGCGTAGCTACTTTCTCCCGCAGCTCAAGTCTTTTCATGTACTCGGTAACGAAGTCGTTTCGTTCTGCTGTGAGTGGGTATTCAACAATTTTCGCCAGATCTTTTTCGTCTTCGCGCTCGAAGAGTGGCTTGTCCACAGGCTTGACTTCGCGCATATCGCCGAGCAGAACGATTTTGCCGCCCAGCTTCCCTTTGTACTTATCAAGATCCTCTTCCTTCTTCACGTCCATCCAAATCGCCTGCCCGCTGATGGCGCCGTTGCTCGAAGGCGACCATGGCGCTGCTTGCGTAATGAACACGGCCGTATCGGGCGATGCCATTCGCGTCCAGGTATTCAGCTGCTGCCACCCCATGCCGAACTCGCCCCAATCTTCGAGGTGCGCGTTGCTGCAACCCATGGCGGCAAGCTGATCGCGGGTCCATTCGTTGGCGCGCTTCAAATTCGGTGAGCCGGTGAGGCGCGGGCCGATGCCATCCATCAGCGCGGAGGCGTATTCCATCACATGTGAATGGGCCAAGCCTTCATAGCGGATCTCCTCATACATACTGAGATCAAGATTTTCTTTCGCCGGCTGCGGCAATTCGTAGGAGGGTTTGTTGGCGTCGGCTGAGCTCGCATTGCTCTTGCTTTTGTCCGCTGCCGATACAAGCAAAGTGGAACAAAGTAACAACGCGGCGGTGAGGAAGAATGTGGGATATCTCATCTCTTAAGGTTGTCCTCGTCTTTTAAAGAAGTCCTAGCAGAGTAGCAGATGTCAGTTCACGGGCCAAACTGCGCACGGCTTTTGCACTTTGCCCTTCTGAGTGCATAGCCGGTCCGGACAGTTGCATTCATAAGGACTGGATTTCTCGCGGCAGACCCTGCTACAGGCCTTAAATCGAGGGTTAAATGTCAGCGTCGTTGGCGGAACGCGCCGCATTAGCCGTCCTAGGGCTTTTGTGCATCTTACCTTCGCTTATGTTGCTTTACGGCGTTTGCGGCGGACAACCAGTACGTTCTTTTCATGCATATGCACGAAAGACGCAAATGATGACGAGCAATTCGATAAATGACCCGAGGAGATAAATATGCTTTGGACAATTTTCGTTGTGCTGCTGATTTTGTGGCTTCTAGGTTTCAGCCTCCACGTGGCAGGCAGCCTGATTCATTTGCTGCTGGTAGTTGCGTTGATAGTGTTAGTCATTAATCTGGTAAGCGGCCGTCGCGTGGCCTAGGCTGGCTACAGAAGCGGTTCGTGACATCTTTTCGCAGGGAACCTCGACGGCTTCGCCGGCGCCGCATGGCCCTTCCCGTAGAGACGTGGCTTGCCACGTCTCTACGGGCAGAAAACTGAAGTTAAGAACTCAGAAGAAGTCGGTCATCCGAGCCGCGCCTTCACATGCGCTGGGGAAACTTGTCAACCCCAGTCCTTCCATCAATAATCGGCAAGTATTTTGGTGTTGATAAAACGTTGTCGACCGGTAACCCTTTTTGACCCATGGACTGATTACCAGCATCGGAACCTGCCCGCCACCGTGTTCCGTATCACTCTCAAACGATTCGTCGAACACGATTACAAGCAATCCGTCCTTTTGGAACGTGGCGCTATCAATCAACGGCGCAATATTTGCCTGCAGCCAGCCGTCCGCCTGGTAGAGAGTTCCGTCGTGGCCGTCATCCAGCATATTCGGAACAATGTAGGTGAACTCCGGAAGCTGGTTGTTATTGAGATCGCCAGCAAACTCGGAGAATGGGACCAGGTTCTGCCGTTGATTCTGGCTGTTCACCACGTCGGTAATGTAGCTGAACGGGTTGTGATGTTTGGCGTAAGGATAAACGTCTCCGCCAGTGTAGCCGACGCCGGGCAGCCCTTCCGCATATGCCTTCCAGGTTTTACCGGCGGATAGTAGATGACGAACTACATTGTCGGCGCTCACGGTTCCGGTGTACCCGTCGTCATTGGTGATGATCTGACCGGTCGTCAGTTCAAAGTAATTGCCAATCGAGGGGTGCGTATTGGCGAAGTACGAAGTAGCCAGCCCATACTTCTGCGCCAGGCTGTTCAGGTAGGGCATGGACGAGTTTCCAATCACGCTCGAATAACTGTGATTCTCTTCCATAACCAGGATCACGTGTCCGAATGCTGGAATTCCTTGCACTGTCACGGTGGTCTCTGAATTTGCGGTGCCGGCCACTCCGGTTGCGGTTGCGGTGTAGGTAGTGGTCGTGCTTGGCGTAACATTGGTGGAACCATTGGCCGGGAAGCTACCTACTCCGGGAATGTTTACTGAGGTTGCATTGGTCGTGGTCCAACTCAGAACTGCCGTCCCTCCACTAGAAATGCTATTGGGTTGCGCCTTGAACGAGATCGTGGGAGCGCCACTTACGGTTACCGTAGTCGATGATCCAGCTGTTCCTCCGGGCCCGCTAGCTGTCGCCGTGTAAGTGCTGGTAGAAGTTGGCTTGACTTTGGTTGATCCATACGCTGGAAAATTGCCTAATCCCGGGATGTTTACCGAACTCGCGTTGGTAGTGGTCCAACTTAGAACTGAAGTTCCGCCGCTCGCGACGTCGTTCGGTTGAGCCTCGAATGAAATTACCGGGACAGCGTGTTGAGACACTACCACCGTGGTCGATGACGGAGTTGTTCCTCCAGGCCCCGTCGCGTTCGCCGTGTAAGTTGCAGTAGAAGCTGGCGCAACTTGAACTGTTCCGGTTGGCGGGAATACTCCCAGCCCGGCGATGGTCACTAAGGTTGCATTGCTGGACGTCCAGTTCAGAACTGTCGGTGTGCCCGGAAGAACCGCGTTGGGCTGAGCGCTTAAACTAATCGTCGGTTTGGGACCCGACGTGGTTACATTCACTACCGTCGAGGTCGCCGATGTTCCACCCGGTCCAGCCGCGGTCGCGGTATAAGTAGTCGTCGCCGTGGGCGTGACTTTCACTGAGCCAGTCGCGGGAAGCGTACCCACGCCGCTGATGGTCACTGAGGTCGCATTACTGCTCTTCCAGCTAAGGGTGGCCGATGTGCCGCTCAGTACTGTGCTGGGTTGGGCGGCCATAGTAATTGCGGGCGGAGCGGAATTCTGTTGGGCGGATATAGAGCCTCCGCCGCAGCCGATAGCTGCCATCAAAATTGAAAATATAATTAGCAATGCGGAAATGGATAGAAAGAGCCGCATGGAAACTCCTTTATTAAAGATGTCAGTCGAAGCGACCAGGGTCAGTACTAGAGTGACTCGGATTCTATGCAGGTTGAAAGATCGCTCGCAAGGGAAAACGTATGAACAAACACTCGGAAGTGCATCATCGCGAGTTCACTGTCACGTCGACCTGTTTATCTCACGACATGCAGTTCGGGCGTCGAGAACCTGAATTCGTACTGTAGCGCCGCCGTCTCGACGGCTGTCGTGGGACGTCTCGCCCCCCACCGACGAGGGCAACATGCCCTCGCAACAGCAGGAAGATGCCAGCGCTACTGGAACTCACCAGTAGCTCAGAGTGAAGTTGTCCAGGAACGTGGTATACGCCGATTGATGGACGTCTCCGTCCATCTGGAAGTTAACCGTAACGCCCCACCAGCTTCCCGGAGCGGAACCCGGAGAATATGTCCGGTTAATGTTGCTGGTCACTCCATTCAGAGTTATCGATTGGAACAACAGCGAGTTATCGGATTCCCGCTGGGCGTGAATCGTCAAATGATTCCAGGCGTTGTTTATAGGATTGCAGGCAGCGCCGCTCGACACCCACGAATGGCCGACGTTATCCCAAATATCCCATTCGTGTCCGCCGAGAATGTTGCACTGCTGACCCCAGATCAGGCTCAGCCCATTAAAATACATGCTGATATCGAACTCCAGCACCTGGGTGACTCCAAGGTTCGTGGGATAAAAATAAGCGTCATAGGTGAAGTTGTGTATTGTCGGAAGAAGCGTGTGACCCGAGTCGGGCAGACCCTGGGTTGAGCGCGCGCCGATCAAAGGGTTGCTCCACAACACGTCCGCATAAGGTTTTGAGCCGCCAATATTAAACTGGGTCGCGTCTCCGCTGAGGGAAGGGGATTGGATTCCTTGTTTCATCGACCATGAGATCCCCGGGCATGGATACGAACAAATGCCATAGTGTGGAGGATATTCGCCCCAACTTTGCCATCCGCCACTTGCCTGCAGATGGGACAGAGCCGTTCCGTTCGACTGCACGGTTACCGTGGTCGAAGCCTGGGCCGTGCCTGCAGCCCCCTGGGCTGTCGCGGTGTAGGTGGTGGTGGTACTTGGCGTCACGTCGGTTGATCCACTCGCGGGGAAAGAACCTAGTCCGGGGATGTTTACCGACGTTGCGTTTGTTGTGGTCCAGCTCAAAACAGACTTAGTTCCGACGGAGACGTTGCTTGGTTGAGCAGTAAATGTGATTGTCGGCGCCGCGCTTGCAGATACGGTCACGGTTGCTGACGATGCAGCCGTTCCTTCAGCCCCGCTCGCAGTAGCGGTATAAGTGGCAGTGGAATTAGGTGTGACTGGGACCGATCCGCTGGGCGGGTAGGTGCCAAGTCCGGCAATACTCACCGAGGTCGAGTTGGTCGTCGTCCAGCTTAGTGTCGAGGTTGCGCCGCTGGCGATGCTATTAGGTTGAGCTGTCAGAGTGATCGTGGGATTTTGTGAAGACCCGGTCACGCTTACCACCGCAGACGACGCCGCTGTGCCTGCGGGTCCATTTGCAGTCGCGGTGTAAGTTGTGCTGGCACTTGGGGTCACCTTGGTGGAACCAGTCGCAGGGAATGTACCCAGGCCGGTGATGTTCACGGAGGTCGCATTGCTCGCCTTCCAACTGAGCATGACTGAGGCGCCACTGGGGATGGAACTCGGTTGAGCCTGAAGCGTAATCGCAGGCTGGGTGCTGGTGGAAGCTTGAGGGCCCATGGAGCCGCCGCCGCATCCGACGGATGCAATCAAAACGGCAAGCAAAAAAACCAACGCACAGATGCGTGGGGAGAACCGCATGAAAAAACTCCTACCTTGAATGTGTCAGACGAACGCTCAGATTGTTACTGGGTTGCCTTGAATCTAAAGCAGCTAGCCTCACATCGCAAGCAAAACAGCCCATTTTTATACTCAGAAGTGCATTCGCAGACGCCCGCCTTCACGCGGGCGGCACCAAGGTAATGTCCCAAATCGATTACCCGTTTTGACCCTCATTTCCCTTGTGGTAGTCTGAAATTACCCCATATTCTCTGGAGTTTAACTAGGTTTCTCCGTGCCCTTAGTGTCTTCAAACAGCAAGCCGGGAGTCCACATCGCGTGGAAAACGGTCACCTACCGCAGCGTCGCGCTGCTGGTGCTGGCGGGCCTGGGGATATTTTTTGTCAGCTTGCGTTTTGCCTTTCCGCAGTTTACCCAGAGCACGATTAACGCAGCCGACAGCTTTGGCGGCAAATTGCTGGAGGCGGTAGCAGGAGCCGCGTCCAATCAAGTTAAACCGGGAGCTGGTTCTCAGCAAGCGCACTTCACTGCGCTCGATGGCACCGTGCGGGTGAAAAAAGCCAACGGGAACAGTTGGGGACCTGCGGACTATAGCGTCCCGCTCGAAAAAGGCGACGTGGTGCAGACCAGTTCGGAAGGCATGGCCAAGATCGTATTCAATGATGGCACCAACTACACGGTGAAACAGGATTCACTCATTGTGATCGAGGAGAACTCGACCAACGATCAGCAACAAACCAACGTTGCGGTAGCGGTGAGCACTGGTACCGTGGACTTGGCTACGGCTACGTATGTGCAAGGTTCGAGATCGCAGGTAATTGTTGCCGGAGCTACCGCGTCTTTGGCTCCCGATAGCGCTGCCATGGTGCACAACGATCCCACAGGCGATCAGCACGAAATTCTGGTCAAGAAAGGAAGCGGCGACATCACCCGCAATGGCGAGACTGTGCGCTTGGCTGATTGGGAAAAAGTGAGCTTCCAGGCTGAGGCGCCGCGCATGGAAAAGTTGAAGGAGATTGGTCCTCCGACGCCGATTTCTCCTGCCAACATGATGCCGATGTTCGTGTCGAACGATCCGAAACCGATCGAATTTTCCTGGACTCCGATGGCGAACGCAAAAGGCTACCGCTTGCGCATTTCGCGTAATCCGTATTTTTCCTCGACCATTGTCGATCGCAAGGTGAATACCGCGGACGTGTTGGTATCGGGCCTTGAACAGGGGGCGTACTACTGGGTAGTTCAATCCCAGGACGGTACGGGTAAAGAATCAGTCGAGAGCGAAAAAAATCGATTCACCATTATTCCCAAAGGAAGCGACACCGCGGCGATCAATCTGGATCTCGATCCGCTCATCCAGCACGGTCACGTAATCGAATTAACCGGAAAGACCGAAGCGGGCGCGCGGGTGATGGTGAATGGACGCGAGGTTCCGGTGGTCGGCACCGATGGCGCCTTCCACTATTTCACGCCGCCACTGGCGACGGGAGAGAGCACGATCACCATTACAGCGCAAAATGCAAAGGGCGGAGTTAACACGCTGCAGAAGAAAGTAGTGATTCAGTGAGTAGAACCGAAATGGAACGAGGACGCCGAAGGTCCAGCACTTTGGTTTGCTGAAAGCAATGGCGATACCTCATAGAATCAAGGATAGAGCGATTCCAGACTAACCGGGTAAAAGACGTAAAAAAACCGACTCCAAACAGACGAGAAAAGTTTCGCATGTCATCCAATAACGGTTTTCATTCAAGCGCATCACGCTGGCACAATCTGCGGTCGCTGTTTAGCGTCTTCTCCAGCGACCTCGCTATCGACCTGGGCACGGCCAACACGCTGGTGTATGCGCGCGGCAAAGGCATCGTGGTGAACGAGCCTTCGATCGTGGCCATCAATAAAAACACTGGCGAAGTGGAAGCCGTGGGCAAGGAAGCCAAAGAGATGCTGGGCCGCACACCCGGCAATATCGTGGCCATCAAGCCCATGAAAGACGGCGTCATCGCCGACTTCAAAGTCACGGAGAAGATGCTGAACTATTTCATCCAAAAGGCGCACAACCGCAAGATGCTGGTGCATCCCCGCATCGTGATTGGCGTGCCGTCGGAAATTACGCAAGTAGAAAAGCGCGCGGTTATGGACTCCGCCTATCGCGCCAAGGCTAGCGAAGTGCATTTAGTCGAACAAGCGATGGTAGCCGCAATCGGCGCGGGGCTGCCCATCACTGAACCCAGCGGCAACATGGTGGTCGACATCGGCGGCGGCACTACCGACATCGCGGTCATTTCTCTCAGTGGCATCGTCTACTCGCGTTCCGTGCGCATGGCCGGCAATCAGATGGACGAAGCCATCATGAATTATCTGAAGCGCAAATATAACCTGCTGATCGGCGAGCGCACCGGCGAGCAGATCAAGATTGAGATCGGTTCGGCATATCCGCTGGACAAACCCCTCACCATGGAGATCAAGGGCCGCAACCTGATCGAAGGCGTTCCCAAGACCATCACCGTAGATGACAGCGAAGTTCGCGAAGCCCTGAGCGAATGCGTTTCAACCATCATGAACGCCATTCGCGTGGCCCTTGAGCGCACGCCCCCCGAGCTTTCCGCCGACATCAGCGACCGCGGCATCGTGCTTACCGGCGGCGGCGCGCTGCTGAAGAATCTGGACAAGCGCATCCGCGAAGAAACCGGCCTGCCGGTTTCGATCGCCGATGACCCGCTCTGCAGCGTGGTGCTCGGCACCGGCAAAATGCTGAGCGACTTCAAACTGTTGCGCAAAATTTCTATCGAGTAGTTACATCCTTCGTGCATCTTCGTGTTCCCTGGTGGTGGAAAAGCAGAAAATCACCAGGGACACGAAGTACACTAGGGGTAAGCCCGCCATGGAAAACCTCGTCACCCGCTACCGCAACGTCACCATCCTGATGGTCGTTTTATTTGCCCAGGTGTTGGGGTTAGCGGTGCAAGTCCGGCGCTCAGCGCAGGATGAATCAACCCGCCTGATCCGCGTGTGGGCGGTGGACGCGGTAACTCCTCTCGAAAAAAGCATCGTGTGGTTTCAGAGCGGCATTTCCAACCTATGGCATAACTATTTTTATTTGCGCGGGGTCAGACAGCAAAATCGCGAGCTGAAGCTAGAGATCGAACGCCTGCGCATCGAGCAGGTTCGTCTCAACGAGGACGCGGAGCAAGCTCGGCGCCTGCAGGCGCTACTCGGGTTCAAAGAGCAATTCATCTCCCGAACCTTGCCGGCGCAAGTTATCGGTTCGAGTGGCAGCGAGCAGTCACGATCGATTTACATCGACAAAGGTTCACGAGACGGCGTCAGGCCGGACATGGCAGTTATCACCGCCGATGGCGTTGTGGGCAAAGTGCTGCGGGTTTTCAGAAATACCTCGCAGGTGCTGCTGGTAAATGATCAGACCAGCGGCGTGGGAGCAATCCTAGAGAAATCGCGATTGCAAGGCGTGCTGCGCGGGACACCGCTGGGCGAAGTAGTGCTCGAAAAAGTTATGTCTGACGAAGCCGTGCAGCCCGGAGAAAAAGTTGTAACCAGCGGAGGCGACCAGATTTTTCCCAAGGGCTTGGCCGTAGGAACGGTCACGAAAGTTTCGCCAGGCTCGGAGCTTTTTCTTAATATCCGGGTGAAGCCGGCCGCCGACTTGAGCCGGCTGGAAGAAGTGCTGGTAATCACGCAGCAGCAGGAAAAGGAACCGGCTCTCTTGGATGGCGCACTGCCCATGCGGGCGGCGGAAATTCTGGCGCAGCGGCTGCCTTCGGTTCCCGACCGGCCACCAGATGATCCCAATGCGCCTCCGCCCCCGACCAGCGGACTGAAAATTTACGCTGGTCCTGCGACTCCCAGCCCGGCAGCTGACGCAAAGCCTGCTGGCTCCACGCCAACCCTGGCGAGTACGCGTGGAAGTGCAGCTTCCACAAACAAGCCGGACGGATCGGCCCCGAAGCCTGTCGTACCGCAAAAGCCGCACGCTCCTGCAGCGCCAGCTTCGGACAACGCTGTGAACACAGCCTATAGCCAGTCGCAACCGGCCTCTTCGAAGACTGCTTCACAACCAAAGCCCTCCTCAACCACGACAGCGCCGAGCCAGGAACCCCCTCAATAGCGTGCCAATCACTTACACATCGAATGAGCAGATTGAGGTTTACCGGTTCAGTCTACCGGCCACCATTCTGATCCCTTTGGGCGCGTTATTTCTGCAGGCATTTGTACCCTTACGATTTCATTTTTTCTCCATCTTCGATTTGCCGCTGCTGGTGGTAATTTTCTTCGCAGTAGCGCGCCGCAGCCCAGTCGCGGGATTGCTGACTGGCGCCGCTATTGGCCTGCTGCAGGATTCGCTCACTGGCCATCCGCTGGGTCTATACGGAATCGCCAACACAGTCGTGGGTTATGGCGCATCATCGCTTGGCGTTAAGCTGGATGTAGAAAATGCCGGCTCCCGTTTTCTGGTTACGCTATTTTTCTACGTAGTGCACGAAATCGTGTACTTCACCGTCGCCCGCGGATTGGTAGGACTCACGCTGCAATGGAGCTGGCCGCGCGAACTGGGCTCTGCATTGGCCAACGCGTTTTTGGCCGTGATCCTGTTCGCCCTGCTGGATCGGTTCAAACAGAGGACGTGAGGACTGAGAACTTAAGTGATCGACATTCACTGCCACATTCTCGCCGAAGTAGATGACGGTCCCAAATCGTGGGACGTAGCCGAAGAGATGTGCCGCATGGCGGCTGCGGACGGCATCGAGCACATCGTCGCCACTCCGCACGCCAACGACCGTTACCATTATGATCGTGAGCTCCTGACCCGCACCCTCAATTTTCTGCGGCAACGCGTCGGTCCATCCCCAGCCCTGAGCCTGGGCTGCGACTTCCATCTTTCCTATGAGAACTTGCAGGATGCGATGCTTTTTCCGCAGCGGTATGCCATTGAAGGCAGCCGCTACTTACTGGCAGAGCTGAGCAACTACAGCGTCCCGGTTCACATGGAAGAGCACTTCAGCAAACTGCTGGAGAAAGGACTCACTCCGGTAATCACA
>Ga0182015_10000899_pt1 | contig 41431 bp, 38 predicted proteins | sample 712P3MmetaG_FD_120478 | JGI IMG/M metagenome (GOLD analysis project Ga0182015, IMG submission 120478) | Permafrost microbial communities from Stordalen Mire, Sweden - 712P3M metaG | ecosystem: Environmental > Terrestrial > Soil > Wetlands > Permafrost | place: Sweden: Stordalen | collected...
CCCGGCGTGGTCGCCAGACGGCACCCGGCTCGCGTTCGTATCGGCGCGTCACGAGGACTGGGACCTGGATCTCTGCAACGACATCTGGGTCGTAAGCGCTCTGGGCGGCACACCTGAGGCGCTCACCGACACGTCTGCGTCTTGGGCGTTGCTGTCATGGTCACCCGACGGGAACCGGCTCGCGTTCACGTACGACCCCACCCCCGCGGACGAGCCCCGGCACGGCCGGGTCGGCGTGCTCGACATTGAGACGGGTAACCGGCGCGAGCTCAGCACTGTGCTCGACCGCAACGCCTCGCCCTATCCGAACCAGTCTGCGCCAGTCTGGACTGGCAGCGACGTCTGGTTCCGCGTCGAGGAGGATGGAGCCATCCACGTCTACCGCGTGGACGCGGGCGGGGGGATTCCCACGCTGATGCTGGGTGGCAAACGTGTTGTGCGAGCGTTCGATGTGATTGAGGTTTCAGGCGCCACTCGCGTTCTGGCCGCTGCGATCACCGATCCCATCGAGCTGACCGAGGTCTACGCCTCCGTGGCCGGCGAGGCTCCTCGCCGGCTCACCGACCTGACGCGGTCGCTGCGAGAACGAGTGGAGCTGATCGCACCCGAGCGCTTCACCGCGGTGTCGGCCGATGGGGTGGAGGTGGAGTGCTGGGCCATGGCTCCGCGTGGTGTCGCGGCTGGCGAGCGTGCCCCCACGATCCTCAACATCCACGGAGGCCCGTTCACCTCCTACGGATGGTTTTTCTTCGACGAGTTCCAACTCCAAGTCAGCGCCGGCTTCGGGGTCATCTACTGCAACCCGCGCGGCAGCTCCGGCTACAGCGAGGCATGGGGGCGCGCCATCCGCTGGCCTGAAGCCGAGACCGACCCGGGTTCGGGGTGGGGTGGGGTGGACTACGACGACGTCATGGCATGCGTGGATGAGGCATGCAAACGGTTCGACTGGATCGACGATGCGCGGCTCGGAGTCCAGGGCGGCTCGTATGGCGGCTATATGACCTCGTGGATCGTTGGTCACACGGATCGCTTTGTCGCAGCGTGTTCCGAGCGGGCGGCGAACAATCTGCTCCTGCTCGAATGCAGCTCCGACGCGGCTGGTAGCTTCCGCACTGAAGTTGGGTTCACCCATCTGGATCGATCCGAGCCCTACACACGCCACTCGCCCTCGTCGTACGTCGCCAGCATGCACACGCCGATGCTGCTGATCCACTCCGAGGACGACTTGCGGTGCCCGATCAGCCAGGCGGAGGAGTTGTTCGTCGGGCTGCGTCTGCTCGGGCGGAACCCAGAGTTGGTTCGCTTCCCAGGAGAAAATCACGAGCTGTCGCGTTCAGGCAGTCCCGCCCACCGGATGCAGCGTGCCGATATCATCCTCGAGTGGTTCACCAGAAAACTTCGTGACCCTGCCGGAGGCTGAGCGCTGCTCGCGGTCGTCGAGCGCTCTCGGGTCGTGGAGCACCAGTGCCGCCATCAGCAGGACGATCCGGTCACCGAGGGGGGAAAGGCCGCGATTACATGGAGAAGACGGCCCGCGAGTTGATCGACAAGCGGCTCAGTGACACCGATGTCGTCGAGTGCACGCCGACCTACTCGCGCTCGGGGTGCATAGCGGCGTCAACATCAGCTCCGTCGCCGACTTCGAGCTGATGGCGAGAAACTGAGAGAGGTGGTCCGCCGCGCCCCTTACACGCATCATGTCCACGCGATTCCAACGGATTCCAAGAAGCACGCTCTAGTCGTCATTCCAACCGTTTCCCGACGAAAGTCCTCTAACTCGAACTCAATCCGAATCGAGAAATGAGTGCTGGTCTGGGGGACCAGGGGTCGCAGGTTCGAGTCCTGTCTTCCCGACGGACGCGCAATTTGATCTCAGTGCAGGGATTTCCAGCGCCGTCCATCCTGCGGGGACTAGCATCAGGACGAGGTGTGTATGCCCGCGCCGGTATTCGAAGGTGACACGAGTTATGCCGCAGCGGATTCTGGGGCTACGCGTATCGAAATCCCGCGTGACATCGCGAATGTGAATGTGCGAACCCGAGGGTTCAATCAGAACGGAGTCGTCATCATGCGGACCCTGCTTTGTCTACCGTCAAACAGTCACCCGATTCGTTCTGGGAGAAGGCACCTCCGCTCCTTCCAGGCGGTGACATTGGGCAAGCGACCAACGCGGCGAACAGCAGGCCATGGCACACTAAGGACCTTCCGTAGCGCCGCCCGTTCCGGAGATCAGCAAATGGCACTCGGTAGACCAGTCCTGCTCACAGCAGACGGCCAAGCCGCGCTCATCGCCGAAATGCGCGCGCTCATCGATACCAAGCGTCCTGAAATCGTCCAGCGGGTTGCGACCGCCCGCGCCGAGGGTGATCTGCGCGAAAACTTCGCCTACCACGATGCCAGGCGCGAGCTGGGTCTCCTCGACGGCCGCGTACAGACCATCGAAGGGATGCTCCGACGTGCACTGATCGTCGAGGCCGCTCCGTATGACGGTACCGTTGGCTTAGGCGCGACCGTCGTGGTGCGGGATGATTTCGGCGACTCCGAGTACACCATCGTGGTGCCAGCTGAGGCAGACATCGCCCTTCAGCGAATCTCGCTAGATTCGCCTTTGGGAGCCGCGATCTCCGGCCATCGCGCTGGCGACGAGGTCGTTGTCGACAGTCCTGGAGGGATCCGCCGAGTCGCAGTCGTCCACGTGCGCTGATACAGGCGGCGGATACGCCTCGACGTTGCTGATCCAGTCGCCCAGGCCGGCGTACTTCGCGGCGCTCGATGAATTCAGGGAAGCGTGCGTCGGCATCGTCCGACGGTCCGTTGATGTCATCGATCAGGCGGGCATCCAGGATCTCCGGACTCACACGCAACGCTTGCGTGAAGCACACGTGCGGTGAGCACCGACGATGAGCTGCTGGGCTTCATCGCTGAGTGCCTCGATCTGCTTGCTCAATACTCCGCCCGTGGCCGAGAAGACTTGCTTGCCGAACGCTTGCTTCAGGACGGCGTAGTCCGGCGGATTGAGATTCTCGCCGATGCGCCGGCAGGCTCTCGGATGATCTCAAGGAACGCCGTCCAGCAATTCCATGGCGGGCCATCGTCGGTTTTCGTAACGTGGCGGCTCACGCGGACATAGGTGTGGCGATGGAGCGCGCGTCTGGACTACCTCACCACGGATCTTCCCGCTCTTCGAGATCTCGTCGACCACGGACGCGCCCGACTATCGGTTGTCAACCTCCGGCGACACGGGTCGACTGACTTCTGCAAGACCACTCTAAGTCGCGCGACTCTCGGCGGACGATAGCCCCAAAGACCGAGACTGTGGGAGGTGGCCATTGGTCTCGAGACGTTCCGTCGACGAGGCGGCTGTGAGGGCCCTCCACCGGGTCGGCGTCAATCCATAGGTCCGCTTGAAGTGCCTCGTCATGTGGCTCTGGTCGGCGAAACCGGCCTCGGCAGCGACTCGCGCGAGTGACTGCCCGCTCTCGATCGCGGCTTGCGCGAGCGCCAGGCGGCGCAGCGTCCGGTAGCGGTCGGGGCTTGTCCCGAATGCCCATCGGAAGTGGCGCGTGATCGTGAAACGGTCGGTGCCCGCGATCTTTTCGAGAGTCGACGCCGGCGTCTGCTCCCGTGCGTGGGCCGCGAGATACTCGCGTACCTGCTCGACTCCCCTGATATCGACCGTGGCTCGGGGGCGGTTGGGGCAATCACTGAGCGACAGGAGGCAGTCGGCGACCGCCACCGCGATCTCGGCGCAGCTCAGTTCGTTGATCGGGTCGTCGACGTCGGCGAGCAGGGCAACGATGGGTCGAGCCGTCGGCTTCGGCTCCTGGACGGGATCGGCGACGAACGGCAGCGCGCGACCGCCGAGGGCGCCCCGGACGAGCTCGGGCGCGATGTAGAGGATCCGGTAACCGAAGCCGTCCTCGGTTCCCGGGCCGCCGTCGTGCGTCTCGTCAGGATGCAGGACCTGCAGCTGACCGGGAAGGCAGACACGTTGCGAGCCGCGGTAACGAAAGGTGGCCACGCCGGCCGTCGTGACGCCGATCCCGTAGGTGCCGTGCCGGTGCGGATCGAAGCCGCGCGTGGAGATGTAGACCTCTGCGCGCTCGACACCGTAAGCGCTCGGTCCGAACCTGATCGAGTCCGAGCGGCGGCCGCAGGATCGTTCAAGACGGTCAGCATCGGCGCCTCGTACTGTCGGCCGCATGGGTCAACGGTATCGCGGCGGCAATGCCTGAGGCGCTTCCCGTCGCGGCGATTCGCGCCGCGACGAGGCCTTAGGCGGATGAACCGCCGCCTCGCACACCTCATCGCGGGTTGGCGCACCGGGCTCTCTCGCCCCGTGCTCATCCTTCAAGCGGGAAACGCCTTCAACTATTTCGGTTACGGGCTGATTCTTCCCTTTGAGATCATCTATCTGCACCAGATACGTGGCTTTTCAACCTCGATAGCCGGACTGATTCTCGCGGCGACCATGGGGACCGCCGCAATTGCCACCCTGCCGACGGGAGCGCTGCTCGACCGGCACTCCGCTAAAGCGATGGTGGTCGCAGGAAGCCTGGCGAGCGCCCTAGGCTACGCCGGCTTCGCCTACGTAGACCGCCCCTGGCAGGCCTTTGCCTGCTCGATTGTCAGCGGAGCCGGAATCGGCGCGGCAGGGACGGCCAACCGGCAATTGACCATCAGGTTGGTCAAGCGCGAGCAGCGAGCGGCAGCCTTCGCGCTCAACCGCGTCGCGGGCAACTTCGGTCTCGGCGCCGGCGCGACCGTATCCGGCTTCGTCATCGCATCCGCACAGCAGCTCAGCTCGTTCCAAACGCTCTATTTCTTCGACGCCGTCACCTACGCCGGATTCGCGCTGATCGTGCTCGCTGCCGTACCGAGTCCGCGAGCCGAGACCGTCACAGCGACAGACGCCAACGGAACCGGCTTTCGCGCCGTCGCTCGAGATCGGCTGTTCCTCACTGTGATCGCAGCCAATATCGTGCTCGTCGTCGTAGGCCACACGTTCTTCTCCAACATCCTGCCTCCATTTGCAAAGACCCACACATCGCTCGGCCCCGCCGCGATCGGGATCCTCGTCCTCGTCAACACGTGCTTCGTCGTCATCGCGCAGATCCCGGCGGTGCGCGTTGTGGCACGGATGGAACGCACACACGCTTTCGCGGCGGCCAGCGCGCTTTTTGCGGTCAGCCTGCTCGCGGTGCTGCCAGCAACGCTCATCCACTCGGAGCTCGCTGCGACCAGTCTCCTCGCCGGCGTTGCGATCGTCTTCGCAATCGGCGAATGTGTACACATTGTCGTTCTCGGGCCACTGGTCGCGGACATGGCCCCAGCCCATCTGCTCGGCCGCTACCTGTCTCTCTACAGTCTGACCTTCAGCATCTCCCTGGCCCTCGGCCCGGCGATTGGTGGCCTGCTCCTGCAGAACTCGCCAGACGCCGTCTGGTGGGGTGGCGCGCTTGCCGCGGTGCTGGCCGGAGCCGTCCTGCTTCGACTCGGCGGCCGCATTCCCGACCCGCTCCGCGAAGCACAGTCACGTCTTGCGTCGGCGCCGGAGGCCGTGTGAGGTCCTGCCAGGAGAGAGTCATGGGGGTTTGCGCCGGATGAGCAGGAGGCTTCGGAATGTGACTGTGACAACTATTGACAAACCGCCCCTTCAGGAAAATCTCACCGAGTCGGACGCGCAGGCTCGCGCGGCGCTGCTCTCCGATCTCTCCAGTGACGTCTCGCTCCTGCTCAGCGACGACCCAGAGGCGGAGACCTTCCAGAGCGCGACTGCCTCGTCTTCGACGCCGCGCACGAGGGATCGGAGACCTTCATCAACATCGCGGCGCGGCCGATCGACGAATGCACGCTGAACGGCAAGCGGCTGACCCAGGCGCAGCACGGGTTCAACGGAGTGGCAGTCCAGCGTAGACATAGCGCTCACATTTTGGGGATGGATCGTCGCGAGAAGCCGAGCCCACGCTCGGCTTCTCGAGCCACTCGGCGACGGATATGCACCTCGCGCACAAGCCGCGCTGCTCGAGGTCTCGCGGCCAGATGGCGTCGTAGGCGAGGGCTCGTCACGTCACGAAGCCGGATCAGAGAAGTTAGAGAGCTGCGAGTATCGGCCGCGCAAGCGCCGCGGACTCGTCGGCAGTGTTCAGACCGTTGACCTGAATCAAGTTGTTTCCCGCTAGGACGTACATCGTCCTTTCGTTGTCGAAGAAGGCCTTGTCACCCAGGCCACCCACCGTGCTGGCACCTGGGCTTCCCGCCAGGAAGGTTCCGTAGCTGGAGGCAGCGTCGTGTTCGGACACCTGAACCTCAACCTGAACGGAGTCATCGGCGCTGCTGTACGCACACCCGTACTCATCAGGCGCCTGCTCGCTTATCGCGGTAGCCGTCGTGATCGGCTGCCCCGAGAGCTGAGCCGCAGACGCGGCATTGACAGTCACGCAAACATCGACCGGATGGGCAGACCCAGCGCCAGTCGAACTGCTGGGGCCCGCTGCCGACGGCTGCCCCGCGGTCGATTCGCCGGTCGTCGGTTCGCTGCTGGCGGCTGAGTTGCCACCGCACGCGGCGAGCGACACTACGGCGACGGCGGCAACGAGAACGGCAGCGTGTCGGAGACCAGGAACGGTCATCGGAAGTGGCTCCTCTTTGTGGCGGCCGGACGTGGTGTGGTGACCGGGACGTCACGCTATGGGGGGTCGATCGCAGTCGATCGCAGATTGCTCTCCTACGGCGTCGCCGCCGCAGTTTTGACCCACTGAGCCGCTTGGTCAGTGGGTCGGGGCCGTGGATGACAGCGTCTTGGTGGAGGCGTCGATATCGCAGCACAGCATGCGAAGTGCTGCCGGAACGCAGCGCACGGTCACAGTAGATCCCGGCGGAATGTCGACGGTCTCGCCATCTAACTGCGCGGCACCGCCCCGCTCCCAAAAGAACGTCATCCTCGCGCTTTGCGATTGTCTCTGCGGCCACACCATCGCCCGAAGCCCAAACCAGCTCATCCGTAGCGCTGTCGGCCACCGGCGATGTGGTACCAGGACGACTTCCATCAGCCCGTCGGCACGTCGCGAGTTCGCAGTCACGCGAAAGACCTTGGCAATCGTGGGGATGATGTGCCAACTGAGGCTGTCGGCGCGGGTGAGCTGGCCGTCGATCACCACGGACACTGGCCGCGCTCGCAGCAACGTCTGGGGGATGAGGGCAAGATCGGCGAGCATCCCCCGTCGGCGGCCGTTGACCACGGAAGCCCCCGTGGCCAAAGCACCGATCGCTGCATATGACAGTGCGTACTGTGGCATGGCTTGTTTGTGATTGTTGGCGCTATGTGACACCTCGACGACATCCACCGGAACGGGCTCTGCCAACAGCACGCCCTCGGGCCGGATTCTTTGCGAGGGCGGCCAGCTCCGATACTGATCATTGGCATTACCGCCGCCGCAGACAACGAGAACAACTCGGCTCCCGAATGCGACAGTCGCCGCGAGAATGCCGCTACCGATCTCGTTCAGGGTGCCATCTCCGCCGATTCCGACGATCGTTCCATCGAGGTGCTCGGAAGCCCACGTTTCCGCCACCGCGCGAGCGTGCCCAGCGTAGTTGGTGGTCACGAGCTCCACTTGACTTTCGGACGACAACCTCAGTTGCCGAAACGCAGTCTGCGCCACGCTGTCGGCTCGTCGAGAGAGGGGATTACCGTTCGCAACGATGAGCACCGGATCTCCGATTCGCAGTCGATGAACAGATGTCCCTGAGACAGCCATCGTATTAGCCTGAGGATTCCCGGAGTGTTCAGCAAGCCCCTATTCGCTGACGGTCCAACGTGCCTGTTTGGCTACTCTTGGTGGTGCACACCTATGAATTGGCGACGGGCGTTCACGCGCTCTTGGTGACCACTGTCCTCAACACCGAGGACTGGGGCCAGATCGCTGAGCTTGGACTCGCCGCAGGGCTGTCTGCCGTCATTGGCCTTGAACGAGAGATCCGCCAGAAGAGTGCCGGATTGCGGACCCACACCCTGGTCGGCGTTGGGGCTGCACTGTTCATGCTCATCAGCAAGTACGGCTTCACCGATGTCCTCGTCCCTGGCCAGGTGATTCTCGATCCATCGCGCGTCGCCGCGCAGATTGTGACGGGGATCGGCTTTCTCGGCGCAGGGCTCATTTTCGTCCGCCAGGATGCGGTCCGCGGATTGACTACAGCCGCCGCCATTTGGGTCACAGCCGCGATTGGGGCGGCATCGGGCGCTGGGCTGCCCGTACTGGCGGTTGTCACGGCAGGGATTTATTTCGTGATTACGCTCGGTTTTCCGCCGCTGGCGCGGCGACTCCCACGCTCGAGCAGTGCGATCTCGATCATTCGGGTCAGTTACCCGGACGGCAGGGGTGTCCTGCGCCAGGTATTGCAACTCGCCCCGCCCGCGGATTCAGTGTCGGTGGCATCGCCACCGAGACGATCGGAAACTCAATCGGAGCGACCAAGAGTGGTGCGGCTGGAGATCGCCCAACCGTTCAAGTGACCCTCCAGGTCCACGGACGCGGGCAGGTCCACGAGCTGGCTGCTGCTCTTTCCGAGCTCCCCGAAGTGAGAGCTGTGGTCGCCGACGATGTCAACACGATCAGCGAGTAACCAGAAGCGCGTTCATTGTCCGAAGTGGTGCCCTTGGTGACTGACTAACGTGATTGACGCATTCGATCCGGACACGGTCTGAAGCCCCTCCAACGTGCTCGGACATCCCTGGTTGGCTCGCGACGACCGTCGACTGTTGCCATCGAGGATGCCCAGACCAACACGCGACACGAGCGGATAGGATCTCGGCGTTCATGCCATTCAAACTGCTGCGCCGCGAGCGCCGGTTCTACGACCTCTTTGATCGCCAGGCAGGCAATCTGGTGGCGGCATCACGGGTGCTGCGCACGGCATTTGACGATGACATCGGGAGGATGGCAGCACACGCGGAGGAGATCAAGGATCTCGAGCATGCCGGGGATGAGTTGACCCACGAGATCATTCAAACGCTGAACCGAACGTTCATCACACCGTTCGAACGCGAAGATATCTATGCGCTGAGCGCTGGCCTCGACGATGTGCTCGACTATATCGACGAGATCGCCGAGACCATCATCCTATACGGCATCACCGATATATCCCCGGCGGCGAAATCGATGGCATCGCTCCTCGTCGAAGCGGTCATTCAGGTGCAGGCGGCCGTTGCCAAACTCGAGTCGAAGGCGGGGATAACGGATCACGGCATCGAAGTGCATCGGATAGAGAATGTTGGCGATACCGAATCTCGTCGCGCGATTGGTGATCTATTCAGCGGGACACACGACGCGATCACCATCATCAAGTTGAAGGACTTCTACACGTTGCTCGAGGACTCGCTGGACCGCTGCGAGGACGTTGCCAACGTGATCGAGGGCATCACTATCAAGAACGCCTGATGGGAACTGACGTCCTGCTCATCGTCACGGTCCTGATCGCCCTGGGATTCGACTTCACGAATGGGTTCCACGATACCGCGAACGCTGTGGCGACCTCGATCAGTACGCGAGCACTCGGACCGCGCGCTGCAGTCGCGCTTTCTGCGGTCTTCAACCTCGTCGGGGCACTTGTCGCGATCGAGGTCTTGCATACGCACGTCGCCAATACGATTGGTGGTCTGGTGTCGCCAAAACACGGCGTGTCGCTGGGAATGATCATCGCGGCTCTGGTTGGCGCGATCGTATGGAATCTGATCACTTGGCGCCTGGGATTGCCTTCGAGTTCCTCTCACGCGCTCATCGGCGCGCTGGTCGGAATGGGTGTCGTCGCCTATGGAGTGGACGCAGTCAAGTGGGGGTCGGTTGTGCCGGTGGTCCTCGCTCTGGTTGCGTCACCTGTGATTGGGCTCGTCCTGTCGTACCTCTTCACGGTGGGTGTCCTCGACTTCTTCCGGCATTCGCAGCCAAGTCCGATGAATCGTCGCTTCCGACTCGCCCAGATTGCGTCGGGCGCGTTTGTCTCGTTTTCCCATGGCGCCAACGATGCGCAGAAGACAATGGGGGTGATCACACTCGCGCTCGTCAGCGCTGGCGCTCTTACGGCAACGGGAACGCTCTTCCCCTCGCCACCGCTCTGGGTGGTGCTCTTGGCCGCAACTGCGATCGGGCTCGGGACATATGCAGGCGGATGGCGGATCATTCGGACGTTGGGAATGAAAGTGATCAGGCTTGAGCCAGTCGACGGCTTCTGCGCGCAGACTATGGCGGCCGTGGTCATTCAGGGAGCGACGCAACTCGCATTACCGGTGAGCACGACCCATGTCGTCTCCGGCGCAGTCATGGGCGCCGGCGCAACGCGGAGGCTGGGCGCGGTGCGATGGGGGGTCGCCCGCAACATCCTGGTGGCGTGGGTGCTGACGATCCCAGCGACGGCCGCCATGGCGGCCGTATGTGCCTTGGGCATCCGAGCCGTCTAGAGAGGCGAGTGAGTGCAAGCGGTGTGCGACTACCAGCGGCGCCGCGATGAGACGACCGCGAACGGCTTCCGCCTGACGTTGCGTGCTGCGGCTCTTGGGGCCGCCGTCGAGGTGTGATGCGATGGAGTTCGGCGTCCACCTGCCGCTCATGGACTTTGGCGATCATCCCTTTACGCTCGATCATCTGGTGACCTATGCCGCAGCGGCACACCGGCTCGGCTTCACCGCGGTCGCAGCGAATGACCACCTCACGTTTCAGGTTCCTTGGTTGGACGGCCCCACCGCCCTGGTTGCCGTTCTCGCCGCGACCGGGGAGATGGCCCTGTTCACGTCGCTTGCGTTGCCAGTGGTTCGGGGACCAGTTCCCCTCGCAAAGGCGCTTGCCGCGATCGACCGCCTGAGCGGCGGGCGCCTCAACGCCGGGGTGGGGCCAGGCTCGTCGGCGGCCGATTACGCGGCGGTCGGCATCGACTTTGCGGAACGCTGGGCGCGCTTCGACGAGTCGGTACAGGCGCTGCGCGCGTTGTGGCGTAAGGATGGTCCTGCGTTCGTCGGTCGTTTCTACTCGACAGACGGCATCGTGCTCGAGCCGCCTCCCGCACAAGAGGGAGGTCCGCCGATCTGGATCGGTAGCTGGGGCTCGGATGCCGGGCTGCGTCGGGTGGCTGGTCTTGGCGACGGCTGGCTGGCATCCGCCTACAACACCACGCCGTCGTTGTTCGGGCAGGCTTGGCAAGATCTTGGTGTTGAGCTAGTCAGCCACGGTAAGGATCCCACCGCGTTTCCCAATGCCCTGGCCACGATGTGGTGCTACATCACCGATGACGCAGCTGAGGCTGCTGCGATACTTCGTACGCGCGTCGCACCGGCCGTGCACCGTCCTGAGGAACTGCTTCGCGATTGCCTCGGGATCGGACCGGCCGCGCAGTTCGCTGCAAAGCTCATCGCCTTCGCTGACGCTGGAGTCCAGCGCGTCTTCATCTGGCCTGTCGCCGACGAGATCCGTCAGCTCGAGCGCTTTGCCGCCGAAGTCCGACCGCTCGTCGTCAACAGCCTGGCTCCGCCATCCACGCGGGTGTAGCGTCAGCACCCGTCGCGACATCGCAGGAGTGCGTCACGACTCGTGCAATTGCCGCGAACGACCATGCGTATCGACATGGAGGAGTAATCATCCGCCGCGCACTTCGCTTGCAGTGACCGGTCGCCTATGCTCGAGCTGCGAGCCAGACCAGGGTGGCCGCGACGGTCTCGGCGTCCAGTGAGGCATCGGCCGCGTTATACCTCTGGATCGCGTCGCCCTGCGCGAGTTCCTCGCGCGGTCGCGGCTCATGCTTCAGCACGTGATTCGCATTCTCGGGGAAGAGGAAGTGACCTCGGCCCGCACCGCAACTGCTCGCTGAAGAGGCTCCCCGTCGGCCTGCCAATCGACCTGTAGATCCTTCTTGCCGATGACGATGAGCACCGGGACGCGCACCTTCTTGAGCGGTGCTGCCGCGGCCGCGGTCCAGAGCTCCCTCGCGAAGGGAAGGTTGTGGGGGCTCTCGAGGCTCGCGATCAAGTTGCGCACGCTCTCCGGCAGGGCTGGATCGGAGGCGGCGGGCTCACCCGCAAGGAATCGGGCGACGGCGGCGTCGTAGAGACCGAGGAGCTGCTCGCCGTGGGGGATGCCCTTGGCCTGGGCGGCAAGCTGGGATCGGGCCACATCACCGACGGAGCGCCCGGGAGGGCCGGTCAGTACCAGACCGGCGAAGGGGATGGCGGGGTCGTCGACCTGGTAGTTGAGAGCGTGGAGCGTCCCCTCGCTGTTGCCGAGGGCGAAGATCCGCTGACGGCTGACACCTTGCTGCTCGGCAAGGGTGCGCACCGCGCCGGCGAGCTCATCGACGTGACTCTGCATGGTGATGGCGCCGATCAGGAGAGGATCTCGCGGACATGGGGGCCGGAGGCGCGCTTGTCGTACCGCAGCGAGGCGAACCCAGCTCGCCCCAATGCTCCGCGAGCAGACGACCGCTGCCGTTGGTCCCAGGAAGGAGCGGCGAATCCCAGTCGCGGTCCGTCGGGCCGCTGCCGGCCACCAGCACGACTCCCGGGAAGGGACCGGCACCCTCGGCATGCCGGGCGCCGAAGGTACGTGAACGAAATCACGATCCAGAGCGCCGTAGGATCACAACACGATCCCGCCGAATTGACTCCGGCCTCCCCAGGCGGAGGCTGCGAGCACGCCGGCCGTTGAGATCTCGCTTCTGCGTAAGACGTACGGTCCGTTGGTCGCGGTCGACGACGTCTCGTTCTCGGTAACCGAGGGCGAGATCTTCGGAATCCTCGGCCCGGAGGAAACGAGGTTCGCATCGTCGACCGTTGGCGCCGGATACCGTCAGCTCATGGGCCGGGCCAATGTCTCAGAATGCGGAACTCGCCGTCGATCCGCTGCCAGAGTTCGAGTCCTGGAGTATTCCTCCAGGTCTTGATGAGCTCAGCGATGGCCGAGAGGTTCCGGGCAAGCGTCAGGGCGGGAGAGGGGAGATAGCGTCCTCGGCTGTCTCGGGTCATCCTGCTCTCGATTACGTCGTTGAGCGCTCGACAGATCACCCTTTAGCGTGCATCGTGCTGCAGGCACGACGTTCTGTCCCGAACGCATCGAGGGTCAGTAGTCGGCGTTGCACGATCTTGCCAGTGAGGCGACCGCTCTGCGCGTGGTGTGGTCGAAGAAGAAATCACGAACGAGAGCCTGACTTCCTGCTTCTGCTGCGCCGCCCGCCTGTCTGCCAGCAGACGGGCGATCCGACTCCGGCGCGAGACTGGTGGCGGGTCTGCCGGCATCGCGAGGAGGTGCCGGATCAGTAACCCCGTGGCGTGACTGTGACCGTCACGTACTGAGGTGTTCGCTGCCCGACCAACCCAAAGCGTGTCATTTTCGTTGGCAGGACAGCTTGGTGTGCTAGCGAACCGACGTGGCAGGTTCGCGTCGGGCAGCCTGGCGACGTGTTCAGTAGGTTCGGGGCATTCCGACGGAAGGTGCCGGGAAGTAGACCTGTAGTGCCACCGGATGCGGACGATCAGACGATCGCCGCTCTCCTCGCCGCCCGCCATCCGGGAGCGATGGAATTGCTATACGACCGATGGAGTCCGCTCACCTACACGCTCGCGCTTAGAATCGTGCGCAATCCGACGGAAGCCGAGCAGGTCGTCCTGGAAGCATTTCTGACGCTTTGGCGCCAGCCGGAACTTGCGCTTGAGCATTGCGACGATCTTCGCGCTTACCTGTGTGCCGTGGTCTGCTGCGACGCCCGGCTTCGCTCTCTCAAACGCCGGCCACGCGGGGCCGATTTACGCAGGGTATCCATTGCGGCGCAAGGATCGCGGCAGGCTGCGTGGCCCCCGTCTCGCGAGGAGCCGCGCGGTGCGCTGGTTTCCTGGCCAGAAGCAGTTGCTGACAACGATGAGTCGCGTGTGGGTTACGACCGATGAGCCCCCGCAGCCGTCTTTCGCTCCCGGGACTTGTGTTATTGCTGGCGGGGTCGGGCATGCTCCACTTGGCCCGTCCACGGTCGTACCGGACAATGGTTCCAATGCCGTTGGCACGTTGGCGATCCCAGTTGGTGGCCGTGAGCGGTATAGCTGAGATGGCTTGCGCGCTCCTCCTGGGCATGCGCAAAACTCGCCGGTTCGGCGCTTATGCGAGCGCATCGCTCTTGATCGCGGTCTTCCCGGCTAATGTACATGCAGCCCTCCACGGCGGTTATCGGGGAGCAGCGTTCCCAGCGAATAGCCCCGCGGCGGCTTGGCTGCGTCTGCCGCTGCAAGGGCCGCTCATCTGGTGGGCGCTCAGCTTTCGGCGTCCCTCATGAGGATCTTCGATGATGGCGGGCCATCGTTCAGCCTGCAGCAATCGGTGACCTGGAGTGCGAGCGCTTACCCGACCCGTTTTGCTCGTGAGCGCTCGACAGAGTAGCAGGCACGCCTAGCGCCGCTGGCCAATCGGACGAAGGTCTCAATAGGACTTGGTTGATCCGACGGGGCGATTTGCCCGTATTACTTGAGTGAGGCCGTGGCGCTTGATGGCGTCGATGCTCCCGTTGAGGAGTGTCAGCGCGCCTCGGAGGGGTTCGGTGTGACGCCGGCGGTCCGTCCAACCTCTCCGCCCCTCAGTCGGCGACCCCGCAGCGATAGGAACCATCATGGCTACAGAAAACACGGTCGATCAGCGGGGGAACGCAATCCTCAACGCCCTCCCACCGAAAGCTCGGGAACGCATCATGAACCACCTCAGTCCCGTGTTCTTGAAGATCAAGACGATTCTTTTTCAACCCGATGAACTCATTACTGAAGTCTACTTCCCGCTCAGCGGCGTGATATCTCTTGTCACTCCTCTCAAGAATGGCACCGTCGTTGAAGTAGCTACGGTCGGCAACGAAGGCATCGTTGGGGTGCCACTGAAAGCAGACGGGTCGCTAACTGTGCGCGCCATCTCCCAGGTGGCCGGCACGTCGCTGCGCATGGACGCAGCGACCTTTCTCGCAGAATTCGGCGGGGAAAACCAATCTCGTGACCTGGTACAGAACTACACTCGGGCACTGTTCGGACAGATTTCGCAGTCAGCCGCATGCAATCGCCTCCACACAAACGAGGAAAGGCTGAGTCGCTGGTTGCTCATGAGCGGCGACCGGGTGGGATCAGACGAGTTCCGGATCACCCAGGACTTCCTTGCTCAGATGCTTGGTTCACAGCGATCAACGGTCACCCTGTCGGCACGGCTTCTTCAGACGGCGGGTTTGATTCGGTACCACCGTGGCCGCGTGACCATCGTGGACCGCGACGGCCTGGAGGAGGTGTCGTGCGAATGCTACGGCGTCATCCGAGCACTGTTTGACTCGAGGGCGCCTGAGCAGCGGCGTCGCTCTGCCTCGCGCCGTAGGAACGTCCGCTCAGGCGGGCTCACGGAAGTCTCGTAGGTCGCTTCGCACTCGTTGGCCAGTTGAGCTCACCTGAAGCGGATTGCGGAGATGCGACTTCACCGTGACGCCGGACTAGCAGCGAGCTCCGGCCGCATACTCCGCTCGTTGTGGATGAACCAGGTGGTGACGGCAAGGCCGAATCGCGTGTCCCAGGATCGTTGGATGCACACGATGCTACGCACGCGGACGCCGCGTGGATTCGAGATTTCCACGACCCAGCCAAGGAGTGGCGCCGGCTTTTCTCGGAGGTGCTGGGCACTTTCCTGCTAGTGCTGGTGGCGGTCGGAGCTACCGTGGTCGGATCAGTCAGCGATGTGACGATCTCACGGGCTGCTGCTGTCACCGCGCCCGGCCTCATGGTCATGGCGGCGATCCTCTTCATGGGGAAGATCGGCGGAGCGCACCTCAACCCTGTTGTCAGCGTGGCGTTTGCGTTGCGTTCCGAGTTCCCGTGGCGCCGGGTGCCTGGCTACGTCGTCGCTCAGGGGGTCGGCGCCCTCCTTGCCTGCCTGTTCCTTTGGGCGGTGCTCGGCCGCCCCGGAACATTCGGTGCGACGGTCCCGGGCTCAGGAATCAATGACGTGCAGGCCATCCTGATGGAGGCGGTGCTCACCATGGGGTTGGTCAGCGTGATTCTGGGTACAGCGTCGAGTGCGCAGAACGTGGGCGCTCTGTCGGCCATCGCGGTTGGCGGATACATCGCCTTGGCAGGGCTTTGGGCCAGTCCGATCAGCGGCGCATCCATGAACCCAATGCGCTCCTTGGCCCCGGACCTGATCAGGGCGAATTTTTCACATGCCTGGGTGTATGTCGTGGGACCGGCCCTCGGCGCCTTGGTCGCGGTCGGCTTTGCGTTCGCGTTACGCGGCAGGGGAGGCGACTATGCTGCAGCCCGGGCCGCCGAGGGTGCGAATCAGTAGTCGAAGCGGCCCCCACCGGTCGTTAGCCCTGCCCCACGACCAGCCGAACGAGGCCGCTGAGTTCGTCGCAGGCCGAGGCCGGTCGACAGCCGACGCCGAGCCGCTCCCAGCCGCCGAGGCCCGTCCAGAGCGGCGCCAGCAGGCTCCCGGGGCCACAAGGCGGCCGACCCCCGTAAGGTGGGCCATGATGCTGGCCGTATGAGGGAGCGGGGTACGGTGGATCCGGATAAACCAGACCCGTCCGGCGGTCCGAATACCTGATCGCAGCGTTGCCTTGCCGCTACAGATTGCAAACGGTGGCAGACGGCGTACCTAAGGCTTTCGAAAGCGGCGAGCCAGGCCCGGATGCAGCCGATAGCGGCGAGGCGAATCGGCTCGCGAGCTACTTGCATTACGCTAGCGCCGATGCGACTTCATCTCCACACTCACCGCGTTCCTGAGCGTCTCGTCACTGGCGCATTCATCCTCCACGCCGGATGGGGGAAGTGGCACGGTACCGAACAGCAGGCGACCGCATTGCACGGCATGGCGGCCGGCGCCTTCCCACCGCTCAGCGTTATCCCGCCGGCCAAGTTTCTTCGTCTCCTCGCCGCGGGGGAGATCGCAACGGGTGCGGCGCTGCTGAGCCCGATACTGCCGGACAGAATCGCCGGTCTCGTGCTTTCGGGCTTCTCGGGAGGACTGCTCGCGATGTACTGGCGAACGCCGACGTTGCGGCAGTCCGGGAGCATCTGGCCCACTCCCGCGGGGACAGCAGTCAGCAAAGACGTCTGGATGCTCGGCATCGGTGTGGGGTTGCTGACGCGGCCGTGACTTGTGCAGCGCGCTCTTTCTAGAAGATCTGAAATGGCCGGTGACGACGCGACGGGTTCCGCAAGCGTGTCCGCGCTCTCCCTCTCGCATGATGGGGCAGCGTTAGGCGTTTGGGAGATCGATCCAGGGGCTTCGCGCCTCGAATTCCGCGTTAAGCATTTCTGGGGGGCGATGACTGTGCGCGGACGCTTTGGTGCGGTTTCAGGGCGCATTGAAGTGGCAGCCACGGGAGCCGTTTCCGGGACGATCCAGGCCGAGGTGGCGTCCGTCGACACGGGCAATGTCAGTCGAGACAAGCACCTTCGATCCGCGGATTTCTTTGATGCTGCAAACCACCCGGCAGTTGTATTTTCGATGGATCAGCTGGTTCCGATCGCCGATGACACGCTTCGGGCGACAGGCGTGCTCATGGCTGTGGGGCGCTCGCAGTCGATCGCGTTCGACGCACGCCTCACTGAGCCGACCGCAGAGCGCGTCACCGTGGACGGAGAGATCAGCGTTAACCGACGGGCTGACTTTGGGATGACCTGGAGCCCGCTCGGTATGGCCTCGTCGACGGCCGTGCTTGTGATTCACGCAGTGCTGGTCAGGTCTCGCGACAAGACCGACTGAGGGGAGACTGTGGCAACTGGAGCCGACGCGTCGACAAGGCGGCGAGTCGCATCCGGCGAATTGCCTCAGCCGAGGCGGACCAACCCTGTCGCGCTCAGCAGACCCGCCACCACCATGGCGGCCCCAATTACGCGCGCGCCCGCCTCGCCGAAGGGCACGACCTTCTCCACAAGAACGAAGACCGGTGTACGTAGCAGCCACCGCAGCTCCGGTTCGCATCCTCCGCGGCGCGGGTCGCGCGGCCGCGCTCGTGTCGTGCGTTTTCAGCGTCCTGATCGCCCTGTTCTCAGGCTGGTATCTGCTCGTGCCGGTGATCTCGGGTGTGTGCTTCGCGCTGATCCGTTTTGTCGCGGGGCGTGCCCGCAAGGCCTCTCAACCAACGACGACGCCCACATCCGCGCCGCCCTGAGGGGAGAGCGCTGACGTCAGCCTATGATGTCTTCGGCGGCGAAATGCATGAACGGATCTTTCGCCGCTGGTGCGGGTTGCGAATGAGCAGGCGCCAACCAACGGAGGACCAGGGCGATGCGAACGGTCGACAGGCGCAGTGACTGGACGGTCGTCGATGAAGGGTGGGGACGCCAGGCAGTCGACTTCGCGGCGCTGAGCGAACCTGGTAATTGCCGCGAGTATGTTGCGATGCACCAGCGCCTCAATGTGAACGACGGCGACCGGCTTGTTGATGTGGCCTGTGGCGCGGGACTGGCCATCGAATTGGCGCGTGCCCGGGGCGCCAGCTGCGCGGGTATCGACGCATCACCCCGGCTCATCGCCGTCGCGCGCGACAGGAATCCCGATGCCGACGTGCGGGTGGGTGACATGTATGCGATGCCGTGGGCCGACGAGAGCTTCGATGTTGCGACCAGCTTCCGGGGCATCTGGGGAACGACACCGGACGCACTCAGCGAGATTCATCGTGTCCTCGCACCTGGTGGCCGGTTCGGGCTGACCGTGTGGGGGCACATCAAGGTGTCGCCAGGTGCCTGGGCGCTCGCACCCTTTCGACTTGCGGCGTCCGCGAAGGTTGAAAACCAGGCGGCGATGGTCACGCTTGGCCGGCCCGGCGTTGGCGAGGACCTGCTCGCCCGGTTTGGCTTCATCGACGTCGAGCGCGTGAACATCCCCTTCGCGTGGGAATTCTCGGACCCCGAGATGTACGCCCGAGCGCTCGCCTCGACTGGTCCAGCCTACGAGGCGATGCAGAATGTTGGCGAGGCCGCATTCATCACGGCCGCCATCGAAGAGGCACGTGCGCATGTGAGGGACGGTCTGCCCCTTCGAGCAGAGATCAATGTCGTTGGGTACCTGGCCCACAAACCCGGATCCATCACAAGGGGGACGGCATGAGCGCAGTTGGTTTTCTCGCAGCAAAAGCGCCTGACGCCGAGGCGCAGTCCATCTTCGACGATGACGTCAAGGAGCTTGGGTACGTCATGAACTCGTCGAGACTCTGGGCGTATCAGCCGGCAACGCTGAGCCACCTGTTCGACCTCATGGGTGAGACGCATGCGACCGAGCATCTCACCTTTCGCCAGCGCGGCATCCTGGTTACCGCCTGCGCCTCAACCTTGGGCGATGCGTACTGCTCATTGGCCTGGGGGACGAAGCTCGCAAGCAAGTCCGACGCGGAGACAGCCGCTGGCATTCTCCGTGGCGTCGATGATCGCCTCGCTCCTGAAGAGCAGGCGATGGCGCAGTGGGCTCGCAAGGTCGCACGTGACCCGAACACCACCGAACCTTCGGATGTGCAGGCGCTGCGCGACGCCGGGTACAGCGACGCGCAGATCTTCGCCATCACCGCATACGTTGCGCTGCGAATGGCGTTCTCGACGATCAACGACGCACTCGGTGCCCGGCCCGACTCCGGGTTCCGGTCAAGCGCGCCGGAAGCGGTGCTCAATGCTGTGGACTACGGCCGACCGATCGACGAGTAGACGCCAGGCGGATCAGCCCCCGGCTGCTACGTCAGCGATGAGCGCGCGTGGGCGCGACTCGACGATCAGATTGACCGCGAGAGCGCAGATCCAAAGCACGCACGTCGTTGCCAGCAGGCGCTCGATCAGTCCCGCTGCCGGCATCGAGGACATGTTCGTTGAGACCGCCAGGAGCAGGTAGAGCACCGGCCCGATCACGCGAGCAGCAAACATCACCGGCTTGAGACGGCGCCACTCCGGGAGGCCCGCCATCCGGCGCCAGAGCGGGAACGGGACGATGGCCAGCACGAAAAACGCAAGTCCAGCGACGATCGCATCGGTGAGTCCGCCAGGGCTGAGGAGTTGCGCGTTGGCCGTGCAACCAGCATCGGACAGCCGGCACGGAATCAGAGGGAATGAGTTGCCGAGAGCCAGAGCCGCGACGGCAAGCATCCACGGCGCGACTGGGCCGCAAATCTTCGGCGTCAAGCCGGCATCATGGGAAGATACGGCCGCTCGTGTCGCAATCGCGAGGATCCGGCCTTATGCCCGGGGGCTTCACCGAACGAGGGGACTGATGTCACGCCTTCCGTCGACCCGCCACGTCACCCGTACCGTCGGTCTTCTCGCGTTGTGTGGACTGGTTCTCGCCGCGTGCGGTTCGGCCTCCCCAACGTCGTCATCGAGTGGCGCGGCCACGTCGCCGGGAACGCCGACAAACTCGGCCGGCGGGACGTCCTCAGGCAATGGCGCGGTACCAACGACGTGTCCAACGCAGGCGGCGGTATCGGCCGCTGCCGGCATGACGTATCCGGCGCCGAGCCAGCAGGCGTCCTCGGGCAGCCTCTTCTGCACCTACGCCGATCCGACATCCGGCGCGAACCTGGTGATGGTGATCACGGCGGCGCCCGGCACCAGCGCATCGGTCCTCCAGGCCGTTGCACAGAGTCAGGCCACGGCGCAACATGTCACAGCCAGCTCGGTGTCCGGCCTGGGGGACGCCGCGTACAGCATGACGCTCGACGACGCAACGACGAACTCCCTCCACGTGGCGACATCGATTGTGCTTGCCCTCAAGGGCTCGGTCACCTATGACGTCACTGCCGAAGCGACGCTCCCTGAGGTTGAGGCGGTCGTTCGTCTGCTGCTGGGCTGATCAGGTTCGCGCCCGCCGCCGAGGGAGCTCGGTCAGACGGTCAGCACCTGCACAATGCTCAGCGGAACTGCACAGCATGACTCGCCGTAGTTGGCACCACCGTCGATGACGTAGATCCGCCCATCAGTGCCACGCGCCGCAGCGATCCCAAACGCGGCCTCTGGCATCGATGCGATGGAACTCCAAGTGTTGCTGGTCGGGTTGTACGCCTCAGCCGCGTTGGTCTCCATACCGTAGGTGTTCATTCCTCCGACGACATAGAGCCGGCCGTCGGGCCCGCGCGCACCACCAACCCCGGCCACCACGTTCGGACTGGGGGCAAGCGTCGTCCACGTGTTCGTCGAGATCGAGTATTGGTAGGTTTTGAGGCCGACGTAGTCGATGTGACCCTGACGGTCACGAATCCCAGCGCCAAACGCGTACCCCGATGGCATCGGAGCCTCCGTTGTCCACGTGTTGCTTGAAGGGGTGTACGCCTCCACTGTCCGGAGCTCCGTGCCAGCGGCATTTTCTCCACCGATCGCGTAAATCCGACCATCGGTGCCGACGACAGCCGACAATCCGAAGCGCGGCGTCGGCATTGGGGCGAGCGTTGTCCAGCGGTTGGTCGTCGGCGAGTAGGCCTCCAGCGTTCCATACACCGCGCCGAAGTCCTCGCCGACAACATCAAGAATGCCGCCGCCGATCGCATAGATGGTTCCGTCGGGTCCGGTGACGGCAGCGAGACCCGATCTCGCAACCTTCAGAGATGGGCCGTTCTTCCAGACGTTGGTCTTCGGGTTGTAGATCTCCATGGACTTGAGCGTGACCAGGTTCTGGCTGCAATCGAGATCGGGTGTGCACGTGAACCCGCCCAAAACCCTCCTGCCTGATTTGACGACGTCCGGCGCAGCAACCGACGGGTAGTGTAGGCCGAGCTGGTTTCACGGGCTGGCCGCTCCTCATGGCATGGTCGTACGCTTCAGGCCATGGAAACCTGCATGCGCTGCGGTCTCGACAATGCCGCCGGTGCGCGTTTCTGCAATGGGTGTGGCAATCAGCTCGGCGCCACTGAGGCGCGTGAGGAACGGAAGATCGTCACGGTGCTGTTCGTCGATCTCGCCGGTTTCACCGCTCGAGCAGACAATCTCGATCCCGAGGACGTCAGGGCGATCCTCACCCCGTACTACGCGCGACTCCGCTCCGAGATCGAAGCGTTCGGCGGCACCGTGGAGAAGTTCATCGGCGACGCCGTCGTCGGCGTCTTCGGGGCACCCCTTGCGCACGGCGATGACCCGGAGCGGGGAGTTCGCGCCGCCCTGAGCGTGCGCGCTGCCATCGCGGAGATGAATGCGAGCGATGAGCGCCTCGACCTTCAGGTCCGGATCGCCGTCAACACCGGCGAGGCGATCGTGTCGCTCGGGGCCCGGCCTGAGCTGGGGGAGGGGATGGTCGCCGGGGACGTCATCAACACCGCTTCTCGGCTGCAGACCGTCGCGCCAACCAACGGGATCATGGTTGGGGAAGCGACCTACCGGGCGACCCGATCGGTCGTGGACTACCGCGAAGTCGAGCCGATGATGGTGAAGGGAAAAGCCGCACCGGTGCGCGGGTGGCTCGCGGTGGCCGCCATCGCCGGCCCGGGGGAGCGCAGCGTCGCCACCGTTCCGATGGTGGGCCGGGTGCGCGAGATGTCGATCCTGCAAGGCATCTTCGAGGGCGTCGTCACCGAGCAGCGTCCCCATCTGATGACCGTTTTCGGAGAGGCGGGTGTCGGGAAGTCGCGACTTGCCTCGGAGTTCACCGACCAGCTCGAGCAGAGTGGCGCGCGGGTGTTGCGAGGACGATCGCTGCCGTATGGCTCCAAGACCCTGCATGGGCCGTTCACGCAACAGGTGAAGCAGCTCGCGGGGATCTTCGCGAGCGATGACGTCGTGTCGGCGCGCGAGAAGCTCCGCAGTGCTGTCGAAGCACTGCAGGTCGGCGCAGGCGCCAACCAACTCGCGTCGCATCTCGCGCTCTTCATCGGGCTCGGCCACGAGGATGAGGTTGCCGATCGGCAGGTGCTGTTCTTTGCCGCCCGGCAGTTCGTTGAGCTGGTCGCCCAGGATCAACCCACCGTCTACCTCTTCGAGGACGTGCATTGGGCCGACACCGGAACCTTCGATCTCCTCGAGGTGCTCGCCTCGCGAATTCGCCACTCGCCCGCGATGCTGCTCGCGCTTGCCCGACCGGACCTGCTGCTCGCGCACCCCGGATGGGGCGGCGGCTTGTCGGCGTACTCGGCGCTCTCGCTCGAGGCGCTCGGCGTCGAGGAATCACGAGCGCTCGCCGCGGGTTTGCTGCGCGGCGACGCAACCGGCGACGTGGCTCGCCGTGTCGCTGCCACTGCCGAAGGCAACCCGCTCTTCATCGAGGAGCTCGCAGCCTCGGTGACCGATATCCCGGCCGCCGCAGGCCAGCCGCTGCCGACCACCATTCGGGAGCTCGTCTCCGCCCGCATCGACGCGCTCCCGGCGACCCAGCGACGGCTTCTGCTCGCCGCCGCCGTGGTGGGACGCGTGTTCTGGACCGGCGCGCTCGAGCGAGTGGAGGGAAACGCGTCGATGCTGTCGGAGCTGCTCGACTCGCTCGAGTCACATGACCTGATTCGGCGGGAGGCCTCGTCCTGGATCGAGGGCGAAGAGCAGTTCAGCTTTAAGCATGTGCTGATCCGCGAAGTCGCCTATGCGACGGTGCCGCGGGCGACACGGAAGGTAGGTCACGCGGCGGTGGCCGAATTCCTCGAGTCGGCAACCTCGGGCGCCGGCGCCACGGCCACCGCCCTCGCCGCGCACTGGCGCGAGGCCGGCGACGATGAGCGGGCGCTCGAGTACCTGCTCAGGGCAGCGGATGAGGCCGGTCGCGGCTGGGCGAAGGACGAGGCGGCCGATCTGTACCGCGAAGCGCTCGAGCTCATTCCGCAGGATGACGTCGAACAGCGCAACAGGGTCTCCCGGCTCCGGACGCTGGCGCTGGTCGCGGCGAGCCACGTGGCCGATGCTCGAAGCCTGCAGCGCCCACCGGAGAGCCCAGCAGGGGAGAGCGAGCGGGGGCCGGTCTAGAGCGGGAAGTCCTCCGGCGTCACGTCCCCGGCGATCTCGGAGAGCGAGAGGATCTCGTGGAATCCCAGTTGCTTCGCGTGCTCGCGGACCATCGCCTCGGTTGGCGCCCCATACACGCAGTACGTCTTGACGCCGCCCGTGTCGTCGACACAGACATGGCTGTGCTCCCACACGATCTCGGGGAACGATTCTTCTCGGATGCGACGCGAGCGGCGTCCGACCTCGGGCATCTCATCCTCACGGACCACGAACTGTCGCTCGATCAGGTACCTCGGCATGTCTGCTCCTCTGCGGGCCTTAAAGACTCAGGCGCGCACGGTTGTGGCGCCTGACACTCCCATCACAACACTGGTCTCGATCGACGGTGGAGCCAGAAGCGTCTGCAGCACCACGCAATAACGCTTCGTCTTCTCCACCAGCTCGTCAACTTGCGTCTGGCTCGCCTCGGGCGCGGTGATGTCGAAGCGAAGCCGAATCGATTCGAATCCAACCGGGACGTCCCGTGTCATGCCGAGCGTGCCTCGCAGGTCGAGGTCGCCTTCGACGGTGACGCGGACGTCCTCCACGGGGAGTTCCATCGACGCCGCCACCATCTGACAGGTGACCTGGGCGCAGGCGGCAAGTGCGCCGAGGAGCAGATCCCCGGAGCAGGCGCCGGTCCCGGCACCGCCGACACCCGCATGTGCCTGTGCCTCGTAGATGGCCCGGCCGAGGTCAACCGAGCAGGCGATGGGCGCCTCACCCTGGCCGCCTCGAGCGACGAGAGTGATCTGGGACGCTGCCGGATCCTCTCGGTAGTGATCCTTCAGCGGTTTCTGAGTTTCACGCAGGTTCATCAGGGCTCCTTGCTCGCATGTTGCAAGCGGTGTGATCGGATTCTGCGGCATTGGCCGGCCTCGGGTGGCCACGTGCTTCCCGGCGTCGGTGCTGAGCGGGTATCCCACCCACAGGTGCGCGGGAGGTATGTCATCGTGCACCTGACCTCTATCAGCGAATCCAGAGGCGGCGCGAGTGACCCCGCACGCTGTCGACTTCCAGATGCGCAGGCGCACCGGGCATCCGGACTTTCTCGACCTCCCGTGGGATCTCCCTTTGGAGACATGGCGGCACGAGCGCCTGGTCGACGTCCCCCGTGGGATTTCGCGGCACGTGGTCAGGTTCGTTCGCTACGGCGAGGCGATCTATGCGCTCAAGGAGCTGCCGCACCGACTCGCCGAGCGTGAGTACCGGCTCCTCGCCGAGTTGGATCGGCTGTTCATCCCTGTGGTGGAGGTGGCCGCGCTGGTCACCGGCCGCAAGGTCGAGTCCCTGCAGGCGTCCGACGACGTCGAGCTGGAAGCGGTGCTGATCACACGGCATCTAGACTTTTCCCTGCCATACCGCCGGGTACTCGGTGCAACCGGCGCTGATCAGGCGCTCGGCGACCGCCTCCTCGACGGCCTGGTCAACCTGCTGGTTCGCCTCCATGTCGCCGGGTTCTTCTGGGGTGACTGCTCGCTGTCGAATACGCTCTTCCGTCGCGACGCCGGAGCACTCGGGGCATACGTCGTCGACACGGAGACCGGCGAGCTCCATCCCCAGCTCAGTGACGGCCAGCGCCTCCAGGACGTGATGGTCGCCGAGGAGAACATCTTCGGCGAGCTGCTCGACGTCACCGCCGAAGGCCTCGTGCATCACATGGACCCGGTGGTGGCAGCCGAGGAGTTGCGCCGGCGCTATGACGGGCTCTGGTCGGAGCTGGTTCGTGAGGTCGCCTTCGCCCCGGACCAGCGCTACCTCATCGAGGAGCGACTGCAACGGCTCAACGTCCTCGGTTTCGACGTCGAGGAGGTCGAGGTCAGCGCACAGGGCGGCAAATACCACATGCGCCTGCAACCACGAGTCGTCGAGCCCGGGCATCACGTTCGAACCCTCCAGGCGCTCAGCGGGCTCGAGGTCCAGGAGAATCAGGCTCGAAGGCTGCTCGGTGATATCGCCCGCTACCGGACGGAGCTCGAGACGAGCACCGGTGGCCCGGTGTCGGAGCGATACGCCGCACGCCGGTGGCTGATCGATGTCTTCGAACCCACGATCGCGGCGGTGCCGTCCGAGCTCCGCGGCCGCCTCGAACCCGCCGAGCTCTTCCACCAGGTCCTCGACCATCGCTGGTACCTCTCCGAGGCGGCGGGTCATGACGTCGGGCTCAACGAGGCCGTGAAGTCGTTCATCCGCACGGTGCTGCCTCGCGCCACCGCGCCGGGGCTCGAGGAGCTGGCGATCGACGAGGCCTGAGGCAGCTCTATCCGCTGTTGGGGCCGATCCCGCGGCTGCCGCGCGACGAGTAGTCGGGTGCGAACGGGATGCCCATGCGTGACCCACGCAGCGCAACCACGGCGTTCTGGCCGAGCAGGCTCACCCCGAGCGTTATTTCGAGCGCCGCATTGCTGACGTTGGCAACTCCAGCATTGCCCGCAACAATCGCGATGACCACCCGGATCCCGATCGACACGATCCACAGGGCCATGGTCACCGCGGTGCCCCGCCGCCACATCACCCCGTCGCGCTCGTACACGCGCACGAAGCAGCCCCGGATCGCCCCGACGACCAAGGACGTGACGAGATCGATGACGAGGTACAGGGTTGCCGTGGCACTGAGGTTGCCGTTGTCCACGTGCGAGATGGCCGCGACGCCGATCACGATCAGGATGGCGGGCAGGAGCCACAGGCTGCGTATCCTCACCGGCCGGGCGATCGTCTGCCGGTAGAGCACCCATGCGACCAGGGCCAGCACCAGGACTGCGTTGAGAACTGCCGAGACGTTCATCCCGGGGGAGGACTCTCGCGCGCGCCGCTTCTGGCGAAGGCGAGCCCCCGGGCTCTAGGCTGCGATCGGTGGCCGTTTCGCACCTGCTCCAACCCGTCCCCTCGCCACGACTGCGCGTGGCGTGGTTTGGCCATTTTCAGGGGCGTCACGGCAACGGCCTCGCCGCATACAGCCGCCAGACGGTCGCGGCGATGCGCACGCGGGGAATCGAGGTGTTGTTCGTCGCCCACCGCGAGAGCCCAGGCGTCGAATCGCCGAGACAGGACGTCGAGCTTCGCGCAGTCCGTTTGAAGACAGTGACCGTGTCGCTGCCTGGGTCGCTCGACCGCATCGCTGCGGCGCTGACGAGCTTCGAGCCCGACGTCGTCCATGTGTCGGTGAGCTTCTCGCTGCTCGACGGTGCCGTCGCGAGCCTCGCGCAGCACCGCCATATTCCGGCGATCGCGACTGTGCATCTGCCTTACGGTGCGCTGAATTCGGCTCGCGCGCGTGTGCTCCGTGAGGTGTACCGATTCCAGGCCCGGCGCCTGGCCCACTTCGATGCGATCGTCGCGCTGAGTGAGGGCCAGCGCGCGCTGCTCATCGAGTCTGGGCTGGACGCAGGGCGGATCGTCGTGATCCCCAACGCCGTCGACACGGATCGGTTCAGCCCTGGGCGCTCCAGCCTGCGCGCGACGCTGCCAGCCGAGTTCGTCGTGGTGTACATGGGGCGGCTGGATGCCGAGAAGCGCGTGCCGCACTTGGCGCGGTCGTTCCTCGGCCAGGGCTGGGGCGACGATCATCTGCTCCTCATCGCAGGTGGGGGAACGCAACGACGCCAGCTCCAGCGCCTCGCAGCTGAGCATCCGCAGATTCAGCTGCTCGGTGTCCTTGCCGAGGAGGACGCCAGGGTGGATCTGCTTCGCGCTGCCGACGTTTTCGTCCTCCCGTCGACGGCAGAAGGGCTGTCCCTTGCACTCCTTGAGGCGATGAGCGCTGGCCGCGCGGTGATTGCCACCGATGCGGGCGAAGACGGCGCCGCCGTCGGTGATGCGGGCATCGTCATCCCCGTCTCTCCGCTCGAGCCGGCGCTCGGTGATGCGTTGCGTCGTGTCCACGACGACAGCGCTCTGCGCCACGGGGTTGCGCAGCGCGCCCGCGACCGGGCGCTCGAGTCCTACAGCCTGCGCACCAACATCGACCGTCTCGAGCAGCTCTACCTCGACCTGCGCGCGGGCGACGCCGGCGCTCGAGAGGTGTCGCCGCCACCTGGCTGACGCGGGCGACGGCCGCGTCAGGGGACCTGCGGGTAGCCTGGGTGGGTGGGTCAACGGCCATCGCTTTCGCGAATCGTCACCATCGTCCTGGTCGTTGTGGGCCTGGCGCTCGTCATCCCGCTGGCGAGCATCGAGGTTTCTCTGCTCATCTCTCCGGCCCAGAACGTCGAAGCCGGTGGGCAGTCGCTCGCGCTCAGCGCAGGACCGTCGGCATCCACGTCCGGCTCGGGAACTCTCGAGCTGTTCGGACAGTCGATCCCGACGACGCAGCAGTTCTCGGGCCCCATCCGGCCGATCCTGCTCTGGGCGGAGGTGACGCATTACGACGAATTGCTCGCCGCGCTCAAACAGCCGGGGCATCTCGGGCAGGCCATTCGGGACGGGTGGAGTACGTACTTCGTCCGGCAGCTGCTCGTCACCGTCCTCGTCGCCGCGGTTCTTGCCGCGCTCAGCCTCGCGGTGCTGCGTCGCCGATGGCAACTGATCATTGGGGGAGTGGTCGTCGCCGCGGTTGTGGCGGGAGGGAGTGATGCGCTTGCAATCAACAGCGCTGCCCAGGGATTGCAGCAACTCTCCCAGGTGCGCACGCTGGATCAGCTCGTCGGTCGCGCGCCGCTGGCGGTCTATCCGACGAGCCACCGAGCCCCGAGCGCGACAGCGAGCACCGTAGTCATCGGCGACTCGACTGCTGCGGGCGCGGGCAATCCTCCGCTCGCGAAACCCACGATGGAGGACACCGCGTGCCGGCGCAGCCGGGATAGCTACGCGGCTGACATCGCGGCCGTGAACAACAGCTCGGTGATCAATCTCGCATGCACGAACGCCTCGATCGAGCAGGGGCTCTTCGGACCGGAAGAGATCAACGATGTCCTGGTGCCGTCTCAACTCGCGCGGCTTGAAGCGTTGCAAGGCGTCAAGACTGTGATCGTGAGCATCGGGGCGAACGAGATGGACTGGACGCAGTTCATGGAGCTGTGCCTGGTATCGCCGCAATGTGATGACAGCGCATCCGCCGCGTGGTTCTCGCAAGCGCTCGACAGCTTCACCGTCGACTACTACGACCTGCTCCAGCGGCTCGCGACGCTCCCCGGGTTGCCGCGCGTCATCGTCAACGAATACTACGATCCGCTCCCCGTGGAGCCGGACTGCACGGGTGAGCCGGCGATCACCACCGCGAAATCGAAGGTGCTGCTGAACCGGCTGACCACGTTCAATACCGTGCTCGCCGATGGCGCGGAAAGCTTCGGGTTCGACGCCGTCGCGCCGAGCTTCGCAGGCCACGAGCTCTGCACCCAGCAGTCATTCGTCCAGGGTCTCGATGATGCTGCCCCGCTGCATCCCAATGCAGCTGGTGAGATCGCGATCGCGCTGGCCGACGAGGAGGCGCTCTTGAATCCGGCGCCTCCGCGCCCTACCGGCGCGGCGACTCCGACACCTTCGTAGGCGACGGTGCCCGGCGCCTGTCTCGAGCCGCGTGCATCGGCCTTCAGGCGTTCCCCATCGGATCCCGGGCCGGCGCCCGTATCGTGCAGCCGGATGAGTGAGCGCAACGCTCCGGCAAGGGCGGTGACGGCGGCCGGCTTCGCGGTCTTCCTGCTGCTCGGCATCGTCATCGCTTCGTATGGGCCGTCGATCCCGCACATCACCCAGCACTTCCATGTGACCGTGAGCGTTGCCGGTCTGATCGTCAGCGCGAATTTCCTCGGCGAGGTCATCGGGCTCCTGGCGCTCGGGCTGACGCACGCGCGCTGGACGCTGGGCCGGCGCCTCACTGCAGGAACGCTCATTTTTGGAGTCGGTCTGCTCGCGGCAGCCGCGGCGCCGACATGGCCGCTCGTCCTGCTTGCCGTTTTCCTGCTCGGTATCGGCGCCGGGGGCCTGGTGGTGGTCGTCAACCTGTTTTACGCGACCAGATATGGAGGCCGGAGCCCGGCGATGCTCGGTCTGGTGAACACCTCATATGGCGTCGGCACGTTCCTGGGACCAGCACTCGTCGCGGTGACGCGTGGGTATGCAAGTGTGTTTGCGGTCGTCGGCGTTGGCGTGCTCGTGTGCGCCGTGTTTCTGCGCCGCGCCGTGGATGAAGAGACCACGTCAGAGAGCGCTCCGCCTCTTCGCAATGCACGCACCCTGGGGCTCGTCGCAACCTTCGCGTTGATGCTCCTGGTGTACGAGGGGCTCGAGGCCGGCGTCGGAACGTGGGAGGCGACGGATCTCATCAGCCTCGGATGGTCGGCGTCGTTCGCTGCTGCCGCGACATCGGTGTACTGGGGCGCGTTCACGATCGGCCGTGTCCTGACCGCTCCGCTGGCGGTACGGTGGTCGCCCCAGCGCCTTCTTGTACCCGCGTTCGTCATCAGCACACTGCTGCTCCTCGGTATCCGGGCCAACGCGGCTCCCCCGCTGATGTTTGCGCTGGTGGGCCTCTGCGCTGCACCGATCTTTCCCGTCGCTGTGTCGTGGATGACGCGAGTTGTTCCGAACGCGACGACGCTGACGACCTACGCGATCCTCGGTGCCGTGATCGGAAGTGCGCTCCTGCCCGCAGCGCTGGGCGGACTCATCGGGCTCGCCGGTGCTGTGGCGCTGCCGCTCGGTGTGGCGGCATGCGCGATCGCATCGCTCGGGATGGTCGGGGTTATCTCACTCCGCCTGCGGAGCTGACTCAGGGCTCGGGTGCGGTGGTCGCGATTGCGACCCAGACGATCGTGGTTCCCTTCTGCAGCGTGGTCAGCGCCGAAAACCCGTCAGTCACCTGCCCGAAGATGTCGTACTTGCGGGCAACGTCGCTGCTGTCACCACGGCTGATGAAGAACTGACTGCCGATGGTCTCCGGATTGCTGGTGTACATGGCAACGGCGCCGAACAGGTAGTTGCCGATCACGGGGTCGGAAACGACGGTGTATCCGGGACCGCCCGTACCTGCGGCGGTCGGGTCGCCGGCAAGTGCGACGGGCGCCGGTATCGCGCAGGCCGGTCCAGTGGTGACCGGGCACACCTGGTAGAACGAAAGGCCGTCGTAGAAGCCGCGCTGCGCGAGAGCGATGAACTCGGTCACCGCGTGCGGCGCGTACTCCGGGCGGAGCCGAATCGAGATGACCCCGGCGGCCGTGTCGATGTACGCACAGTAGCCGACGTCATGTCCGAGCGTGAAGTGCGGTTCAGCGGCGAAGCTGCGCGGAGGCTTTGCAACAGCGATGTGAACAGGCGGTGCCGGACATGTAACGGCGGTCTGGATTGTCACCAGGCCGGGCGTCGAACTCGGGGCAGTATTTGAATTGCATGCGGCGAGTGCAACCGCACAGACTACGCCGCCAATGGCAATAGTACGCGAGCGAACATATGCGACGCGCTGCATCACGGTACGCTGGCGCACATAGCGAATCGCCTTTTGTGGCTTCATATTCGGCGCGTAGTCTACGCGCGAAATTGCTTTCATGTTTTGCTGAGATCAGATTTGACTTTCGTGATGGAAGCGCGCAGTGTCCGGCGACGAGGGAAAGGCGATACATGGAGGCGAGCAATGGGCGAGAGCCGGAATCGAGACGTGGCGGCGCGCCATCGAAGGTGGGCCGTCGGTCTGGCATTGGCTGTCCCGCTGGCGTTAGCGGTATCCCAGTCGTGGGTCGCGCATGCGACCGCGCCCGTTCAGAGTGCGTTCACGCCCATCACACCGGTGCGTGCGTTGGACAGTCGATACGCGCCCAACCAGAACATGCACTTTTCGTCGAGCCACGAGCTTGATATCTGGCAGGTCTCGGGAGCGAACAGCATCCCGACCGGCGCGACTGCCATCGTGCTCAACTTGACTGTCGCTAACGCGACCGCAACGACGTTCCTAACGCTGTGGCCCGATGGCACGGGCGAGCCGGGTACATCGAATGTGGACGTGCTCGCGGGAAAGACGATTGCCACGACGGTGGTTGTCGGTCTCAGCACAGCCGGCAAAATCGACATAGCCAACGTTGCCGGCAGCGCCGACATCATCCTGGACTACTTCGGCTATTACGCTGCGGTGGTTCCGGGTGGGCCGACGGGTCCGACAGGTGCCACCGGAGCAACAGGTCCGACTGGTCCCACCGGCGCGGGTCCGACAGGTCCCACTGGACCAACGGGTCCGACTGGTCCTAGCGGCGGACCGACTGGTCCAACGGGTGCAACTGGCGCGACCGGTTCGACAGGCGCCACTGGAGCAACGGGTCCAACCGGTGCGTCAGGCGTGGGTAGCACGGGCCCTACAGGCGCAACTGGGGCAACAGGTGCGACCGGTGCCACGGGCAGCACGGGACCAACTGGTCCGACGGGGCCGACGGGGCCGACGGGTGCCACCGGAGCGACGGGCGCAACCGGAGCGACGGGCACGACTCCCTACACCACAACCGCCGGTGTAACCATCACCGGTCAGCACATGGTGTTTGGAAATGGCGTTGCTGGCACAGCTGTAACGCTTACCGGAGCCGCAGTCTTCACCACCGGACAATACGTTTGCTACGGGTCTGACACGGCAGCGCCTGCGGTCGATGTCGAATTCAGTTACACATCAGGCACGTCGTTCACCCCAGCGGCGGCCGCGACCGACGCAGTTCGGTTCGTCTGTATCGGTAGCTAGATCCGGTACGCCTGACCGTTTCCTCTTGGATTGACCGTAACGGCTCTGGTCCGTCTCGCACCTCGCGCGGGGCGGATCAACCGTTCCGGCACATGTTAGTTACAGACTCTGAGCGGAGTTGGAGCCGTGGCCCCTTGCACCGAATGAACAGCCTCACCAAGCCCAGGATCGGGGCGCTCGCTGCGTCCGTGTTCACCATCGGTTTCGCCGCTTGCGGCACTCCGCCGACGGCTGAAAGCCTCGTCTCTCAGGGACTGCAGGCGCAGCTCGCCGGCGACGAATCGACCGCGGAGAACACGTATCAGCAGGCGCTCAAGTTGGACCCGAACAATGCGGTCGCTCACTACGACCTCGGTACCGTCTACGATCGACAGGGCATCAGAGAGCAAGCGGTGTCGCAGTACACGGCAGCCCTTGTCATCGAGCCTACTTTCACCGACGCACTTTTCAACCTCGCTGTCGATACCGCGACCTCAGACGCTGGCAGCGCCCAGAACCTGTACCTGCGAGTGCTCACGCTCCAACCGAGTTTCGCGGCGGCATGGCTCAACCTCGGGTTCATTCTTCAGGGCGAGGGAAAAGTGGCCGAGGCGAAGGCCGACTGGGCGAAAGCCGTTGCGCTCGACGGGTCGCTGGCGTCGCACGTCCCATCGCCTGCGCCATCGACTTCTTCGGGTGAAGGCAATGCCTCACCGACACCGAAAGCGTAGCGCGACTACGAACCCACAGTGATCGCGCCGCCACAACAGCGCGTGCGCCCCGTGCAGCAGGTGCCGGCTGTCGAGATACGGGCGTCACGATCGCGGCCTGGCTGGCGGCAATACGCACCGTGGCTGTTCGTCGCCGCAGCCTGCGCATTCGGGCTCGTGACCATGTCGGCAGAGCTAACCGTCGTTCAGCCTCTCAACGACGAGGCGATGCATTTCGAGATGGTGCGCTGGGCTGTGCAGCAGATCCACCAAGGCAATGTGCTCCCGCTCGACGGGTGGTTTCCCTATCTGAGCCTCGGGGATGCGCAGTTCTCCCACTATCAGAGTCTTCCCCACCTCATCACCGCGTACATATCGCTCGTCTTCGGTTCGGACTCCACCGAGCGGTGGGCGGGATACCTGCTCTTCGCGCTTTTTCCCGTGAGCGTCTACGCCGGAAGCCGCCTCCTGGGTTGGTCGCGGTGGGCGGCGGGCTCAGCAGCGCTCGTGTCTCCGCTCCTGGTCAGCGTCACCGGGTACGGCTACGAGTCCTTCAGCTACACGTGGCTCGGTAACGGCCTCTGGTCGCAGGAGTGGGGAATGTTCCTCCTACCCCTTGCGTGGGGCACGAGCTGGCGTGCCATAAACGGTAGCGGACGAGGCAAGTACGCGCTGGCCGCCCTGGTGGTCGGCCTGACGATCGCCATGCACTTTCTCACCGGATACTTCGCGCTGCTGTCGATCGGCGTGTTCGCGATCGTCATCTGGCGCGGACTCTTGCCCCGTATCGGGCGCGCCGCGTTGGTCTTTGGTGGCGCCGCGCTCGTTGCATCGTGGGTGGTGGTACCGCTGATCACCGACGGCGCATATTTCAACCTGAGCATTTTCAATCAGGGCACGTTCTGGCTCAACTCCTATGGAGCCCCACAGGCGCTCAATTGGCTGTTCACGGGCCAGCTGTTCGACTACGGCAGGTTCCCGATCGTGAGCCTACTCGTCGCTCTCGGCGCCATTGTCTGTCTCGTTCGCTTTCGCAGCGACGCGCGCGCGCGCGCCCTCCTGGGACTGATGGCGCTGAGCATTGTGTTGTTCTCCGGCCGCGAGCCGTTCGGCTTCATCCTGAACCTGTTGCCGGGCAACGCCGATCTCTACCTGTCGCGATACATGATGGGCATTCAGCTTGCCGGCGACATCCTCGCGGGCGTCGGGCTTGCGTGGGCAGGGGAGGCTGCTGTCCATCTCGCCCGGACCTGGAGGCCCAGTGTCAGGCTGACCCCGGTTGCCGCCGGATTGATGGCGGCGGCCGTGTTGCTCACGCTGCCGGCCTGGTTCAACCGAGCCGCCTATGCCGCAAGTGACTCGGCGAGCATCGCGGTGCAGGTGGACAACGATCAGACCGACGGCGCAGCTCTCGATGTGCTCATCAATGAGATCAACGCTCGTGGTGGTGGTCGTACCTATGCCGGCCTGCCTGGCAACTGGGGTCAGCAGTACGACATCGGGCAGGTGCCCGTGTACGCCTACCTCGCGGACAACGACGTGGACGAGTTCGGGTTCACCCTTCGCACCCCGTCGCTGACGGCGGATAACGAGGCGTACTTCAACCAGAACGACCCCGCCCAGTACCAGCTGTACAACATCCGTTACATCCTCATGCCGACCGGCATGACGCCACCGGTTCCCGCCACGCTGCTGGCATCGAGCGGGCGGCACCGGCTGTACCTCGTCGCGACCAGCGGCTACCTTCAGGTCGTCGACACGGCCGGAATCATCGAAGCGAACCGCAGCGACATGGCATCGCAGATGCAGCCGTTCCTCAAGTCGGCCGCCTTCCAGCAGGGTGAGCTCTCGACGGTGGCGTTCAACGGCGGTGCGGCGGCGCCGCCGACACTTCCTGTCGGAGCAACGCCCAACTCCGCACCCGGCACGAGCACCGACGTCCTCGCGGAGGCACAGAACGGGTACTTCGCTGGCAACGTGATCGCGAACCGAACCGCCGCCGTTGTCCTGAAGGTCACCTACGACCCGCTCTGGCAGGTCACCGTCGATGGACACGCGGCGAAGCCGTACATGGTCGTCCCCGGTTTCGTCGCAGTCACGGTAGGGCCTGGTCAGCACACGGTGGTCTTTCAGTACGTGCCGTATTCCCACTACGCCGTGCTTCTCGGAATCGGCGCGATGACACTGTTGCTCCTCGCACTCGGACCACGGATCTGGCGCAGGAAGACCCGCCGGCGGCTCGGAGGGCAAATGACATTGCTCGGGCGCGTGGCTCCGTGAGGCAACTACTCGAGCTATCGATCCTCATGCCCTGCCTTAACGAGGCCGAGACGATTGGCCGTTGCGTCGACCGCGCGCGCCAATCCATCGCGGGGCTCGACGTCCGCGGCGAGGTCCTCGTCGCGGACAACGGCAGCACCGACGGCTCACAGCAGATCGCGCTCGCTCACGGCGCGAAGGTTGTCATGGTTGATGAGCCGGGGTATGGCGCGGCCATTCGGGGCGGCGTCGCCGCGTCGTCAGGTCGCTACATCATCATGGGCGATGCAGACGAGAGTTACGACTTTGGTGAGATTCCGCCGATCCTCGAGCGCCTGCGGGTTGGCGACGATCTGGTGATGGGCAATCGATTCGCCGGCGGCATCGACAAAGGTGCGATGCCATGGTCGCACCGGTGGATTGGGAATCCAGTGCTCTCCATGACCGGGCGGATCTTCTTCTCATCCCGTATACGCGACTTCCACTGCGGCCTGCGCGGGTTCAGCGTGGACGCGTTTCGCAGAATGCGCCTCAACACGACCGGCATGGAGTTTGCAAGTGAGATCGTCGTCAAGGCGTCGCTCGCGAGCATGAAGATCAGCGAGGTCCCGATCTCCTTGCACAAGGACGGCCGCAGCCGGCCGCCGCATCTCCGCACCTGGCGGGACGGCTGGAGACACTTGCGATTCCTGCTGCTCTTCTGCCCGCGATGGCTATTTGTGATCCCCGGACTGGCACTGCTGCTGTCTGGTTCGCTGATGACGCTTTGGTTGTTGGGGGGCACTCGATACATTGGTGCCGTCGGCCTCGACATCCACACGATGCTCGTGAGCGGAGTCTTCGCACTGATCGGCTACGAGTTGATGCTCTTCGGCGCATTCATCAAGGTATTCGGCATGCGTGCGGGGTTCCTCCCGTCGAGCCGCCGGACGGACAATTTCTTTCGTGTTGCCACCCTTGAAAAGGGGCTGCTGTTCGGGAGCGTGCTGACCATCACAGGCCTTGCTCTGGTTCTTCTCGCCGTAGTCAGCTGGGGCCGCGGCGGCTATGGCGCACTGAACACCGAGGCGTCGATGCGACCATTGATCGTCGCTGTGCTCCTGATCGCTGGAGGTGTGCAAACGATTTTTGCGAGCTTCGTGCTGAGCATGCTCGGCATCCGTGACAACGTAGCCGTGCGGCCATCGGCAGTGATGGAGCCTGAACTTGTCTTGCAGGACGTCAACCGCATTGGCCGGCGCCAGACTACGAACGGTGCCTCGAACGGGAGCCGCCATCAGCTCTAGCGAATACAAACAAGTGATTCAGTCCCAACTGGAAGCGTCGGTGCAGCCGAAGCGCAAAACCGCGCGTGGTGAACAATACGACTGTGTCTCCCGGCTCGAAGCCGTAGTGCTCATGCTCCGCCATCCCGTCAAGCATCCCGATTCGCTGGCCGAGATGAATCAATGAGTCGACTTTAGGTGAGGGCACCGTGCAGATAAGCCGCCCGCTCGGGCGTAGCAGGGGCAGGCACGCGATGGCGAGATCGCGTTGCGCATCCGGCGGGATGTGCTCGAGCACCGCGAGCAGCGTGATGGCGTCATACGTGTCTCCCTTTGGCAACGCACTTGGCGCGTACCCTTGGACAAATCTGAACGATCCGCGGTTGGGGGGTACCAGCGCGGTGTCGATGCCGACCCCCGATGCGATCCGGTCGCCGAGGACGCGAAACAGCGCCCCATCGCTGCAGCCGATGTCGAGGACATGCGCCCGGCGGGGGATGTAAGGCGCGGCCTTCCGAATGCGCCAGGACTGCAGGACCGAGTCGCCCTGTTTGATGTGCGCTCCAGTTACTGATTTGCGAGCGGCGAGCGATTCCAGACTACTCGCTCCGCGGAAAGTGCCTCGCACCACTCGAGCACCTCCGGAGATGACGGGAGATGCGGCTGCAGCGGCGCCGATCGGACGCGCCAAACGCGCAGATTGCAACGCTTATGAGCCGAGACTGTGCCGACGTCGGTCTTCGTGCGGCGCATTGACAAAGAGGGCCCACGCTAGGGCCATGGATCCAGGCAGCACCACGTCATGACCGGCCGTCTGACGACCCCCCGGCAGGATCCGCTCCCGCCGGAGGTGGGCTTCGGTGAGCTCATGACCCGGATGATCTCGGCGAATCGAGTCGAGAAAGCGAAGCGCGCCAAGGCCGACGGCATCAGTCGCACCCCGCGGCCGATCGAGACGGATACACGAGGAACTCCCGAAAGCTCCGAGGCGTGACGCTCGCCGCGAGCAGCGCGCCGACTGGCGGTGCGCTCTTTGCGACCTTCCTCGAGGCTGTTCCGGATGCCGTGGTCGCGGTCGTGGCCGACGGCACCATCATGCTCGTCAACTCGCAGGCAGAGGCGCTCTTCGGCTATGCATGTGAGGACCTGATCGGCGAGCCGCTCGAGGTGCTGGTGCCGACTTCGGTCCGCGACCACGCGCAGCTTCGTTCCACCTATTTCCAGGACCCCGTGCCACGCCCGATGGGGCTCGGCATGGAGTTGTCCGGCAGGCGCCACGACGGCGTGGAGTTCCCCGCGGAGATCGCGCTCACCTGGATCGAGATCGATGGCCGTCTGATCGTCGTCGCCTCTGTCCGCGACATCACCGAGCGCAAGCGCGCCGAGGCGAAATTCCGGAGCCTTCTCGAGGCGGCGCCCGACGCCATCGTCGGCGTCAATCCTGGCGGGCTCATCGCCCTGGTGAACACGCAGGCCGAGGCGTTATTCGGGTACGAGCGCAACCAGCTCATTGGGCGCCCGGTCGAGTTGCTCGTCCCGGGAGCCGCGCTCAACATCCACTCACCGAATCCCGACCCTGGGTTCCGCGACCCGCGCACCCGATCTTCCGAGGCCTGGATCCCGCTGGCCGGCAGTCGCGCCGACGGCTCGGAGTTTCCGGCGGAAGTGTCACTATCGTCGATCGAAACCGAGGACGGTCTCATGGTCTGCGCGGCGATTCGCGATGTCACCGAGCGCGTCGAGGCTCAGCACGAGCGTGATCGCATGGAGGCGCAGCTCGAGCGAGACAGGCTCGAGCGGCAGCTCCATCAGTCTCAGCGGCTCGAGAGTCTCGGTCAGCTCGCCGGCGGTGTCGCGCACGACTTCAACAACCTGCTGGCGGCCATCCTCAACTATGTGAGCTTCATTGATGAGGAGATAGCCGCGGAGATCGCCCTGCGCCCGTCACACGAATCGGCACGTCTCAGCGCGGTGCTAGACGACGTGAGTCAGATCGGCGCTGCCGCCGAGCGTGCGGCGCGGCTGACCCATCAACTCCTCGCGTTCGGACGTCGCGAGGTCATCAAGCCGGAGATCATCGAGTTCAACGCGATCGTCGGAGAGGTGGACGGTCTGCTGCGCACCACGATCGGCGAGCACGTCGAGCTCATCATGCGCTGCGCGCCGGACCTGGAGCATGTGCTCGCGGATCGCGGTCAGATGGAGCAGGTGCTGCTCAATCTCGCGGTCAACGCGCGGGATGCGATGCCGACCGGTGGAACGGTGATCATCGACACCGATAACTTCGTAGTTGACGACGCGTATGCCGCGCTCGATCCCCGCCTGGAGCCGGGACCGTACGTGCGATTGCGCGTGGCCGATAGCGGCTCGGGCATGACTCGCGAAACCATCGAGCGCGCCTTTGAGCCGTTCTTCAGCACTAAGCCGAAAGAGAAAGGATCCGGGCTCGGCCTCGCCACGGTGTACGGGATCGTCAACCAGGCAGGCGGCATGGTCGACCTCGAGTCCGATCTCGGCACGGGAACGACCGTCACGATCCTCCTTCCAAGCGCGACTTCGGCGATCCAGCAGACCGACGCACCGCGACGGGCGACGCGACGGAGTCATGGTGGCGAGACCATCCTTGTCGTCGAGGATGAGGATCTTGTCCTCGACGTCGCGAGACGCATCCTCACGAGGCACGGATACCGGGTGCTCGCCGCACGCGGCGGATCGGAAGCGTTGGAGCTCATCCATGAGCATCGGGGCCGGATCGACCTGTTGCTCACCGATGTGGTCATGCCCGGACTGACCGGCAAGCAGGTTGCCGAACGGGTCTCCGAGCTGCGTCCGAACATTCGCGTGCTCTACATGTCCGGATATCCCGAGTCGGTGATCACATCCCAAGACGTGGTGCAGCGTGGGATCCACCTGGTATCGAAGCCGTTTGTCGCCACGGACCTGCTGGACCACGTGCGCGCCACCCTCGACGCCTGAGGGCGCAGTCGCCCGTCGAGTCGGGGTCGGACGTAAGGCTACGCGGCTCCGGCGGGCACCTTCGGCAACTCGGCGAGCGCGGTGTCGAGTCGTTCCTGCGGGAGCTCGACATCCTGAAGCTTGCCGGCGAAGTACGCGTCGTAGGCACCGAGATCGAAGTGTCCGTGGCCCGAAAGGTTGAACAGGATCACGCGCGAATCCCCAGCCTCGCGTGCCGCAGCAGCCTCCTGAGCGACCGCACGGAGTGCATGGGACGGTTCGGGCGCCGGCAGGATCCCCTCACTGCGCGCGAAGCGGACCGCCTCCGCGAAGCATTCGTTCTGCTTGTACGCGCGTGCTTCGATGAAGCCGTTCTTGACGAGCAGGCACAGCGACGGCGCATCGCCGTGATAGCGCAATCCGCCAGCATGGATCGTGTCAGGGATGAAGTTGTGCCCGAGCGTGTACATCGGGACCACCGGCCCCATCCCGGCGGTGTCACCGAAGTCGTACGCGTAGAGCCCGCGCGTGAGCGTCGGACACGCGGCCGGTTCGGCCGCGATGAATCGGGTGTTCGTCTTGCCGGCGAGGCGATCGGCCAGGAACGGATACGCGAGCCCGGCGAAGTTGGACCCACCACCCACGCAGCCGATCACAACGTCGGGATAGGCGTCGGCCATCTCCATCTGCTTCTGAGCCTCCTGACCGATCACGGTCTGATGCAGCAGGACGTGGTTGACAACCGATCCGAGCGAGTAGTGACTGTCGTCGCGCGTGGCCGCATCCTCGACGGCCTCGGAGATGGCGATGCCGAGGCTGCCCGGCGACTCGGGCTCCTTGGCGAGCACGCTGCGTCCGAATTCGGTCTGGTCGGTCGGGGAGGGGAGAACCCTGGCGCCCCAGGTCTCCATGAGCGCCCGGCGATACGGCTTCTGCTGGTAGGAGACCTTGACCATGTAGACCATGACCTCGAGGCCGAACAGACCGCCGGCGAAGGCGAGCGCTGAGCCCCACTGGCCCGCGCCGGTCTCCGTGGTCAGGCGCTTGATGCCCTCCTCGGCGTTGTAGTACGCCTGCGCCACCGCGGTGTTGGGCTTGTGCGATCCCGCCGGCGACGTACCCTCGTATTTGTAAAAGATCCGCGCGGGGGTGTCGAGCGCCTTTTCGAGTTGTGTCGCGCGGTAGAGCGGTGTGGGGCGCCACATCTTGTAGATGTCCCGGACCCGATCGGGGATCTCGATCCAGCGCTCGGTCGACACCTCCTGCCCGATGATCGCCATCGGGAAGATCGGGGTGAGATCCGGCGGCGTGAGCGGCTCGAGCGTCCGTGGGCTCAGGAAAGCCCCAAGGGGTTCGGGCACATCCGCGAGGATGTTGTACCAGTGCGACGGCAGATCGTCTTCCGCCAGCAAGAACTTCGTTGTCATGCGTTCCACCTCTGCCAATCGCTCGGACGCGTGCAGGGGAGGATACGCCGGGGGTGGCAGGACTCATAGGGGCCTGCGGCGAGCCCGCCATGCGTGTTACCTTCATGCGAAGGTAACATTCCGATGGAGGTAGCTGTCATGAAGCCGACGGGTGCGCGGAGGTGGTGGGCGCTCGCCGCGGTGAGCATGGGTGTCCTGGCGGTGGGCCTCGATGGGACGGTCCTCAGCGTCGCGCTACCGACGCTCGCCAGGACGTTGCA
>Ga0182015_10000900_pt1 | contig 41399 bp, 42 predicted proteins | sample 712P3MmetaG_FD_120478 | JGI IMG/M metagenome (GOLD analysis project Ga0182015, IMG submission 120478) | Permafrost microbial communities from Stordalen Mire, Sweden - 712P3M metaG | ecosystem: Environmental > Terrestrial > Soil > Wetlands > Permafrost | place: Sweden: Stordalen | collected...
CACAGCCGCCAGGGAGGCGCAGGTGGTTGTCTTTCCCACCCCGCCTTTGCCGGAAATACAGGCGATCGAAACAGCCACCGCGACCGGTTAGTCTAGTGCAGCCCGCCGCAACCGGTGCACGAGAGTGGGCAAGGCGGTGGCAGAAACGGTCAGCTCGGAGCCACCCGCACTGTCGGGCGCACCGCAGGTGCCGCCGCCATATCGTCCTCCCAGGCCCGGTTGAGACGTCGCTGGATGATTGCGATGAGAATCAGGCCACCCGCAATCGGAAGCAGCATCCAGAAGATTGCGCGTATCGGGCGCAGCTGCACATCGGTGGTGCGCAGCATCCGGTCTTCGACGATGCGCACGCGCTCCAGTGTCATCACCATCGCGACGGCACTGAACGACAGCAACAGCTCGAGATATGGGATCACCAGGATGCCGCCGAGCAGCCCGTACGCCTGCAGCACCGTGAAGTGCGGATTGAACGGCAGCGTGACATTGGCGACCGCCAGCACGATCCGAGCCGCACCCGCGAGGCTGATCAGGACGCCGAGCGCCCAGGGAATTGCGACCGCAAGCGTGGAGCGCCCCGGAATGACGTGCATGCGCGTATCGAAGTTCCCCACCTCACGGTTGATGCGGTGGTGCCAGACGAGGCTATAGACGCCGAGGGTCACGATGGACAGCACGACGATTGCCATGGTCGACCGGCGCTTTCCTGGGGGGCCGAACGAGGTCACCTTGGGCAGCGCCTTCTCGGGCGTGGTGATGGCCGCGACCACCGTCACCTCGGTGGGATCTGCTTCGGTCGCTTCGACCGGCGGTGGGGTCGCACTTCCGTCGATGACGCGTTCCTCCTCGCCGCCGTCGCGGTCGAGCACGCCCTCAGGAGGGTGAGACGGCGGTACCGACAGGGGCCACGCCCATGTTGGCGGTGTCGATGTCGTGTCGGTCGGGGCGACGCCCTCGGTATCGGGCGCGGTCAGGGTCGTGGCAGCGGGCGTGGTGCCCGGCCGCGATGCGGTCTCGGTCATCCCGTGTTCCTCGTGTACGGCGCCGCCTCGGGCGATGCCGCGTGCTGCTAGTGGGACGTCGACGCTCCGGGTACTGGATTCGAACCAGTGGCCTTGCGGTTAACAGCCGCCTGCTCTACCGCTGAGCTAACCCGGATCATGACTCAAGTCTACCTGCCGTGACGCACCGTGCCTTCACGATCACGATTCGTCACCGCCGGCGACCGAGCCGCGCAGTCTACTCGAGGTAGTCCTTGAGCTTCTTGGATCGCGAGGGATGGCGCAGCTTGCGCAGCGCTTTCGCCTCGATCTGGCGGATGCGCTCGCGGGTGACACCGAAACGCTTGCCCACCTCTTCGAGGGTGCGCTGGTGGCCGTCGATGAGGCCGAATCGCAGCTGGAGCACGCGACGTTCGCGCGGCGTCAGCGTGTCGAGGATGTCCTCCACCTCGGTGCGCAACATCGTCAGCGATGCGGCATCGGACGGCGCGGTGGCCTCTTTGTCCTCGACAAAGTCGCCGAGATGCGAATCCTCTTCCTCGCCGATGGGGGTCTCCAGCGAGACCGGGTCCTGCGAAACCTTGGTGATCTCGCGAACCTTCTCGGGAGTGATGCCCATCTCTTCGGCGATCTCCTCGTCGTTGGGTTCGCGCCCCAACTCCTGGAGCAGCCGGCGCGAGACCCGGACGAGCTTGTTGATGGTCTCGACCATGTGCACGGGGATGCGGATGGTTCGCGCCTGGTCGGCGATCGCGCGCGTGATCGCCTGACGGATCCACCACGTGGCGTACGTCGAGAACTTGTAGCCCTTGTGGTAGTCGAACTTCTCGACAGCGCGGATCAGCCCCATGTTGCCTTCCTGGATCAGATCGAGGAAGGACATGCCGCGGCCGATGTACTTCTTGGCAATGCTGACCACAAGACGCAAGTTGGCTTCGGTGAGCTGGTTCTTCGCCTCTTCGTCGCCCTGCTCGATCAGCTTGGCGTAATGCACCTCCTGCTCGGCCTTGAGGAGCGCAACACGGCCGATCTCCTTGAGGTACATGCGTACCGGGTCATCCAGGGAGACGGAGTCGATCGCCTCGGCTTTGGCGATGAGCTCCTCGTCGATCTCGTCAACGGTCTCGAAGTCCTTGTCACCATCGCTGACCTCGATCCCCATCTCACGAAAGACGTGGAAGATCCGCTCCAGATGGTCGGGCTCGACATCGATCTCCGGGAAGGCCGCGAGGATGTCGTCGGGCGTGAGATATCCGTGATCCTTGCCCTTGATGATCAGCGCCTCGGCGGCGGAGACCAGCAAATCAGCCCCGGAGGGCGGCGGCAGGGCGGCTGCCCTGGATCTGGTGGTGGTAGCTGTGGTCATCTCAACTCTGTCTCACGCGGCGCGCGCTGACGCCCGCTCTGCGAGATCCGCCGGGCGATCGGTATAAACGACAGTGCTCACAATAATTGCGGAAGCCGTCTGCGTGTTCCAATTCGGGCGATCGAATAGAGAAGATCCACGCGGGCACGAGCAAGATGGTGGCTCGAGAGCCTTCGGATCAAACATGCGCGTCCGCTCGCGCGCGTCGAGCCTCCGATCAGCGGACTGCCAGGGTGCGACGCAGATGGGGCGCATCCGCCGCCAGCCGGCTGAGCTTGGCAGCGAGGGCGTCGGCGTCAGCCGTGCGGCCCTCGTCCCTCGCGCGATGCATCTCGGTCGAGATGCTCACCAGTGCGCGTCGCACGCTCTCCTCGTGGATGAGGCGGACGCAGTCGGCCATCAGTTGCTTGAGGGCCTGCGGCTCGGCCTCGTCGGCGAACTCGGGCACCTCCCGGACCAGGAGGCCCGCCGCGCGACGCTGGTCTCCCCCGCTGAGCCGGCGCAATGTGAATCCGGCAGGGTCGCTGGATGCGGCGTCGTAGATGCGCCGGGCGGTCGGGTTGGTGAACTCGTCCGGCCCCAGGCCGCTGTCCGACCTGAGTGCCGCGGCGAGCTCCGGCCGGATCATCACGACCCGCGCGAGTTGCGCCTCCCAGGGCGGCATCGGCTCGTCCGCCTCCGCGGGCTCCGACTCATCCGCCGTGTCGGCCGCGGTCTCCGCAGGGGCGGCAACACGGATCCTGGGGAGCCGGCGCGCTCCATCACGCATTGAGTTCGCCAGGTCGGTGCTCAGCGACCGCGCCCCGATGTCCAAGCGCCGGGCAGCTTGCTGGAGATACAGCTCGCGTGTCGTCGCTTCCGGGATCCGGGCAAGCACCGAAACCGCTCGTTCCGCCGCCGCCCGCCGCGCATCGACGCTGCCGCCCTCGCCGGTGCCCAGGGCAGCGTCGAGGAGCACCTGCCACGCTGGAGGTGAATCGTCGATCGCCTGGGCGAAGGCGGCGGGATCGCTGCGGACCAGCTCGTCCGGGTCCTTGAAGCCCGCGGGAAGCCGGCAGATCCGCGCCTGGACGCCCTCGGCGGCGATGACGTCCACAGCTCGGGTGGCCGCCACCCGTCCGGCCTCGTCCCCGTCGAAGCAGAGGATGAGCGTCTCCGCGATCCGTCCGAGGCTGTGCACCTGCTCCCTGGTGAGGGCCGTCCCGCTGCTCGCGACCGTGTGCTCAACGCCTGCCGCGTAGGCCGCGATGACGTCGAAATACCCCTCGACGATCACCGCCGCGTGCTTGGCGGCGATCGCGGTCCGGGCGAGGTCGATGCCGAAGATCGCCGCCGACTTGTGGTACGCGGCGGAGTCCGGGCTGTTCAGGTACTTGGGTTTGGCATCACCGAGTGCTCTGGCCCCGAAGCCGAGCACCTCGCCGCGTTCGTCGCGGATCGGGAAGACGAGGCGATCCCGGAAGCGATCACGAGTCCTGCCGCGCCCGGGCGGGTGGGCAAGCCCTGCCTCGACGAGCTCGTCGACGGTCGCGCCGCCCTTGCCGGTCAGATAGCGCGCGAGAGCGTCCTCACCAGGGCCGCCCGCGGGGGCGAAGCCGATGCCGAATTGCCGCGCCAGCGGCTCCCCGATCCCGCGTTCGCCGAGCAGGGCTCGCCCGGGTTCGCCGGCCTGGGTCGCCCAGAGCACGTGCTGGTAGTACGCCTGTGCCTTGCCGTTGAGCTCGATCGACCGCCTCCGCCTGCGCCCGGCGCCGCGGTCCGCGCTCGGCCCGCTCTCCAGCTCCACGCCCGCGCGGTCGGCGAGCATCTCCAGGGCCTGGCGGAAGTCGATCCGCTCGATCTGCTCGATGAAGCGGAAGAGGTCGCCCCCCTTCCCGCAACCGTGGCAGAACCAGACCTGGCGTTCCGGGTTGACCGCGAAGGACGGCGTCTTCTCGGCGTGGAACGGGCAGAGCCCCGTGAGCTCACGCCCGGCGCGATGCAGGGTGACGTACCCCCCGATGACCTCGACGAGATCAAGCCGCGACTTGACCTCCGCGACAGCGTCCCCAGCCATGGCCCGCCAGCCTCGACCGCGCTAGCGGCTGAAGAACCAGCGGCGGCGTCTGCCCGCGGCGTCCTGCGGGTCAGGCGGGCCTGCTTCGAGCTCGCTGATACGGCGATCGCGATCGGCGAGGCGGCGATCCTTCTCGGCCTGGGCGGCCGCGTGCTCGGCACGAGCCGTCTGCAGCTCCAGTTGGAGTTGCTTGACCAGGTTCTGACGGGCGTTCAACTCGGATTCGAAGCGCTGGCGCTGCTCCGAGTAGATGCGCTGCTCGAGCGTGCGCTCCCAGCGGTCGAGCAGGCCGGCGACGAGCTCGCGCGGATCGAGCGAGGTCATCGAGGCGACGTCACGGCGGGGCTCATTTGAGCCGACCTCGATCATGGATCCACCGCGGCCGTGCGAGGTCTGCGCCTCTGCCGCCAGCTCCTCAGCGGGGGGAGGGACGACCTTGTCGGGCCAGGACGACGTCTGCGCGGTCCCCACGACGTCGACGCTCGCCGATACGTCGGCCGCGGCGTCGTGTTCGATCGCAACTGGCGGCGGCGGCGGTGGCTCCGGGGCGGCGACGGCGTCGCTCACCGGGCTCTCGATGCCGAGATCGCCGAGACGGACAAGGTACCGCACACCATCGGGGCCCTCCTCGCGACGGGAGGGGACATCACCCGCCTCGACGCGTCGAAGCAGAATACCGAGCGGGAGATCCAACCTTTGTGCCACTTCCTCCACGGGAAGATATGGCTCGGCACCCGACGCTGTAGTAGTGGCTGCGGGCATGGGTGTCTGCGGCCGGGACATCACTATGAAGAGTAGGCGAAACGATATACCACGTGGGTCATCGCCAGCGATCCGTTACGTGGTTACCTAGCGTCCGACGACCTCGATCGCATATTTCGAATTGTCCGTAAGCAACACAATCCCGCCGCGTTGCTCGGTGATCACCGCGCGAACCGGCGACGTTGCGAACACTTCCGGTGCGTCCTCATGTTCGGTGACGGTACGGCGCACGGCATATGGCATTCCAGGCGTCGGCGGCGACAGCTCATCGCCTTCGACGACATGGCCGTCGTCCAGCATCTCCGGACGACCGCTTCGCGTCGCGATCTTGCGGATCCGGACGTGCTCAGTCACCTGGGTCGCTCAGCGGTCTCGCTCCACCCGTGCGAGGCGGGCATGCGCGGCCGCCATCCGCGCGGCGGGCACCCGGAACGGTGAGCACGAGACGTAGTCGAGTCCGAGCTCCTCGCAGAGGGCGATGGAGTCGGCGTCGCCGCCGTGCTCGCCGCAGATGCCGACGCTCAAGGATGGACGAACAGCACGGCCCTCCTCGACGGCAAATCGCATCAACCGTCCGATGCCGTCGCGATCGAGGGTCTCGAATGGATTGCGCGGCAGGATCTTCTCCTCGACGTAGCGCAGCAGGAACTTGCCCTCGGCGTCGTCGCGCGACACGCCGAACGTCATCTGGGTCAGATCGTTGGTGCCAAAGGAGAAGAAGTCGGCGGACTGTGCGATCTGACCGGCTGTCAGCGCGGCGCGAGGCACCTCGATCATGGTGCCGACGAGGTACGCCACCTTCGTCTTGGTTTCCTTGAACACGTCCTGCGCAACGCGGTCGATCACCTCGCGAGTCCGGCGCAACTCCTCGAGCGTGCCGACGAGCGGCACCATGATCTCGGGGCGCACGTCGATGCGCTCTTTCCTGAGGCTGACCGCAGCCTCGATGATCGCGCGCGTCTGCATCTCGATGATCTCCGGGAACAGCAGACCGAGCCGGCATCCACGAAGGCCCAGCATGGGGTTCTGCTCGTGGAGGTTCTGCACCTCGGCAAGCAGCTTCACCTTGTCGCGGTATGACTTCTCCGGCTTGCCGAGCGCCTGCGCGCGCGTGACCTCCACCAGCAGCTCTTCGAGCGACGGGAGGAACTCGTGCAACGGCGGATCGATGAGCCGGATGATCACGGGTAGCCCGTGCATCGCCTTGAGGATGCCGTGGAAGTCGTCACGCTGCATCGGGAGCAGCTTCGCCAGCTCGACGCGGCGCTCCTTCTCGCTGGGCGCAAGGATCATCTTCTGCACGATGGGCAGGCGTTCCTGCTGCATGAACATGTGCTCGGTGCGACAGAGGCCGATGCCTTGCGCGCCGAAGTCGCGTGCGCGCACCGCGTCGTGCGGATAGTCACCGTTCGCCCACACCTCGAGGCGGCGGAACGAATCCGCCCAGCGCAGGATCTCCTCGAGCTCGCCGGAGATCTCCGCGTCGAGCATGGGCACCTGCCCCTCGATGACGTTGCCGGTGGAGCCGTCGATCGTGAAGGGTTCTCCCTCCTTGATCTTCGTCCCGCCCGCGGTGAACTGGCGCTTGCCCAGGTCGACCTGCACCGACTCCGCGCCGGCGACGCACGGCTTGCCCATGCCTCTCGCGACCACCGCCGCATGTGAGGTGCGTCCACCGCGCGACGTGAGGACTCCTTCAGCGGCGATCATGCCGTGCACGTCGTCGGGGTTGGTCTCGATGCGCACGAGGATGACCTTCTCGCCCTTCTTGGCCAGCTCCTCGGCGCGATCTGCGTCGAACACGGCCTTGCCGTACGCGGCGCCCGGTGATGCGGCGAGTCCGGTTGCGAGCACATGGATCTTCGCTTTCGGATCGATGCGACGATGGAGGAGTTGATCGACCTGTCCGGGCTCCACACGGAGCACGGCCTCGCGCTTGGTGATGAGCCGCTCGCGCAACATGTCGACCGCGATCTTCACCGCGGCTTCGGCGGTGCGCTTGCCGCTGCGCGTTTGCAGCATGAACAGCGTGCCGCGCTCGATGGTGAACTCCATGTCCTGCACGTCGCGGTAGTGCTTCTCGAGCTTGCGCGCGATCTGCTCGAACTGCTTGTATGCCTTGGGAAGGTCGGTCGCCATCGCGGCGATCGGCTTGGGCGTGCGGATGCCGGCGACGACGTCCTCGCCCTGTGCGTTGGTGAGGTACTCGCCGTACAGCTTCTTCTCGCCGGTGGAGGGATCACGCGTGAATGCGACGCCGGTTCCGGAGTCGTCACCCATGTTTCCGAACACCATCGACTGCACGTTGACTGCGGTGCCGAGGTCGTGCGGGATGCGGTTGTAGTTGCGGTAGTCGGTCGCGCGCTTGTTGTTCCACGACTCGAACACAGCCCCGATCGCGGCACGCAACTGGTCCATCGGATCCTCGGGGAACCCCGTCTTCGAATGGCGCTTGACGATCGCCCGGTACTCGACGATCAACTCCTCGAGCGCCGGCGCGCTGAGGTCGGCATCGGTCTTTGCCTTCTTGCGCTTCTTGATGTCGTCGAGCGCATCCTCGAACAGCTGGCCGTCGATCCCGAGGACGATCTTGCTGAAGAGTTGGATGAAGCGGCGCTGCGCATCGAGCGCGAAACGCCGGTCCTTGGTGAGCTTGGCGAGTCCCTCGAGCGTCGCTGCGTTGAGGCCGAGGTTGAGGACCGTGTCCATCATCCCCGGCATCGAGAACTTGGCGCCGCTGCGCACGCTGACGAGAAGGGGATTTTTCGGATCGCCGAACCCCTTGCCGGTCGTCTTCTCGACGACCTTGAGCGCGTTGCCGACCTGCGCCCAGAGCCCGTCCGGGAACTTCGCGCCCTTCGCATAGAAGGCGTTGCAGGCCTCGGTCGTGATCGTGAAACCGGGAGGGACGGGCAGGCCGGCTCTCGTCATCTCGGCGACACCGGCACCCTTGCCGCCCAGCAGATCGCGCATCGACGCGCTGCCTTCGTTGAAGCTGTACACCCACTTGTGGGCGCGCGCAACGGCGCCGTTCTGCGACCCGGTGCTGCGCGCGGACGTCTTCCGCGCAGCTGTTTTTCTCGCCGGAGTCTTGGACGACTTTTTGCCCCGGGTGCCTACCGCCATTGGCCAGACCTCATCGTGGTGGTTGGTTCGCTCGCAAGGCGTGAGCGTAGCATCGGGCCGCCACGAGGCCGAACGGCCGTGACGCACCCCGCCGGACGGGAGGTCGGGTGAGGGTTACCCGGCCTTTTTGGACGGCTTCTTCGGGGTGTGGTGCGCCTTGGTCTTGCTCCAATCCGCGCGCTTCGGCGGACCGGTGACTCCGGCCTTGGCCAGCGCCGGACCGAGACGCGTGTTCATGAACTCGTCCTGGTCTTCTTGGGTCTCCCAGACCTCGACCACGAGCCATCCACCACCCTCGGTCGGACCGGCGAGGTGGGTGTGCAGCCCGGCGGGCCAGTCGCCCTCGCCGGTGTCCGCGTTGATCCCAAGCAGGGCGTTGACCTGCTCGTACTCCTTGGCGCCGAACCCCTCGAACTCGAGGACCAAAAGCTCAGACATCACGCACTCCCCTGGTTGACCTGGAGCCCGCCCGCGGGGCTGACGGGATCATGTCAAAGACGGGGCGGCGCTCTACAGGATGAGCATCGCGTCGCCGAACTCGTGCCAGAGGTAGCGGCGCTCGCGAACCTCCGCATACGCGCGTTCCAGCAGGCTCGTGTCGAGGAGCGCACCGAGCATGTCGAGGTGCGTAGCCGGGGGTTCGTGCAATCCGGTGAGGAGTGCGTCAACGGCGCGCAGGCGGGTCTCCGGCGTGATCACCAGCCGCGTCCAGCCACTCATGGGCTGCACGTCGCCATTGGTGTCGACGGCAGTCTCCAGTGTTCGGATGACGCTCGTGCCGACCGCGATCACCCGCGACGCCCGGTTGATGCGCAACGCGGCGTCCTCGCGGATGGCGAACCGCTCCTCGATGAGCGGCTTGTCCAGGTCGACATCGTCATCCTGGAAGGAGCTCAGCCCGCAGTGGAGCACGATGTCGGTCACGTCGACTCCCTGGCGGCGCAGCTCGCTGAGAAGCTCCCAGGTCAGGTGCCGGCCGGCAGAGGGCGTCTCGACCGAACCGGGCGCGCCTGCATAAACCGTCTGGTAGTGCTCGAGCGGGACCGCGTTGGGCACGTATGAGTAGCGGATCGGCTCGCCGGCGCTGAGCAGCGTGCGCATCGGGTCGCCGCTCTCGACGGCCATCCGCCACAGCAGCGGGGCGTCGGTGCGCGGCTCGAGGACGCGAAAGCGCAGCCCACCGGGCGCGCGAAGCAGCTCGCCGGGTTCGAGCGGGACGTTGCGGTGGGGTGGCGCGGTCTCCACCGCCAGCGCGTCCCACTCGTGCTCCCGGAGCGCGCCCGGCCGGAGCTGCACCTGCTCCGCTCCGTCGCGGTCGACGCGCAGCGCGGCAGGGAGCGTCCGGCTCGAGTTGACGACGAGCAGGTCGCCCGACGCGAGGTACTCGCCGAGGTGCGCGACAGTGGTGTGGGTGATGCGCCCCGACTGCCGTTCCACCACGCAGAGCCGAGCACCGTCACGGCGCATGCCACGGAGTTCGGCGGGAAGCGCGGCGCGCAGCTCGCGAGGTGGGGAGATCATGCAAGGGTCGCCGCCTCGATACGGTCGGCCTCCGGGAGGCGTCCAACCAGGAGCGCGAGCAGCCGCTCAGCGACGTCCTCCGGACGGAGCAGGTCCGCCGGGTTGGCCTCCGGGTCGGCGGCCATGTGCATCGCGGTGTGCATGTCGCCGGGGTCGACGCTGATCACGCGAACCATGGTCCGGTGCAACTCCGCCGACCAGCTCCGCGTCAGCGCGTCGAGCGCCGCCTTGGAGGCGCTGTACAGGCCGAGCCCCTCGAACCCGATGAGCGCGGCGTCGGTGCTGATGTTGACGACAAGTCCGTGGTTGCGCAGGAGCATCCCGCCGATCACCGCCTGGGTGAGGCGCAGTGGCCCGAGCACATTGGCCTGCAGCACGTGCTCGAGGGCGCTCGACGGCGCGTCAGTGAGCTGCGGCAACGGCAGCGGACCCAGCTCGGCCGCGTTGTTGACGAGAACATCGATGCCCCCGAAGCGCTCCAGCGCCGTTGCTGCGAAGCGCTCGACATCGGAGGCGTCCGCGATGTCAGCGAGCACCGCCAGCACCTCGACGCTCTGGCCGCGGCATTCCTCGGCGACGGCTTCGAGCGCCTCTCCTCCACGGGCGCAGATCGCCAGCGAGGCTCCCTCGCGGGCAGCGGTCCGAGCAAGCGCCCGCCCCAGACCTCGTGAGGCGCCCGTGATCATAACGGTGGTTCCGGACAGTGTTCCCATGCCCTCAATCCTGCGCGCGCCGAGGGCCAAGCGCGTCCACCGTATGCCCCAGCCGCGGGTCCGTCATTCGGCGGACCCCTCAGTCCACCAGGCCCTCGCGGATGGCGAGCACCGCAGCCTGGGTCCGGTCCGCCACGCCGAGCTTTGCGAGCACGCGGCTCACGTGGGTCTTGATCGTCTTCTCGCCGATGCCGAGTCGCTGCGCGATCTGCTTGTTGGCAAGCCCCTCGACGATCAACCGGAGCACCTCGCGCTCGCGGGCGGTGAGATCGCTGTGCGTCTGGCGCGGTGATCCGCTGCGATGCATCAGCCGCGCGGCGACCGAGGGATCGAGCGCCGGTCGTCCGGCGTGCACGTCCCGGATGCCGTCGGCCAAAGCCTGAGGATCGACGTCCTTGAGCAGATAACCTGCAGCGCCGGCAGCGATCGCCGCGAAGATCTGCGCGTCGTCAGCGAAGCTCGTGAGCACGAGCACGCGCACACCGGGCGCGACCTCGAGCAACCGGCGGATGGCTCCAACCCCGTCGCCCTGGGGCATGACCAGGTCGAGCAGGATCACGTCAGGCGACGTCTCGCCGGCAATCCGGATCGCGTCGTCAGCGCCTGCTGCCTCGCCCACAACCTCGACGCCCTCCTGAAGCCGGAGGAAGGCACGCAGTCCTTCGCGCACCACCGAGTGGTCGTCGACGATGAGGAGCCGGATTTGTGCATTCATGCGCTTACACCGACGGGACGCTCACGGTGACCGTCGTTCCGCGGCCGGGACGTGTGCGGATCACGAGACGCGCGCCGATCTCGTGTGCCCGTTCGCGCATGCTGGCGAGGCCGACGCCGCGTCGCGTATGTGACAGCGCGTCCAGGTCGAAGCCTGGGCCGTCGTCCCGAATTCGCAGCGTCACCGTCTTCGACGCCACGCGCAGGGTCACGTGCACCGACGATCCCGGGGCGTGACGCATCGCGTTGTGGAGCGCTTCCTGTGCGATGCGCAAAAGCGCGTGCTCGGTGTCGAGCGGAAGACGGACGCCCTCGGCGGCATCGACGATCACACGTGCCCCGCTGGTGCGCAACGCCTCCGCGTGGTCGGCGAGCGTGGCCGCGAGACCATCACGTTCGAGGCTCTTGGGACGGAGCGCGTGCACGAGCCCGCGCAGCTCCTGGAGCGCTGACGTGGTTCGCTGCTCGAATTCCAGCAGCGTGCTGCGCGCTCCCTCGTCCTGAGTCGACAGGGCTGCAGCGCGGGCGGTCAGCACCAGGCTGAAGAGCGTCTGGGTCGCGGCGTCGTGCAGTTCGCGAGCGACCCGGTTTCGCTCCTCGACGACCCCGAGCCGCTGCGACTGCGCGTAGAGCTCGGCGTTCGCGATCGCGACACCCGCATATGCCGCAAGGGTCTCCAGCTTGCGTGCATCCGCCTTGGTGAAGTGACCGGAACGATGTCCGCTGACGAAGAGATTGCCGCGGACGATTCCCCGGTGTTTGATGGGCACACCGAGAAAGTCCGTCAGCGTCGGGTGATGGTCCGGGTAATACGAGAACCGGGGATGCTTGCGGATGTCGTCGAGCAGGATCGGCCCCTCTTCGAGCAGCGCGCCGAGCACACCGTGAGTCCGCGGCAACTCGCCGATGGTCGCGGCCACGCGCTCGCTGATCCCCGACGTCACGAACCTTGCGAAGCCACCGCGACCGTCGGGCACCCCGATGGCACCGTATCGCGCCGAGACCTGGCGACGCGCCGCCCGGACGATCCGCTCGAGCACCGTGTCGAGGTCCGGTGCGTCACCGAGCGCCAGCAGGTCGAGCACACCGGCAGCGACCGCGTCGGTGTCGCTGCGAGCACTCACCACGGCGGGATGCTACGCGTCGTTCCCGCCGTTGGCACGCTCGCGCGCTCGCGTGCGACCGGTCTCGAGCTGGTCATGGATCGCGCGATGCAGCCCTTCGATGGGCACGCGGACCTGGGTCATGCCATCACGCTCGCGGATGGTGACCGAGTGGTCGTTGAGCGAGTCGAAGTCGAAGGTGATCGCCAGTGGCGTACCGATCTCGTCCTGCCGCCGATAGCGGCGTCCGATCGCCTGCGTCTCGTCGTACAGCGTCGAGAAATGGGGCCGGAGGTCATGCTCGATTCGCCGTGCCGGTTCGATGAGCTCAGCCTTCTTGCTGAGCGGCAACACCGCGACCTGCACCGGCGCGACGTCGGGATGGAGGTGCAGCACGACGCGCTTCTCGCCGCGCACCTCCTCCTCGTCATACGCATCCACGAGCAGCGTGATGAAGATGCGGTCGGTGCTCACCGCCGGTTCGATGACGTACGGGATGTAGCGCTCGTTGGTTTCCGGATCGAAGTACGAGAGGTCGCGCCCGCTGTGCTCCATGTGCGTCTTCAGGTCGAAGTCGGTGCGATCCGCGACGCCTTCGAGCTCGCCCCATCCGAAGGGGTAGCGGTACTCGATGTCACTCGTCGCCGAGCTGTAATGTGACAGCTCCTCCTTCGCATGTGGACGGAGCCGGAGGTTCGCCTTGCGCACGCCGATGACGTCGACGTGCCAGCGGAACCGTTCCGCGCACCAGTACTCGTGCAGCTCGCGGTCGCTCCCCGGCTTGCAGAAATACTCCATCTCCATCAGCTCGAACTCGCGCAGGCGAAAGACGAAGTTGCCCGGCGAGATCTCGTTGCGAAATCCCTTGCCCTGCTGGGCGATACCGAATGGCAGGCGCCGGCGCGTGGAATTCACGACGTTGGCAAAGTTCACGAACATGCCCTGCGCCGTCTCCGGGCGGAGCCAGATCTGGGCTGCATCCTCCTCGACGGGGCCGATGAACGTCTTGAACATGAGATTGAACTGGCGTGCCTCGGTCAGGACCCCACCGCACTCCGGGCAGCCGGGCGCGTCGGCAGGCTTGCCGCGGGCGATTCGCTCGTCGCCGAGGTGATCCTCCCGCCAGCGCTTCTTACAGGGACCGGTGCAGTCCACCAGTGGATCGGTGAAGCCGGCAACGTGACCACTCGCGACCCACACCTCCGGGTTCATGAGAATCGCGGTCTCGATGCCCTCGACGTCATCGCGAAGCTCCACCATCGATTGCCACCAGCGCTCGCGAATATTCCGGCGGAGCCGGACACCCAGCGGGCCGAAGTCGTAGACGGCGTTGAGGCCACCGTAGATCTCGCTCGACGGGTAGACGAACCCGCGCTGCTTGCTCAGCGAGACGATCTTCTCGATGACGTCCGATTGCGCCTGGCCCTCTTGGGGCTGCTCTTGGGCCATGGCGCGTCAGTCTACCGGCATCCTCACGGCACCCCGCCCCTCGATCGCCCGGAGCACGTCGATGGATCGCAACCGGCGATCGAGGTGATGCGCAAGCTCGGACTCAACGATGCGCTCGAGTGTCTGGAGCGTCGCGGTGTCGAGGCGGAGCCGCAACCAGAGCTCCTCATCGCCGTCCGCGGCGGCGCGCAGCACCTTGATGACTCGCACGACGCACTCCACTGCCTCGGGGTCACCGGGGGCGCAGCGCACGCAGAGCAGGCCGCCGCCCGGTGCGCTGAACCACGCCGTCTCCTCGGGAAGGCGGCGCTCGCAGCTGACGCACTCGACCAGCTGCGGCGCATACCCGAGCCGGTCAACCATGCGGCGCGCAAACCACACGATCGCGGCGCGCGGATCGCGCTCCGGGTCGGCGCACGCCGTCAGCGCGCCGGCAACGAGCGCGTAGATCTCGGGATCCGCGTGATGACTTTCGAGGACGCGGTCGGTCAGCTCGGCACACAGCGAGGCGCAGGCAGCGCGACGCGCGTCGCTGCGGAGCGGGGTCGCCGCAACCGTCTCCGCCTGGGTGAGCACGTCGAGCTCGCCGCGTCCACGCGCGAGCTGCATACGGCTGCGGGTGAACAAGTCGGTGCGCGATGCGAGCCGGCTCTGACTCTTGCGCACGCCTCGAGCGATGACGCCGATCTTGCCGTGCTCGAGCGTCAGCACGGTGAGGATGCGGTCCGCCTCGCCGTAGTCGATGCGCCGGAGCACGATTCCCTCATCGCTGTAGGTCGGCATCCGACCATCATGGGCACTACTGGTGGCGAGCGTGCGCGGACGCCTCCTCTTGCGTGTCCCGATCCTCGTGGCCGTCATGATCGAGAGGCCGTGCGCCGCGTTCGCGCACCAGCGGGAGAGGGCTCGTGATGCGGACGCTCTGGATCCCCTGGCGGCGGATCGCCTCGACAGTGAGTGTTGCGTTCCCGAGCTGGATCGTGGCGCCGACCTTCGGAATCTCGCCGAGCTGCTCGTAGACGAGGCCGCCGACCGTGTCCGCCTCGACATCGGGGACCGGGAGATCGAGCGCCTCCTTGAGATCGTCCACCGGGAAACGCGCGCTGACCACGACCTCGTGGTCCGAGATGATCTGCAACTCCTCGACCTCGCGCATGTCGTACTCGTCACGGATCGGGCCGACGATCTCCTCGATCAGGTCCTCGAAGGTGACGATGCCGGCGGTGCCGCCGTGCTCGTCGACGACCACCGCAATGTGGATCTTGCGTTCCTTCATGTCACGGAGCAGCTCGCCCACGTGCTTCGCCTCGGGCGTGTAGTACGGCTCGCGCGCAATTGCTTTGAGCGGCCGCTGATCGTCGCCGACGACGCCATGACGGAGGAGATCCTTCGCATATACGACGCCGACGATGTTGTCGATGTTGTCCTCGTAGATGGGGATGCGCGAGTAGCCGTACTCGATGATCACTTTGATGACGTCCGCGATCGAGTCGGTGGACTCCGCGGCGACCACGTCGACGCGCGGCACCATGACCTCGCGCACCGTCTTGTCGGTCATCTCGAGGATGCCATGGATCATCTCGCGCTCCTCCTGCTCGACGATTCCCTCCTGCTCCCCGACGTAGAGGAGCAACTTCAGCTCCTCCTCAGTGACGAACGGGCCTCGCGCGGCGCGGCCCCGAGTGGCGGCGCGCACGATGAGCCGCGAGAGCATGCTGAGTCCGCCGACAAACGGTCGCAGCAGCCAGGTGACGAATTGCACCGGCCCCGCGAGCACCAGCGCCACGCGCTCGTTGAACCGCAGCGCCAGTGATTTCGGCGCGATCTCGCAGAAGATGAGCACGATGATCGAGAGCACGATGGTGCCGACGGCCTGCGGGACGCTGTGCAGGTAACTGCCGATCAGCAGCGCAGTTGCAGTCGAGACGACGATCACCGCGACGGTGTTGAGCGTGAGGATCGTCGACAGATAACCGTTCGGGTCGGCGTGCAGTCGCGTGACCGTTCGGGCGCGTTTGTTGCCGTCCTCGGCAAGGCTTCGCATCCGGATGCGGCTCACGCTCGTCAGCGAGGTCTCGGCAGCCGCTGCGAACGCGGCGATGATGAGGCCGGCGACGATGACGATGATGAGTGGCGTCATCGGCTCAGCGACGGTGGTGGGTCTGAGCCGCTCACCGGAACAGTTCGCTCACGCTCCGTCCCTCGTGGACGCGCACGATCGCCTCGGCGATCAGCGGCGCGACCGAGAGGATGCGGAGCTTGGGCGCATCGTCGAAGCTATGGCTGCCGTTGTGGTACGGGATCGTGTCGGTGATGCAGATCTCGTCGATGGGTGCCGCATGCAGCCGCGCGAGCGCGCCGTCGCTGAGCACGCCGTGGGTGGCCACGACGTCAACCGACTTGGCGCCTCTCGCGAGGAGCGCGATCGCCGCATTGACGAGTGTGCCACCGGTTGAAATCAGGTCGTCGACGATCACGCAGACCGTGCCTTCGACGTCACCGATGACATTGACGACCTCGACGGTGTCGTCTCTCGGACGCCGTTTGTCGATGAAGGCGATCGGTGCGTCGAGGATGCGCGCGAGGTTGCGAGCGCGGTTCACACCACCGGTGTCCGGCGACACCACCACGACGTCGTGACCGTGCCGCTCGCGCACGCGGCGGGCGAGGATCTTGGTCGCGATGAGCGCATCGACCGGGATGTCGAAGAATCCCTGGATCGCCTCGGCGTGCAGGTCGACGCAGATCACTCGATTGGCGCCGGCGAGCTCGATGATGTTCGCCATGAGCTTGGCGCTGATCGGGTCGCGCGCCTGGGTCTTCTTCTCCTTGCGCTGATACCCGTAGTACGGGATCACCGCCGTGATGCGCGACGCCGAGGCGCGGCGCAGCGCGTCCAGGATGATGAACAGCTCGATCAGGTTGTCGCTGACCGGATGGCAGGTTGGCTGCACCAGGAAGACGTCGTGGCCGCGAACCGACTCGCGGATCTTGACGTCGAACTCGCCGTCGGCGAAGCGGGTGATCTCGCACTCCGCGAGGTTCACGCCGATCTCGCGAGCGATCCGCTCGCTGAGCTCGGGGTTGCCGCTGCCCGAGAGGAGCAGCAGCTCGCCGTATGGATTGGAGTCGGTCACGACTGCACCGGCCGCCGGGCCGCCCATCCTTCGACATTGCGCTGCCGGCTCCGGCCGACGGCGAGAGCGCCCGCGGGGACGTCGTGATCAATGAAGGAGCCCGCGCCCACGTAGCAACCGTCCCCGAGACGCACCGGCGCCACGAGCGTGGAGTTGGTGCCGACGAAGACCCGGTTGCCGATCGTGGTGCGGAACTTCGCCTCACCGTCGTAGTTGCAGGTCACGGTGCCGGCGCCGATGTTCACGGCCTCCCCCACGTCGCTGTCGAGCACGCAGGAGAAGTGACTGATGCGAGTTCCGGCGCCCACGGTGCTGTTCTTGACCTCGGCATGCGTCCCCAACTCTACCCCGGACGCGAGCACCGTATTCGGACGGACCCGGCAGTAGGCGCCGACGCGGACGTCATCGCCGAGCTCGCAGTCATCGAGACGGGACTCGCCGATCACCACTCTCTGCCCGGCCCGAACGTCGCGCAGGACGGCCATGGGCCCGATCTCGCACTCCGCCCCGAGCCGGGTGGAGCCGCTCAGGGTGGTCATGGGATGAATGACGCTGTCCGGGCCGACCTGAACTCCCGGGTCCACGTACGTACTGGCCGGATCCTCCACGGTCACGCCTGAGAGCATGAGCGCATCCAGGGTTCGGCGGCGGAGCGCCCCCTCGGCGGCGGCGAGCTGGCGTCGATCGTTGATGAAGATGAACTCATCGGGATCCGGAGCCACGACGGCCTCGACCGGTCCGGTGAGCAGCTCGATGACGTCGGTGAGGTAGAACTCGCCCTGCGCATTGGCGCTGGTCAGGCGGTCGAGCGCCGGCCAGAGCTGGGCGCTGTCGAAGACGTAGATGCCCCCGTTGCACTCCATCGGCACCGGCTCGCCGATGGGCAGGTCCCGCTCCTCGACGATGCGCAGCACGTGACCGTCCGCATCGCGGACGGCCCGGCCCAGCCCGGACGGATCGGTGGGCACACCGAGCAGCAGGGTGCAGGCGCGCGGCGAGGAGGCGTGTGCCGCGATCAGCCGCTCGAGGGTCTCGGCTCGGATCAGGGGGGCGTCGCCGACCAGGACCAGGACCGGACCGGGACCGCGCTGTGACTCGGGAACGCTCCGGAGTGCGTCGCCGGTGCCGAGCGGCGCGGCCTGCTCGACACAGATCGCGGCATCGCCGAGCACCTCGCGGAGCCGAGCGTCGCCGGGCGCGATCACCACGACGGGCGGACTGCCGGTGGCGGCCTGCGCAGCCTCGACGGCATAGAGGATGAAAGGGCGCCCACCAAGCGGATGAAGGACCTTGGGGAGAGCGCTCCGCATCCGTTTGCCCTGCCCGGCGGCAAGGATCACCGCGTGGGGCCCGTCACCCATGTACCCGCGAGTATACGGGCTTGCCGGAGCCGGGCTTCGAGCCGCCGTCCGTACGATGAGGTGCGTGGAGAGCACCATCCTCGACATCGACGGGCCGATCTACGTCGCCGATTTCGGCGGGGACGGACCGGTGACGCTGCTCGTGCACGGCCTTGGCGGGTCGCATCTGAACTGGATGTCGGTAGCTCCCCAGTTTGCCGCCCACCATCGCGTCTACGCCCTCGACCTCCCCGGGTTCGGACGCTCGCCGCTTGCCGGGCGACGGTCGACCATCGCAGCCAATGTCGACCTGCTGAGCCGGGCGATCATGCGCCTCTCCCGCGATCGGATCGTGCTCATGGGCAACTCGATGGGTGGCCTGCTCTCGATCGGTGCGGCGGCGCGGCACCCCAGCCTGGTCGACGCCCTGGTCCTCGTCGACCCCGCGGTGCCGGCGCCACGTGAGTTCCCACCCCGGCTCGACCGAGTATCGCGGACCTTCATCGCAACCGCGTTCATGCCGCGCTGGGGCGCGCGGCGGCTCGGCCGTGCCGTCGCGGCGCTCGGGCCGGATAGCCTGGTCCGCGAGACCATGCGGCTGGTGAGCGCTGATTCGAGCCGGATCGAGCCCACCGTGGTCGACGCCCACATCGCGCTTGAAGCCGAGCGCCTTGCCGAGTCCGCCTGGCACGAGTCCTTCTACGCCGCCACGCGCTCGCTGGTCACCACACTCGCGCTGAAAAGAAGGGTCCTGCGCTGGATTCAGCAGGTGGTCGCTCCGACACTGCTGCTCCAGGGCGACCGCGATCGTCTCGTCCCGGTGGCCTCGGCGCGGAACGTGGCGTCGCTCCGTCCGGACTGGGAGTACCACGAGTTCGAGGGTGCCGGGCACGTCCCGATGCTCGAGGTGCCGGTCGAGTTCGTCGAGATGGTCAGCGACTGGCTCGCCCGTCAGGGTTCGTCGATCGCTCGAGGTGTCGGGACGGCTGGTGTTCGGTCGCAGTCCTGACGAACCCTGACGTGCGCAATCGCCGGGTAGGATCGACGTGCTCATTGGGGAGTCGCCAAGTGGTAAGGCAGCGGACTTTGGATCCGCCACTCGAAGGTTCGAATCCTTCCTCCCCAGCGAATCTTTGTATTGATCCGGCTGATCCCTGACAAATGGGGTTCGGCTGATGCTTCACATGTCTTCGGGTGATGCTTGAGGCCGGTTTCGGTTGACTCTTGACACTCCCTGACGTGAGGGAGCTGAGCGGTGCTCGCGGCCCGGCGCTTGACGCCCACCGGCGCGCCCCGAACTGTTACCGCCGGAATTGGCGATAACCTATTCAGTGGACCACATTGTCCGTGTTGCACCCGTCCGTTGGCGAACAGATGTTTGGTAGAATATGTGCATGGAAGCCTTCGCCATCCCGGATGCCCGAGACCGTCTGAATGAGGCTGTTGACCTACTCGTCGACGAGTCCATCGATACGCTCTCGACGCAAGCCCTCGGCGAGGACCTGGTCGACATCCGGCGCGCCATGGATCGTCTTGAAGCAGAGTTCGTCCGTCGCCTGCATCGCTTCTACTCCGAGCGCGGAGCGCAGGCCGATGGCGGCGGCACCACGGTGTCCTGGGTGCGCGCCCATTGCGGCATGACGGCCAGGGCGGCGATGTACCGCGTGCACCTGGCCAAGACCCTGGGCGAGTTGCCGGCGACGCTGGACAGCGCTCGTGCCGGTCGCGCCTCCTTCACCAACGTGACCATGATCGCCCACCTCGCGAAAGATGTCGGCGTCGAGGAGGTCAAGCCGTTCGAGAGCATCCTGGTGGGAGCTGCGGAGACCCTCGAACCCCGTCAGATGCGGACTCTCACGCAGGCCACCCGGCTGCGCCTCGACCCCGACGGGGTGCTCGCCGATGACAACCGTGCCCACGAACGCCGCTGGTTCGCGTGCGATCAGACCTATGGCGGCGTGTTCGTCCTCCGTGGTGAGCTCGATGCCGAAGGCGGCGCGCTGCTGAAGACTGCGATCGACGCGCTCAGTCACGGGATGAGTCGTGGAGAGGTGCGGTCGGCGTCGCAGCGGCGGGCCGACGCGCTGGTCGACATGGCCGCCACGCAGTTGCGCTGTGGTGATCATCGCGATGTGCACGGGCAGCGGCCGCATCTCACGGTCACGGTGAGCGCGGACACGCTGCGTTCGGGCGTTGGTGCCCAGCCGGCCGAGTTGGACGGCGTTGGTCCAATCCATCCCGAGACCGCACGTCGCATCGCCTGTGATGCCGTGCGGACGATGGTGACGGTTGCGACGCCTGCTGATGCTTCGGTATGGACGGCCAGCACCCCCGCGGTGCCGCTCTCGGTCGGACGGGCGACGCGCGCGATTCCGGCACACATCCGCACCGCGCTGTGCCTCCGCGACCAGGGTTGCCGCTTCCCAGGGTGCGACCGCCCGCCCGCGTGGACCGATGGCCATCACATCGTCCACTGGTCGGACGGCGGTCCTACCGAGCTCGAGAACCTGGTCTCCCTGTGCCGGCGGCACCACCGCACGGTGCACGAACAGGGGTGGCGCATTCACATCGCTGATGGAGTCGCCGTGGTGGAGCCGCCTCCCTGACCAAAGCAATCACAGCAGCGGTCAGTCGATCCTAGACGCACACGCCCCCGACGGCGCAACTGCTGCTGCTTTGCGCTTCTCGCGTCTCTGATTTCGGCTGATACTTCTACACCGACTCCGGCTGACCTTTGACACTTTCAACGATGTCCAGGTCTCGTTCGGCGAACAACCGGTGCACCCACTCCTCGTTGAGGATGATGAGCAAACACTGACGCACGGGGTAGCTGCGAGGCCTCGGCCAGCCTGGTGCATCGACCGGTTCGGTGTCAGTCTCCAGCGACGCGTCGGTCAGTCCATCGATGAACTGGCGCACCGTGGCCATCCGGCCGCGGCGAAGTTCGAGCGCCTCGTCGAGCGACGGTCGCGCCGCGCGATCGCGAGGCACTCCCGGCGTGTCGGGCATCTCATCCCACGGCAGATCCAGCGGATCCCACGGTGATGGATCGCCGAGGATCCCGCGCCTGATCCAGGCGTCGGTGGCGAACACCAGATGGCGCAGCGTTTCGATGAACGACCACTCCCCGTTGACCGACTCGTGCAGCTGTTCCGGTTGCAGGCTGCGGGCGTGGTCGACAGTCTGCCCCCAGAGCCGCTCGACGATGTCCCAAGCCTCGCAGAAGCCGGCTGGGTCTGTCGGGCGCATCTTGGGGCGGAGCGGATATCGCTTGTCGAGCTCGGCTTCAATGAGGGGCGCAACGTCGACGCCATTGATCGTCAGGTTTTCAACCTGACCACTGATATCAACGTTGACGAGGTCGACGCTGCGCATCACGGCCCCGGTGAGGTCGACGGCGCGGAACTGGGCATTGGTCATATCGACGATGTGGAGCTGTGCGCCGGTGAGGGAGACCTCCTCGAACTTGGAGTTACGGAGATCGGTGTCAATGAAGTCCATTCAACGACCCTAGCGCCGGAGACTGAGCAGGGTCAACGGTGCACACTGCTCAGCCGTGGACACCGCCGACCTGTACCAGGGACCGCTTGGAGACTTTGTTGCGCGGCGGACGGCTCTCGTGCACGAGCTTCGACGCGCCGACCCGGAGGCGGCAGAGGCGATCGGCAAGCTCCGCAAGCCGGCTGTCAGCGTCTGGGCGATCGATCAGCTCGCAGTCGGAAATGCGTCGGTGCTCTCCGCGCTCCTGGCCGCAGGCGCCGATGCCCGCGATGCGCAGCGGAGTGTCGCCGCAGGTACCGAGAGCCGTGACGGTTTCGCCCTGGCCACGGGTCGCCTCCGCGACGCGGTGGAGGCCGCCGCACGTGCAGCGATGGACACGCTCATTCAAGCCGGCCACCCCCCGGGCGGCGAGACCGACCGGAAGATCCGCACCACGCTTCAGGCGGCTGCCACGGGCGGCGCCGCCGACCGGCACGCACTCTGGACCGGGACGCTGGATCACGACCTCGACGTGGCCGGGTTTGGCGATGCCAGCGAATCAGAGGAGGACGTGCTGGAGCTCGCTGCCGTCCTCGCTCCCCTGCGCCGGCAGACGGCGTCTGCGTCTCCCGGGCGTGCGGAGGCTCAACGACCCTCCAGCCGTGAACTCGTTGCGCAGCGCGCGGCAGAGCGCGACGTCACGAAGAAAGACGAAGCGGCCGAGGCTGCGCGAGCGTTCGCGGTGGCTGCGCGACATCAGGCGGACCGGCTTGCCGAGGAGGCCGGCGTCGCCGCCGAGAAAGCAGTGGTCGCGGAGCAGGCAGCGGACGACGCAGAAGCTGCAGCCCATGCCGCGCACGCGAAGCTGACTCGCTGACCGAACTTCGACCGACTACGGCGCCGACTGGCGCACACACGAACCTGGACCGCTGACCGCCTTCCGGCCCGCCACCCGTGCCGGCGTCAGGCGTTGATACCGGATCCGATCGTCAGGACGACGTTGCCCACCTTCTCGTGCAGCTCCACGTACCGAGTGGCCTCGACCACCTGCTCGAGCGGATAGCGGCGATCGATGACGGCGCGATATTTCCCCGCCTCCATCAGCCCCTTGAGAAAGAGCATGTCTTTCTTGGTGAACTTGGGAGGGATGTCGAACACGACCCTCCGATTTCCGATCCGGGAGGTCCAGGCGGTGAGCATGAGGTTTCGCAATCCATCGGTTGGCAGGTAGACGCCACCCGGCTTGAGCGAGTCCTTACACCCCCGGAATAACTGCTTCCCGACAGAATCGAAGATCACGTCATATGTCTTGCCGTTCTTGGTGAAGTCTTCCTGCGTGTGGTCGATGACGTCGTCCGCTCCGAGGGATCGCACGAGGTCGAAATCCTTCCTTCTACAGACTGCGGTGACATGAGTGTCGAGAGCCTTCGACAGTTGCACGCCCGCTGTGCCCATCGATCCCGACGCACCGAAGACGAGGACCGACTGCCCGCTTCGCACCTTACCGGGACGCAGGCAGTTGAGCGACAGGATCGCGCCGTCGGGGACCGCCGCCGCCTCGTCGAACGTCGCGCCCGCGGGCATCAGCGCAATCGGCCCGCTCTGCTGCATGCACATGAACTCGGCGTGACCGCCGAACTTCCACGGCTTCATCCCGAAGACGCTGTCACCGACCTTGAAGTCGGTGACGGCTCCGCCCGTCTCCTCGACCACGCCTGCGTAGTCGCCGCCGAGGATCCGTTGTCTCGGCCGGGGGAGGCCCGTCAGGAAACGCGAGAAAAAGGGTTCGCCGGCGCGGAGTGCGCAATCGGATCGACTGACGGTGGACGCGTGAATCCGGATCAGGACCTCGTCGTCCTTGGGCACCGGCCGCTCGACGTCCTCGAGGTGCAGGACCTCGGGGGGGCCGTACCGGTCGTGGATGACGGCTTTCATCTGGGACCCCACATCTTCGCTGTTGTAACGAGATGTGTCCATTTCGCGAGTCCAGGCGTCTTATCGGCATGCGAACTGCCTCAATAGCGGGCGTCATGCCTGACGTTGCGGTCCGCCCAGCCCACGCAGATGATGAACACCGATTTGAACGCCTCATCGAACCCCTCCTTGGAGACGCGTTCGCGCTCGCGAAGGCACTTTCACCGGACCGAGGCTCGGCTCAGGACGCGGTCCAGGGCGCGGCGTTCAAGGCATGGCGAAGGATGCGCCAGCTGCGCGATGACGGCAGCGCGCGCGCTTGGTTCCTTGCCATCGTCGTCAACGACTGCAGGAGCGCCTGGCGCAAACGCAAAGCGTTGCCATCCGACGCTGACCCGGGTGGCGATGCGATCAACTGGCCGCACGGAGTGGACCAGCGACTCGACGTGCGGTCCGTCATGCGGCGACTGAAGCGTGATGACCGCGTGGTGCTTTCGCTGCGCTTTCTCATGGACCTGAGCGTCGAGGAGTCGGCGGGTGTCCTGGGCATCTCGGTGTCGGCGGTGAAGGCGCGGACGGCTCGTGCCGCTGCGAGATTTCGAGAACTGATGGGTCATCCCGAGGCGGCGGAGTAGATGGAAGACGACGACATCAGGCAACTGCTCCACAGCACGTACGGCACGAATGGACGCGAGTCGAGTGTCAACCCCGGAGCGTTTGAGCAGCAGGCGAAGCGACCGCATCGCTCGCGGCTCGCAACTTCGCTTATGGCGGTTGTCGCGGCGCTGGTTGTCGCGGTTCCCGTGGGCGTTGGTGCGCTGCTGCGCAGCGGCGTCATCGGGGGGTCCAGCGGATCGACAACACTGGTCGAGGATCTCCACATGTTCGGCGCCAACGACGGATGGGCGTGGGCTGGAGGCAACGAGATCATGCACACGACTTCCGGTGTGCAGCACTGGACGATCGTGCCGCCACCGATTGGCAGCCAGGCAATCGTCGGTGTGGCCTGGGCCGACGCCGACTCAGCGCGAATTCTCGCCGCGCCCGCCGCCGCTGCCAACTACGTCGAACAGTCGTACACGCTGACTCCCTGGATGACTGATAACGCAGGGGCAACCTGGACACAGGGGCAGCCGTTCCGAGTGCTGCTCGAGACGGGAGCGATCCCGGGCAATGCGTCGGTCTACGCGGATCTCGACTTCGTTGATCCGCTGCACGGTTGGTTCTTCGACGCTCAGATGCCCGCGGTCGGTGCTCCGATATTCATCTATCGCACTGTGGACGGAGGCGTGCACTGGTCACAGGTGGAGATGACGCCGGCCAGCGGCAAAACGGCTCCTGGTGCTCTTCCGGTGGGCTGTTCTCCGTATGGCATGACGTTCGTCAGCACCACGACGGGGTGGGTCACCGGTTCCTGCGGGCAGACGACGCAGGCGACGCTCTTCGATGTCACCCACGACGGTGGCGCAACGTGGGCGCCGCAGACGTTCCCATGCATCAACTGCGCCCTCTACCCGCCGCAGTTCAGCTCAGCGGCCGACGGCCAGTTGTTCGGTGAGAACGGCGTCGGCGTCGTCTTCGTCACCAGCGATGGTGGCGTGACCTGGACGGCTCGCTCCGACCCGACTGGAGAAACGCCCGTCTTCATCGATGCTCGTCATGGATTCACCTTGGGCCCCCCCGAGAACGACAACCCGTCCGCGGTCCTCTGGACGACGACTGACGGAGGTGTCACATGGAGCCAGGCGACGAGCCGCGCGATGAACGGAGATGGACCGGCCGAGACCGCGCAGCTCGACTTCATCACTGCAACGACCGGGTGGGTGGAGTCGCTTCCGGTCTACAGCCAGCCGGTGCCCAATCCGATCCCGCCCCAGCTGTGGCAAACCACCGACGCGGGATCGACCTGGACGCTCATCACCCCAACGTTCACGACGTCAAAGTGACGCGACGACTGAACGACATCAGTTGAGTCCGAGCGACCGCTCCAGCTCGGCGATGGTCTCATTCAATCGTGCCGGTCGTGAAAGCGGGATCATCGAAGCGCCGGTGAGCGCCGACACGACGAGTGAGGCCTGAGCGTCAAGATTCCGCGACCCGGTCACGAGCCCATCCCGCACCGCCTTGGCGAGCAACCCTCGCACCGTCGACTGCCAGATGTTGGTGGTCTGCTGATACAGGTCGCGGATGGCGGGATCTCGAGCCGAGCGCAGGGCCAGCTCTCCCATCACCGCGAAGAGTTCTGGCTCTTCGCGAACGAGGCGCCTGATCCCCGCGAAATGGTTGCGAAGCTGTTCGGACGGTGATCCACTCGCGGGCATGGTCGAGCGGAAGCGCTGCATCGCGTGCTTGAGAACATCGCCGATCAGCGCTTCCTTGGTCGGGAAGTAGTAGTGCAGCGTCGCCACGTTCACGCCGGCGGCCGCGGCCACATCGCGAGTGCGCAAGCCCTCGAACCCGAGGCGGGCGATCTGCTGGTACGCCGCCGCGACGAGGTCCTGACGGCGGTCGACCGGCGCCGGCTCGGCGGCGGGCTTCTTCTTCATCGACTGCCCTAGCCTATCACTCAATCAGTTGATTGACATGCCGGGGCCACCGTGCTAGCCTGCCTCAATCAACTGATTGATCGACAGAACGCAGCGGAGGAATCCCATGAACATCGCCATCTTCGGCGCCAACGGCGCGACCGGTCGTCTGCTCACCGAGCAGGCTCTCGCCGCCGGTCACACGGTCACGGCGTTCACACGTCACGCAGACGCATTCCCCATACGGCACGAGCAGCTCCGTGTGATCCAGGGAGATGCGCGCGATCCCGCGGCGGTGCGTTCAGCGGTTGCCGGGCAGGACGCGGTTCTCTCGACAATCGGCACCAGGTTCAGCCGCAAGCCGATCACGCTCTACTCGGTCGCCATCACCAACGTGATCCAGGCGATGCACGATCACGGCGTCCGCCGGCTCGCCTGTGTCAGCTCGAGTGCGACCGACCCGGTGACCAAGTCACGCGACACCGGCGGTGGCGTGGTCTTCGAGAAGGTGCTCAAGCCGTTCATCGCGAACGTGGTCGGGAAGTCGATGTACGCCGACATGCTGAGGATGGAGCACCTGGTGTCGGACAGCGACCTGGACTGGACCGTCGTCCGCCCGTCGGGTTTGTTCGAGACGCCCACGGTCACCGACTTCCGGCTCGCCGAGGGATTCTTGCCCGAGCATTTCACGTCCAGAGCGGACCTGGCCGCGTGCCTTCTCCAGCAAGTGACCAGCGATCAATACCGGCGCAAGACCGTGGCGGTCGCAACCGTGGCGGTGAAGCCGCAGATGCTCAAGCTGCTGCTGAGAGAGGCCTTCGGCATCTCCGTGGGCGGCCCCAAAGCGCAGCCCGCGCGCTGACGCCGGGCTAGCCGGTTTGTGGCGGCTGCTGTCCTGCCCAAGGCGGCAGCTGCTGCAGTGACCAGGTGTTGCCGTCCGGATCGCTGAAGGTCACGAACGAGCCCCACGGCTGCACGTCGATCTCGCTCGCGGCGACGCCGTGGCTCACGAGCTGCTCTCGTGCCCCTGCCACATCAGCGACGACCATCTGCACGCCGCGCTGCGAACCCGGCGGCATGTCGGTGATGCCGTCACCCATGACGATCGAGCACGCCGATCCCGGCGGCGTGAGTTGCACGAAACGCAGCGTCTCGGTGACCTGGTGGTCATGGTCGGCGTTGAAACCGACCTGGTCCACGTAGAAGGCCTTGGCGCGGTCGACGTCGGTGACCGGAATCGCGACGAGTTCGATCTTCCAATCCATGCGCGTAGTCTATCGAGACCCACACAAGGAGCGCAGATGCAAAAGCGGTTGGTGACACGTTACGCGACGAAGTCCAAGGAAGCGGCTGACGAGAATCAGCGACGGGTTGAGGGAGTCTTCGCCGAGCTCGAGGCCAACAAGCCCGGCAATGTGAGCTACATCGTGCTGCGGCTCGATGACGGCTCGTTCGTCCATGTCTCATTCCACGACCACGGCGACGACGAGGTCAATCCGATTTCGTCCTTGCCGGCGTTCGCCCATTTCCAGGACGGCCACGGTGAACGCCGTGAGGGCGGCGTCGACCAGCACACCGCGACGCTTGTCGGAGCCTACATCACCAAGATCGAGTAGCTCGCCCGCGCTGCGAGGCTAGATCGCGCGCATCCGGTTGTTGCGCGGATTGTGCTCGACCTCCGCGAGTCCGAGCGCCTCCATCAAGGGCGGGACATACATGCCGAAGCGTCCGCGCAGGCCCTTCTTCAGCCCGTACCAACCGCCAACCGGGTTGTCGGCTGACCGGCCCCATGCCTCGACAGTGCCCGCCGCCGCCGGCTTCTGCTCGTCAGCGCTGCCGAGCGGGACCCAGTCGCCGCGCTCCTTGAGCATCTCGTGGAGGTCTTCGAGGCAGCGCAGCTGATACCGGAGCTGCGTAGTTCCGACGGTGCACACAAGCGCGGGAGGATCGAGGGTCTCCTCGCGGTACATCTCATATGTGGACGTCCCACTCGGGGTCGTCAGCTGCCACGGATCCTCGCGGGTCCCACTCCCATTTGCCACGAGTGCACTTTAGAGCAGCGGCCGCGCCAGTCGTCATCCGCAGCTGTCGATATCCGTCATGGCCGTTCGTCGTGTGAGTAGAACCGCAGACAACAGGAGAAACCGCCATGACGGACACGACGTATCCCGCTGACGCCAGCGCTGAGACTTACCTGCTCACCGTGCGTGGCAAGACCGCTGCCGCTGCACTCGAAGATGTCGGGACGATGCACAACGCAACTGCGGGCGCGCCGCAGAGCGCAGCCGGCGCTCGCGCGCTCGGCGATCTGAGTCACAACGTGTATGCGCCGATCGGCAAGGAGCTCGACGGACAGCTGTTGTTCATCGATCTCTGGAACAGCATGTCGGGATTGGGCACCTTCTTCTCCAACCCGCAGGTACAGGCCGCGGCCGGCCAGCTGTTCTCGACTCGAGACGGCGTCGTGTGGTCGCGACTCGAAGGCTTTGGGGCATTTCATCTGTCACTTCCCTCGGGCCGCTCCGCCGGTGGAGTGGGCCTGCTTCAGGCGAGAGTCACGTCGGTCGAACAGGCTGCCGGCGCCTTCGCCGCATATGCGGCGGCGACGATCAACACGGCCCGCACGTACGGGATCGTGAACCACAGCCTGTGGGTTCGCGTGCCGAATCCGGGTGAGGCACCGACGCCCGAGGTGATCGGCGTTGACCTCTGGATGGACGCGGAACGCATGAACGAGTACTACGAGCTCTCGCTCGGCTTCGACCACTTGGGCCGAGTGTTCGCTGGGGCGCCCGACACGTCCGTATGGCGCTCAGCCCCGGGCGATTGGGTGGAGTGGTAGCCACCATCTGATCTGCCGGCGTCGCGGGTCCCGGGCTCGCGACGCCCGCCGTTCGGCGATGATGCGCCGATGACGGTCGTCGCATGGATCGGGGCTGCCCTCGGCCTGGTCATCGTGCTCTCGACGCTGATGAGCGTGGTGACCTCCCTGGTCCTGCCCCGCCTCGGGTCGTCGAGAGTGCAGAACTACGCGGGCCGGGGGCTGATCAAGATCTTCTCGCGCATCTCCCATCGTTTCGACACGTACGAGGCGCGCGATCGTTTCCTGGCCATGCAGGCGCCGCTGTACCTCATCGTGAGCCTGGCGATCTGGCTGGCGGCGCTGCTCATCGGGTTCGCCCTGATGCTCTGGCCGTTCATGACGACCGGCGGCCTCCTCCACGCCGCGACGGTGAGCGGGTCGTCACTCTTCACGCTCGGGTTCGCCAGTCAAGCCGGCGCAGGGCCACGGCTCCTCGTGTTCTGCGCCGCCGGCGCCGGCCTGTGGATCGTCGCCCTCCAGATCGCCTACCTGCCGGTGCTCTACGGTGCCTTCAACCGGCGGGAGGTGCTGGTCACCATGCTCGACAGCCGCGCGGGATCACCCGCCTGGGGTCCCGAGCTCCTCGCCCGGAGCGAATTGGTCGATAATGTCCAGAACCTTGCCAAGCTCTACGAGCGCTGGGAGGAATGGGCGGCAGACGTGGCCGAGAGCCATGCGTCGTATCCGGTCCTCCTCTGGTTTCGCTCGCCACACCCCTACCGGTCGTGGGTCCTCGGGCTGCTGGCGGTGATGGATGCGGCGGCGATGCAGCTCGCCACCCAACCGCTGACCGCGCCGTCAGAGGCACGCGCGTTCCTGCGCATGGGATATATGTGCTTGCGCGACCTGGCAACGGTGGTCGGGATCACGTATGACCACGACCCAAAGCCCGGCGATCCCATTCAGCTGACCGAGGACAACTACCGGGACGCCATCCACCACCTCGAGCACGTCAGCTGGAAGATGCAGCGCGGCGAAGCGGAATCGTGGGTGCATTTCCGCGGATGGCGCGTGAACTACGAGTCCCTCGCGTACCGCATCGCGGATGCGGTCAATGCGCCGCCCGCGCTGTGGGCCGGTCCTCGCAGGAATCTTCCCCCACAGTTGCAGCCCCCGGAGCGACCGCCTCACCGCGAGCCTTCAGAGGAGATGCAGCGCATTCGCAAGCTCACCGAGAAACGTCGATCGGCTCGCGAATCCGATCCTGCAAGCTGATTCGAGGAAAACGGGTCGTTACAGGCTTGCCATATGCGACCCCACGAGTCGCATAGCATGAGTCGACACCGAGCACTGCCGCTCGATCAACGCAGGTCAAGAAAATGCTCAGGTGGCGAACCGGGACAGCCGAGCAGCGACCGGCCCACGGCCTGGACGACAACGGTCGGCGTCCGGAAACCATGCCCGGCAACCAGCCGTGCTCTGCGCTCCGCTGTTCCTCGTTGGCTGGGATGCCGTGCAGCTACGTGGACCGCCGCGGGCGGCGCTGCAAGACAGCATGGTGTCCGGCCGATCGGAGCGTCGTCGACGGCAAGATCTACTGCGCGCTGCACGCGCACGCGATGCAGGCCCTCGAATGGGAATTCGGCGCCGCGTCACATCCCGACATCGACAGCCGAACCGTCCCAGTGCTGCAGTGGATCTCCTCGGCAGCTGCGGACGAGGTGATCGCGACCCTCAACGTGTTCTGCGCGCTCAACGGCGAGATGCTCGTCGCCGAGCCCGTCCGGCGGCGCTTCAACCCCGTGTCGCACACCAGGGTCTGGGAGAAGCAGTGGAAAACGCTCTCCCCGACCAGCGTCACGATCCGCGTCTCGATCAGCTCTGACGAGGACCGGCCGACGGAGATCCACATCACCGTGAATGGCCACGACGTGAACGTCGTGCCCCCACCGTTCAATCGTGACCTCAGCACCCCCACCGAAGCCGACATGCGCTGGCTCGACCAGGAGGTGCTCTCGCCGATCAGCGCGGCCGTGGCGCGCTGGATGATGCGGGCCGCGGAGAACCGGGATCTCGGCTACATCCCGTTTGGTGGCGCCATCCATGACACCGATGCACGTCTCACCGCGCGGCCGGCGATGCAGCAGCTGGTGGTAGCACCTGCGCCGCGGGAGAGCATCGACGAAGCCGCCCTCGATGAGGTTCGGCGCGCGCACTTCCTCTATGGACTCGAGGAGATCCAGGCGGTCGCCGAACAGACCGCGAGGAGCGGGTAGGGCGTCCCTCCCAGCCGGCCGGCTCGCGGGCTACGCTCGATGCGTGACCGCTGACGCGCAGACCAACTCCGCCCTTCGCATCGAACGCGCGAACGAGCCGGAGACGAGCGCGGCGATCCTCGAGGAGGTCGCCGCGTGGGGCGAGGCGGGAGGGTTTCCGAATTGGATCCCCGGTTCCTACACGGGTCCTGAAAGCACCGGCATCTCCCGGCTTCGCGGTGACATCGCGAGCGGCGCGCTGTACCTCATCTGGCGGGGCGCCGACGCGGTCGGGACGCTGTCGCTGTTGGACACCGATCCCATCTTTTGGGCGGCCGCAGGCGACGACGCGATGTACCTGCATCGATTCGCCGTCCGCCGCTCAGCCGCCGGCGCGGGACGTCACGGCGTGCAGTGGTGTATCGCCGAGACGCAGCGCCGTGGTCGGGCCTATGTTCGCCTCGACTGCCTCGCGGACAATCCCGGCATACGCCGGTATTACGAGAGCTTCGGCTTCGCCGCGGTCGACGAGATGGTGGTCAACGGCACGCTGTACTGCCTGTACGAGGTCCCGGTGACGACGTTGCGGTGATGCTCACGCCGTCCCGGCGCGGACGATGATCGCCTCCACAACCTCGGTCTTGGCGTCCGCGTACTCCTGCACGTACTTCCAGGGCCGCGACGCGAGGTCCCGCTTGGTGCGCAGATACAGCTCGCGGTCCAGGTCGTTTGCACGGAGGTGATCACGGAAGCGCAGCATCCGTTCGATCTCGACGCAGCCTGCAGAGAAGACGTGCAGGTTGATGTTCGCGCCGGGCCCCTTGAACAGCCGGTGCTCGTACCAGTCCGGCTCCCGAATCCGGAGCACGTACCCGGCTGCCTCCATGGGCGGAACGTAGCCGTGCTCGGCCGACGAGTCGGCGACCACCAGGAGCATGTCGATGATCGGTTTGGCTGCGAGTCCCGGTACCGATGTGGAGCCGACGTGCTCGAGACGCAGGACCCGATCGCCGAGAACATCCACGACGCGGACCGATTCCTGGGCATACAGTCCCGGCCACTCGTCGTCATACGCTCGCAACTCGATGGGGCCGTCGACCCGCTGCGGCTCCCCAATCGTCGCGGCCTTGATGCGAAGCTCGCCCGCGCTCGGCGCGGAGCGACCGTCAGAATCTGACATTCTCGGCCCAAACTCGCAAAAGACTGTCGTCGCCAGACACGGCGATCCCTTCGGTGCCGCGCCGGTTCATCGACCAAAGATAGAGATCCGACGCTGTGCCGCGCAGCTCGCAGTGGCCGCGGCCCCGGTCGCTGGTGACCTCGACCCGGTCTCCGACGATCACATTCCACGTGCTGGCGGCGTCCGTGGCCACCAGGCGCAGGATGCGGCCGCCGCCGTCGGGCGCACGTGCTCGCCGCACCGCCAGACCGAACCACTCGTCGAGGGCGTCGACCGCATCGACGGTGCTGAGCGGCTTGATCGGGCCACGAGCGGACTCGGCGTCACAGCGATGCACGGCGGTTTCGTTGGCCTGCCGGCGTGCCCAGAAGGCGAGGGCGTTCGGTGCAGGGCCCCAGAACCAGAACGTCTCATCCGGAGACGCGGCCCGCAGCGTCTCGATGAGCGCCGCACAGCCATCTCGGTACCACGCCAGCAGCGCATCACGGCCGGCCGGACCCTCGAAATCACGCTGCAACCTGTCCGGAAGCCGCTCCCCCACGATCGTCGCCGCCCAGCGATGGACGTCGCCGATATGACGGACCAGCATCTCAACGTCCCAGTCCGGGCAGCCCGGCACCCGGGCATCCAAGGGCCCGGATGCTGCCGCATGTCCGAGCGCCTCACCCTCGGCGCGTACGCGCTCGATTTCCTCGTCGATTTCCACATCGCAAGTCTCGCAGCACCGCTCCGTCTCGCGAGAGCTTCTACGGAGCTGGGATCAGCTTGAGAGACGGTTCGAGCTTTCCCCACAAGGCTGTGGATAACTGGCGAGATTGTCGCTGTGCCCATTGGCGCAATACCGCACAGGGTGTGGATAACCTGACGGCGTCGATCAGGTCGTGGGTTCGCGGCGTGAGGGCGCCACGTGGAGGGGATCGATGAGATCCGAGTACTCGCGGCCGAGCCCGCTGCTCCGTGCCTCGGCGCTCACCGCCGCGGCGACGGCCGGGGCCACGTCCCGGTTGAAGACCGACGGGATGACGTACTCGGGATGGAGATCGTCGCCGACCACGGCGGCGATGGCGCGGGCGGCGGCGAGCTTCATCCCATCGGTGATCGGCGCCGCGCCACAGTCGAGCAGGCCGCGGAAGAAGCCGGGAAAGCAGAGGACGTTGTTGATCTGGTTGGGGTAGTCACTCCGGCCCGTGGCGATCACCGCGGCCAGCTCCTCGATCGCCTCGGGCTGCACCTCTGGTTCGGGGTTGGCGAGAGCGAAGACAATGGGCCTGGGCGCCATCAGGCGCACGAGCTCGGGGTCGAGCGCCCCGCCGACGCTCGTGCCGATGAAGACATCCGACCCGACGAGTGCGTCGCCGAGGCCGCCTGTCAGTCGAGTCGGGTTGGTGGCGGCCGCGTAGATGGACTGCGCCGGCGTGAGGCCGGGCTCACCGGCGCTAATGATCCCGTCGCGGTCGACGCCGATCACGCTGCCGACGCCGGCAGCGAGCAGGAGGCTGGTCACGGCGGTTCCGGCGGCTCCGACCCCGAGGCACACGACACGCACGTCCTCGACGCGCTTGCCGACGATCTTGAGCGCGTTGATGAGCGCCGCCGTCACGACGATGGCGGTGCCGTGCTGGTCGTCGTGGAACACCGGGATGTCGAGGAGCGCGGTGAGCCGGCGCTCGATCTCGAAGCAGCGCGGGGCCGCGATGTCCTCGAGGTTGATGCCGCCGAAGATGGGCGCGATGTTCACCACCGTCGCGACGATCTCATCGACGTCCTGCGTCGCCAGACAGATCGGGAATGCGTCGACGCTGCCGAACTCCTTGAAGAGCATCGACTTACCCTCCATCACCGGGATCGCGGCGTCGGCGCCGATGTTGCCAAGGCCGAGCACCGCGCTCCCGTCGCTGACGATGGCAACGGCGTTGCGTTTGATGGTGAGGTTTCGCACCCGGCGGGGGTCCTCCACGATGGCCATGCAGATCCGCGCGACCCCTGGCGTGTAGACCATCGACAGGTCGTCCCGCGTGCGGATCGCGTGGCGTGGCGTCACCTCGATCTTGCCGCCGAGGTGGGCGAGAAAGGTGCGGTCCGAGTACTCGAGCACCTCGACCCCGGGCACGGCCGACATGTGCCGGATCAGCTTCTGCGCATGGTCGGCGTCCGCGGCGAGGACGGTGATGTCGCGGACGATCCCGTTGCCCTCGACGCGAACGATGTCGAGCGCGCGGATGTCGCCGCCGACGCTGCCGATTGCCGAGGTCAGCTGGCCCAGCATGCCCGGCCGGTTCACGATGCGACACCGAGCGGTGAAGGCGAAGCTCGCGGACGGATGCTGGATCACGGCGCGGCCATCTTGACGTGATGGCGGCCGCGCCGTGACCTCATGAAGCGACGTGGGTCGTGTGATTCAGCCTTTCGTCAAGCCCACGACGTTGCCGGCGGGATCGGTGAAAAGCGCCAGTGTGGTCCCAGGCAAGATCTCCGTCGGGGCCATCACCACGGTGCCTCCGAGCGCCACGACCTTGTCGAGCGTCGCCTGAAGGTCGGGCACCTGCGCATACACGGAGGTGCGCGGCTTGCCGTCGTCGGACTGTCCAACTCCACCGGCCAGACCGCTCGATGCCTCGTCGATGAGTCCGTAGTTGCCCATGTCGGGCATCAGGTCACCGATCTTCCAGTCGAAGATCTCGGTGTAGAACGTCTTGAGCTGCGCCGCGTCTTTGCCGATGAGCTCGAAGTGGACGATCGTGCTTCCCATGATTACTTCCTCACGCGCCGGCCCTCGAACGTGTCTTCGAGCCGCTTGATCCAACGCCGGATTTATAGCCGATCCGGGCGTTGTCGCCGGGGCGGCCCGAGCCGCGAGCACGGCATCATCGGCGCCGACATGTTCGACGTCGTGGCGGCTGCGGCAACCATCGAGAACGGGTGCCGCGACGCGGGGAACCCAGAGCGCGCGGCCGGCGAACGCGCTTACCTGAAGAGCGACCTCGAGCACTTCGGCGCCGGCATACCAGCGATCCGCAGGGTGATGCGGGAGTTCACGTCGACCCACCCGGACCTGACCCACGACGAGCTCACCGGCCTGATCCGGGAGCTCTGGGCGAAGCCGGTCCACGAGTGCCGGATGGTCGCCGTGATGCTGCTCCAGGTCGGCGCCCGCCTGCTCGGACCCGGCGACCTCGACCTGGTCGAATCGATGATCCGCGGGTCGCGAACCTGGGCGTATGTCGATGACCTCGCGGGGCACACCGCGGGCTCACTGCTGCTGGGGTATCCGGAGGTCGGTCCTCGTATCGATGCATGGGCGGTCGATGCCAACTTCTGGATCCGCCGGTCGGCATTGCTGGCGATGCTCCTGCCTCTGAAGCAGGGCGCCGCGTTCGACACCTTCGCCGGCTACGCCGACACGATGCTCGAGGAGAGGGAGTTCTTCATCCGGAAGGCAATCGGCTGGGTGCTTCGTGAAACCAGCAAACGCCGGCAGCAGGAGGTGTTCTTATGGATCCTTCCGCGAGCCTCGCGCGCCTCAGGCGTGACCCTGCGCGAGGCGGTGAAGTACCTGGATCCGGCTCAGCGGGCGGCGGTCGTGCAAGCGGCGCGAAAGCAGGAGAGCTGACCGGACGCGACAAAATGCTTCATGTGATGTATTATCCGTGACGTGAAGGACCGGTCTCTCCTCCTCGAGCGCCTCATCATGGCGCAGTCGTCGCTGAGACGCCGCTTCATTGACGCCGCCTCTCCGACCCTCCAGTCGGAGTTCGCCGAGTGGGGCGGTACGACGGTGCATCAGATGGAGGTGGTTCGCCGTCTCCTGCTCGGCGACGGGATGAGCATGCGCGAGGTGGCGGAGGCGGAAGGGATCGGGCTGAGCGGCGCCACGCAGCTTATCGACCGGCTCGAGCGCCAGGGACTCGTGACCCGCGTCCGTGACGCGCGCGACCGCCGAGTGCAACATGTTGTACCGACGGAGCACGCAAAGGATCTCGCCGCACGTTTCAAAGCGGGCATGCGCCGAGCATCCGCGCAGGTGTGCACCGCACTGAATGACGAGGAGTTGCAGACGTACGTCGACCTCACTGAGCGCATCGCCGCGACGGTGCCCGAGGACCTTGGGGAGCACATGAGGAGGGCCACCGCATGACGCAGCGCCAGATCTACGCAGTGCTCGGCGCCCTGATGCTGGGCATGCTCCTCGCGGCCCTCGATCAGACGATTGTCGCGACCTCGCTGCCCACCATCGTCGGCGACCTCGGCGGCCTCAACCAGCTGTCCTGGGTGGTGACCTCGTACCTGCTCGCGTCGACGGTCTCAACTCCGCTGTACGGGAAGCTCGGAGATCTCTACGGGCGCAAGTTCCTGTTCCAGGCGGCGATCGTCATCTTCATCGTCGGCTCGATGCTCTCCGGTCTCTCGCAGAACATGCTCGAGCTCATCGGCTTCCGCGCCGTCCAGGGCATCGGCGCCGGCGGGCTCATGGTCGGCGCCCAGGCCATCATCGGCGACGTCGTGCCCCCTCGCGAGCGCGGCAAATACCAGGGATGGATGGGCGGCGTCTTCGCGCTCGCCAGCGTTGCCGGCCCGGTCCTGGGTGGCTTCCTCACCGACGACGTGTCCTGGCGCTGGATCTTCTACATCAACGTCCCGATCGCCGCGGTGGCGCTGTTCGTGACCGCGACCGTGTTGAAAACACAGACCCGGCGCATCTCGCACAGCATCGACTGGCTGGGCGCCTTCTTCCTTGCGGCGGGTGCCTCGTCGCTGATCCTGATGACCACATGGGGCGGCACCCAGTACGCATGGGACTCGCTGCCGATCTTCGGCCTCGGCATCCTCGGCGTGGTCATGCTCGCGGCGTTCATCGTGACCGAGCGCCGGGTCTCCGAGCCGATCCTGCCGTTCCGGCTTTTCCGCATCCAGGTCTTCAACGTCGCGAGTGGAGTCGGTTTCGTGATCGGGTTCGCGATGTTCGGTGCGATCACGTTCCTGCCGGTATTCCTGCAACTGGTCGACGGGTCGAGCGCGACGAGCTCAGGGCTGAACATCCTGCCCTTGATGGCAGGACTGCTCATCGCATCGATCACGAGCGGCCAGCTCATCAGCCGCCGAGGGCGGTACAAGATCTTCCCGATCATCGGCACCGCCCTCGCGGCGATCGGCATCTACCTGCTGTCCACCATCGATCCGCAAACGCCACGCTACCTGCTCTCGCTGTACATGGTGGTGCTCGGCCTCGGCCTCGGCTGTGTCATGCAGGTTCTGGTCATCGCCGTCCAGAACGCGGTGGAGCAGCGTGATCTCGGCGTGGGCACCAGCTCGGCCACGTTCCTGCGCTCGATGGGCGCATCCTTCGGAGTGGCCATCTTCGGCGCGATCTTCAGCAACGAGCTGGCGACCAATCTGCGCAAGAACCTGCCGGCGAGTGCGTTGCACTCGGGGATCAATCCCGCGTCGCTCGAGGGAAATCCCGCCCAGCTCGCGCACCTGCCCACCGCGATTCACACCGGACTCGTGAACTCGGTGTCGGAGTCATTGCACGTCGTGTTTCTCACCGCCGTGCCCATCCTCGTGATTGCGTTTCTCCTGACGCTGCTGATCAAAGAGGTCCCGCTACGTACCAAGGCGCGCGGCATTCCGGCTGCTGAGGCACCTGCCGGCATCGAGGTCGCCTCGGATCTCGGTGAGACCACGCCGGTTGAGGCCGGGGTCGGGATCGATCTGTCCTGAGCGCGGGCTACGCGCCGAAGAGGCGAGGCCAGGCGAGACCGAAAACGACTCCGGCGACGAAGAGCGCGTAGCGCAGGACCCACGTCACGAGGCTGCCCTCGCGTTCGGCCACCTGGCGGGGCGCGTACACGAGCATCGCGTAGTACACGGCGGAGAACGCGAGCAGAAAGCCGGCCGCGGCGACCGCGGTCTGGGGGTTGGCAATGGCCGCTGCCGGCGTTGCACTCCCCGGCTCGCCGGTCACCGCGGCGATGAACGTCCAGAACAGGCCGCCCGCGACCATCACGAACGGCGTGACCAGCACGCGCCTGGCAACGATGCTGAGCGGTGGCAGGAGCACGTGTACTGCGATCATCGCGACCGCCGCAACGGCCACCAGCGCGATGCCGGCACCGGAGGTGACGCCGAGCGCGGTGAAACCGCTGATCGCGACCAGGAGCAGGCCACCGGTGAGTGGCCCGATCGCGCCAACACCGATGAGCGACCGTTCCCGCGGAGCGTTCGGGTGGCGCCGACATGACACGCAGATGAGCGCGCCCAGGACGGCCGCGAGACGGATGACCCCCAGCAGCGGCGCTCCCGAATCGAACGGCCCCGAGCCACCCTCGGCGCGAAAGAGGAGTGGCGTCGCCACCGCGACCCAGGCAGCGAGCAGCCAGTCCTCGGCGACCAGCACCACCCGACGTTCGGTCCTGGCCGGCACAGCCGCGGGCTCCGGACTGCTCATCTGAGTCGGATTCGTGGCCATCGCGAGCGTGATTCTCACGCAACGTGAGCGGCTGTGTCGGTCAGATTAGACTGGCCGGATGCCAGACATCCGACCCAAGCGCGTGGCGATCATCGTCGGCTTCTCAATCGTCGCGGCCACAGCGGCCGCCCGGGTCATCGCGATGCGCCGGGAGCTCGCGGCCGGCGATGAGGAATGGGATCAGGTCGCCGGCTCGTTGAAGACGCGGTCGAGCGTCGCCGTCGCCGGAAGCGTCTACACCGTCGACAGTTCGGCCGTCGCGGGAAGCGTGGCGACACGCCGCTCCGCGGCCGTCGCCGGATCCGCGGTGACGTCTGATTCGTCGGCGGTCGCGGGCTCGGCGCTGACGAGCGCTTCGGCGGCGGTCGCCGGCAGCGCCGCGACGACGCTGAGCGTGGCCGTCGCCGGCAGCAGCCTGACGGCGGGCAGCATCGCTGTCAGTGGCAGCGTCGCCACGCTCTGCAGCGCTGCCATCCGGCGCTGTGTGCTGATGGTCGCCTGCATCCGTTGCGCGCGCTGCATCGCCTGCGTTGCGTGTTCGGACTGTGTCGGGTGCATTGGCTGCATCGGTTGTCGCGGACTCCGCGGGGCTGTCGGAAAGATCGGGGTCAGCGCCCCGTAACGGCTCCCAGGCTCGCGGAGGACACCGTGGCCGCGTACTTGGCGAACACACCGGTCGCATAGGGGTTCGGCGGCCGCTGCCATTCGGCGAGCCGGGCTGCGATCTCCGCGTCGTCCAGCTCGACGTCGATGCGACGCGAATGCACGTCGATGCTCACCATGTCGCCGTCGCGCACCACCGCGATCGCGCCGCCGAGCGCAGCCTCCGGTGCGATATGGGCGACCATGAAGCCGTGGGTCGCTCCGGAGAAGCGACCGTCGGTGATCAGCGCCACCGAGTCGCCGAGCCCGGCACCCACGATGGCGCCGGTGACGCCGAGCATCTCGCGCATGCCGGGGCCGCCCACCGGTCCTTCGTAGCGGATCACGACCACATCGCCTTCGTGAACCGCACCGTCGCGCACCGCAGCGAAGGCTGCTTCCTCGGAATCGAAGACGCGGGCCGGTCCGCGATGGGAATCGCGATCGTTGCCGGCCAGCTTGACCACGCAGCCCTCCGCGGCGAGGTTGCCACGCAGCACACCGATCCCGCCGTGCGCGCGCAGCGGCACATCGGAGGAGCGAATCACCTGCTGGCCGGGCGTCTCATGTGCCGCGGCAGCGACCTCGGCGATGGTCCGCCCGTCGACCGTCCTGGCATCCCCGTGCAGGAGGTCGAGCTCGAGCATCCGCTGCATCAGCACGGCGAGCCCGCCGGCCGCGAAGAGATCGGTCGCGACGAAGCGCCCGCCGGGACGGAGGTCGGCGAGGATCGGCGTGCGCGCGCAGATCGCATCGAAGTCGTCGATGTCGAGCGGGACGCCTGCCTCGGCGGCGATGCCGAGCAGGTGGAGCACTGCATTGGTTGAGCCACCGGTCGCCGAGAACGATGCGACCGCGTTCTCGAATGCATCGCGAGTCGCGATCGATCGCGAATTGGTTCCCTCCTGGACAAGCCGCACGGCGAGCCGGCCGGCGGCCCCCGCCACAGCGGGTTTGTCGGGGTGCGTCGCCGGCACACCATTGGCTCCGGGAGGCGAAAGGCCGAGGAACTCGACCGCGGCGCTCATCGTGTTGGCCGTGTACTGACCACCGCACGCCCCTGCGCCCGGACAGGCGTGCTCCTCAACCGCACGAAGTTCGTCCGCGTCGATGCGGCCGGCGTTGTATGCGCCCACAGCCTCGAACACGTCCTGAACGGTGAGGTCGCGACCGCGCAGATGTCCGGGCTGGATGGTGCCGCCGTAGAGCACGAGGCCCGGGATATCGAGGCGGCACAGCGCCATCGCCGCCGCCGGGATCGTCTTGTCACAGCCGACGATGAGCACGAGGCCGTCGAAGCTGTGCCCGCGGGTGACCAGCTCGATGGAGTCCGCGATGACCTCGCGAGAGACGAGCGACGCCTTCATCCCCTGCGTTCCCATGGTGACGCCGTCACTCACCGCGATCGTGTTGAACTCCATGGGAGTGCCACCCGCGGCGCGAACCCCCTCCTTGACCTTTTCCGCGAGGGCGCGGTGATTCCAGTTGCACGGCATGGTCTCAATCCATGAGTGGCCGACGCCGATGATCGGCTTCTCGAGGTCCTCACGGCTGAAGCCGATGGCGCGCAGCATCGCTCGCGCGGGCGCGCGATCAGGACCGTGCAGCATCACCGAGCTCGGTCGCGTCGTTGCTTTCTCGGGCATGCGCAGAAGCATACGGTGCGACGACCGTCACAACTCCGTGTGTTGACTGGAACGCCGTTCAGGCCGTATCCTTCGCCCCACTGTGTTGTACGGCTCCGCGCTGGTCCTGCTGGTAGGCCTGCTCCTGATTAGGAGCGGGGCTTTCATGCTTCAGGGCAGGCGCGTGCGCAGGTAGGCACCAACACCAAGCCGGAATCAAGCAA
>Ga0182015_10000901_pt1 | contig 41350 bp, 34 predicted proteins | sample 712P3MmetaG_FD_120478 | JGI IMG/M metagenome (GOLD analysis project Ga0182015, IMG submission 120478) | Permafrost microbial communities from Stordalen Mire, Sweden - 712P3M metaG | ecosystem: Environmental > Terrestrial > Soil > Wetlands > Permafrost | place: Sweden: Stordalen | collected...
ACGTGAGTACAATTCTGATTTTGTGGTTCGCCGGAGCATCGGCGATGGCGGGCCTTTTAAATCTCATCCCACGATATTTGCCGCGTTTTGGAATGTCTCCGCGCTGGGTCTCTTATGCCCGTCCATTAGTGCTGGTGTTATTTGCCATCGATCTGGCTGTGACCCTGGTGTTTCGGGGCAGCGTCGAGCGGCAGGGAGGCGCTTACGCTACCGGCGTGCTGGTGCTCATATTTTCGGCAGCGGTTGCGGCGGCTCTCGGTCTGTGGCGCGACGCGGCGGAAAATGGAAAAGGCAAAGGAGCGGCCCGCGTGAAATCGGTTTACTTTTGGGCATGCGCGGCGGTGTTCGCCTATACGCTTGGTGTGAATATCAAAGAGCGGCCTGACGGAATCATCATCGCCAGCATTTTTATCTCGCTGCTAATACTCAGCAGCGTAGTGAGCCGATATTTTCGGTCCACGGAATTGCGGGTCAAGAAATGCGATTTTTACGATCCGAAATCGGAACTCCTGTGGGATCAATTAGCCGACGGGAATCTCAATATTATTCCAATCGCCAGTCTGGATGAGGGTTATCGCTCGGAAATTCGCAACAAGATCGAGAAGAATTATAAAGTCGAGGGTCCGCTGACTTTTCTGTATGTGAATTTGCTGGATGATCGAAGCGATTTCTACGAGCAACTCGAAGTAAAAGTAGAGCGCGATGCAGAAGAAAATCTTATTACCATTTACAACGCGAATGTTGTTGCCAATACGATTGCGTATGTCAGCATCAGGCTCAAAGCGAGAAATATTATCCTGGGCTTGCCCGCCGAGAAATCGCCGCTTGTCCAGGCATTTCGTTATTTGTCTTTCGGCACCGGCGAAGTCGGCTTGATGGTTTACGAGATTTTGACCAATTATTGGAAAGAACGGCCAGAAGTTGAGCGTCCCACGCTGTTCCTCATGATGGGATAGTCCGCGCGCCCGATGTCAGCCGTTAGGTTCGTGAATTAGTACGCCCAGTATGGCGGTGTCCCACCAGGGGCTGTCTTTCCCGCAATCGAAGTAAACACATTTTTCCCGTAGAAGAATGGCAACCCGAAATCAAAAGAAGTGAAGCTGCCGTCGCTGGGACCAGCCAAGCCAGGTACGACTCCGGCAGTGGGGAAACTATTGAACGCGTTGTCAGCATTGATGACGCTGAAACTAACAGTGCTGGTGGCTCCGTTGGCACCCAGATTCATCGCGGAAAGATTGGTCGGTGTCGCCGGGCAATCGAAGAACGTATTCACCTGGCAGCCGGGTATGCTGTTGTCGTCAAAATCGAGGGAATTCGATCCACTATCGAGGAAGGAGTCAGGCATGGTGCTTCCATTAAAGTTCGTGGTGAAGTTACCGCTGGAATTAATACCCAGCACGGTAGCGCTTCCCAGGCCATTGTTAGATTGGGTGCCAATTCCAAATACCAGCGATCCGGATAAAGTGGGCTCGGGACCTGATGCGGCGGGGAACTCCACGATGACGCCATTGTTGTCGGCGGCGAAAAGGCTGACTGGATTTTGCACTTGCTGCGCCAGAGGTATGGTTGAGGGCACGCACCCAGTGGACGGGCACGAATAGTAAATCGCACCCACGCCGGTAGGTTCTGTGGTTACGCAAGCCGGACCGCAGTCTTGCGGAAAAGGTCCTACGCCCAATATGCCGTTCGCGCCCAGGCCAACCAGGCTATCGTCATCATCAGTGCTCCCCGCGAGTCCGCAACTGGCGGGAACTGTCGAAAAAGCGCTGCCCTCCCCAACCACATGCACGGGAACCGAGCTAGCCACTTCGCCGGCAACTTTCACGTCAGCAGTAGCTACTGGGCCCCATAGGAAGGTCATATCTACGAACTGCACGCATTCGCCTGATGGATTTCCACTAACGCTGGTCGCGGGAAGCGCGGACTGGACCGCTGTCGTCAACTCTCCCCCGGATGTGAAGGACAACAAGCGTAGACCGTAAGACCCTGTATCCAGAAGAACATGATCGATTGTGTTGCAGTTCGTGGTGCTGCCAGGCGCGCAGACCGTCAGCGTAACAAAGGGGCCATTGACGTAAATAGACCCTGAGGCCTGCTGAAATGCGGTTGAACCACCATCAACGATAAGGGGCTGGACGTTTTGCGTAGGGGTAGCGATAGTTTGCGTGGTTGACGAGGTGGACCCGCTGCCGCCGCCGCATCCGATCGCCACGGCCAACGTTCCTAATAAAACCGCCATTAAAAATCTGCGCACGTACCCCTCCTTACGAATTATTCCCAGTAGTCTTTTGTTTAATGAATATCTTCGGCACGAACGGTTGCCGGCAGGGCATCCGTCAAATAAGCTCTACCGAAATACGCCCGCATGTGTCCGCCGGTTTGCACCACTAATCCATTTTGATTGATGTTGAGGGGAGCGTGACCGGGCCGCCGCGCGCGAGTCTGAACCGCTTGTGAAAATTGCTCAAAATATCCGCCGAGCACCTGGTGCAAATCCGGCATGAAAGGTCCACTCCAACTGACCGCGAAAACCTTTCCCGCCGGAGAAATGAATTCCTTCACGACGGTACCCGTGTCCTGGTGCAATTCGTGCACGGTGTAAGCTGGAGCGGTCGTAATTTGCAAGGCAGCTTTCATGTGCTGCTGGTCAGCCTGCACGGAAGAAACGTCGCCGCCCAAGGCAGCCATTGCCGGTCGTGGAGCAAGAACTACCGCCGCCGTGAAAAGCAGTGCGATGAAGAATTGCCAGTTTCGTGACTTCAAAACTCCCTCACTTTCGCGAAGCAGACGTGAAAATTTGCGTGTAGTAAGCGACGCGCCGACCAGGAAATAATTGATCTTAATTTCTATTTTGGATGCCCAGAAAGATGCCCAAGATGCTGGACACTTAGTAACGAATTGTAAAGGCAACCTCGCCAGGAAATGCTCGCTGACCTCATTATCTGCAATGGCGACGAATCATTTTGGGAATCCCGTCTTCGGTCATCATGAGAGCCGAAATTTCGAAGTCGCGTTGCACCGCCGTAAAGTCTGAGCGCGATGGCATACGCTTCGCAAGCTCACGCCGGCGACCGCGGCTTACAATCCTTTACTTGACCTTAACCCTTCAGCGAGAATAAAGTTACGGAACGCGGTACCCCCGGCCGCCTAGAGGTTCTGTGGCTTTAAATCCTAGGCTTTTTCGTGGGAGATACCGGCTTTTTCTCAGTCTATTCTTATGGCTGGTCCAGTTTCCCCTGCTTAGCGCAAAAGGTCTCGCCGCAGCAGGATTTACCGCGCCAATGCATGTCGGCGTCCCGACCGGAGATCAATGGGAACCTGCCATCGCCGCCGACGGCTTTGAACACGTCTATATTCTTTATCCGCAATACAGCCGGATCGTGGGATGCGCGTCCTGTCCTATTCCAACCATGGTTTTAGTCATCAGCGATGACAATGGCGCCACCTGGCAGCAGCCGCGTGAAATTGCGCCGCCGGAATCGGCGGAATTCGATGCGCAAATCGTCGTGGACCCGGTCGATCAGAGAACGGTCTACGCGGCATGGTTGCAGAATGGTAAGAGGGAGACCGTAGTCGCCAAGTCTTCCGATTTCGGACAGAGCTGGTCCATGATGGTTGCCGATCATTCCAGCAGCGAATCCGACAAACCAGTTCTTGCCGTCCGCGGGCAGGATATTTACGTGGGGTTCAGCCGCGCGCGAAAGGTTTGGGTAGCTTCCTCGCACGATGGGGGACTCACATTCAACTCCACCCCTGTGAACTCCAGTTCGCGTTTTTCCGAAGCCCTGGCGGGAGGCGCGACGGTGGCCCCAAAGGGCACGATATTTGTTTCATGGACTGGCTATCCCCAGCATGACGGACTGGATGGCCGGGCAAATCTATATGTCAGCGAATCACTGGACGGAGGAAGCACATGGAGGTCAACGCTAATAGATCTCTCCGGGAGTCCTCCCGACTGTTCCGCCGCTCATTGCGAAGAAGGATATCTCGGAGCGCAGATCGCAATCGCATCGGATGCCGCAGGCACGCTCTATGCATTGTGGAATTCCAGCACGGTTGACAAAGGACCAGAGCAGATTTACTTCTCATCATCCGCGAATGGAGGAGCGAGTTGGATCGACAAAACGGAGGTTTCGTCAACTCCCGAAGGGGTCGAGCATGCGTTTCCCGCAATCGTTGCCGGCGGCGAAGGAGACATCCGCATCGCATGGATGGATACGCGGAATGAGTCGGATTGGAACACGTACTATCGGAGTTCCAATAATGGCGGAGTCAGTTGGCACTGGTCGGAACAGATTTCCGGCTACGTGAAGGGCTATCGCTACATTCACGAGAACGGTTTCAGTTTCCCCTTTGGCGACTATTTCCAACTTGCGATTGACAGCGATGGTCAAACCCAGGCGGTTTGGGGCGAAGGCCAGAACTACAAGTCTCCCGGCTCAATCTGGTATAGCAAGAGCCGATAGCGTATCGCTAGGGTATAAGTAGGCCGCCCGCCAGCTCTCCAAGGCGCTGCACCTTGTGGTCGACACACCATCTACCTAGATCAGTTACCAGTTTCTCGGTCGCCCTGGGATCCCAATAGTTCGCAGTGCCAATTTGCACGGCCGTGGCCCCGGCGAGCATGAACTCGATCACATCTTCTGCGGTGGAAATGCCTCCGATTCCGATAACCGGAATTTTTACCGCTTTATAAGCGTCGTAAACCATTCGCAATGCGATCGGCTTGATTGCCGGACCCGAAAGCCCAGCGGTGACGTTGGCGATGCGCGGGGTCCGGGTTTCGGCGTCGATTGCCATAGCAACAAAAGTGTTTACGAGTGAAATTGCGTCGGCGCCCGCTTCCTGCGCGACCAGCGCCATTTGCGCGATGCTGGTTACGTTAGGCGATAGTTTCACTATTAACGGACAAACGGAAAGTCGCTTGCACGAGCTCACCAGCTCATCGAGCGTTCGCGGATCGCCGCCAAATTGAATTCCGCCGTGCGCGGTATTGGGGCACGAAACATTAAGCTCATACGCGGCAATGCCTTCGGCTTCATTCAAAATCTGAATTGTCTGTTCGTAATCCGCGCGGGTGTATCCGAATACATTGGCAAAAACAACGATATTCTTGATTTCGCGCAAGCGCGGCAGTTTTTCCTGAATGAACGCCCGCGCCCCAATATTTTGCAAGCCGATGGCATTCAACATCCCAGCCGCAGTCTCATAAAGGCGGGGAGGCGGATTGCCCGCCATCAGCTCATGCGATAAGCCCTTGGCTACGAATCCCCCCAGCCGGTCGAGGTGCACGATATCCTCGAACTCCACCCCATAACCAAAAGTTCCGCTGGCGGCGATAATGGGATTTTTAAGCGCAATGCCACAGATGCTCGCGCTTAAATCGGGATTTTGCTCGACACCTGCTCGATTCATGCTTGACCAAGGCATGGCAAAATAGATTTATCAATCGCCGGAGTGATTTGGATCGAGATGAGCCGCAACGCAACTCTCATGGGGTGGTAGTTTACAGCCATCCCGCTTGATAGTGTGAATCTCAGTTTGTGAGCCGCAAAAACAACTAATTCGAGCCATCAGGATTATTAACCATCGTGCATTCTGTGGCCTATTTTCTGTAGAGTAGGGAATCTCTATGCTCGATTTAAATTTTGTCCGTGACAATTTGCCGCTGATCGAGGAAAAAATCCGCCAGCGCGGAATGAATCCCTCCCAAGTCCTCAAGGATTTCGGTCAGGTAGACACTCAGAGGAGGCAGGCTATTTCCTCGGCTGAAACTTTGCAGGCACATCGCAATCGCGTCTCGGAGGAGATCGCGGAATTAAAGAAAAACGGACAGGACGCCAGTGAGCTGATAGCGGAGACCAAGACTTTTCGGGAGGAGATTCAACAACTGCAAAAGGCCGCCGAGGAATATGACACGCGACTTCGCAAGGTGCTCGTCGGCATCCCCAATCTGCCGCATGAAAGCGTTCCAATCGGACGCTCCGCCGAAGACAACGTGGAAGTTCGCCGCTGGGGCTCTCCCCCGGAATTCGATTTTGTCCCGAAGCCGCATTGGGAACTGGGAGAAGATTTGGGCGTGCTGGATTTAGAGCGTGCGGTGAAACTAACCGGGGCGCGCTTCGCGGTTTATTGGGATGCGGGTGCGCGGCTGGAACGGGCTCTGGCAAACTTCATGCTCGATCTGCATACCCGGGAGCATGGGTATACCGAAGTATTGCCGCCCTATCTCGTGAATTCGGAGTCAATGTATGGCACAGGACAGTTGCCGAAGTTTGCGGCTGACCTGTTTCGCGTGCCTCACGGCGATAAGGACCTATGGTTGATTCCCACCGCTGAAGTCCCTGTGACAAACCTTTATCGCGACGAAGTATTGGATTCCTCGCGGCTTCCTATTTCATTGACCGCCTATACGCCCTGTTTTCGCAGCGAAGCCGGCTCGTATGGCAAAGATGTGCGCGGGATCATCCGCCAACATCAGTTTCAAAAAGTTGAGCTGGTAAAGTTTGCGCGGCCTGATGATTCCTACCAGGAACTGGAAAAGCTTACCCAAAATGCGGAGACCGTCCTCCAAAAGCTGGGACTGCACTATCGCGTGGTTTCATTAAGTACCGGCGACATGGGATTTTCCGCGGCCAAGACTTACGACATCGAGGTATGGCTGCCAGGACAGAAGGTTTTTCGCGAGATTTCTTCCTGCTCGAATTTCGAGACTTTTCAGGCGCGCCGCGCCAACATTCGGTACCGGCGGGGAGGCAAAGGGAAGAGCGAATTCGTTCACACTCTAAACGGAAGCGCGCTTGCCGTAGGCCGAACCTGGCTGGCAGTGATAGAAAATTATCAGCGAGCCGATGGCACGGTGACGGTTCCCGAAGCTTTGCGCAATTACATGGGAGCCGACATAATCTCGCGTCGTGAACTCTAATACGTATCACCGCGAGCACAGTCGAATCTCCATTGCCAGAGTGGCTGGCAGCAACTAGACTTGCACAGGATTGAGGCGTCCAACGAACACTACAGCCACCTCCGTATCAAGCCCTGTGCCGGCGACCGCTTTCTGGCGTACCATTCGCGACTACATTCTATGGTCGTATGAGCGCGGCACGATTCAGTACGACGTCATGGTGACGTTGATTTTGTTGTTCACATTTCTTTCCCCGTACTGGATCAATTTTAGGGACAAACCACTGCAACCCAACCCTCATCGTACCGAGGTGGTAGTGGTTGCCGACGGGCGGGGCGGATTGATGTTCAGGGTTGACGGATCCGGATTCCAAAACACCGACGACGCTTACGTAAGAGCTGAATTGTCCAGGATCATCGATCCCATCTCAGGAAAGGTCACTATTGACCGGTATGAACGCGACAATGCAGGCCGGGTGACGAATTACAGGGTCTGGGCCCATAGGGACTAGAGAAGGGAATCTGAATGCGACCACGAAGATCATTGCGTCCATTTGTCGTGGCCGCGATCTTGATTGCGGCTTACGCTTTCCCGCAGCAATCCTCGAATCCTGATAGCGCCGACAAACTGAAATCAGTCCTGGACAGGTTGGACAGAACCGCGGCGCAATTTCGATCCGCCCAAGCTAACTTCGTGTGGGATACATATCAAAAAGCAGCCGACGAACACGATAAACAGCAGGGCAAAGTATATTTTCGGCGCAAGGGAATCGGCATGGAGATGGCGGCATACGTTACCAGTCCCGCTCCTGCGAAAACCGTTTTATATGAAGGCGGCAAGGTTCAACTGTATCAGGCGGGATCAGCTCAGGTCGATGTTTACGACGCAAGCAAAAATAATGGCGCCGTGGAAAGCTTCCTCGTGCTCGGCTTCGGTGGATCGGGCCAGGATATGCTGAAAAGTTTTGACGTGACGTATGGCGGATCCGAAAAGATAGACGGGGCCGACACCGACAAGCTTGACCTTGTACCGAAATCCGACAAGGTTAAAGGCATGTTTAATCGAATAGAATTATGGGTTAATTCGAGCGGCATTTCTGTCCAGCAGAAACTTCTCTCACCCGAAGGCGACTATCGTTTCAACCATTACACCAATATCGTTTTAGATAAGAAAATACCGGATAGTTTTTTCAAGCTTAAGACATCAGGTAATGTTCAGATCGAAAACCATTGATTCCAAACTGAAAATCTGCAAGATGCGGCGGTTGATTTTGGACTGGAAAAGAAATCTTACGGCGGTATACTGGCGAAGAACCCACTTTGTAACAATATCCTGGGAATGCCCCGGCAACGGACTGCTTATCTCTTAATGGCTAAGGTCTTCACGATCCCGGTTCCACCCAAGATGGGACGCAAACGTCGCGAGCGCACGGCCGATCCACGATACGTGGACGGGCAGCGCTTGTTGGTGGAGGCTATGAGGTATCTGGCGCAGGCCGATCCGCTCAATAATCGGAATGCCATTGAGCTACTTTCCGAGCATGTTCGCACCCGCTTCCGTATGACCGATTCCCCGCTGGGTTAGTCTCCGCCATTTCTCCGTTTGCCCTGAAATAGGGCTGCCGCAAAGACAATCACCACCGGAAAGCATTCCAGCGTGTACCTCGGCTCGGGGTTTTCCAGCGTACCGAGAAATAGAGATCTCAGGACCACAAAAGTTACGAGCAGACCTGCGTAATGAAAGTGGTTTCCCCGGAAAAATCCCAGCAGACCCAGGAACACATAAGCAATTCCGGTCAGTCCCATGCCCACTGCCATGGCTGACCATTTGGGGTCGTCGTTGAATTCCCACCAACGGCTGTCGGATGGCAGGGTGCCGGTTCGAGGACGCAACCACATATCCGCGATTCTGAGCGCGGGCAGCCATAAGTAATATCGCAGCGGGTCGGCGTGTATTCGCGTCGCGGCAAGCGCGGCAAATTTGGCGTCTAATTCGGGGCTGACGAAAAGCGCGGAATTGTATTGATTCATCAGATTTAGTGTTTCTTCTTTTTGTTCCGGAGAATCAAACGCGCGATTCGGCAGTCTCGTGGAATCCACCGGTTCTCCCGGAACCGGCCAATAAATTTCTTCGACGGAAGCATAGTCGGCTATCCATGTCTTTACCCAACAGTTAAAACCGGACGGCACAAATTCGTCTTCTTCGTTCGCATACCGGGGCGCGAGCGGTTGGAAGGTATGCATGGTGCGTAGATTTCGCAGAGTCCAGGGAACTAGAGGTCCGATGGAGACTAGTCCCACAATCAAAGCGGCACGCGCGAATGGCATCCCGATGTTTCCATGTCGGAACGCACGCAACCAATGGAAAGCTAAAAACAGTAAAATTGCGGCAAGCAGAATACCGCCATCTGGGCGGATTAAGATGGCTGCCGCAGTGGCAACGCCGCAACCTATCCAGGCGCGAACATTCCCGAGGCGTGCTGAATCCATGCCCACGAGCGCAAAGTGGAGCGCCAGCGCGGTAACAAAAATCTCCAACGTTTCCGTGAGCGCGCACGCGGCGTAATTCGCGGTGAATGGGCAAATAGCTGCCAATAAAAAAGCCGCCTTTGATGCCCGTGCACCTACGACACGGCGGGCGATGCCGGCGATTACAAAACAAGCGCCGATATCGACGAACATTTGTACGACCAGCGCCGCGCGGTAGTGCTCCACGCCAAAGATTGCGAAGATCGCCGCCAGGAATGCGGGGTAACCCGGCAAGCGAATGTAAGTCGGCAGGACGCCTTCGTCGGAGCTGATCCCATACATTCCATGCTGCAACCAATTTTTTGCGATGTCCCCATAGATAAAGGAATCAGTCGTGACTCCGGGAAAACGAAAAATGAAGATTAGTCGCAGCAGAATGCCCGCCGCGGTTGCAGCTATAAAAAATCGCCTGGAATCTCGAATTAACTTAAGCACGAAAGGGAATATACGCTTTTGAAGCGGTGCGACAGCGCCGAACTTGTGGCACGTACCCCTATCGGAATTGACCCCTTCCTATATGCGGCTTAGGATGAGAACGGGTTAAATGGCGCAATCCGTCTTTTACGATCCTTTACAAGCCCGCTGGAAGCGCGTCCGCCGCATCTTCGACGTGCTTGGAGTGGGTCTGATGTTGCTGGTCATCTTCTTTGCCTACACTGCGTTGCGAGGACAACCTCTTCCTCAACTTTTATTACGAGCCGAGAAAAAACCTTACCACGCGCTGAAGGAAACTGAGAAGCAGAAGGCGAAAGAAAAGCGGCGGCTGGCGGTAAAGAGAGGTCATCTTAAATCTGGTACGCCCGCATCTCTCGTTGAGTTAAATGCGGGTCAAAGCATCCGTGCGGCATTTTATGTCGACTGGGATGCGGCCAGCTTCTCATCTCTTCGTGAATACGCGCGTCAGATAGACATTCTGTATCCGGAGTGGCTGCATGTTCTTACTCCCGATGGCCATTTGCAGGGAATAGATCCCCAGACAAGTAAGGCATTCGATGTGGTGCAGGGCAAGTCCGTGCATCCGGTGGACGAAAAGGTTATGTCGTTCCTGAAGTCGGAAGACACCGGAACTGACGTTTACCCTCTGGTGAACAACTTCGACGGCACCGATTGGGTCGACATCAGCCCGTTTCTGAATGACCCGCAGGCGCGAGCCAATTTTCGGCAGCAGGTGGCGATCTTCCTGGCCAGCGATAAATATCGCGGGCTGATGCTGGATTTTGAGACCTTCCCCAAAAAAGGCCAGCCGGGTTTTTTGGCACTATTGAACGAACTTTCCGCTGACCTGCACTCCAAGGGAATGAAGCTATACGTCAGCGTTCCCTCCAAAAATGACGAATGGAATTATCCTGCCGTAGCAGCCGCGGCCGACGGAGTCGTCCTGATGAACTACGACGAGCATTATCCATCGCCGGGAACCGCGGGCCCGGTTGCGTCCGAGGATTGGTTTGTAGACAACCTGCGAGCGGCAGTGAAGGTAATTCCTAAAAACAAGTTGATCAGCGCCATAGCGAATTACGGATACGACTGGGTGCATAAGCCTGCCAAAGGCAAGTTGCCGCCGGGAGTCAAGGATTTCAATGTGTCGGTCCAGGATGCATGGCTGACATCGCGCGACTCCGAAGAAGATATCGATTTCGACGGCGACAGCATGAATCCACACATTCAATACCTGGATGAGCACAATCTGAAACATGACGTGTGGTTTCTGGATGCCGTGACTGCGCTCAATCAGATGCGGGCGGCCCAGAGTCTGGGCATTGAAACCTTTGCGCTGTGGCGTCTGGGATCGGAAGATCGATCGTTGTGGACGGTATGGGACAACCCGGGAGAAGAGAGCGCGCCCGATCACTTGAAAGACGTCCCTCCCGGGCAGGATGTTGACATGGAGGGCAATGGCGAAATCCTGAAGATTGAGGCTGTGAAAGCGAATGGGAAGCGAACGCTCACGATTGATCCCAACACAAAACAGATTACCGACGAAAATTTCGATCCGTTGCCCGAGCCGTATCGAGTTGCGCGCTATGGCGCGAGCACCAACGAGGTCGCGCTTACATTTGACGATGGTCCCAATCCGCAATGGACGCCGAAAATACTGGACGTCCTGAAAGAAAAAAACGCCAAGGCCACGTTCTTTCTGATCGGGCTGGAGGCGGAAAATAATTCCAGTTTGGCCTCTCGCATTTATCGGGAAGGCCATGGCATTGGGAACCATACGTTTACTCATCCCGATATCAGTAACTTGTCTGGGCGTTACATGCAGCTTGAGGTAAATCTGACTGAGCAACTATTTGCCAGCCGCCTCGGAATCAGAACCATCCTGTTTCGCCCGCCCTACTCGATTGATGCCGAACCCGATACCGAAGACCAAGTTCGTCCGCTGGAATTTACCCAAAACATGGGATACATCACGGTCGGCGACAAGATCGATACCAATGATTGGCAAGGGCCCAGCGCGGACCAAATCACCTCGGATGTGCTCGATCACCTTCCGCCGTGCAAGCCCAATGATTTGCGTTGCGGCAACATTATCCTCATGCATGACGGCGGCGGCAACCGTCTGCAAACTCTGCTTGCCCTGCCCCGGATCATTGATGGGATACGAGCCAAGGGTTTGCAAATCGTTCCAGTGTACGAATTGATCGGCAAGACCAGGGCAGACGTTATGCCGCTAATTTCTCCCAATGAACGATGGGCGGCGACGGTCATTCGGCTCGGATTCTTGCTCTACGGGTTCGTGAACCTCGCGATCACCTGGACATTTTTCTTAGGCGACGTGTTGATGACGGGACGTCTTCTTTTTATCGGCGCGTTCGCAATTTATGACCGCTTCCGCCGCCGACAATATGGCCTTCCCGGGGAAGTGGCGTCATACAAGCCTTCCGTCGCGATTCTGATTCCCGCTTACAACGAGGAGAAGGTGATCGAACGGACTATTCAGGCTGCGCTCGCCACGAACTATCCCAATTTCCGCGTGATTGTGATCGACGACGGGTCGAGCGACCACACTTTGGAAGTAGCGCGGCGCGCATTCGCCCTGGAAGAAGCTTCTGGCCGGGTGCTCATTCTTACGAAGCCGAATTCCGGCAAGGCTGAGGCGCTCAATTTTGGACTTCAGTTCGTGGAAGATGAAATCTTCGTTGGCATTGACGCCGACACCGTGATCGCTCCCAACGCCGTTTCGCGGTTGATTCCTCACTTTCTAAATCCGAAAGTGGGCGCCGTGGCCGGGAACGCTAAAGTTGGAAACCGGATCAACCTGTGGACTCGCTGGCAGGCTCTGGAATACATCACCAGCCAAAACTTCGAGCGACGTGCCTTAAACACCTTGGGGGCGGTTAGCGTGGTGCCAGGAGCGATCGGAGCGTGGCGCGTTTCGGCTGTGCGCGAAGAAGGCGGATACCATACCGATACGGTTGCTGAAGATGCGGACTTGACGATGGCGCTGCTTCGTCGCGGCTATCGCGTCGAATATGAAGATTTGGCTTTGGCATATACCGAGGCTCCAATCAACGCCAATGGACTGATGCGACAGCGCTTTCGATGGTCTTTCGGCATACTTCAGGCAGTCTGGAAGCATCGGGCGGTATTTGCACGAAAAGGGGCGCTGGGATGGGTCGCTCTTCCCAACATACTGGTATTTCAAATTCTGTTGCCTCTGGTCTCGCCATTTATCGACATCATGTTTTTGGTGGGGGCACTGTGGTATTTCGTGCAGAAGTGGTTCCATCCAGAATCTACCGATCCCGCCAGCTTTCAGCGGCTCGTGGTATTTTTTGCTGCGTTCCTCATCATTGACTTTATTACGTCTGCCATCGCGTTTGCCTTGGAGCGCCGCGAGCCCGACAGCCGCGAGGATGTCCTGCTGCTAAGCCAGGTCTGGCTCCAGAGATTCGCTTATCGCCAGTTATTTTCCGTCGTGCTTTTCAAAACCATCAAGCGCGCCATCAAGGGCCAGCGTTTCTCATGGGATAAACTGGAGCGGACGGCCGCTGTGACATACGTCCCGACAGAAAAAGAAGACACCTTACAACTGCGCTAGACGAGAGCTGCGGGAAAAGTTTTGCGGATCGCTGACATTTGCCATTGCAGTTTCCAGGTCCACAATTTCGGAGCGCACTAATCTCTCGATCTCGCCGTCGAAATCTTGCATTCCTTCCGAAGCTCCTGCTTTGATTGCCCGCAATAGGTTTTCCTTGAGATTGCCGCCGACGGATATGCTGGCGCGAGTTTGCACGGATGACGTCACGATCTCAACCGCCGGAACCCGGCGGATAAGATTCGCGCTCGGTATGAGACGCTGCGAAATGAGGTAGCGGAAAATTTTCCCGAAGCGTTCCCGGACGCCGGTTTGCTCAGCTGTAGAGAACAGGCTGGCGACTCGTTCTACGGTGCTCGCGGCGTCAATTGTGTTCATGCTCGACAAAACCAAATGTCCGGTTTCCGCGGCCTGAAAAATCATTTCCATGGTTTCGCGGTCGTGCACTTCGCCAATCATGATTACTTTCGGCGCCTGGCGAAGCGCGGCCCTGAGGGCAAAGGAAAGGCTTGGCGTATCACTGTGTAACTCCCGCTGGTGAACTGTGGCGCGTTTGTGACTGTGCAGAAACTCGATCGGATCTTCGATGGTAATGATGTGACAGCTTTTCTCCCGATTAATATGGTCCAGGATCGCAGCCAGAGTCGATGATTTGCCCGACCCCCGGGCGCCGGTGACGAGAACAATTCCTTCCTGAAGGTCGGCCACATTTTTCAATTGCGGTGGCAGTCCAAGCGCAGAAAAAGTTGGGATGGTGCTGGGAATCACGCGCATGATCACCGCGCAACTGCCGCGTTGGATAAAGATATTGACCCGGAAACGCGCCAGGCCAGGCAATCCGTAGGAGACGTCGCACGAGCCGCGCTCCCGCAGCATGGTGATGGCAGCTTTGTTGTTCGCGATCAAATCGGAGGCGATGCGGCGGGTGTCGTCGGCGGAGAGCGGCCTGAGACTAAGAGACTGCACCGCGGCTAATTTGCCATGAGTTTCGACTTGAGGGACTCGGCCAGGCGAGAAAATCAAATCGCTAACGTGGTCCTGCGAGCGCAGCATCGACTCTAAAATATCCGGCGTGGAAACTGCGCCAAAGTCAGTTTTATCCGGAATTGGGGCTTGCCCAAACGCTGGCATCAGGTAGCGGCAAAATTAAGGCCGGGGAAGAGCCCGAGAAAAAGCGAATCCTAGGTTCATACTGTAGCGAAAGAGCAGAAGTCATTCTATGAACATCAGGTTGACAGACTTTAGTAACAAACAATTCAAATTCGAGGGCGTATAAAGAAAGGGAACGGCTTTGGCCATCCCCTTCGTTGTATAGGCAAAACTTTATTTCTTGCTGGTCTTCTTCTTTCCATAACTATTTTCCACCGGCGCTCCCATGCTTGCCAGGATAGCCTTCGCATCCTCGGCGTGAGGACCTGTGGGTTGGAGTTCTAAATATTTGTTGAACGCCTCGGCGGTGCCCTCTGGTGCGATCATCTTGTCGCCCTGTAAAGTCGCGCCTCCCACTAGGTTCGTACCTTTGTAGTAGTACGCGTCCGCGCGATTAGGATCAGCCGCGATGGCTTTATCAAAAGCATCGATGGCCGCCTGCCGCATTTTCGTATCGTTGGATTTGTTGGCATTGGTAAGGGTAGCGCCCAGATTGAAATAATAAGAGCCGGCGCTGGGAGGATTTAATTGCGCTGCCTGATTGTAATTTGCAACCGCGTCGTCGACCTTCCCGTCTTCAGCTTGCGCCCGTGCCATGTTGTTATACATGCCCGCCAGTTGGACATTGGCATCAGGTTTTGCGCCGGCGGCCATCGATTGTTTTTTAATATCGATAGCTTTCTGGTAATCCGCAATTCCCTGTTCGAGCCGCTTCGTTTTCTCCGCCGGGTCAGTCTGCTTCAAAGCTGAGCCCGAGTAAGCATCCCCAAGAAGGGCCCAGATCACGTCCCTATTGGGGTCCACTTGATTGGCTTCGTTCAAAGTAGTCAAGGCCGTATCGTAATCCCCAGATTTAATCAATTGGCTGGCCATGGCCAATTTGTCGTTGAGGGTTTTGACAGTGGTGACTTCTTTTTGCTGTTGAGCTTGTGCTTCCTCCATTTGCTTTTTCTGCTCAGGAGTCAGTCCTATGCCCTTCTCGGCATTTTGCTGCTCTTTTTGCAAGTCGAAATCGACATTACCGGTGGCTTCATCTCGCGTGATGGCGCGCTTATCCTCATGGAAAAGCTCTTTACCATCTTGCAATAGAGTTATCTTGTAATTGCCCGGCTCGATGCCGAGCGAGAAATACTCCCCATGCTTGTTGGTTTTGAGGTCGTATTTGCGCCCATCGTCGAGGTTTTGCAACTGGACCGTGGCGCCGGCCAGAGGCTTTCCGTCGCGATCCTTGCAAACGCCTTTTACCTGGGCCATATCTTGCGCGAACGCGGGAGACGCCGCAGTCACCGCGCTTGCCACCGCCAACAGCACGACCATTAAATATCGAGTCATCTTGCCCTCCCAATACGGTCTTTATTCGCTACTCTAAGATTCCGAATCGCCGCGTTAAGCTGTACGCTCGGCGCTACTGCGCAAATAAGGAATCGGATCCTGTGCTCCGGCGTCGCGAAACGCCCGCATCCTCAAAACGCAGCTGTCACAGGTGCCGCAGGCTTGATCCGATTCGATATAGCACGACCACGTTAAATCGAACGGGGCGGCCAGTTCAAGTCCAAGCTTCACGATGGCGGTCTTACGCATGGTGATCAGGGGCGTGACGATTTCGATCGTGCCTTCTTTCGTTCCCGCTTTTACGACCTTATTAAATGCGTCGTAGTAAGCCGGACGGCAATCCGGATATCCCGAACTATCCTGCTCGACAGCTCCGATAAAGACTTTCGACGCGCCAAGCACCTCCGCCCAACTTACCGACACCGCGAGGAAATGCGCATTCCGGAATGGCACATAGGTTACAGGTATCTCTGAAGTTTGGAGGAGGGAAGTGGGGACGGCGATTTTCGTATCGGTTAACGCCGATCCCCCAATTGCGCGCAATGCGTCATTGCGAACCGCGAGACGGCCGACGATGCCTAGCCGGTCACAAATTTGCTCAAAGGCTCTTCGCTCCCGTCCTTCGGTACGCTGGCCGTAGCTGACGTGTACCGCGGCCGTGTCGTAGTCTCTAACTGCCAGCGCGGCGCAGACAGTGGAATCCATCCCACCGCTCAGAAGTACAACCGCTCGCGACTCTTGGTTTGATCTCGCCGGCATAATGAAGTTCCAAGGCTAACTTAGACGCCCTTCAGGGCCGGGTCCCAAATAAATTTGTGCAACTGCAAACCCAGTCGCGCCGGTATATTGTCTGCCACCATCCACTCGGCTAAGTCTTGCGGATTGAGAGAGCAATGCGAAGTGTCTCTGGAACCTGTGGCATTTTTCGCAAATGCGGGCGAAAAGAGCACCGCATTTACGCGTCTATGCAGCAAGTGCTCGGCGAGAAAGGCGCGCGCATATTCGTAATCTGTCCGAGAGTTGAGCACGAATTTTACTTCATCCTGGGAACTCAGAGTTTCCAGATTGTCCGCACGAAACGTATCCGCTGCGCCTGAATCAGGGCACTTTACATCGACAATCTTAATAACGCCTTTAGGCACACGGTCCAAAAGCCGCTCACCACTGGTTTCGAGCAGCACGGTGTACCCCTTATCGAGAAGGACTTCCATGAGCGGGACAACTTCGCGCTCTTGCAGCATCGGTTCGCCGCCAGTGATTTCGACTAACCCACCAGCGGGACTCAGCTTTTCAACCTGTGCGACGATTTCTGGCAACGCCATGCGCGTCCCGCCGCTGAACGTGTATTCACTGTCGCACCAATTGCAGCGCAAATTGCATCCCGTAAGACGCACGAAAACGCATGGCAGCCCGGCACGGGTCGACTCGCCCTGAATTGATTTGTAGATCTCGGTTATATACATTTGAGGGCGGCGGCAACGTACAACTATTCCGAATAAGTGGCGGTAGTGGTATCAGTCTCGTAGACGGTGACATTTTTCACCCAAACCCGCCCGCTGGTGACTACATTCAGTTTCGCGTTCGTCTGCTCGTAAAAATATTTTGACAGATTTTCGGCAGACGGATTCAGCACCGTAAAAGGCTCAAGATCATTGATCATTTGATGGTCAAGACGATCCGTCACATGCTTTATAACTTCGCGCAAATCCTTGAAGTCGAGCAAGAGGCCAGCTTTATCCAACTCATTTCCCGCCAGGGTCACGCGCAGCTTGTAATTATGCCCGTGCGGATTTTCGCACTTGCCCTTATAGTTCCGGAGGTAGTGCCCGGCGGCGAAGGAATCCTCAACTGTAACTTCGTACATGAACCCTCTCTGGCTTTCGGGAACATAAGGCTCCCGCGACTCTTTATTGTATCGCGGAGATGTTGTGCTCGTTGAAGCTAGGCAGCTGCGAAAAATCTTTCCACGTCTGCAAGGTCGGTGGTCCGGCGGTAAGCCGGAAGGCTGTCCACAAATACTTTGCCGTACGATTTCTTGAGAATTCGATTATCCAACAGGGCTAAGACGCCGCGATCATGCAGGGAGCGGATGAGCCTTCCAAATCCCTGTTTCAACGCAATCGCAGCGGCGGGAACCTGATATTGAAAAAATGCGTTTCCGCCGTCCGCGTCAATGGCCTTAATCCGCGCCGCAACCACTGGATCAGTCGGCACGGAAAACGGCAGGCGATCAATAATGACGCAACTCAGTTGGTCGCCTTGCACGTCCACCCCTTGCCAGAATGAGGACGTGGCAAACAATACAGCGTTAGGAGTAAGGCGGAATTCCTCCAGCAGAGCACTCTTGGGCGCGGCGCCTTGCAGGAGCATGGTGAACTCCAGCTCGCCCAGCAATCGCTGGTAAACCTCTTTCATTTGCGCGTGGCTGGTAAACAGAACGAATGCCCTGCCACGCGTGATCTCAAGCAGTCGTCGGATTCGGTCGGCCGCTATTGCCGTAAATTGCGGAGTGCGAGGATCAGGCAGATCGGGAGGCACGTAAAATAACGCCTGGCTCTCATAATCGAAGTGTGACGGTAGCACCAGTTCACGGACATAATCCAATCCGAGTCGGCGGCGCATGTATTCGAAGCTTCCGCCTACCGCAAGCGTGGCAGAAGTCAATACCGCGCATTCCAGATTGTCGAATACGCACGACTTGAGAATAGGCGCAAGGTCAATCGGGGTGGCCTGGAGAAAAATATTGGAACGGTCTCGGCTGCCGCGCCGCCGTTCGATCCAAAACACCGTATTTTTATTTTCCGATTCCATTACAAATCCCAGCTGAACCTGAAGTTCCGCGCCGCGACGGATGAAGTTGAACACTTCTTCGGGTTTCGAAGGGAGACCTTCCAGTTCGGAAGCCAGGCGAGCGAGCCCATGTTGAACCGCCATGAATTCTTCGCCGTTTTCCTCCAGAAAGTCGCGCCGGTTTTCGAAAGCGAATCTCCCATCGCCTGGGGGAAGTAAAGCAAAAAAGAATGCGGAACGGTCTCGAAGATTCTTCAAAGCGCCGGAGATGGACGCGGACATCATGCGATTGCGCTGCATCGAAATTTCCACGTCCCGGCACAATTCTTCCGTCCGGCCATTGCTGATGGAGACGCCAAAATAATTGCCCGCCACGTCTTCGAGCTCGTGAGCCTCGTCGAAAATTACGATTCCCGCATCCGGCAATATTCCTGCGTCGGGGGCGTGGTCGGTGGCCTGCTTAATGGCGAGATCAGCGAAAAACAAATGATGGTTCACGATGATGATGTCGCTCTCCATCGCTTTGCGATGCATTTCAGTGATGAAACAGCAATCCCAGACGCTGCACTTTTGACCCAGGCAACTGTCGGAGCGCGCGTCGATTTTATGCCACAATGCGCTCGACTCAGGTAGAGACGTTAACTCCGCGCGGTCTCCGGTCTCGCTCGATGCTTCCCAATCCGCGATGGTTCGATAATGTTCGATCTCCTCAAGGCCGCTCAGGACCGGCTGTCCCGTGAGGTCGTATAGCTTCTTTCGACATAAGTAATTGTTACGTCCCTTCATATAACACACGCTTAATTTCTCGTCGCTGCCGGGGAACAGCGCTCGCTCAAGCAGGGGTATGTCTTTATGAAAGAGCTGTTCCTGCAGATTTTTCGTGCCCGTGGAAATAATCACACGCTTGCCGGATCGGATCGCGGGGACAAGATAGGCCAGGGTTTTCCCGGTCCCGGTTCCGGCTTCCACGATCAAATGCCGTTTCTCCTCAAGCGCCAACTCGACGGATTGCGCCATTTGCAATTGTCCGCGACGGAATTCATAGCCGGGATGGGTTCGCGACAACAATCCACCGGGCGCGAAGAACTCGTACAAGCTTGCGCCTTTTCTGGGGCGTGAATTAGCGGCAATCATCGGCTGAGGAGTTGAAGTCACAGAGCCTCTATAATACCCACTGCCGCATTGAAGGAGAAAAGTTCTTGGCGTTGCAACACGACCTGCTTTGGTATAAAGACGCGATCATTTATCAAGTCCATGTTCGGACTTTTTACGATAGCAATGGCGACGGCATTGGCGAGTTTCGCGGTCTGGCCCAAAAGCTCGACTATCTGCAAGAACTCGGTGTGAATGCCATCTGGCTAATGCCATTTTTCCCTTCGCCACTGCGCGATGACGGCTACGACATTGCCGATTACCGTTCGGTGCATTCCAGCTACGGCACGTTGGAAGATTTCAAGGTCTTTCTCGACGCCGCACACGAGCGTGATATTCGTGTGATCGTCGAGATGGTGCTAAATCACACTTCCGATCAGCACCCATGGTTTCAAGAATCGAGAAGCTCTCGTGATAATCCGCGACGCGATTGGTATGTGTGGAGTGAGACGGACACTCGCTACCGGGGCGTCCGCATAATTTTTACTGACACCGAGCTTTCCAATTGGGCTTGGGATCCGGTTTCGAAAGAATATTACTGGCATCGTTTCTTCAATCACCAGCCTGATCTCAATTATGACAATCCAGTGGTGCGAGAAGAGATGTGGCAGATAATGAAATTCTGGGCCGAGATGGGCGTCGATGGTTTCCGCCTCGATGCCGTGCCTTATTTGGTGGAGCGCGAAGGCACATCCTGCGAAAATTTGCCGGAAACGCATGCTGTCCTAAAAGAGCTGCGCGCGCGCCTCGATAAAGAATATCCCGGGAAAATGCTGCTGGCCGAAGCCAATCAGTGGCCGGCGGATTTGCGTCCTTACTTTGCCAATGGCGATGAGTTCCATATGGCGTTTCATTTCCCGCTCATGCCCCGCATGTTCATGGGGCTGAAGCTCGAGGATCGCAAGCCGATTACGGAAATTTTGCAACAGACCCCTGCCATTCCCGAAAATTGCCAGTGGTGTCTTTTCTTGCGCAACCATGACGAACTCACGCTCGAAATGGTGACCGACATGGAACGCGACTACATGTACGACGAATATGCCAAAGATAAGAACATGCGCATCAATGTGGGCATCCGGCGGCGGCTGGCGCCCCTTCTTGACAATGACCGCAGGCGTATTGAGCTAATGAACGGCATGCTGTTGTCATTGCCGGGAACGCCGATCATCTATTACGGGGACGAAATTGGCATGGGCGATAACGTCAAGTTGGGCGACCGCAATGGTGTTCGCACTCCCATGCAATGGGACGGAGGCTGGAACGGTGGCTTCTCGTCGGCTGATCCCGAGAGCCTGTATTCGCCGATTATGTTGAATCCCGTTTATGGCTACCAGGCGGTGAACGTTCAATCGCAGAAGCGGTTCGATCATTCGCTCCTTTCGTGGATGAAGCGCATCATAAAGGTTCGAAAGTCCATGCCCGTCTTTGGGCGCGGGACCATGGAATTTCTCTACCCGGCTAATCACCGCGTGTTGGCTTACATTCGCGAATTGGGGAAAGAGCGAATTCTAGCGGTTAACAATCTTTCGAGCTCGGCCCAGGTGGTTGAGCTGGATTTAAAAAAATACAAGGGAGAGATTCTGATTGAGATGTTTGGAAAGAATATTTTCCCCCGGGTGACCGACCGGCCTTATCTGCTGACGATGGGGCCTTATCAATTCTATTGGTTTCGTTTGCGAAAAATTTGAGCGTGGTCGCCATGTTCGCTATCTCACTGCACGGAGGAAATTGATTGGCGGAAGAAAGCATTCTGACCGACGATTTTCTTCGCGAATTGATGAATGTCGGTGAAGTTGACATTCTCATCGGGGTCCCCACGCTCAATGACGCCGCGACCGTGGGCCAGGTGGTGCAGTGCATTCGTACCGGATTATTGAAATATTTCCCCAGACAGCGCGCCGCAATCGTCAACGTGGACGGCGGATCGAGAGATTCAACGCAGGATCTGGTCCGCGCCGCATCTATCAGCGACTTGGCGGCGGGGACCAATCCGAATGCGCTTCGTACTCTACACAGCATCAGCACCAGTTCTGCGGGTAGCACTGAAAATGGCGCGGCGCTCCATACTATTGTCGCAGCTGCCGACCTGGTGCGTGCCACGACCTGCGCAATCGTTTCTCCGAATTCCACCAGCATCGAGCCGGAATGGATTGATCGACTATTGCGGCCCGTAAGCCGGGACAATTTCGATCTGGTAACTCCAATTTACCGGCGGCACAAATTCGACGGCCTGCTGGTGCGGAATCTTGTGTATCCCATGACTCGGGCGGTTTATTGCAAACGCGTTCGCGAGCCGCATCCCAGCGAAATCGCATTTTCGGGGAAGCTTGCCAGCCATTTTCTCGAGCAGGATATTTGGTCGCAGCCGGCAACTGAAAATGGGGCTGAAACGTATCTCGTAATTGCCGCAATCACCGGAGGGTTTCGCCTGGCTCAGTCTTTCCTGGGTCCCAAGCCGCGGGTCGACCATTCTTCCGGCGACTTAGTATTGGCGATGCGGCAAACCGTCGGGGTTCTGTTCTGGGCGTTAGGAAAGAATTTTCCGGCTTGCCCGGCAAATGTCGCGGAAGAGGTCCCAGTAATGGGGCAGCAAGCGGATGTGAGTCTGGAACCTATCCGGGTGAACCGCAAACGGCTGCACCAAATGTTTGTGCACGGCGTGGCGGAATTGCAGCCGGTGCTGGATTCGATTTTGTCTTCTTCAACCCTGGCCGAACTTATTCAAGCCGCGGGGACGCCGGAAGACAAGTTCCGCTATTCCGACGAGCTATGGGTCCGCACGGTTTACGAATTTGCGGGAGCTTATCATCGCGAGGTTATCAGCCCCGATCACGTCATTCAGGCGTTGGCGCCGTTGTATCGTGGCAAGACCTATATGTTTCTAGTTGAAAATCGGGATGCGTCGGGTGAAGAAGTCGAAAAAAATGTCGAGAATCTATGCCTAGCCTTTGAACGATTGAAGCCGTACCTCTTGGAAGTATGGGACGGCAGGAAGTGAGGTCAAAATGTGGGAACTGATGGTTGCACAGTTGACGCAAGCTACACGTGAAATTGTGGGCAGCACGGCGCGGTTTCTGCCCCACTTGCTGGAGATGCTCCTCATTGTCTTTGTCGGATGGATTATCGCCTATTTATTGAGACATATTCTGCGCAGCGTGCTGAGGCTGATGGGGTTGGACAGAATGTCTGAACATGCGGGCGCGGCGCAGCTTCTTAATAAGGCAGCTCTCCCGGCTCCTTCCGAACTTCTGAGCCGGCTGGCCTTTTGGCTGGCGTGGCTGGGATTCATTCTGATCGGCATCAGCGTGTTGGGTATTGTAGGTATGCAGGAACACATTTCCAGTTTCTTTGGTTTCCTGCCTCGCTTATTTGCCGGGTTATTCCTTCTCTTCATCGGACTGCTTGCCGCAAGTTTTTTCTCCCGCGCTGCTTTGTTGGCGGCGGTGAACGCCGACTTGCCTTCACCACGACTGGTGAGCTCAACCATCCGGGTGCTAATGGTAGTCTTCACCATATCGATGTGTTTTGAAGAACTAGGACTGGCTGCTCACACCGTCCTGGTCGCTTTTACGCTGGTCTTCGGCGCCTTAATGCTGGGGCTGGCTATCGCATTCGGACTGGGCGGTCAGGACCTTGCGAGACGTTATCTTGAGGGAAAATTCATTTACGATAAAGTCAAAACAGAAGAGCGGGATGAACTTTCGCACCTCTGAGCTGATGTTGACCGCTGGATCTGATGTCCGGGATTGAGTTCCGTTTATGAGCAGAAATACGCGGTACGCCGCGCAATCAGATTTGCCGGTTTTCCTGACATTATTTTGTTTCCTAATTTTGCAGGCATCCCCTGGCGCCGGCGAAACTCCATCCTCGCAAAATCTCTCGGTAGACACCATCGTCTCGAAGCTGGCTGCGGCGAACCAACGCCGTGCTCAAATGCTTCAAGGCTATCGCGGGAAACGTATATATCACATTGATTATCACGGGTTCCTAGGCAGCCATAGCGCGCAGATGCAGGTTGCGGTTACTTGTACAGCGCCCGACAAGAAGGACTTCCAGGTCATTTCGCAGAGTGGAACAAAAGTCCTCATCAACAAAGTTCTGCTGCGATTGTTGGATAGCGAGAAGGAAGCGTTCCAGGAGCGCAACCGGAAGCAGATGGAGCTGAATCCCGCGAATTACAAGTTCACATTGCTAGGAACCGAGGCTACGCCGGGCGGCAAATCTTATGTTCTCGCGGTTCAGCCGCGGGAGGCGAGCAAGTTTCTTTATGCCGGCAAAATTTGGGTGGATGCCACCGATTTTGCGGTTGCCAAAATGGAAGGCGAGCCTGCAAAAAATCCCTCAGTCTGGATAAGTCGCACCAGGATCGAATATGTCTGGGCCAAAACTGACGGTTTTTGGCTCCCGGCGCACAATCAATCCATAACCCAGGTAAGACTGGGTGGGACTGCCATCTTGACGATCGACTACACCGACTATCAAATCACGAAGATTGCCCAGTTTGGGCCCCTCCACGGAAGTGATAAAGGTATTCTGCCTGATCCCGCTTCGGTGACTCCGGATCAGCACTAGCTGCCATTTTTTGAAAGATTGAGGATTAACCTGGTTACCCTTGAAGGATTTCCCGCAGCAAATCACGGCCAGCCAGCATCAAAACGATATAATAGGAAAGGCTTCCTCCCGGAAGTATCTTCAGCTGGGGATCTTTAATCGATGTCAATGAAACTTAAGTCTGCAATTTTACTTTGTTCCGCTGCGGTGTTGCTGTTCACATTTGTAGGCGGAATGACCGGTGTGCGCGCTTCCAGCAATAATGATGGGGCGTATCGCCAGCTTCAGGTTTACAGCGAAGTGCTCTCGCGAGTGCGCAGTGAATACGTCGAGGAGCCAAATATCCCCGAGGTGACAGACGGGGCCTTGCATGGATTGCTGGAATCCCTGGATTCGAACTCCAGCTACCTGAGCCCAGCTGAATACAAAGACTACAAATCCCACAAGACTGAAGCCAAGGGAGACATCGGCGCGGCAGTCTCGAAGCGGTTCGGCTACGCTTCAGTAATCTCGGTAATTCCCGGCAGTCCAGCGGATAAGGCCGGGCTCCAGGATACCGATATTCTCGAGGCCATCGAAGGCAAGAGCACCAGGGAAATGTCACTGGCCGAGATTCACAATCTGCTCTCAGGCGAGCCCGGTTCCAATGTGACGCTATCCGTGGTGCGGGCGCGCAAGGCGGAGCCCCAGAAAACGGTGATTACGCGTGAGATTGTTGCTATTCCGGCAATCACTGAAAAAACTGTGGAATCCGGCATGGGCGAAATCAAGGTTGACGCCTTCACTAAAGGCAAAGCTGAAGAGATCGCCGCGAAACTGAAAGAAATGAAGAAAGCCGGAGTGAAGAAAGTCATTCTGGATTTGCGAAACTGCGCCGAAGGTGACGAGTCGGAAGGCATTGCCACGGCGAATCTTTTTCTCAATCACGGCACTATCACCTACGTGCAGGGGCAAAAATATCCGCGGCAGGCCTTTAACGCCGATCCGGCGAAGGACGTCTCCGATCTTCCGTTGGTGGTTCTCGTGAATAAAGGAACCGCTGGAGCCGCCGAAATCGTGGCTGCGGCAATCCTTGAAAACGCTCGCGGTGATGTTGTGGGCGACAAGACATTCGGCAATGGCACGGTGCAGAAGGTGATCGAAATGAAAGACGGATCCGCGTTGATCCTGTCGATCGCAAAATATTACACGCCCAGCGGTAAGGCAATTCAGGATACAGCCATTACTCCCAATGTTCTGGTGGCCGATAGCGACGATGATGCCGCCTTGCCGGATGACGATGATAGTGCCGTTCCATCGGCCGAAACCGAGAAACCGGCTGCGCAACCAGACCAGCAACTCAATAAGGCCATTGAAGTACTAAATAACCGGAGTTAAGTCGATAAAGTTAAGTGGCTTTTAAGGCCATGGCTGGCGACTACGGCGACAGCGAAGGTGCTTTAGTCCAGAATTAGCGCGGGTGCTTGCCGGGCTTTGGCAGCATCGCGCACACGAATCGAACTGGGTTAAAGTTTTGGTTTGTAATTTTGGATTTCACCGGTGGTATCGCGTCAGTCTTGATGTTTTTCGTTTAACAGGGGAGTTTGATTATTGCCGATGGTGTTCCAGTGTCAAGATAGATGACGTTCTCTTCCATGATTAAGTTTTCGTTTCGTGCCTGCTATTCTGCTGTGAATCCCGATGAGTCCACTTTTACCGCAGCAACCTTCCGCGACTCAGCTTGCCAGCAATAAGCTTTTCAGCCGTCTTTTTTTCGCGTTTTTGGTCCTGATCTCAGCGATTGTTGGCGCGACCGCCGGGCTGGTTCTGGTTTATTCGTCGGACTTGCCTCAAGTGGAGGAGCTTGAACATTACCGGCCCAGCTCAATTACCGAACTCTACGACGATCAGGGACGCATCATTGGCTCGTTCGCGCTGCAACGGCGCGTCGTGGCTACGTACGAAGATTATCCCCCGGTTCTGCGGGACGCGCTGATATCCATTGAAGACAAGGATTTCTATCGCCATTCGGGAATCAACTTCTGGCGAATTGCCGGCGCCGCCTACCGCGACATCAAGTCGGGAGGAACCGCCCAGGGCGCTTCGACTTTGACCATGCAATTGGCGCGAAACCTTTTCCTATCTCCAGACAAGTCCTTTCACCGCAAGATTCAGGAAATCCTGTTGGCCATTCAAATCGAACGCCGGTTCACTAAGCCGCAAATCTTCACGTTATATGCCAACCAAATCTTTCTTGGCCATGGCACCTACGGATTCGAAGCCGCTTCGCAATACTATTTTGACAAGCCCGCCACCCAGCTTACCCTCGATGAGGCTGCGCTACTGGCAGGACTGCCGAAGGGGCCAATTTATTATTCCCCGATAAACCATCCCGAACACGCGTTACGACGTCGCAATCTGGTTATCAATTCAATGCTGGAAGACGGCAGGATTACCGCCCAGCAAGCCTCCGAGGCTCGCGAGAACCCCATTGCTTTGCATCTCACACGCGATCCCAGTTCTTCTCTTGCGCCTTATTTTGTCGAAGAAATCCGGCGCTATCTGGAAGGGAAGTATGGCAGCGATCAGGTCCACGAAGGTGGACTGCGGGTCTACACCTCGCTCAACACAGATTTACAGCGAGCGGCGAATCAGGCGGTTCTGGATGGCTTGGCGGCCTATGAACGCCGCCGTGGCTGGCGCGGGCATTTGGAAAATGTGCTGCAAGATGGATTATCGGTGGCGAGCTATCAAGATCCCGATTGGCAGGACGATCCGGAACCGGGCAGTTACATGCACACATTGGTCGTAGCGCTGTCTCCAGCCGGAGCGCAGATTCGAATCGGACGCTTTGGCTCGCTGCTCACTTCAGCCGATGCGGCGTGGACGCACCACGCGATCAAAGAGATATTGAAGCCCGGCGACGTCATTTATGTGAAGATCCTGTCGGCCACCGCGGCCGGAAAAATTCGCATAGGTTTGGAAGAGGATACAGGCGCCCAAGGCGCGCTGGTGGCGATCGACAACGCGAACGGAAGTGTAAAGGCAATCGTTGGGGGTCGCGATTTCAATCTTTCCAAATTTAATCGCGCCACTCAGGCTTTACGGCAGGTTGGCTCGTCATTTAAGCCTTACGTATACGCCGCGGCAATCGATCAGGGCGCGCGGCCGGACGACACAATTCTGGATGCGCCGACGATCTTTCAAACTGCCTCAGGTCCCTATACTCCGCACAATTACGACGAAAACTTCCAAGGCGTAATCACGCTTCAGCGCGCTCTCGCTCAATCCAGAAATATTCCCGCCTTGAAACTTGCCGATAAGCTGGGAATAAGAACCGTGATCGATTACGCTCACCGTTTTGGAATTACTTCCAATCTGCCTCCATATCTACCTGTCGCCCTGGGCGCGGCCGAAGTTACATTGCTCGAACAAACCTTCGCTTATAGCGTGTTTCCGAATGACGGTATTCGGATCGCTCCCCGGCTTATCACCAAAGTTACGGACTACGATGGCCGGGTTCTAGAGGAGGATTTTCCCGAGGCCAATGAAGTGGTAAGCTCGCGAACCGCGCGCTTGATGACCTCCATGTTGCGGGAAGTCGTGCTGCACGGCACCGCGATTTCCGCCGCCAGCTTGAAATATCCATTAGCGGGGAAAACCGGCACAACCAATAACTTTACTGACGCATGGTTCGTCGGCTTTTCGCCAACCATTAGCGCGGGCGTTTGGGTTGGTTATGACGAAAAGAAAACCTTAGGACCAAAGGAAACGGGAGCGGTCGCGGCATTGCCGATTTGGATCGATTTTATGAGAGCCGCGCTCGCCGGCAAGGACCCGGGAGGTTTCCTCCCCCCGCCCGAGCTTCCACCGAATCCCTTGGCCGAGAAAGTAGATACGCCTGATACCGCGCCGGCGACCGAAGAAGCGCATTAGCTGGGCGCTCTCAGAGCATACGTCTTAATTCCTCCGCAATGCTTCGAGTGTTGTTGCTGAATGTAGTTGTCGGTCATCCCCGCGATGTAGTCGCATACCACTCGAGACAATGGTTCGTCGGCGGCTTTCGCCTGATATCCTTGTGGGAGCGATTCCGGATGTTCCATCCAGAATTTGAAGAGTTCGCCGATTACGCGTTCGGCATCGGTTTTGTCCGGGTCGAGCGTCTCGCTGAAATAAAGGTTTTTGTGAAGAAATTGTTTTACGCTGTCCCTTTCCTGTTCCACAGCGGGGCTTAAAGTGGTCAGCCGATTGGCCAGAGTGCGCACGTCTTCCAGGCCGGCAATCTGCGCTTCTAGGATTTCATGTTGGGTATTCGCGATGAAATCTGTGACGAACCGGTCGAGCAGATTTCTGAGCGCCTCGTTAAATTTCAACTTCTCAGGTGCCGCCGGATACGTCTCTTCCACTGCCCGATAAAAATCGGCAAAGACGGGAATACCGTCTGCGATTTGCTCCAGGCTCAACAGGTGAGCTTCGTATCCATCATCAAGATCGGCAGTGTTGTATGCGATTTCGTCGGCCAGATCGATCAGTTGCGCTTCCAGCGGAGGACGCAAATCCAAGCAGTATTCGGAAAGCTGAGGATAATCTTCAGCTTTATAGTCGCGAGAATGCTTGATAATCCCTTCGCGGGTTTCGAAAGTCAGATTCAATCCTCGGAACGATGGATATCGCAATTCGAAGTCCTCGACGATCCGCAGCGCATGCAGGTTATGATCAAAAGCAGAACTGTAGTCTCGCATGGCCCGATCCAAAGCCTGTTCGCCGGCATGGCCGAAGGGAGGATGACCGACATCGTGCACCAAGGCTAGGGCCTCCACGAGGTCGACGTTCAAGTTGAGTTGCGTGGCTATGGTGCGGGCGATCTGCGCCACTTCAATGGTGTGAGTAAGCCGGTTGCGGAAATGGTCTGAGTAACGCCGGGTAAAAACCTGCGTCTTGGCCTCCAGCCTGCGAAACGCACGCGAATGGATTATGCGATCCCGGTCGCGCTGAAAATCGCTGCGATAGGAATGTGACGGCTCGGGATAACGTCTACCGCGGGAATTTCGCACCGCGTACTCGGCGAGCATAAGAAAAGTCTAGCAGAGGAATGTGGGCGAATAGCGCATTGCTGGCAGAGGGCGTAGAATCGCCGCGCATGGACCGGCGAGACGAATCGCTGTGATGCCTGGAATTTCCGGACGAATCGCGACGTTTGCCGTGTGCGCCCTTTTCGGCGGGACTTATCCCTCCCGCGCCCTACCGCCTCAGGCCTCGCCACCCACGCATGTCGAAATTCAACCGTTCCTCGGTACCTGGCAGGCAAAATTTAAAGGTAAAGTTTTTGAAACTCTGAACCTGAAGGAACAGGATGGCAAATTAGTCGGAACCGCGACTCGCGCGGAGATTGAATTGAACCAGGAGGGAGAACTTACGGGTGCGAAAGCAATCGCGGGCACCGATGAAATTATCGATACAAAACTTACCGGCGGAATTCTTCACCTAACTTCCAAACCGCAGGAAGAGGACGATACGGTGCAGTTCGATATGAACCTTGTAGGAACGGATCACGCCGAACTTCGAATCGTCACCCCGCCTGGCATGCGCGCGCCTAAAGCCTGGACGCTCGAGAGAGAAAAAGCGGCCCGACAACCCTAATTTATTTCTGTGCCGGATCTTCTTTCGCCAATTTAACCTTCGCCGACTCCAGTTTTTTCTGGACCTTCGCAAAGTCGTCCTGATCCACTTCCGCCGCGATAGTCTTGTTCCACTCGTCAATGGCGCGTTCCCAGTGGTCGGCGGCTAATTTCAGCCTGCCAGTCTTCTGATAAAGATCGCCCAAATGCTCCTGCACGGTCGGGTCCGAACCCATGCGCTGCGAATGCGAGGCCTTGTTCAGGTTGTCTTCCGCCTGATCGTATTTCCCCAGCTTGAAATAGACCCACCCCAGCGAATCAAGATACGCGCCATTCGTAGGATCGAGGTCTACCGCCTTCTTAATAAGGCTGAGCGCTTCATCGAGTTTCACCCCTCGGTCCGCCAGCATGTATCCCAGATAATTCAGCGTCATCGCGTTTTGCGGGTCGTCGTTCAACACTTTGCGGAAAGCTTCTTCCGCTGGCCCATATTCTTTTTGCCGCTCGTAAACCGACCCGCGAAGAAAATTAATGTATTGCTTATCTTCTGGCTTGGTCGATAGTTGCTCGGCTTTATTCAGCGAATCTCCAGCATCCTGCCAGCGCTTTAAGCGCGTATACATTTGCGTGAGGGTGATGTAGACTTCGCGGTCGTCAGGCGTGCCCTTGAGCATCGACTTGACCTGAGCCAGGCCTGCATCCGCCTGCCCCATATCGGCCAATTGGCCGGCATACACCATTCTTAAATCGTGATCTTTGGGAAGTTTGTCGACCGCTTCTTTTGCGACGTCAGTAGCCTGCTGCCATTGTTTTTCTTCGCGATAGGTATCGATAATTTCCTGATAACCCCGCGCGGCATTGTCGTCGCCGAGGGATAGCATTTTACGGAAGTTATCCAGTGCCAGGGTGTCGCTATTGTTTTCCCTCTGCACCGTGCCGAGCCGTTCCAGAAATACCGCTCGCCTGTCCTTGTCCTCCTGCGAGTAGGAATTATCCGGCTTCTCGTTTTTCTTCAATAAATCCTGAAGCACCTGCACCGCTTCGTCGTATCGGCCCTGCGCCTGGTACACCGCCGCCATGTTGTAGGAAACCTCGGCGGAATCCTGAACCATGGCTCCGGCCTTCTTCAAGTTATCGAGCGCCAGATCGAACTTGCCTTTTCTACGGTAAATCTCCGCGATGCGAATGTAGGTTTTCGCATCCTCGGGATTCGCTTCAGCAATGATTTTGTATTGATCAAGCGCGGCGTCTGTCTGATTGTCATTGAGCAGATTGTCGGCTAGCCCGCGGATAGCGTCGAGATTATCGCGGTCCAACTCGATCGCGTGCCGATAAGCGTCAATCGCCTTCTTGTAGTCCTTCTGCTGCTCGTAGGTGTAACCCAGGGCCGAATAAAGCTTTCCGGAACGAGCGGAATCCGGCACCGAACTCAGAGTTTCGGCTGCACGCGCGGCATCGCCTTCATCGTTGTATAGCAGCGCTAGAGTTGTGATTGCCTCTTCCGAATCGGGCTGAATTTTAATCGCTGCTTTAAATTCGGCTTCCGCCTTCCGCAAATCCTTGTTCAGTTGGTACAAACGCCCGAGCAGCAAATGATCGTCCGCATTATCCGGCTCAATTTTCAGAATCTGCTCGTATTGATCAATCGCGGCTTTCAAAACGTTATCGGACCCCGAGCCGCTCTGCATGTCCCCCAGAGAACGCAAATAAATGCGGCCCAGTAATTTGTGGGCTTCCAGGTTGTTGGGATCGCGCTTCAGAATGTCTTGCGCTTCCTGTACGGCGTCCCGAATCCGTCCCGTCTTGGCATAGAGTTCGGCCAGCCCAGCGTTTAAATATTCAGAGTCTGGATCGGCTTCAATGGCGAGACGGTATTCGTCGATGGCTTTGCTGGCCAGGTCACTTCGTGCATATACCGACCATTGGTCCTCGTACATGTGAGCCATGGCGTAGTGGTAGTATGCAGCCGCCTTGTCGACTTTATGAGCTGGCGGAACGGTGGACTTGGAGGGTGTCGCAGCCTGCTGGGCGACACCGGCAGCAACCACGAAGAACAAAAAATAAAGACGGTAAATAATTTTCATCAGGACCTTTGAAAGCGTGAGGCTAGAACGATTGGATGCCGGACCACCGATAGCGGGTGCTCATATATTGTAACCCCGTCGGTGATCGGAAAAGATAGATTGTGAAACCGATTCGTTACCGTAAGTACAGGGCTTTTAGATGGAAGAAGACCGGAATGTAAAGTTTTATGCAGCAGAATGGATAGGTTCCCAGCAGGCAACCAGGCAGCCGTCTGGAAAGACTCTAGACTCGTACCGGATTGGAACTCTTCGTCCATCATGAGCCAGCAATAAATACTTCCCCGACATTTCTCCAGCATTTACATATTGCTGGAATGTAGCGGAGACGCTGCTCTTGAGTTCGGGTGCCGTGATATCGTCAATAGTCTTTCCGAGCAGTTCGGCGCGACTATAGCCAAGCAGAGCGCACACGCCATTTGTCACATCCAGGTAGCGCCGGTTGGTATCAACGAAAACTACGTATTCGCCGCTGACTTCCGGGTGGCTATGCCGGGGCTTCGAATCTGCACCCGCTACTTCTAGTTCTAGAACACGCAGGTTCAGCAGCGCGTCCCGAATGGCTCGCCGTTCGGTATCGCCGCCAGCGACAGTAGCAATCGCTTCCAGCCTGTGCTGAATGGCCAATTCGGCTTTTCGTAGGAGTCCCGTCAGCTTCTTAGGATCCAACTCCAGCAGAGCGGAATGGTAGTAATGCATCCATTCCGGGTTTTGGCTTTCGTCAACCACGGCACGCCTTCGACAAGCTAAAAATTATATCGCTACAAGGATATTTAATGCCTGAAATGCCGGACTCCGGTGAGCACCATCGCCAATCCCAAACTGTCTGCCGCGTCTATCACTTCCTGATCCCGTACCGACCCCCCCGGCTGAATGATCGCGGTTGCGCCTGCTCGCGCGATTTCTTCTACGCCATCGGAGAAGGGAAAGAATGCGTCGGAGGCGGCAACAGTTCCCTCCAGAGGCAGTACAGCGCGGAGGGCGCCGATTTTGCAGGAATCCACCCGGCTCATTTGGCCCGCGCCCACGCCTACGGTTTGCCCTTCACGAGCGTAAACAATGGCGTTGGATTTGACGTGCTTGCAGACCTTCCATGCAAACAGCAGGGCTCTTTTCTCTTCGGCGGTCGGCTGCCGCTTGGACACGACTTTAAGATCTTTTTCCGCCAAAGAGTGCATATCAACATCCTGAACGAGAATGCCTCCTGAAATATCTTTCAGGACCCACTTTTGTGAAGTGGGAGCGATTTCTACCAATCGAAGATTCTTTTTGGCCGCGAATTTAGTCTTGGCGGCATCACTAAACGAAGGCGCGGCGATTACCTCAAGGAAAAGCTTGGACATTTCTTCCGCCGCATCGCCGTCCACCGTACCATTGACGCCGATCACGCCTCCGAATGCCGAAACTGGGTCGCATTCAAGCGCTCTCTTATACGCTTCCACGAGCGACTTTCCCGTGGCGACTCCGCATGGATTTGTATGTTTGACAATGACGCACACAGTTTCCTGAAATTCCTGCGCCAAGTCCCAGGCGGCTTGCAGATCGACGATATTGTTATAAGAAAGTTCCTTGCCTTGGATCTGGCGCCCGTTGGCGGCTCCGCCAGAAGAGCTATCGGAATACATGGCAGCTTTCTGGTGGGGATTTTCTCCGTAACGCAAATCCATAACCTTATTGAACGAGAGGCGAAGCGTTTGCGGAAAACCGTCATACGGTTGAAGCTCGAAATGACCGTTCGCGCTCACGCGCTCCAGAGTCGACGCAATTGCCGAATCATAAGCCGCAGTCACCGCGAAAGCTTTCTGGGCAAGCCGCCATTTCGTCTCCCGCGAGAGTTCTCCGCCATTGGCAGCCATTTCATCTGCGATTACCCCGTAGTCGGCGGGCGAAGTGACGACCGCGACGTCCTGAAAGTTCTTCGCGGCTGAGCGGATCATCGAAGGTCCGCCAACATCAATATTCTCGACAATCTCTTCGAACGGCACGCCCGGCTTCGAAGCAGTCTTCTCGAAAGCGTAGAGATTGACCACAACCATGTCGATTGGCTGAATATCATGTTCCGCTACCGCACTCAGGTGAGCAGAATTTTCCCGCCGGTGCAGGATGCCGCCGTGAACTCTGGGATGCAAGGTTTTAACCCGGCCATCGAGCATCTCGGGAAAGCCAGTCAGTTCCGAAATATCTTTCACTGAAATTCCGGCGTCGCGCAATAATCGTGCGGTGCCGCCGGTAGAAATCAGTTCGACGTTCATGCCGGAAAGTTTATGGGCAAAATCAACCAGCCCGGTTTTATCTGTAACGCTGAGAATCGCACGTTTGATAGCAGGCATAAGGGAGTTATAAACAATCGCACTGGGAATTTTATCAGCTTAGAGATTTGGGAGCAGGGACTGTTAGATGGAATGAATTTAAATCTTCGCTTTGGCTTTCAACCGCACCTGTCCATCTTGCACTTCGACCGTGTATTCCACGCTGTGGCAGCCATACTGCTTGCGGATCTGATCGGTTTTCTTCTGGACAAAAGAAGTGAAGTTTTCCATATTGCCGGAAACTTCCTCGCCCGCTTTCTTCTTCGCCTCGGTAAGTGCCCGATATAACTTTTCGACCTTATCCCGTTCAGCTCGAGCGTCGGAACATTGCACGGTGAAAGGGGCATCTTGTTTCGCGGGTGCGACAGCGGTGCCCGCCACAACTGCCAAAGCGGCCTGCGACACTCCGTACACTTTGTGTTCCGGCTCGTGTTGTTCGGGTCGCACGCCTTGCACTGATAGCAACGCATCCTGGGGCCGGCGGTAACCTTCTTCCCGTATACGGGCTTTCTTGCGCCACAAATCGCTGTATATCGCGTAGCGTTGGGCAATCGCGTTGTAGCGATAACGCTGCGAGAAACTCATGCGTCCCCCGCCGTCGCTAAATTTCCGCAGCAGGCCCAGCACCTTCCATTCAACATCAATGGGAGCCTTTTTAGTCGGATTGCTGAAGAAGACCTCGTACTCGATCTTTAATCGCCGAAGTTGCGACTCGAGTAGAGTCAGTTCCTCATCAATGGTCACAGAGAATTCTCCTTAAGTAGTCTACGGGGTTGCGTAAGGGGTTGAGCCGGTACAAGAGGGATGGAACGAAAGTTACTGAAAGGGCAGCTCCTAGCTCCTGGCTTTTAGCTCTTGGTTTGCCTTTGGTTTTTCTGGAGGGATTCTCGAAACCCTAAAACCCTCGGCTCATGCTAAGAGCCAGGAGCTAAAGGCCAAGAGTTTACTTCGCCGCCATTTTCTTCACCATGGCCAGCACCAGCTTCCGGTCGCTGTCGTTCAGACTCACCGCATAACGGCGAACCTGGCTCAGGAAGCGAATTTCATCATCCGAAAGTTGCGGCAAGCCTTTCGATCCATTGGTATGGCCTTCTTCGGCAAAGAATTGCCACAAGGGCAGCGCCATTGCTCCAGCGATCTTTGACAAGGTGTCAAGCGAGGGAATGGTATGTCCATTTTCCACCCGCGACAGGTAACAGCGCAAAAGGCCGGTGCGCTTCTCAATGTCGCCTTGAGACATTCCTTTTTGCAAACGATAATTTCGAATGGTCTCGCCGATGTTCATAGAGAAACAGCCGACAGTGCTGTTGGGGATGGACTGCATAGTAACCAGAGTAGTACCGTCTGGCAAGTGAAAATTCACTGCATCAAAAAAGCGGCACACCGGAATTCCGCATCGCATCCCCAGCGTCGAGGATAGCAAGAAGCTACAAATCTAACTCCATATACATTGCATCGGCAATTGGATTCAGGCGATAGGGATCGATCTCACGAAATCCCAGCCCACGATAAAGCGCAACCGCGTTCGCCATCTGCGATTCAACAGTGTCGAGGCGCATTTTTTTGTATCCCTCAACCCGGGCGTCGGAGATCAGGCGCATCGCCAGTTCACGGCCCAAACCCTTCCCCCGAAACTGCGGCCGGATATACAACCGTTTCATCTCGCATATACCAGGTTCAAGACTATGCAGGGCTCCGCATCCTGCAACGTCTGCGTCATACTTCGCTATAAGTAGCCGTCCGTGGGGAGCCCGGTAATCGCCCGGCAGGCCGGCGAGTTCGTGGTCAAAACCCTGAAAGCAGAGGCTGAAGTTGAGGGAGTGGGCGTACTCTGTAAAAAGCTCTCGAACCTCCGCGATTTATGAATCAGAAGTTGCTTCACAGATTAATATTTCCCTATTTTGCCCATTGGAATATGTTATGGCTGCTCGTCCCACATTCATGAATGCGACTCTTCGCTATTTTAGCGTCCTATCTAGAAAGAATACTGAAGCAATCCAACGCTGCTTCGTCCTCGTATTTTAAAGAGAGGCTTCATGTTGATTAAGAAAAATCCTAATGTCAAATGGTCTGAGATCACGCCACGCGGTTTATATCTGAGCCGTAGAAACTTTCTCGGCAGTTTGGCGGCTTCCGGGGCGGTGACGGCTTCTGGGTTTGCACTCGGCACGCGAGCCTTTGCCGACTCTGGTTCGGGCCTAGAGCCGATACCGGGCGTGCAGAAAAGCTTCTTTTCAACCACCGAAACCATCACTCCTTTCAAAGACGTCTCGAATTACAACAATTACTACGAATTCTCTACCGATAAATACGAACCCGCCGGCTTGGCCAAGAATTTTCGGACGCGCCCCTGGAAGGTGACAATCGATGGCCAGGTAAAGACAAAGCAGGTCCTCGATGTCGACGACATCATTAAAATGGCTCCCCCCGAGGAGCGCATCTACCGCCATCGCTGCGTCGAGGGATGGTCGATCGTGGTGCCATGGATAGGATTTTCGCTCAGCGAGTTGATCAAAAAAGCCGAGCCCACAGAAAAGGCCAAGTTCGTCGAATTCACCACTTTGCTGGATATGAGGCAAATGCCCGGGCAGCGCACCAATGTGCTCGACTGGCCCTACGTTGAAGGATTGCGAATGGATGAGGCGATGCATCCCTTAGCTTTGCTGTGCTTCGGAATGTATGGAACCGTTTTGGCGAATCAGGATGGCGCGCCTTTACGCCTGATCCTCCCCTGGAAATACGGCTTTAAGAGCGCAAAGGCCCTCGTTCGCATCCGTTTTACGGACAAACAGCCACAGAATACATGGCAGCGCTCCGCGCCGAATGAATACGGGTTTTACGCTAACGTGAATCCTCACGTAGACCATCCGCGTTGGAGCCAAGCTAAGGAGAGGCGATTGGGAGAATTCTTCAAGCGTCCCACGCTGATGTTCAATGGCTACGATCAGGTCGCCAGTTTGTACAATGGGATGGATCTGAAGAAAAATTTCTGAGCACCACCATTAAAATCCGCTTCCTCAAGCTGGCAATTTTCATCTTATGCCTTGCTCCGCTGGCAGCTTTAGGCTTAAAGGCATACGAGCATGATCTGGGAGCAAACCCCATTGAAGTCATCACCCACGCCACTGGCGACTGGACCCTGCGTTTTCTTCTGATCACGCTTTCAATAACCCCCTTGCGGCGGGTGTTCAAGCAGCCTTGGTTGATTCGCTTCCGCCGCATGTTCGGGCTCTTCGCCTTTTTCTATGTCTGCCTCCATTTCCTCACATACATCTGGCTGGATAAATTCTTTGACATGCATGAGATCTGGGTGGATGTCGTCAAACGCAAATTCATCACCGTGGGCTTCGCTGGTTTTGTCCTGTTAATTCCATTGGCAATCACTTCCACCGTGGGCTGGATCCGCCGGCTCGGCGGCAAGCGCTGGCAGGCTCTTCACCGCCTGATTTACGCGAGCGCTATTGCCGGAGTAATCCATTACTTATGGCTGGTGAAGGCGGATCGAACCAAGCCTCTCGATTACGGTTTCATCTTGTCGATTTTGCTGGGATATCGCGTAGCAATTTGGCTTGCACCCGGATTGCACCACGCCAAGCCGGTTTCGGCCGGGGGTACAGTTGGAGTTCCGTAATAGTTACCGTATTCTGCTTCGACATTTGAGACTACTTTCGAAGAACTTTTTGCATCCATCTGTGTTAAGAGAACAGGGTTCGACTAGAAATTCGCCGCCTGAGGTTTTCATCTTAAAAGGAGCTATGCAACTCTTTTCGCCTTCCCTTATGAAGAAATTATTGTTACCAGTGTCCCTGTTGTCCCTCACATTTGCCCTGGGATGTGGCTCGGGTCCCGGCATCAATGGCATCGCTCCCGGATCGAGCAGCGGTAACTATTCGAATGCCAGCCTCAACGGATCGTATGTCTACCACTTATCTGGAACGGATCTTTCTTCGGGCGCCTCGTATGATGAAGCGGGAATATTTATCGCCGACGGAAGTGGACATATTACCGGCGGTGTGGATGACGCGACCGAGGGCACTACGGCGTCCCCGGGAAATGTTATTTCCAGCGGAACCTATTCGATTTCCAGCAGCGGAACCGGCACCATCAACCTGACTGGCACCGCGTTCTCCAGCGCTACGCTGGTAGTCACTTTGGTGAGCACATCTAAGGCTTACCTGGTCGAGGGAGATGCCCTGAACGCCTCCGGTGAAGCCGAATTGCAATCGTCGTCTGCGATTAGCGCGGCACCCACAGGTACTTACGTATTCAGAATGCACACCACCTCAGGGCAGGGTTCCACGGCAACGGTCGGCCAGTTCACGGTTTCCGCAGGAATCTTCCAGTCCGGCAGCGCTGACCTCAATCACGCAGGTGTTGCGTCCTCGCCGGCGTTGACGAACTTCACACTTAATGCCCCCATTGCCAATGGTCGCGGCACCGGAAGCCTTACGGAGAATCCGGGCGTCGTCTCTTCCTTCAATTACTACATTGTGGACGCCAACCATATTCGACTGCTCTCGACTGACACCAGTTCGAATATTGGGGGACTGGGATATGCCGAAATGCAGACCGGTGGTCCGTTTTCAGCGTCCTCTTTTGCCGGCAACTATGTTTTCGCCAGTGAAGGCGACGACAATGACGGCAACAATGCGGTCAACACCATCGGCGAATTTACCGCGTCTGGCGGCACCATCAGTTCCGGCGCCTTTGACTCCGTCCACGACGGCACGCCAATCAACGATCTTGCATTCACCGCATCGACTTACATGGTGGCCTCGAATGGACGCGTCGCCGCCACGTTCACGTCCGCTGCCGGCACAGTCGATAAAGTATTCTGGCTGGCCAGCCCGTCCGCCGCTTTTTTTCTGACCGCCAGCGACACTTCCGATAGCTCGCTAACCGAAGACGGCGAAGCTGATCTTCAGACGAGTACCTCATTCACTAACTCATCCATCAATGGACAGTTTGCCCTGGTGATGCATGGCACTACGGCCAGCGTTTTCCTTGACCGCGTCGCCACCTTGAAGTGGGATGGAGCCGGCAACTTGAGCTTGAACGAATTCGTCAACGACAGCGGCACCACTAACAGTCCGGGAACTCTCAACGGTACCTATTCAGCGGCTTCGAATGGCAGGGTCACAGGTACCATCACCAGTCTTTCTACGGCCAACAACGATCTGATCTTTTACATGATTTCGGGTTCCGATGGGTTTGTGTTGCAGGAGGATTCCGGAACCGAACTCATGGGAAGAGTGACACAACAGCAATAACCGAGCGCCCGCGAAATAATGCCCGAAGCAACTTAAATTCACCGTGCTTCGGGCATTTTTAGTTATTGAGCGGTGGCCGCGAAGGTCATCGGAACATCTGCTTTATCGCTTTCCTCGACCTTGTACATCGCACGCGGCGCCAAATTCATAAAACTGGCGACGAATGTATCTGGCATCTGCTGTACGCGGATATTCAATGTGTTTACCGCATCGTTGTAAAACTCGCGCCGGTCGGCAATCTCGCTCTCCAGATCGGTGATTCGTTTTTGCAACTGCATGAAGTTATTGTTTGCCTTTAACTCCGGATAATTTTCCGCCACCGCGAAAAAACCTCGCAGCGCCGACGTCATACTCTGATCGGCCTGCGCCTTTTGATCAACGGTTACCGCTTGCTGGTACATATTGCGAGCCTGGGTTACTTTTTGCAACGTACTGCGCTCGAATTCCATGTAGCCCTTGCAAACGTCCAGCAATTTTGGCAGTTCATCGTGGCGCTGTTTCAGAGAGACGTCGATGTTTGCCCATGCCTTGTCGACATCGCTTCTGATCGCGATCAAGCCATTGAAGATTGTAACTACGTACCAAATGATTCCAATGCCGGCAAACAAAACTACAACGAGCGGTATGGTGACCATAAACGAAAATCTCGCTTTCTTCTGACGAATCAGAACAATCGAAAATAAGCTGAAAGAATGTAAAGACACAGCAAAGTTAATGCCGGACCACCCCAAATCATGAGACCCGATTTCCATCCCAGACTGCGCACTACGGTTCGCTGACTTCGCCACGAAATATAAAATGCCGGATTGCGTTCGCCCTTCATCAATACAGTGGCCGGTTCACGATCAAACGTTTCCGGCGCAGTTTGTACCGCAGTGCCGCCACCTATTCCTGTAACTGTAACGGCTTTCGTCGCCAGGGAAGCGTGGGAAGTCGAAGTCGGGTCAATCGTTCCAGCAACGGCCCACGCGGCCGGGTTATTGATTCCCGCTCTCAACAGGGCCGAAGCCACCTTTTCCTGTTGCGTCATGCTGGCGGATTCGCCCGGTTTGTCGCCTCCCTGAAGGCGAATTACCTCGCCGGATTGTTTATTCCGTTGGGCTCGCACCGCTTGGCTATTGCGGGAGTAGTAAGGAATGCTGGAAGCCGAGAGGGAACTGGCGCTTGACTCCGCCACTATGGTTCGCACCGGTATGCTGCTCACAGAAACCCCATGATTTTGGCTCAGCGTGCCGAGGACAAACAGGCAATTCTTGGGCTTGATGCAGAATTCTTCGACTTTAGTTTTTTTGTCGCAGAAATCGATCCCGTGGCGCCCTAAAAACGCAGCAACGTTCGGAGGTACGGCGGTGCTCGCCGAAAAAAGCGAATTGCTGTATTGCTCTTGAAAATCACGATGGAGGTCAAGTTCTGCCCCTTGGGGGTCCACGAGGACCGTTCCAGTGTTGTCGTCGATATAAAACGGGACATGCAGACTTTCGTCAGCGACTTTTTCCCAATGCTCATTTTTGCCAGTTCGCTTTAGTTGCCATGCGAGTGAACGGTAGTAGTAGCAGGGAATGCCGCCGATAGCGGATGGAATCGTATGCGGACCGGCAGCGAGCCCATTTACTTCTACCAAACCCAATGCGGCGCCCCGAACGGTTGAAGT